>JGI24766J26685_10000034_pt1 | contig 28535 bp, 21 predicted proteins | sample SanBayMetagenome_FD_26685 | JGI IMG/M metagenome (IMG submission 26685)
TTTGTAATAACGATGTTTTGTCCAGCGACAAGAGTTGGGTTGTAAGAAGCATCAATAAGTTGAAATAGAGTATCTTGTGTAAGAAGATCACCGTTTTCAAATAATTGCTTTAACTGATATTTTGGAAGTATTGGCATTATACCTTTCTTATTTTATTTTGTTGTCATTAAATCTAAAAAATTATCAAATGATAGTAGTTTTATCTTTTTCTTTTTCTTTGGTTCTGGATTATCGCCGCTACCTACTTTTTGTGTTGCAAAAGAATCAGCAGAACCAGGATTACCTGGTAATTCAACAGAACCCATACTCTGCACATTCATATTAGGATTAAGTGTTACTGTTTCCTCAACATGATCAGGTAGGTCCGTTTCTTTTGTCTTTGCATAATCACGTAGAGTTTTTTCTGGTAATTTAGACAGGTCTCTAACCTCATCGGTTACTTCAGATGCAGCAAGCTCTCCTCTCTTATATTGAAGAGCGAGAGCAAAAAGTCTACGTTGTGNTTTACTTTNAGCAGGCATTATTTTATATTATCTTTAAACCATCTATCAATCCAACCTTTAAGTTCTTTCTGTGCAGGTTTGATATCNCTAGGTTCGGTCATAGGACCATTTTTCCATTGTTTCCAAAGTTCAGCAATTTTGCCTAATGCATTTGAAAGCTCAGGTAAATTCATTACCTCGATGTATTCTTCGTTAACTAAAGATTCGTTTACAGGCAATTCTTTTTTAACATCTGCCTTTAAGTAACCTTTTTTGATAATTGAATCAATTCCTCTTACTAAAGGTAATTTAGTATCGTTTGGTTCATATTCATATTTGTTTTTTACAAAATTTAATTCTCCATCAACGATTACATAAGTACTATCTACCAAAATATTTTCTATATCTTTAGCTTCTGTTACTTTAGATTCGTTAATAAATTCATTAATTGATCTTAGGTTTTTCATAGTTTTATTTTCTTTTATTGGCATTAGTGTATCTTGCAAAGTTTTATAAAAAGAGTGAATACTTTTAGGTGTCATTCTTTTATATGTTGTTTCATCGTCTTTAATCAGAGCATCACGAACTTTAGAGGCTGAAACATCATCATCTGTTCTGAATATTTCAAAACCAGTAAACTCTGGATCAACCCCAAGATCTTCACGGTATTCTGGTTTATTTATCATGCTGTCATAAGCTTTCTTTCTGTCTGTACCATAACCCCACATCATAGGTTCGTATGCTGGTCTAGCCGCAGCAAAAAGAGTATCAATGGATCCGTTAGGAACTACAAAAGCAGCCTCAAGAAAAGGATACTGTTTTGTCATTGCAGAAAACATTGCTTGTTGAAGATCTTCATCAAAAGGTCTCTTTTCTGGATCAGGCTTACCGCCTCTTACTAAATATACTACAACAGGATATCCGTTCTTTTTGTACATTTGTTCAAATACCTTAACGTGCCCTAAAGTAAAAGGTTGAAAACGGCCAACAAATATATTCACAGGCTTTTTTCCTTTATCTTTGTATGGAACATTAAGGGCTTCATTCAAGGAACGAGTTGCAGTCTTTAATCTTTGACCATACGGTGAAAGCGAATATGTTTTAATACCAGCCTGATCTTCACTTATATTGAACAGAGATTGATTTCTGCCTAACCATCTTTTATTTGCATTTACCTCAGAAAGAATTCTTTTCAATTCTTCTTCTGTTAGATGCCCATCAGAAATTGCATCAAAAATAGCGTTACGTACTTTGGCTGAAGTAGAAGCAAGTGTAGCTGGATAATTCTCAGTATATCTCCTCTTAACAACAACCTTTTTTTCCGTTAAGTAATCATTTATGCCTAATAGGTTTTTCATCAGTATTCTTTTTTTATTTATTTCTCAATTTTTATTCCAATATTCGCATTAAACGGATTAGGTATACTACCCTTCTGTTCAAATAAGAAACTTGCTTTCTTGAACGGTACCGTCTTAAATGTAAATGTACCTCTTTTAATGTTTACATCCAAATAAATCTGTTTAACATCGGTAACCATTTGTGAATATTTTGTAAGTTGATCTCTATACCTAGAATTTAACACCTTTGTTACTTCAACCATAAGAGGGTAAAAAATTGGTCCGATTTTCTTTTTCATTGACATATAGCCTTTAGTATAATCATCTAACATTTTTTGGCCCCATGAGAAACCTGATTTACTCCACAATGTTGATAGTACATTCTTAAATTCATCAATGTTTTCATGTAATGTATCAAAGTATTTAACAACTGCATCCTCCGTCATTTGGTTAGGCTGTAAATTGGCCACCGATGAAAGATACCAATAACCAGAATTTGCCTTATCGGCAATATTAATGCTACATAGATTCATGACATTATTATATATGTCACTTCTTGACAATTTAGGAGGACTAACCCAAGGCTTAATTACATTATTTAAAAAGTCCATTTCCGGTACTGTATCAAATGATAAATTACCCTGATCATATACGGAATAGATTTTTTGAATAATTGTATCGCCACTAGGTGTTCCACCACCTCCTGCTTTTGATGATATACTATATTCATCAAAATAGAAGTCAACTAATCTTTCATTGGAAGCTGTTGGGTATCTTAATCCTGCACCAGGATCAGATAAAATATTAAACAACATAAACCCACCTAATACTTCACCATAATCATTAGAAAAATTGCTTATTGATATTTGGTCTATGTCATTAAATAACTCATCGGTTATGTCGTATGTTATCTGAGTTTTATTTGAAGTTGAATAAAATTCAAAATCGGTAAAAGTTCCACCGTTTTTTGAATCTGACATAACTTCTCTTGTTGACTGAAGTATAAAGTTTTTATAATTGTCAGGATAGTTTGTAGTTTTTACAAAAGATTCAACCGCAGAAAATAGAGATGCTGAATTTTTATACTTAGATAATGGTAAACCCATTGCATCTGGTGTTAATGCTTTCTTTCCAATAACTGCAGCAATACCGGTTTGTTTTGATACTTTATACTTATTTGTAATTACAAAATAATCACCTTTCTTATATGTCTGTCCTAATGTATCTGTTGTAGGATTTACAAATGTTATTTTATATGCAGCATAATCGCCTGATATAACTCCAACCGGAATCATTTCTATAAAATAATCAGATTTTTTAATGGATGCCATCTTTAAGATGAAGTTCTCAATATCTGCTTCGGCTTTACCATCATTAGATCCAAAGTTTGCTCTTAATACTTCATTAGTGTCGCCTGTTCTAGATGAAGGATTTACCCAGTCCTTTGTCTTTGAGTATTTTTCATATGAAGAAGACCAAAAAGATTCAATGTTCTTTTTAGTTAGTTTAGATTCGTTAATTACCAGTCTTCCTAAGTTTATAAAATTATTGTAGTTAAGAACCTTTTCTTCAAACACTAGCTCATCTGCGGTTTGATATGATTCATTAGTTTCTTTAAGATTAAGATAATCACTAAATGTTTTAAACTCATCGTTTACTTCAGCTGAGGTTAAATCTTCTATCTTATCAATCAATAAATTAAAATCATTAACAACTGAGGGTGTTAAAACATTTCCTGTTTTTTCAGGGTTTCTCTTTTTACGAAGCGATCCTAACATAATCTTAAAAAGATCCTGCATTCTTTCATTATCCTTTAATAAATTTCTAGTGGTTTCGCTTGGGATAAGATCTATATTTAATTTGAATTCGTCGCCTTTTGCAAAGTCAGCTTTTTCAATTTCAATATTCTTTAAGTCTGAACCTCTTCTCATTACATAATCATTAAAGATATTTGAAATTAATTCAATATACCTTTCATCTGAAGATGAACTTAAAATTTCATTTTTCTTTAATCCTCGTTCTTCAATAAATGCTAATATATCAAGAAGAAGAATTTCATTAATATCAGCAGGAACTCGTCTAGGATCAACAGGTTCCTTATCTTTCATTAATGATACAGTATATGGATCAATCATCTTTGCAGAAAACGATTGAGTTGTGCCAGGTTTGTAAAACTTAAATACAATAGAATCAATAGGTTTTGTTAAATCAGATTGCAACATAGTAGCATGAGCAGACGGATTTAAAACACTAATGATGTAAGATGCAAATGAAGTAGTTTTAAATAGTTCTGCATGATCTTCTCTTGGGGTAGAAATAAAATCACGAATCTTTTGTTTTTGATCATCTGTCAAATAACCTTTAAAGATAGGTAACAGAGGTGTAACATTCAGTTCATTTGCCCAGTCATTAATTACACGAGGATCCTCAATGATCTTTCCAATTTTACCATTAGGTGATTTTATCTGAATGTGAGTTAACACTAGATTGTTTTTTGGCAGGTTATCATAATAGATTACACCAGGCTCATTATGAACAAAATATTGAAAACAGAATTTCCAATTGTCTGGAATTGATTTCATAATTCCAGCGGTTGCCTTTTTAATATAAGATATCGCATCCTCATAATATACCATAAGAGTACGGTCTACGAGGTTTATAGTTTTATCATTAGATTTGTAGAACTTAATATTATTGCCATCCTTTTCAAATGAAAAAGAAGACCCTGATAACTTTTCAGTAACTACGATATAGTTCTTAAAAAGATCATCAACGAATTGTTGTCCAACTTCTCTGTAAATGTTGCTTAGTTCTTTCATTTATCTTTTTGTATTATCAATTTATATATTCTAGCTGCGGATAGGTTAATAAAAAAAAGGGTGAGATAGCTCACCCTATTCATATTCATTGTAACATACAATATTATTATTGTATATAAAGATAAAGTTGTTCTAGTATAAGATTATGTAGCCTGGTCTCCGTACCAGGTATCGTATTCATCTTGAAGATTATCTTCCATATTTAATGATACCTAATAATTGATTAAGAGCAGCAAATGTTCCTGTCAATTTATAAAGTTTACCATTATATCGGAATACAATTCCTTCGGTTGGATAAATTGAATCGATGCCACCAATTCTATTTAAACGATCAAGTTCGGCTTCAACCTTTTTAATTTCAGCTTCTCCGCCTGTTTGTTTTATCTTATCTGCCTCAGCTGACAAATAAGCTCTTAATCGTTGCGCTTCTGCAGATGGATTAGCAGCAACAAAATTACTTGCATTTTTAAGAATCACTGATCCTAGTTCTAAGAATAGATCTTCAAAAGGTCTGATGTTTTCTTTAAACCTTTTCTTAACATCTTCTTTATCAAACTTCTTAATTTTGTCAGATTCTTCTTTACCAATTAATTTTTCCAATGCTCTCATATCTAGACTTTTCTTGTCATCATATGCCCATCTTTTTAATAAGCCTTCTTTTACATCTTGATCTAAAGCAGGAAATTCTTTATCAATTAGTTCTCTCCACCACATTTCATGATAACGAGAAACCTCATCACCATCAGTTAGACTATATCTATTTTGAAGGTCAGTAACCTTCTTCATAAACTTATCACGGTTTGCGGTAAAGTCTAAATCTTGTTGTAATTGAATTATTCTAGGTGGAATAATTTGAAAAGTTTTTCCTAAATCTGCTTTAAGCTTAGATAGGATAGCTGGAATTTCTTTAGCAGGTTTGCTATCAGTTCCTAGTACATTACCAGTGCCGTCTGTTCTTGTAATATTATGAAATTGAATAACATCAGTATCATAATTAATAACATTAGGATTTCTTGAATAGATTAACTCCATGTTCATAAAATTCTTACCGTTATCAAAAATTTCATCCTGCGTCTTTTTAGGTAACTTTATTAATAAGTCAGCTAAGTCTTGTGCAGCAAATTGAAAAGTATCTCTAACAGATGTACTTGGGTGATCTTGAAATTTTTGTTTAAAATCAGAAAGAGTCATCGGTGTAATACTTTCACCTTTATTCCTTGCGAATTTAACTTGCCCATCTTGTATAGTTGCCCATACATTTTGACCATCAGTTTTTTCAGTAGGATCTTCTTCAAAGTTTAATTGTCCACGAAGACCAGCATCAACGATTTTTTTAAAATCACCAAAGGTTAAATCCTTATCATCAAAAGGATGACTCATGTGGCCAGATGCTCCGCCTTCTAAAACTAATGGCTGGCTTTTATCGGCCAGCCATTGTTCATAAAGTTTTAAATACTTCATTATGTATGTTATGTTTTACTTATCTAATCCAGATTGTAATGCTCCAACCATTGCGCCGTAGTCGCCTTTATATTTTGAAATTAATCCGTCAGCAGTTTCTCCAGCTTTAGTTTCATCAAATTTATCACCAAATGCCTTTTTCAAAACAGTCATTGCGTATTCTTTAAAATCAGCATCCGATTTAATTTCTGCTTCGTTTAAAGATTCTTTAACTACAACTTTACCTTGAGTATCTGCTTCATCTTTTGAAGTTTTAGGATCTTCAGTAATTTCTTGGTCTTTAGTTACAAGCTCTTCGCCTTCTTCTTCTTTCTTTTCTTCAGGCTTACCCATTTTTACAGTATCATCTGCAATCTTTGCAGCGGTTTTAGAACCGTCACCCGCAGCAATCGGCAATGAAATACTATCTGCGCTTGATTCTTGATCTTTTAATTCAGGACCTTTGTCGGCATATGCCTCAGATACAAATTTGCTAAAAGATTTAACACCTGATCCTGTTGATTTCATTTTACTAGATTCTTCAACTTCGATAGAATCAGCTACAGGAACTGCGTTATCTTCTTCATCTTCGTCGTCTCTGTAACTAACGTTCTTATTAACAGTTGTAGTCTCTTCTTGAATAAAATCTTCGAATGTCATAATTCTACGAGTAGCTTTAGGAGTAGTTTTAGATTCTTCTTCTACTTCTTCTTCTTCCTCTTCGTCTTCTTTGTTATCAGCATCATTATCGCTAGGACCTCCTGCATCATCAGCATCTGGTTCTGTATGAGGCTCAGCTTCAGTTGAATCAGCTGCAGTATCATCTACTTCTACTTCTACTTCTACTTCAGCTTTATCAGCTTTATCATCGCTTTTTGTAGCTTCAGCATCCGTAGCTTCATCTTCATCAGATTCTTCTTCGGTTTCTTCTCCATCAGTTTCTTCTTCAGCAACTTCTTCAGGTTTATCACCAACTGGTACGCTAGGTTCTTTATCACCCATTTTATCTACCAAAGATTTAGGTTCACCCTTTTTCTTGATTTCATCTTCGATATCTTCAGCGTCATCTTCGCTAATATCGTGTTTTGGATTTACTTCTTTTAGTAATGCTTCTAATTTAGCTAAAAGATTCTTTTCTCTTTTTAACTCGTGAATATCCTTAAACCCCATTCCTTTGATAAGTTCATCTAAGGCTTTTGAATCTAATGACTCCAATATAGATTTAGGTTGATTCATTTCGGTTGAAAACTTTTTAATAGGCTTCATTGTATACTTATTTTTTTAATGTTTTTTTATATATCCATCTTCATACAAAAAGATATTTCAAGTTAGAACCGTATGTTCTGTACTTCAAATGGAAATTTCTCTTCTTTATAGATTTTACGGCGTTCCATGCCATGACGGTAAATATAGTTTAACCAGTCGTGGTCGTCTATTTTATATCTAAAATCATCAATAAAGTCATATATTTTAACGACATCTTTATTTGAATGTAGTCTTAATCCACGACCAATTGATTGTCTAATAATAACCTCAGATTTAAATGACTCAGTAAAAAATACATTATGTATGTTTTTAATAGAAATACCAGTTGAAAAAGTACCGTATGATGCTACAATAATAACATCATCATTCTTTTCCATCCTAGCTTTAAATTCTTCACGGATATCTGCATTAACAGAACCATCTACATAATAAACCTTTTTATCCGTAATTTCCTTAAGTCTTTTATATAGCTTTTCCCCGTATGCAATTTTATGAAATAGTACTAGTGAGTTTGATGTAGATTTTTTAACCACATTACATACAAAATCTAGTCTCCTTTCATTTTCATTAATAAAGTTTTGTTCTAATGAAAATAATTTTTGACGATCTTGCGGGCTTTTAGAAAGAAACGAAAAGGCTTCTTTTTGAGCATCGGTTGCATAATCCATGTGGATTTGTAAAACCTTACATTTAGCAATATGACCTTCGTCTTGTAAGTAGTTTGCCTTAATTTGTGTAACAAGAGGACCCATGGCTGACATAAGGCTAAGACGACTAACCGTACCTCTTTTTGGTATTGTTCCACTTAATCCGAAACGATAATCGCAATGCCAACATTTATCCATAATTGTTTGGATTGATGTTGCTTTTGCTTTATGAGTTTCATCTACAAATACTGCATCAAATTGACTAAAGTATTCTTCATCATATTTCACAAGTGATTGATATGTACCAATAACAATATTTGAGCTAGGTCTAAGTTTAACACCTGCATATATTTGTTGAATTCTTATAGGTACTCTACTTTTATTGTATTGTTCAAAATCACCAGATGCCTGTACAACAAGGCTGACGTTAGGAACAATCATAAGTATCTTTTTCTTACCTAATTGTTCTAACATATAAGCTACAACCATAAATGATATAAGTGTCTTACCTGCAGATGTGGCCAATTCGGCTAAACATCTACGGTATCTTAAAATCTTATATGCTGCATCTACCTGATAATCACGTGGCTTTATATCGGAATTTTTAAAAAAATCAGAAACCCAGGTATTAAATGTTTCAACAGTTAATGCCGAATCAAAAATATTAGTTATGCCATTTAATGTGAAAGGTAAATCATATTCTTTACATATATCAATAACTTCCTTCCACAGACCAGCAGGTACTTTATTACCTTTAATGAAAGTAATACTACCGTCCCATACCTTCTTTTTTACAAGTGGATGAAACCGCCAACCTTCTATCTTTTTAGTTAGGCTACTTTTTAGCTGTTCATATTCCAATTCGGTACATGAATCTATTACTAAATATTTCTTATTTTCTGATAGAGATAATTCCATTATATTTGTTCTTCATCAAGTCTTATGCGATTTCTTATAGCAAATGCTAGATTATCAAGAGTCTTAATACACTCATAATAATAATCAACGTGTGATTGTAACATATCAATCTGTGTTCTTAATGAAGACAGATCTGCTTTTATAAATTGATGTTTTTCGCCGCTTGTTAATTTAACATCATAGTTTAAAGTATATTCTCGGTACTGTGACCGGTAATATCTTTCCCATGTACCATTTCTTTTATAGATCATGGTTTTAAAATCAGTAACCTTATCCAATAGAATTTGTCTATATGATAACATACTTACTTGACAATCGGATAATTCATTCATATTTTTTATTTTATGAACAATATCGTTTATCTTATCTTTCCAGTCTACTCTATCTTTTGATAGTCTAGATTCCAATTCATCATTGGCTTGTTTGGTTTGTGTATCGTCGAATGCCATTTTAAAAAATACCGTTATCGTTCTTTTTATTCATTACCTTTACCTTAGGCTGAAATTTTTTCTTAGGTTGAGTTACCTTAATTTCAGTCTTTTCATATTGTGGAGATATCTTAGAAAAGGATGTAAAAAGTTTAATGTTCTTTTTACTATCCTCAAAGTCTTCAAAGAAATCTTCTAGTTGTTCATTCACAAAATATTCAAATGTTTTTAAACCACTCATATAAAAATAAGATCTAAATGGTTATTTGTAAAATATTTATCAATGCTCTTCAAGCAGCCTGTTCTATGTTCATATTCATATTTAACCAAGTCATTAAGATCCTTAATCTTTTTTGTTGGTATGTTATAATCCTTTAGAAACTTATCCCATAAGAAAACAGTTTGTCCTTCTTTAAGTTTTTCAATCATTCTGGATTTTCCTTCAATGTCATTATCAAAAAAATACCGAGCTGTTGGAATTTCATTAAAATCCACAATTTGTTTTTTTACACCAGTTAGACCTATTGAGTTTGTCATAAACATTGCATCAATAGGACCTTCAAATATTGTAAAATCACGACTTAAGTCAGCTGTTAAGATTCCAAATAACATTGAAATTTTATTCAGATTGTCCATCTCTTCCTCTGATAATTCCAAAGGCTTCTTTAACCTATCATAAATTCGTTGAATATTCCAAGTTTTGTATTTAGGACCAGTTCCGTCCAAGTCTCTAGTTTGAAAACCAACAACCTTTCCATCTGTGGTTAAATTAAAAACATACAATTCCTTTCGTCTAGGATCGTATGCAAATTGATTTAACTTATGTTGGAGTAAACGGCTCTTAAGATAAGGGTATGCTCTATATGTTAAAGAATTAATAGGATAAATGTTAAACCCTAATGCTAACTCATCGAAGGTTAGCGCGAGTTCATTTATTTTATCAAACAGATAAAAATCTAAAGATTCTCCATAAGATATATTTTTCTTATTTTCCTTAATGTAATTTAATACCTCAACTCTATCTTCACCTTCGAAGTTTTGATTAAAGTCTTTTAAGAATACATCTAAAGAAACGTGAGCAGAACAATTATAACAATGTACATATAGATCGTTCCAATAAAGATTACCTCTCTTTTTACGAGGGCTAGTGGTTGAATCACCACAGTAAGGACATGCAAAATTTAATCGGTCTCTACCTTCTAAAATTTGCTTTTTTTCTGGATGAGAATGGCTATGATGAAGGACTCGGACTACCTTATCGATAATCCGAGTCTTCATCTCAGAAGAAATAATTACTTCTGTTGCCATATTATTAAAGGTCTAAACCATTAATGAAATCATCAAAGTCATCTCCGCCTTCAGATTCTGTTTGCGGTTCTTCAGTCATCTCTTCAGATTCAAAATCTTCATTAACCGATTCAGCCTTAGGTGCAGGTTTAGCGGCAGCCTTAGGAGCAGCTTTAGGAGCAGATCCTGTAAGAGTACCAACAGATGTACCTGGTGAATTAAATTGAGCAAGAACATTCATAATTTTGTTTCTCTGCTCGTCGTTCCATGACTTATAGTCAAAGTTACCTAAATCCGGTGCATCTTTCAAATAATCAAGAATCATTTTACGACCTTCATTAGTATCAGTTACAGATTCTCCTTTGATAGTCATAGCAGATTTTGAACCTTGGAACTTACAAGAATCATAGTTAGGATAACCACCTTTCTTTGAGATTACCAATTCGAAGTTCTTACCTTCAAACGGATCAAAGATTTGAGTTGGTTCATCAAATTGTGGATTTAACTCCTCGTCGATTTTTGCCTTAATTTTGTAACCAAATTTGATTACTTTGATTTGACCTTCAAGATCACGATTTTGTGGATCTTTAACGATTTGTACCAATGCATAGAATACTTCTCTACGCTTTAATCCTTCTGACATTTTTTTGTCAACAGCAGATTCGCTGTTACGAAGTTTAAAGAATAGATCCTGTACTGGACATTTCTCTCCAACTGTTGAAGGTGAATCTGCGTAAAAGCCATTACCTTCACGGTCTTCTAACCAATAAACAAATTTACGTACGTAAGGTTTGCGAGGATTTTTAATATTAGGAAGAAACCTAATTAACGAACGGTAAGTACCGTCTTGCCCTTGATCGGGTCTTGGTGAATACAGGTCTGAACCACCTGAGCTTTGTCTGTCTCCAGTGTCAAGGTCATTGACGCTTACACTGAAAATGTCGAATTCATTTGCCATTTTAATTGTGCCTTTTTTTTAGTTTAACTTTTATTTATTAATTAAAAGCATAACTAAGCATTGCCTATTTACGTGCCCGGGATTGCCAATAAAAACTTTGCCTCGTTAATGCCAATTTAAAGGTCCTAATAAATTAGTTCCTTTGTTAATTATATATTCACAGTGTGACTTAGTTTCAGACGATTTCAATATTTTTATCTTCAACTATTGCAAGTATGTCATTCTCCCTGATACTAAATATCTTTTCGCCGTCAAGTTCAAATTCTGTACCAGCAAGATCATGAAAAAGAACTCGGCTACCTACTTGGTAGTCAGAATCTTCCACTTCGGATCCAACCGATATGATGGTACCTGAATACGGTGGAGCATATTGACCTTCTAGTTTTGGGACATAGATTAATCCAATTTTTTCTGGATATTCATCTTTTTTAAGAAATATTCTATTTTTTATTGCCTTTATCATAAAACTCTGAAACTAAGTTAAAATATCTATATATAATATTTATCTGATTGATTGAAAGAATAGTATTTAATTACTAGCATGAATATGGTTAAGTAAAATGTAATGTTTCAATATGATCATTTCTTATTTGATAGTGTTTACTATGAAATAGCTATCAATCATATCATCTATGGGTTTTGGAATCTTTTCACTAAAGTCTTTATCCTTACACCAATTCCACAATTTTGTTTTCCTTAGATGTTCATCGTTTAAGACATCATCCTGAAAAGCTTTAGCCATGAAATGTTTATTTGCATTTCCTTTCCCTGCTAACTTTTTAACATGTGAAGGTTGTACAATATAAATGTTGTTTGCTCTATATGCATTTAACAATAAGCTTCTTAAAAACGTGTTGTATTGTATAATGTCAATAAATGAGTTTCCGGTTGATCCATATGAAAATCCTTCCAGTGCGACATTGACACTTGATGTACCATACATAGCTACTAAATAGTTGACGATTAACTCTGCTATGGTTTTTCCATCTATGAGTTTTTCTCTTTGGTTCTCAAGAAAATCCTTAGAGCCAACCTTTCTATTGTAAGGCATTGCTATTATTGTACTGTTATCAGAAAGATCACGATGTACTTCAAATGCTTTAGGAATCTTTTTTGATTCCCAGTCTCTATCACCGAAGTTAAAAAATGAAATAAATCGATAAGTACCGTCATGTTTCTTTATACAGACAGCTGGACTATTTAAGGAAAAGTCAATCCCAATATGTATCATCAAATGAATATTTAGAGTCTCTTACCTAATACCGCACCTAGTGCAGCACCAACTAATCGACTTGTTAGCAAATCATAAAGAGCGCCTTTTTCAATGCCAAGAACTTTAGCTAAGGCACTACCAACAGCCTTTCCTAATGCAAATCCAGTAAGACCACCTAAAATTGATCCTAATATACCTTCATTAACAATTTCTTCAACAACGGCATCTAAATCTTTACCGTTTTTGTGTTCCTCCATTATTCGTTCTACCGCCTGATCAATCGCAACTTGTTGTTCGTCTGTTAACTCTGATTCGTTTAACAGGTTTTGAATATTTAATGCATCATTTGAATTCTCAGTAAGAAAATCTTTGAATGTTTTCATTATGTCTTTATTTTAATTATATATTAGACTAGATTTACGGCTATATTCAAATTGTTATAAACAAAGTTAATATCAAATGTTTGAAATTCAATCGTATTACTTGAAAAGTTAAGATCAAGAGAACCTATACCACTCATTATCATATCCTTTAACTGAACTGTAACTAGAGAGTATCCTTCGCTGTCAATCATTTCTATTCCTACACCTTCAGGTAAAAATGGTTGTTTACCGCTTAGTCTATAATAATGTTCAAATACTTCAACGGCCATCCAATAGTTAACCCACCCATCAAATGCTTGCATAGTAACAGTTAATGATCTATCAAAAAGTTCTTGTCTTGGCAAAGAAGATCTAAAATTACGAGTATTACCAGGAAAGTCATTTTGTTCAACTGGTGTAAATGTAGGACCAGGTAAATTAATAGACTGTATGCTATAATTAAAGAAGTCAATCGGTTCCTTAATTAAACTACCAGGCATTCTATTAAAATAGTTTCTATACTTATCAGCTATCGCTAGCGGTATAAAGTTTCTAGGAAACGAAAACCTGAACTGATTATTTCTTGCACTTAATAACATATTATCTTATACCGTTTATTCCACTTATTCCACTAATACCCGATGTAACTAAATTAACACCAGGAATGTTTGATCTTAATTGCTTAACTGCTTGTGTAAAGAATGCTTGTTTTTTGGACTTTGTTTGATCTGCTAACTCTACTTGGTTAATAGATCTAATTTGCTGTCTTGCTAATTTTGCATCTTCCTCTGCTTTTTGAGAATCCTTAGCTTCTTGTAATAATCTCTCAGCTTCTGTTGATGATATCTTTTCAGATAGTACACCAATCTCGTTTGATAGATTTTGGTTACTTTGTTTTAAACTTTCAATTACAGCGGTTTGCTCGGCTATTAAATTATCCTTTTGACCTATGTCTTGATTAAGTCTATCAACGGTAACTTGTAATTCAGCCAATTGCTTAGAATATTCCAGTCTTGCATCTTCCAATTGTTGTGTTAAAGAAACCTTAGCAGATTCTTCAAATGATAAAAATGTACCAGTATAAATAACAGACTCATCAGAACTACCGTCCGGATCTACCATCATAGTTGATATGTAAAAGTTTCTATTATCTAATGCTAATATCTTTTGTGATTCATTTTTACCTATTTTAAAAAGTACCTGACCAGAAGACATGTCAATATCTTGTACATTAGTATAATTAGGAATTCTTATTTCATCATTCTTACCAATGAATACCATGTAAATAGTACCAACATTGCTTAAATCAATTGGAGAATCAACTCCATCTATTTCATCATATAGTGTAAATATAAAATAGTCATCAAATGGAGATATTCTGATAGACCCTTCGCCTTGTGGTTTAGGACCTTCATTAACTGACAGATTTTTAAACTTCTTATAAAACTCAGCTTCAGGTTTGCTTAATGGTATGTCTGTAAGTATCTCCATCTTATTCTGTTATATTTTGAATTTTAGCAGGTGATATTGCAGCTTTTACATTAACTCTATCTCTAAATGAAGTTACATATTTTGTTTTTACTACAAGTTGACCTGCAATTTGTTCAGATGTTTGACCGCTACGGTTAACTGAAGATCCTGTTGAAACTACGATGTTTCTACCGTCCTTAGGATCTATTTGATTTACCACAGTTGCAACTGTAGGAACTACTCCTAAATTGATCTTCATTAATCTTCTACCATATTTCTTTACATCAAAAGAAGTTAGTCTTGCGTTTTTAATGATTTGTGTATTATCGTTTCTATTGTAAAGTCTTAGTACATAATTAATTGCAAACGATACCGCAATTGAACTATTAAGTACAATAGGTCTATATAAAATAGGTTCGTCAAAATCAGTAGTCTGAGATACTATCTGATTACTAGTTTGAATGAATGTTGTATCTATTTGTTCACTTAACGTGATTTCATGAAATACTACATAGTTGCCACCGCTTGAATTAAGTTGAGCTATAAAGTTGGATAGTGATGAACCATTCACCAGACCAGTTAATTCAAAATAATCACCAGCCGCAGATTCAACTACACTTGCATACAGATTATCATAAATGTCTCTATTAGGAATAGAGGTAGCATTAATCTCTTTTATTTCATAAAAGTCATATCCGTTTGTAACCGTGGTATTTAATATACCTAATGCTCTAATAGTTAAGTAAGGTGTACCTATGAATCCTTGTCCTTGCGTTAACTTATATGCTAAAGTATTTGAATTACTGGTAGTAAAACCAGCATTCATATAATAAAGTGCAGGTATTCTCCACTCAATATAAGTTGAGTATAGCTTATCCGCAATTAACAAAGGATCTGGGTTAAGAACTGGTGTATCGGTCTTTAAGAAATTAATTGAAGCCAATACGATATCTTTACCATCTCTTCTTGGTGCAGTTATGTCAAAAATAATACCATCAAAATTCTGAAACGAAAACCCTGCTACAAAATGGATTTTGACCTTATCATATTCAATATTAACATTAGGTGAAAATGTTTGTAATAGATTAGATGATGGAGTTAAGTTAGGATCAAAGTCGTTATATGGTGTTCCTACACTAGTATTCAAGTAAACATAATTACTCTTAGCTGCATTAATAGGAACAGCCGAGATATCCCTATAGTTACCCATAGTGGCAGCAACCGTATCTGTATTAAACATATAAGATCCGCCTGTATAGTTATCCCTCATTATCTCGATTGGATAACCTGCGGTGTTAAACACAGTTGGGCTAGCCTGGTTGGTATATACATACTCAACTAAGATACCTTCTGATAGTTGTATAAACTTTGATGATTCCATTCAATCTATTTATTTACCATTGTAAAAACTTAGGTGTATAGTTTAAGCCTATACCAACATACGGAGATATACCGTTTCCGGTAAAACCCATACCTAATTGTAAACCTAGTCCTAACGATTTTCTGCTCTGTCGTTGTAGGTCTCTAAAACCTGAACTGCTTTGATCAATCATAATACCTTGAGCACTATTAAACTTTGTACCAGGATAGTCGGTTGATAAATTAACAAATACTTCTTTGGTCTTTTTATCTCTTAAGATAGATGCAGTTAAAAATATATTTTGTTCTAGATCAATAGTAGCATCGCCAAATGTAGCTTTACCATCTGTAAATGAGTAAGGTACTGTTGTTTTGATTTTTCTTGAACTTTTACCCCAAGAAGCTTCAGATGCTATAACTGCAGCCGAATTAAAATTACCTATCACTGTGTCAATTGATGCAACTGGAATTTCTACCAATTTCTCAACAATTTTAGTTTCATATTTGATAACTGTTACAGGTGGTCTGTTCTTTTCAAATTCAACCATTTCCTTTGCCTCATCTAAGGTTAAAGTAAGGGCTCTAATTTCAGCGGCCGAGTTACCATTCTTATCTACATAATTTCTAATGGTATCTTGAGATGCCTTAAGATTATTACTGATACGAGTAGTTTCCCATTCAGCCTTTCTTGTTTGTTCGCATTGTCTAAATAAAAGTAATGCAAGAACTACTAAGACTATCATTGTTAATAATCTACCGTTCTTTGGATTAAATAAAAATGATAGGATGTTTTTTAAAATCATTGTTCTTCTTGATATATTTGTAATAGTTTAAAAGGTGTTACTTCAGAAGATCCGTACTTTTCAATAAGTCTTCCCATAAACCTTTCCTCCTTCTGTTTAAGAGTGTCCAATTCATCAAAGAGATCATCTCTCTTCTTTGCCAAACTCTCTATACTTTTTTGCATAAGATCTATAGACGTTTCAATTTCTTTATAACGATCTACAAATTCTTTAAGTTCTTTTCTTTCTTCTTTATTCATATAAATTGTATTAAGTAAATGATCTTGATTGACGATTTAACATTCTGCCAGTTGTTATTGCACCATCACGTTGTACGCCATTTACAACCATCCAGCCTCGTCGAGTAGTATAAGTATTAAAGGAACCTGTTTGAACTGCCGTAGTATAAGTTCTCCCAACCCACATTAATTCAACATAAGTTTCACCGCCTATGTACGGTATACCAGTACCAACATCTGTTGCTCGGGCATCTGCTATGTCATATACACCACCAGTCCAATCATCTGCCGCTAGTGTAATTATACANGGTCCACCTAAAGATGGCCATGCATATGAAGCAGGTGGTGAACCAAATTGTATCATGGTAGGCGCAACCACTAAGTGTATATTTAATCTCTGTCCCTGATAATCACCATCGGGTATAATAATTCTAAATGAATCATGTGCAATATTAAGAGTACTAGGAGTCTGCGCGCCATCCCACCCAACAAAAATATCTAAAAATGAACTATCCATAAAAGTAGAAGGAATTACATAATCAGTACCTGATGTTATTCCTGCGGTTAAAGGATTTATTGTTAAAAACTTAGGTACATACTGCATACGATTCCAAACTTCCGTAGTATCCTCCTTTGCGTGGAATCGCGTCTGCGTACCGTTACCCATACTTGCACGATCCCTACCAACTAATCTATATCCTACACTATTAGCAGGCATAGCCGACGCAGTATTCTCAACAGTATGACCAACAAAACCTGCAGCCCCACTAGTATTTCTAATATCAGTTGACGCAGTGTAAAGTCTCAAATATTCTTTAACGTTTCCTATTCCACCATCCGCACGAAACGCGTCCAATACCAAATCTCTACCGGTATTACCTATGCTTCCACCTTGTATATAAATTGGAGACTGTGATAGGGTAAGTCCAGTAAACCCTTTGATAACACTAATGCTTCTATGACTAGATACCACTGGAGTTCCTATACTATCTCTTGTCCAAACAACATTACCAAATATCTTAGTTCCACCTAGTGTAATAGATGAATTTTCTAATCGTAATTCATGCGAACCGCCAGTACTATTCATAATAATAATAGGTGATACGTTAGCAATAACCGGCGAATATAATTGTATCGCAGTAACTGCTGTGATTACAGTTAGATTGTCAGATGTTAAACCTATGTTATGACCGGCTGCTGTTCCTATGTTAATCGGTCCAGATACGCCACTTATATTTACTGCGTTTGATAATAATGTTATAGCATTACCTGCAGAATGTCTTAATCTAATTTCAGTAGAACTGGTTAGATTAACACTACCAGCCTCAAGTACTATGGTACCAGTTCTAGTCGTTGTTGGAGAGACTGTGATATTTCCACCTAATTCAAACAACGCAGTTGAAGATGGGAATGTAGTTGAAACTGAAAGCTTTGCAGGACTTGATGAATTGCTCGTATTTATGGTTAACGTAACATCAGAAATTTCATTAACCAATCCACTTGGTACAGAATCAGTTCCTGAAATAATGTTAATCTGTTTACCTGCATACATCTGTATTCCTCGTCGTATTACGTTTAGATTTAATCCTATTAGATCACCTAAACCTGCAGGTGAGGTTGCTGCTTTAGGTACATTAATGTTTAACGCATCATCAATACCTAATGAAATATTAGATAGATTATTTAATGATGATTGCTCATATTTTTCACCAGCAATATCGCCACCGCCCATAAATCTAATTGCAGATGAAGATGAATCCTTTTGATGTACAAGAACAGATACTAAACTTGAATCAAGTTGTACTGCCATTGTATTAGGAATTTGGAATGCACTACTATAAGTGATTCCTGCTGGCGGCGTTGATGTTGATCCAACACCACCTAATAAAACAGTTGAAACACCTTGGTTGGTTAATTGATTAGCGCCACCACTTACGCCAGATGGCATAGGAACAGGAAATGCGACATTATCATTACTAAGAGATGTTGGTGGATTGACTCCATTGTAACCTCCTATATAATCAAACCCAATGTTAGAACCAGAAGGACCAGTAGGTCCTATTAAGTTAACTGAACTCTGTACCCAAATGGTTCCATTATATTGCCATACTTGTCCATTGCTTTGTAGAAAATAATCATCTTCTTCAATTCCTGCTATAATTAATGTATTAGGATCAGCACTACCATTGTACCAAGTAGCTCCCTTAATCCCACGTCCTCCTGCAGGACCGGTTGGACCTGGTATACCAGCTGGGCCTACTGGGCCACCGCCATTCAGCAACAGCTGATCAAAATTAAAATTAATTTTATCTACTGCTTGTGAAAGCGTATCAGATGCAAGAAGGTCTTGTATTACGATAGGCATGCTTTAATTTTTTATTTTTTAACTATAGTTACACTGAATCCATAGGAATCAGAGAACCCAGTCCTTTTGTTATATATTAGCCTTAAATCAAATAGGTTTGTATTAAGTGTCTTTGTTGATATATTTTGATCAATCTTTAATCCCGCTGATGCTTTTTCTACATTAGTTAATTCTGCTGTAGTATAATCAGGAGCCTTTTTATCTCTGCTCTGTTTTACATAAAAATTAACAGATCCTATTTTGTATAGACTTAATACATTCTGTTCAATGTAACTACTAACGTCATCATCTAATGTGGTAATATTACCAAACCCAAAATTAACATTAACATATTTTTCAAATGAAGTTTTTACAAAATCAAATAAGTATTCAGTTAATCTTTTTTGTATAAGAAGATAAAACTCAGTATATGATGTAGTTTCATTATACATAAAGTTACCATCAATTAAACTTGGATCTTTAATAGCATCATTAGATAAAGGTGAAGGACTAAATGTTTCCAACGTTATTTGCTGAGGAACTTTTAAATACTTAGACCCAAAGAAAGATTTTTTCTCTAACATTGACCTTGTACCAATAACTGATTGAATCTTTGTTTTATCTATACTCTTAATAAAATAGCCAGGTTCCCAGTTTGAAGAAAACACNTAATAATCTCTATAGTCAATNCCTACTTCATTAATAAGAGGGTANAGACTTAAGAATGCGCTATCNGATGATAACTCTAATACCGTTGATGGATCTTCCTGATTAACTTTATGATAAAAATAATTTTTAAGAATACCAAAGTTTATGTGATTACTATAAAACTGTGTATTCTGATATCTACATAATGTAAATACTTTAAATTTATAAACCTCATCATTAATAGGATTACCTGTACTTGTTGATCCACTACCTCCGGTAATACCAGTATTTCCAGTATTTCCTCCTGTGTAATATCCTTGACTAAAATCTATATTTGCATAAGGGTCTCTAAAAAATATAATATCGTTAGCAAGAGGCTTATACCAACCAGAATGTCTAGCAATAGGATTTATTCTAGGTTTTGTCTGTAAAGACAAGTCATAACCTATAATATCAGATAAGTTAAATATTGTAGGTTTATTAGGATCAGGTAGTATTCCAATATAGGTTGACTTTAAAATATCATCCTGTGCTCTTAATTGAATTGCAAAAGTTTGCGCCAAACTACCATCAGGATTTAAAACACGATTACCATTAGTGTCTATTGTTTCATATATGATTGTTGGATCACCTTCATTAATAGCATTAAAGATATTTGCAAAGCTAATATTATCTAATGTGTTTGTGTACCCATTATAACCACCACCTTTAATTATATATGTAGCACTCTTTAATTCAATTGAACTTGGCGCTGGTGCAGGTAGAGTAAATGGAAAGCCATTTTTTGTTATTGTAGAAGCATATAATTGGTTTGATGAAATGATTCTGCTAATACCGCTAATAAGATAAGTATCCGGTCCAACCGTAAATTCTATAGAATTATATTGCCCATCATTTCCAATCGTAACATCGGTTAAAAATGAAGTAGGATTTCCTGATATATCAGATACACCTTGGATTAACCATTGATTTGCTTGAACAGACCACAATGACAATAAAAAACTTATAGACCCTTGCATAATAGAGTCTTCATATTGTATTGGTACTATCGGGCTACAATCAGAACCCGTTTGCAATGCGCTCTGTATTGAATATAATGATGTTCTATCAATTGAATTACCGCTTGGATTTAGACAGTCACTTTCAAATGATATAAAGATTAGCATTACTATAGTCTTCCATTTATCATTCTTAATGATCTTAATTTCATTTCTAGGCTTACCTACTGCGTTAGGTACCACCATCGTAGAGAAACGATAATCATTAAATTTACCATCAGTTACGTATGAAAGCTTACCGGCATTAAAGTTAGGTTTTTCTTCACCCGATGTTTTTGTTTTTGCAATGATTCTAACACCTCGTAAAAAAGCCTCTGCAAAATTTTGTTTATTACCACCGCTAAATCTACCGAATCTAGTTTGTCTATCTATTAAATGAATGTTTCCATTAACATTAAATCTATCAGCAATAAAATAATCATTAAATTCATTTTTATCAACTCTTTGAAATGTACCAGGTATAAAGACACTTCCTGTAATTGAATTTGCTTCAATATTATCAACAGGTACTTTATCAAAGTAACTCCAAGAATCTTCTATTGCATCAGAATTAAAATATGAAGGAAATTCACATAGATAATACCACTCATGGCTAAATCCTTCAGGTGATCTTCCTGTATTCCATTTTGATGGTGCAAAATTATTTGTACCAAAAGCTAAACTAAGATTAAGACGATAAGGATTATTTCTTGTATCAGTGCCGCCATCATACCAAGCCCACTTATTAATATATGGAGTTGTTCTTGAAGCAACTGCCTGTTCTTTTAAGAAGTTTTCCTCTAGTCTTTGATATTCCGATGTGATGTCAATATCAAATGATACATCAGGATCTGCGTCCTTAAGAAGACCTATCAAATTTGAAAAGCCACCTGCATCATAAAATCCTCTAATGTCTGGCCAATCACTAACGCCAAAATAGTCATCAACGCTACCTGTTAAATTACCAGTAGACGGTGGAATAAATTGGTTATAATAATAGTCTTCATAATTAAGCTCTCCTAATTTACTATATGTTTCACTATAAAAATCAAAATCAAAATCCTTTATTGGATAAATTGAAAATCTACCAAAGGACGGAGAAAAATCAGAGTATAATGCAATTTGACCAGATCGTGTTACATCAAGCTGATTTCCATTTACTGCTATGACAACATATTTATCTATATTACGATATCCAGTTTGTGTCCCATTCCCACTTATTACAGGCTCATCAAGATAAGGTACCCAATCAGATATAGTTACAAACCCGCCCTTTGTATTAACATAGTCTCCTTTTATAAATCTATCTTGATCTCCGGGCTCAACTAAGAGTAATGAATTTTCTAAATCGGTACCGCCAACAAAGTATGCAGTTGTAGTTAACGTGTTAGTAACTGGATAGGTTACTAAAGATTCGTCTAGTTCTGGATATTCATCCCAATTTAAACCAAGTCTTAAACGATTAAATCTAGTACCAGTAAATCTTGATTGTAAGTAAACTGTAGATTCATTTATAGTAGGATTAAAGAAACGAGTTTCTTCGCTAATTCCAAATTGAATTGCTTTACATATAGCAGAGGCAATTTCCTTTGTAGTACCCTTAGGATTAAAAAAGCTTTCAAAAGAAGTACCAGGACCAGCTGTCAATGATTCATTTGCACTAACCTGACCTATCTGATTTAAACCATCATAAAATGTAATCTTTGAACCATTTGGAAATTCACCAATGACATTAATGTACGCAGTGGCCTTACCCTTCCTATTTAAAATCTGAGCATTTGCAAATGTATCAGGTTCATCAAATCCGGTTAATTGAGATATATCAATCTTAGTATCAAATATTCTTATTTGGTTTTCGCCCCAAAAAGAACCTTTCTTAATTGTATGAAACTGGTCATTTTTATCCTTTATGTAAAAGATAGATTCAACTTCATTAACTCTAGCCGGCGTTGGTATACCAGTAACCGTATTAATTGATGAACTATCCAGATAAACTATTACACCATTAGTATTCTTAATTTCAAGCGGTTTGTTTAAAAACTGTGATACCTCAGTTATTGTTTTAATTTTAGGCAATTGTGTTTTTTCAACATTACCATAAAAACCTTCTCCTGATATTTTAAATGTACCTTCAGTTACCTCATCTACATATAAACCAAAGTAACGGTTAATTGAGTATTCATCTGCATTAACATCAGAAAACAAAAATTCAAGATTAATTAGGTTTGCTAAAATAATACCGTTTCTTTGAAACCCCTGTGTAAAGAAATATTCATCTTGTAAAATAGTTGAATCCTTTGTAACTAAATCTGTATAAGAATAACTGCCACCTGAAGTAAACCCGCCTTTAGTGTAAGAAATACCATTCCATAAAACAGGATCGTCTGATCGCCATGTCATTGTAAGTGGCGCTTTAGGAAATGCATCCTGATTAAAATATCTTCTAATATAGCCACCTAGTTTAGATGTTTCTCTTAAATCAAAGGTTTTAACGGCCGTACAATTTTGTAAAACAAACTGTGAAAACTTTTCTGCAGTTTGCGCAGCAGTCTCTCCATCGTTTTGTGAAAACGCATTGACATTATTTACAGAAGAAGGATCGTTTAATCTATATACCACAAAGTATTTTGGTATTTGGCTATTTAACCAAAGAGGAGCAAGAATACCTAAGTCTTCCGTATATACTTCAGATGAAAGAGATCTTGCACCAGCCGCATAAAACATTTCATACTGATTACCGTATGATGATAGGACAGAAGTATCTTGGAATTCTTGAAAAGCTTCGTATGCTATGTCAGTAGGTACAGTTCCGTTTTTAAAAAACTTATATACATCCTGATCATATGTTGAAGTGCCATCAATTTTAAATGCCTTAAATGATGAAGATGACAGAATATTATTTGCACTAAACGACTCAAGGTAAAGATCGTTACCATTATAGATAAGCTTTACATTCGCTGTTAGCTTAGGGTTAGTACGTACAAGACTGTATGATGCTTTATCAAGTATTGGCTCGGCCATTTAAGTTTCACTTTTTTTATTTATTCACCATTCCTGGCTAATAAATCAAAGGCCTATAGGAAATGATAGTCAATAGTTATTGAATAATGAAATCACCACTGTCGTTTGAAATAAAGTTTCTTCCAGTATTTTGTACCTTATTAACCTTAGTCTCTGTAATACTTGGTCTTAGATTACTTACAACCTTTTCAAGATCGCCCAGCCCTTTAGTTACCGTAGCCGCAGGGAATACATCAATATTAAGATTGTCTGATTTGTACTTAGCAAAAAATTCAACATCATATTGGGCTACTGTACCACCGCTTGGCCAAATATCAAAACCGATTTTCTTAGCATAAGTTAAATTGGTAACAGCCCCTGTTGAATTACCTGCAACATTACCAATACCACCGGATGAACCGCTACCTACACCGTAATAATCTGTCATTCTATATTGGAAAACAATTGGAATGTTTATAGCATTAGCGCTACCAAATTGTACGATCTTACTAGACTGAATTGAATCACCGTCCGTTTGAATAACTCTATGATCATCGGCTGACATAAATAGATATGAACCACAACTATTTTTTCCTAATTGATATTGATCAAATGTTTCAAAAGAAGTTTTAACATTTCTTGAATAATTTACAAATCCTGGTGTTATTGGATTACTCAATACTGGGATAAACATTAATGATGGACTTGCCTGTAATGTTTGACCACTATTAAAGTTTATCGGTGTACTTGATAAAACAGTTAGTAATGCCGGGTTTTCATTTAAGTAAATAGATTGCTGTTTACCTTTTGGTTGATCTGAGAATAGTGGAATAAACTTAGATTGTCTAAACATTAATCTAGCAGTACCATTACCTGACGGCGCAGTACAATCGATTGGGGCTACTAATGTAGTCGGCAATGTTGAAGTATCACCAGTTAAAGCAATGTAAGCTGCACGATATGCAGTATATGACGTTACCCATGGATGTGTAATATGTATCTCTATTGACTGATCACCTTGTGGTAAATCGTAGCTAGGCGACGTTGTTGGTAACCCAGCTGCATCAAAACCTCCACCCCAAATAAACTCACCGGCTGTAGCCACTGAAGAAAAGTTATCTTTTAGGAAAAAGTTTTCGCATGTGTCTAAGTTAAACGTGTAATCATTATCAGGATTTAGATAATTATAAAAACTCTCCTCGGATGAAACGTCTTTATATCTTGCATATATAAATTGATTCTTATTCTGTGTAGATTGATAAGGTGACAGAGATATAGTTTGACCATACTTGCTTGTAGAAGTAACCGATGGGTTAGTCAACAAAATAGGCGTTAAGTCATATTTACGAATTGTGTTATAATCAGTATCATTTCCTACATATGTAGGTCTACCATCACTTTGATTTGTTGCACTGTTATCTAACCATGAATATGTTGCAGGTAAAATAACAGTTCCATTTGCAGCTTCCGCATTTGTATAACCAGGATTCTCTGATTGCTTAGTCATTCTGTTTCTTGAACCAGCAACTCTTGATATTAATCTTAAACCAGTCTGCTCAGCATTTGCAATATTAATAAAGAATGTTTTACTAATGATCGCACCGCGTGGATCATCAAGTGCCTTAACTTCATTAAAATAAAATCCAGCAAATACCTTTGTAGTTGAATTACGATTAAGATTAATTACATTACCTTGATCATCAACTAAGGTAACCGCTAACTCACCTGAAGCATTTCTTAGTATTTCACTGAATTCATCTAGTCGTGCTTGCATTTCTGCAAGTTTACTAAATAAGTCAACTGGCGTTTGGTTCTCTGATAAGAAACCTGAGGCAATCACCTGTGCGCTGTGAGCATAATATTTTTCATTGGCAACAAATGAACTACTTAAATGTTCATCAATACCTTTGGCATTTAGAGTTTCCTGTAGACTAACTTTTGCTATATCCTGTTTGTTTTGTGCAAGAATTGCTTCTACTGCACTATCAGAACTTAAGTCAGCTGGAAATTCAATTCTAACTGGTTCTGACCATTCACTCTCAAGTGGATTTGATGGCCAACCTGCTTCAGATATAGATTTAACTTGTACTTCTAAAATTTCACCTTTTCTAATTGCAATATCAAGTTGGTTAATATTAACCGCATCTGCATTGTCATTATTAATTGGTGCCCATTGGTAAAGTCCAGTAATTGGGTTCTTACCTCTAGGTCTTAAAACACTTTCAATAATTTCATAATTTGAAAATGCGCCTTGGCTCTGTGAACCACCATCAACAAATGTAAATTGATCAACTGGGTTAGCCGCACCATCCTGAGAAAGATAACGATATCTTATCTTAAATTTAACAACAGCTTGTGGTCCAGTTGCAGGAGAAGATTTTTCCTGTGGCATTGGCCAAAAACCACGAGCTCTATATTTAGGTGTAATACTTGCAACTGAATTATCTTTACTCTTTGCATCAATTTCTTTTACTATAGATGCATATAATTCAGCCTGAGAACTTCTTTCAGTTATTAACCCTTGTAATGCATTCTTATCAGCGTCACGCTCAACATTAGTTGCATAATTGGTAGTTTGGATCTTAGTTCTATATTGTGATATTGCAGTATCCAACTCCTTAAGAGTTGAATCCAATGTATTCTTTTGATTATTAAGATCTTGTAATTGAACTACTGCATCTGCATTAGTAACTTGGCCATTAACTAGTTTAACTTTAAAGTCAGCCGATGTAGGTGCAGGAGCATTAGGTATAAGACCTTCTCTACTTGTAGGTATCTTATCTTCAGCAAATGATAATAAGAACTTACCAAAATCAACTGCATATCTTTGATAATAGTCAGCTAGTGTTTGTTGAGTACCATCCTCAGCAATAGTTGTTAAAGCGTTCGTATAAAACCCAGCACCTGGAGACCAATTGACAGCAGGAATCTTTGAATCCGGATCAATCGGTTTAACGAAGGTTACACATCTTTCATTAAAGCCTACCGTAACGTCTACCTGTACATTGTTATTTATGCTTGATCCAATCTTTAAAATATCTGCTCCAATTTGAATTGGGCGAGTTCCTTCAACTAAATCAAGTATAACCGTACTTGTACTAGAGTCTACACTTTTAACTATGTAGCGAGTATCTATTGGATTTGATACCACTTCAACGCTATCACCAACCTTTAACTGTACGGTGTCATTAAAGTCTGCTTCGGAATCAGTATAAAATATCTTGTTAAGTTTATACTGTTTCTTTGGTGAAGTTACTGAAACTCCATTGATTTCCTCTGTAAAATCAACCTCAGTAATTCTAGTAACACTAAATTTACCGGTATATCTTTTTGTTCTAGGTGGCAAATCAACAACCGCTTCATCCAGTACATATGAGATATTTCTTTCTACGATTTCCTGTAAGAATGTAAAATAATCTAAGCCTGATTTACCATTATAATTATTGTCAAAGAATTGGATCTTTGCCTGCGTATTAGTATCTAAAATGTATCTCTGTATGATTGCCTTCTCGGTATCAATTGGTACCTGGTTAGTTAAGTCAAACGAAATGTATAGAAGCGGATTAATGAGCTCTTCAAAGAACCAATTAGGTTTTATCCTAAACTGATTAACTGAGTTAATAGAGGTTAAGTCTGGTGCTTCAGTAGGAAGTTTCGCTAATACTAATTTTCTAAATGTACCGTCGGCTAATCTAACTGAACTTGACCCACCACCAACGTTTGTAATAGTATTAATATTTGATTGTAAACGATCAACGGAGTTTTTAAGAAACCCAAATGATGGAATAGTTACACGAGAATTTGTACCATCTTCATTCTGAATGTTGACGGTAACTGAATCCCTGTTTGAAGTTATTGCTTGATTAACCTTTTCAAAACTTTCAAGTGAGTTATTAAAAAGTCTTAACAGCTCAGGTAAAAGTGTTGATATTGAATTATTTTCGGCCATTTATTTAGATACTTTTATTATTTATTTGATAATGTCATAGACAAAATTTAATATACCTTGCTCGGTACAAATTAATTCAATGATAGGTTTTGTACTTAATTCATCATTAGGTATGATAGCTACAGTTACACCGTATACACCTTGATTAAGTCGATTAATAGAATCGGTAAAGATTCTCATATTGTATGAACCTATTGCTAAATTATTATTAAAAGTCAATCTTATAGTTTGACCTTTCTTCCATTGAATTGCACTATCATCGATGTAAATTAATAAATCGCCAGCCGCGGTGTTAATTGTATTAATTCTTAACATGTTTGTAAATGTCTCTAAAGAAGTAAATGCTTTAGGAGAAGCCACGTTAAGATCAACTGGGTTATTAAAATTGATCTCGTTTCCATTTTCATCAAACGGAATCATAAATGTATACTGTTGAGTAATTACATCAACTCTAACTTGGTTAGGCGTATTACGATTAAGTGCAATACCTGGACCAGCTCTTAATACATCTGTGTTATATTGAAGAGTCGTTGAAATATTTCCATTTGCT
>JGI24766J26685_10000036_pt1 | contig 28306 bp, 26 predicted proteins | sample SanBayMetagenome_FD_26685 | JGI IMG/M metagenome (IMG submission 26685)
TGCAAGCGATTGATGCATGGCTTTGATAGCGGCATTCAAAATATTGATTTCATCGATTTCTTTTGCATCAATTTTTGCNACCGCCCAACTGATGGCATTTTTTTGGATCACCTCTCTCAATCGAAATCTTGTTTTTTCACTGATTTGTTTTGAATCGTTCAAATCATTGTCGTGAAAATCCTTCGGGAGCACTACTGCTGCAGCAAATACCGGTCCAGCAAGACATCCCCTGCCGGCCTCATCGCAACCTGCTTCTGGGTCCAAAGATTGATAAAATGGTTTGAGCATCTATTGCAAAGTAGCAAGAAAAATTCATCAAAAGAATCAGAGATGAAATTGTGATTTACCTTTGCATCATGCAAGCAAACGTTGTAAAAAAATCAAATGCTGTAGCGATTTGGTTGTTGATTGGTGTAGGCATGATCGTCGTGCAGGTTTTATTGGGTGGCATCACGCGGCTGACAGGTTCAGGTTTATCCATCACTGAGTGGAAACCTTTATTGGGCGCGATTCCGCCATTGAATGAAGCAGATTGGCAAAAAGCATTTGAACAGTACAAGCAAATCGGACANTTCAANCANCTCAATTTTGAATTTACATTGTCTGATTTCAAATTNATTTATTTCTGGGAATGGTTTCACCGTGAATGGGCAAGATTGATTGCAATTGTATTTCTTCTGCCATTTGTTTATTTCATCATCAAAAAGAAATTCAGGCAGGAGATGGTCAAACCTTTGATGATCCTTTTTTTATTGGGGATTTTGCAAGGACTGATTGGCTGGATCATGGTCAAGAGTGGGTTGAACGAAGAAAGTTTGTATGTCAATCATATCCGCCTCGCGATTCATTTTATTTCTGCACTGGGATTGTTGTCGTACACCTTGTGGTTTGCATTGCAGTTGCTGGTTGATGCCAAACAACTTATTCAAGCACCATCTCTCAAAAAATTTTCTGTTTGGTTGTTCTTATTGATTGTTGTGCAATTGATTTTTGGTGCGTTCATGGCCGGACTCAAAGCAGCACAGTTTGCAACCACTTGGCCAACGATCAATGGAGAGTGGATCCCTTCATCTATGTCCAATGATAGCTTATCCACTTTCACACATGATCCTTTGGCCGTTCATTTCATCCACAGGACACTTGCCTATATCATTGCGATTTTAATTTTCATCTGGTTTCAACAGGCAAAAAAAATCACATCCACCCCATTGTTCCAACGCATCAACCGACTGCCTATTATCATTGTGCCGCTGCAGGTATTGTTGGGAATCCTCACTGTTTTGTTTGCAAACAATGCCTCTGCACTCCTTTGGTTGGGGGTAGCACACCAGTTTACTGCTATGCTGCTTGTATTGGTTTGGGTGACAGTACTTTATGTACTGAGAGGCAGTAAATAGTGTTATTCACTATTATTTAATTGCCTGCCCCGGTGAATTGTCGTAAATTTGCGGCGACTAAATAACATTATGAATATCAGGAACATAGCGATCATTGCACACGTAGACCATGGAAAGACAACATTGGTAGACAAGATTCTCCATACAGCCAAGGTATTTCGAGACAACCAGGAGACAGGAGAGTTGATCATGGACAGCAATGATCTGGAAAAAGAAAGAGGCATAACCATTTTCAGTAAAAACGCTGCGGTTATATATAATGATGTGAAAATCAATGTAATAGACACTCCAGGCCACGCCGATTTTGGGGGTGAAGTGGAGCGTGTTTTGAAAATGGCAGATGGTGTGATTTTGTTGGTGGATGCATTTGAAGGACCCATGCCGCAAACACGTTTTGTGTTGCAAAAAGCACTGCAGTTGAACCTGCATCCTATAGTAGTAATCAATAAGGTGGATAAACCCAACTGCCGTCCCGATGAAGTGCATGATGCAGTTTTTGAACTCTTCTTCAATTTAGATGCTACAGAAGAGCAATTGAATTTCCCTACCTATTATGGTTCTGGTAAGAACGGCTGGTTCAATGACAGTCTCACGCCGACAGATAATATTCTTCCTTTGATGGATGGCATCATCAAGCATGTGCCGGCTCCCAAAACAGAGGAAGGTACCCTGCAGTTGCAGATCACATCCCTCGATTATTCATCCTTCTTGGGCCGTATTGCCATTGGCAAAGTAGCCAGGAATACCATCCGAGAGAACCAGCCCATCACCCTGATGCAGGCAGATGGTTCAATGAAGAAGCAGCGTGTGAAGGAATTGTATGTATTCGAAGGAATGGGTAAGCGCAAGGTTACCGAAGTAAATGCCGGTGATTTATGTGCGGTGGTAGGTATCGAAGATTTTAATATTGGGGATACCATTGCCGATTTTGAAAATCCTGAAGCCCTGCCGGTGATCCATGTGGATGAACCTACCATGAGCATGCTTTTCAGTATCAACAACTCACCCTTCTTCGGCAGGGATGGAAAGTTTGTTACCAGTCGCCATTTGCGTGACCGCCTCATGAAAGAAACTGAAAAAAACCTGGCACTGCGCGTGAAGGAAACCGACAGTGCGGATAGCTTCCTGGTTTATGGTCGTGGCATCCTCCACCTCGGCGTCTTGATCGAGACCATGAGAAGAGAAGGCTATGAGCTGACGATCGGACAACCACAAGTACTGGTAAAAGAAATCGATGGTAAAAAATGTGAGCCCTATGAAGTGCTCGTGATCGATGTTCCAGAGGAATATGCTTCCAAAGCGATCGACTTGGTGAGCAGAAGAAAAGGAGAGATGTCAGTGATGGAAACCAAGGGTGATATGCAGCATATCGAATTTGAGATCCCTTCGCGCGGACTGATCGGACTCCGTACCAACATGCTGACCAATACCGCCGGTGAAGCTGTGATGGCGCATCGCTTCAGTGAATACAAGCCCTGGAAGGGACCAATTCCCGGAAGGAACAACGGTGTTTTGTTGGCCAAGGAGGGAGGAAGTACTACCGCATACTCACTTGACAAATTACAAGACCGCGGATTCTTCTTTGTGGATCCGGGAGAAGAAGTATACAAGGGCATGGTCATTGGAGAGAACAACAAACCCGGTGATCTCGTGGTCAATCCCAACGAAGGCAAGAAGCTTACCAACATGCGTGCCAGTGGCACCGATGGTGCTGCCAGCATTGCCCCCAAGCGTTTGATGACATTGGAAGAATGCATGGAGTATATACAGCATGATGAGTGCATTGAGGTAACACCCAATTTCATCCGAATGAGAAAATTGATTTTGGATGAAACAGAAAGAAATCGCCTGGCCAAACAAATGAGGGCCGAAGCTGTTTAGATATTATGAAAAGGACATGGATGGTCATTTGCATTTTGGTCGGCCTGGCTGTTGCCCATCAAGCATCCGCTCAATGTTCCATTTGTACCAAAACGGCACAACAACTCGGACACAAGCCTGCAAAGGGATTGAATGCTGGAATCATATATCTGATGGTTGCTCCATTGGCGATCATAGGATTTGTAGGATTGCGTTGGTGGAAAAACAACAAAGATGAATTGTTATGAAAAAAGCAATCATACATATTTCAATCGCAGTTTCAGTTTTATTTTTCTATGCTTCCTGCACTGTCAACAATGTAACGATTGATGACAGCATCGGTAAGTACTTCAATGAAAAAGGACTGACCGGCACATTCGGTATGTTCGACAACAGCCGTGGTGAATTCACGATCTACGAGCTCGATCGTTTCAAAACAAATTTTCCTGCAGGTCAAAGTATGATGCTGTTCAGCAAGCTGGTTGCAGTGCATACCGGTAAGTTGGCAAGCGATACCATTCAAATTGGGTTCGATTCACTGAATCAATTGATTGGTAAAGACACATTGCAATATTGGATCGACAGTGTGAAGTACGGCAATAAAAAGTGGAAGAAAGATTCATTGACGATTTCGCCTGATGAGCAACTGGGTTTGATCAAGCGTTTGTATTTCAAGCAACTCCCCTTCAGGGGAAGTGCGCAAGAGGGCATCAAGAAAACGTTGATAGTTGAAAACAATGCACAATATCAATTGGCCTATCAGAAAAATGAGCTGATCTACAACAATAAAAAAATGGCCTGGGTGATGGGATGGATCGAAGAAAATCGTCATGTCTATCCCTTTGTGATCAACTATGACGCACCGTTGAATGCGGAAACTTCATCAACAAGTGATCAACTTTGTAAAGAGATACTGACCCATATCGGATTTTTTAAGGGGATCATGTAACTTAGTCATGATGCAATTGTACACACCCTCTCTTTTAACGTACCAACGACTTCAGACAGTTGAAGTAAAAATAGGCGACCTGCTTCTTGGCAACAATCATCCTATTCGTGTTCAAACCATGACGACCACAGATACGATGGATACCAAGGCGACGGTGGAACAAACCATTCGTTGTATTGAAGCAGGTGCAGAATTGGTGCGCATCACAGCGCCATCTAAAAACGAAGCCCAAAATTTATTGGAAATAAAAAAAGAGTTGCGCAAACGTGGGTATACAACACCATTGGTGGCGGATATTCATTTTACGCCCAACGCTGCTGAAATTGCTGCGCGTTTGATTGAAAAGGTGCGTGTGAATCCGGGTAACTACGCCGATAAAAAGAAGTTTGAATTCATCGAGTATACCGATGCTGCATACAATGAAGAAATCGAACGCATTCGTGATAGGTTTACACCACTTGTAAAAATTTGCAAAGAGCACGGCACTGCCATGCGCATTGGCACCAACCACGGTTCTTTGAGTGATCGCATCATGAGCAGGTATGGCGACAGTGCGAATGGAATGGTAGAGAGTGCAATGGAATTTTTGCGCATTGCGCGTGATGAATCTTACCACAACATTGTGCTGAGCATGAAGTCAAGCAATCCGCTGGTGATGGTTCAGGCCTATCGTTTGTTGGTGCAAACCATGCAGCAAGAGTTTGGAATTTGTTATCCTTTGCATTTGGGCGTAACAGAAGCGGGTGATGGTGAAGATGGTCGTATCAAATCAGCCATTGGAATCGGCACATTGCTGGAAGATGGAATAGGAGACACCATCAGGGTTTCACTCACAGAAGATCCAGAATTTGAAATTCCTGTTTGCAAGGATATAGTTAATAGATACAATGGGCGCAGTATTTCATCATCGTTACCGGAAATCACCAAACTGCCTTATTCACCGTTTGAGTACAAGCGAAGAGAATCTGCAGTTGTAGAGAATATTGGAGGCAAACAGGTCCCGGTTGTAATGGCGGATATGGGATCAATTGAAACAATCATTCCCGAGCACCTGCAAAGCATCGGGTATACATATGATGCGCCAACTGATAAGTGGGCCATCAGCGATGCTGCCGCCGACTTCATATATACTGGTGAAAAGCAAATTGATTTTCACCTGCCAGGCACTTTGAAAAATATTGTATTGGCCCCTTTTTGGAAAGAATCGGAATCCAGTTTCCCATTGTTTTCATTGAAAGAATTTCAAGCAGCTGAAAAGAAGAGTGGCAGGATCAATTTTATTTTAATAGAGGGACTAGGGGAGTTGTTGAAATTGAGGGACGAAAAAAATATTGTACTCTGTGTAAAAAGCAATGCTAAAAATGCAATGCAGTCTGTAAGGNGTATATTCATAGAATTGGCAGCGCTTGGCATTCATCATCCTGTTGTACTTTTTTCAGAGAGCAACAACCATACACCTGATGAACATTTGATACAGTTTGCTACTGAAACAGGTGCATTGTTCTTGGATGGGATGGGGGATGGCATCTGTCTTGGATTTGGTGAGGGAAGTGCAATGGACAATCCTGTGGTAAAAGGACGTACGTATCTACCTGTAAAAGACATCTATCAGTTTGCCAACAATACTGCTTTCAGTATACTTCAAGCAACAAGAACTAGGATTTCAAAAACAGAGTACATCAGTTGCCCTAGCTGTGGCAGAACTTTGTTTGACTTGCAGGAAACAACAGCTAAAATACGTTCTGTTACCAATCATCTCAAAGGAGTAAAGATTGCCATCATGGGATGCATCGTGAACGGTCCTGGTGAAATGGCAGATGCGGACTTTGGTTATGTCGGCAGTGGTCCGGGTAAAATCACATTGTACCGCAGCAAAGAAATTGTCAAGAAAAATGTTGACAGCGAAGTTGCTGTTGATGAACTCATCAATCTTTTGAAAGAAAGTGGCGCATGGGTTGAGCCAGCATAGTCAAAGGAATTACCCGATCACATTCATTGCTTTGCCTATTTTCACAAAAGCAGCAATTGCTTTATCCAAATGTTCCTTGTCATGTGCCGCACTCAATTGAACCCTGATACGTGCTTTGCCTTTGGCAACAACCGGGTAGAAAAATCCAATCACATAAATTCCTTCTTCCAGCAAGGCTGCTGCCATTTCCTGCGCTACTGTTGCCTCATACAACATGATCGGTACAATCGGATGCACACCGGGTTTGATGTCGAATCCAGCCTTGGTCATTTCATTTCTGAAATATTGGGTATTCCATTCCAATTTATCTCTCAACGCAGTTGTTTCACTCAACAGATCAAGTACTGCAATGGATCCACCCACAATACTCGGGGCAAGTGTATTGGAAAATAAATATGGACGGCTGCGCTGGCGAAGCATTTCAATCACTTCTTTCCTGCCGCTTGTGAATCCGCCCGATGCTCCACCCAATGCTTTTCCAAGTGTACCTGTGATGATATCAATTTTTCCAACTACGCCACAATGCTCATGTGTACCTCTTCCGGTCTTTCCAAGAAATCCGGATGAGTGACATTCATCAATCATGACAGCCGCATCATATTTTTCAGCAAGCGCAACAATTTTATCCAATTGTGCAATGGTGCCATCCATGCTGAATGAACCATCGGTCACCACGATGCGATTTCTCAGGTGTGCAGCTTCTTTCAATTTGGCTTCAAGATCTTCCATATTGTTGTGTGCATATCTGTATCGTTGTGCTTTGCATAACCTTACACCATCAATGATGGATGCATGATTCAATTCATCGGAGATGATGGCGTCCTGTTCATTGAACAAAGGTTCAAATACACCACCATTGGCATCAAAGGCAGCAGCATATAAAATAGTATCCTCTGTTCCGAGAAAGGCAGATATTTTCTGTTCGAGTTCTTTGTGTATATCCTGTGTTCCGCAAATAAATCTGACAGAACTCATGCCGTATCCTCTTTCATCAATATATTTTTTTGCAGCTTCGATGATTTTAGGATGGGATGAAAGCCCCAGGTAATTATTTGCGCAGAGGTTGATGACATCTTTGCCACCAACATTGATGACAGCACCTTGCGGGCTCTCAATGATTCGCTCTTTTTTGAATAATCCTGCCTCTTTGATTTCTTCCAATTCTGCAGCAATGCGATTGACAAGCGGTTGGTTCATAAATAAATCGTTAAAGTGATTTTTTTTGACCGATCTGTAACATTTGCGATCGAAATTCGTATCACAAATATACGTGCCTAACCAAGACTAAATGACTGAGAGGGAATATAATCAGTGTGTGGATCAATATGCAGATGGGGTATACCGCTTCATATTAAAAAATATGCAGGTTCCTGAAGATGCACAAGACGTAGTGCAGTCTGCCTTTGAAAAAATGTGGAAGAATCACCAAGATGTAAAAATTGAAACAGCGAAGGCTTATCTGTTTACAGTGGCATACAATCAGATGATTGATCATATTAGGAAAAACAAAAGAATGACCCTGGTGGATGAATTTAGTGAGTCTTTAAAAATCAGCTGGTCAAAGCAAACAAGTTTAAAGGGAGAGTTGGAAAAGGCTTTGCAACAATTAACGCCCCTTCAAAAATCTTTGATTTTATTAAAAGATTATGAGGGGTACTCATACGATGAAATCGGAAAGATAACATCATTGAATGCAAGCCAGGTGAAAGTTTATTTGCACAGGGCCCGCATGCAAATGAAGGAATACATCGGTAAAATTGAAAACCTGATATAATGGTTGATCAAACAAATTTTGAAACTTGGTTTTTCATGTATGCCGACAATGAACTGTCTGCTGATGAAAGATGGGAGGTGGAGGAGTTTGTCCGAAAGAATCCCTCTTGCCAAAAAGAGTTTGACTCAATCCAACGGCTACAATTTCATCCTGAGCAAGTTGCTTTTCCAGATAAATCTGTTTTGTTGGCAGATCAAATGTCACTGAATGATTTGAGGTTTGAAGCCGATACATCAATTGTATATCCTTTTAAACAGGAATTGTATAGACAAATGTCTCTTGGAAAAAAAAGATCTTATTATTCTATGGCAATAGCCGCAAGTATGTTGCTGCTGGTTGGTCTATTCTTTTTGTTCAATCAGCAAGAGCAAATACCTACCAGCCTGCCGGTTACAAAAAATATTGTTCAAGGATCTTTGGCAGCCCCTCAAAACTCATTGGCGTCCAATACCGTACCATCCAAATCTGAAAAACTAACAAATATTGTATCATCTCGCAGGACCAAAAAAATTCAACTGGCAGTTGCAGAGGAATTGGTGTTGCAGGTAGAAGAACCTGTAATTGTTCCTGAGATGGAAAGCAAATCAGAAGAAACAGTTGTGATTGCATCGACTCCTTCCTCTAATTTGAGTGAGGAGGCATTGAGGGCAGCAGCATACAGAATGGCCTCGCCTGCACCAACCCAGCCGGATGCCGTTTCCATCAATACCGCTATGATCATTGAGGCTTCTGCCAAATCAACAGAACAGGGAAGATTGAGGGGGTTGGTGCGGAAATTGAGTCGACAGCTATTCAAGGAAAAGGAGACAGACGATCAGAAAAAATATATTCAGGTGGCAAGTTTTGCCATTCCAGTATCAAATAAAAAATAAGCGTATGAAGTTTTTTTGGAAGAGTGTTTTATTACTGATTTTACAACATCAGGGCTTTGCTCAAACCGATAGCACCGTTAAAAAAAGCATTGATACCATCAAGGTTGGTAATATCACCATCTTGAGAACAGGCAACATGGACAGCGCCGCATCATTCAAATCATCGAAAGATACCTTTAAAATTGGCGGTACGGTGGTGATCATCAGTGAAGGGCTTGATCGTGGATTGGAAAAAATTCGAATTGGGAGTGAAGATGTAAGAAATTCACTTGAGTCCTTAAAAAGTCTCAAAACGTTGGCAAAGAAAAAACCAAAGAAATATTCCACCAATTGGTTTGTATGGGATCTGGGATTTTCGGGTTATGATGACCAAACAAATTATTCATCTGCAGCGACACAGCAATTTCTCGCACCTGCAATGGGCACCAATTTCCCTGTGACAGCACCGCTTACAAAGAATGATTTTGCATTGCGAACAACGCGTGTTTCTAATTTCAATGTTTGGTTTTTTATTCAACGCATGAGCCTGATCAAGCAGGTCCTAAATCTCAAATACGGGTTGGGTTTAGAAAGCAACAATTATTTCTACAAGACTGGCATCAAGTATGAGGATATGCCATATGAAACACTTGTCAGCAGATCACCGGGAACCGTCAATAAAAACAAATTGGTTGCCAATTATCTTACTGCTCCACTCATGATCAACATCAACACCAATCCTTCCAATCACAAAAAGGGGTTTCAGTTATCAGCGGGGATAAGCGGAGGCTATTTGATCGGTGCAAGGCAAGAAATGCGAATTGATAAAGAGCGTTCAAAAGTAAAATCTGAATTCAATCTTGCTCCTTGGAAGCTTTCTTATATCGGTGAATTGGGACTCGGTGCTGTCAGATTGTATGGGTCATATGCACCAAGGGCCATGCATCAATATGGAGTTGATCAACGGCCCTATACTGTTGGAGTAAGGTTTTCTTACTAGATTTTACCTTTTTTGATTTCTTCCACTACTGCAGGATCCAAGAGGGTAGTGGTATCACCTACTTTATCCAATTCTCCTTCGGCGATTTTGCGGAGGATGCGGCGCATGATTTTACCACTGCGTGTTTTTGGGAGTCCGGATACCAATTGAATTTTATCTGGTTTTGCAATGGGTCCGATGATTCTGCTCACTGTTGCAGTGATGTCTTTTTTTACCATCTCAGAAGTTCCATGTGAACCGCTGTAAATAACAAACGCATAGATGCCTTGTCCTTTTACGTCGTGGGGGTATCCAACAACAGCACTTTCAACTACTCCGGCATGCATGTTGATGGCATTTTCAACTTCAGCAGTCCCGATTCTGTGTCCGCTTACATTCAATACATCATCTACTCTGCCGGTGATGCGGTAAAAACCATTTTCATCCCTGTACGCTCCATCACCTGTGAAATATAAATTTTCATAGGTGGCAAAATAATTGGTCCTGCATCTTTCATGATCACCGTAGGTTGTTCTGATCGTAGAAGGCCAGGGAGATTTGATACAAAGATTACCTGTTACATTGTTTTGCTTGATTTCATTCCCTTTCTCATCCAATAATATTGGTTCTACACCGGGCATTGGCAAAGTTGCAAAACTTGGTTTGGCCGGGGTGATGCCTGCAAGGTTGCTGATCAATACACCGCCTGTTTCCGTTTGCCACCATGTATCAACAATGGGACATTTTTTCTTTCCGATGTTTTCATCGTACCAATGCCATGCCTCCTCATTGATGGGTTCACCAACTGTACCAAGTACGCGAAGCGAAGAAAGGTCTTTGTCTTTGATCGGATCCAATCCGAATGCCATTAGACTTCTGATGGCAGTGGGTGCTGTATATAAAATATTGACTTTGTATTTATCAATGATGTTCCAAAATCTCCCTGCATCAGGGAAAGTTGGAATTCCCTCAAACATCAATGTGGTCGCACCTGCGCTCAATGGTCCGTATACGATGTATGAGTGTCCTGTTATCCACCCAATATCAGCAGTACAGAAATGGATTTCTTTGGGTTGATACTGAAATACGTTTACGAAAGTATAATTCGTATAGATCATGTATCCCGCACATGAGTGTACAACGCCTTTCGGTTTACCTGTAGAACCAGATGTATATAAAATGAAAAGGGGATCTTCTGCATCCATCACTTCAGGTGCACAATCAGGGTTGCCAGCGGTTTCAACTTTTCTTACTTCGTCTTCCCACCAAACATCTCTTCCTTTGATCATGCTCACAGCTGATCTGGTATGTGTATAAACAATCACCCGCTTCACAAATGAGCAGTTCACCAATGCATCGTCAATCACTGATTTCAGCGGAATGTCTTTTGCACCTCTGAAAGCACCATCACAAGTAATGATAAATGCTGCCTGGGCATCCTGCAATCGATCTGCAATGCTCTGTGCGCTGAATCCACCGAATATTACAGAATGAATCGCGCCAATTCTTGCACATGCCAATACTGCAATGGCCAGTTCAGGAATCATGCCCATGTATATGCATACGCGATCACCTTTCTTGACACCATTGTTTTTCAACACATTTGAAAATTGAACCACTTTCTCATGCAGTTGCGCATAGGTAAGTATGCGGTGGTGTTCATTGGGATCGTTGGGCTCCCAAATAATGGCAGGCTGGTTGGCCTTGTCGGCTAAATGTCTGTCAATGCAATTATGGGTGATGTTCAATTTACCTCCCGCAAACCATTGGATGGAGGGCTCCTTGAAATTCCAGTCAAGTACTTTGTCCCATTTTTTATACCAATGAAAATGTGATGCGATGGATGACCAAAAATCTTCTGGGGATTCCACACTTTGTTTCCAAGCCTTTTGATAATCTTCGAAAGATTTGATCTGGTAAGGGTAGCTCATGGCACTGCAATCATTTGAGGTTGTTAAGTTAAAAAAAATAAGATTCTTCGGGAACTATTTTTAACTTCAAAACCCAATCTTTACCAAATAAACGTTGCTTCACATGCAAACTGCGATTGAAAAGAAACAAATCCGTCAAATCATTTTCGCTTCATCCGTCGGGACATTGATCGAGTGGTATGACTTTTATTTGTTTGGCAGCCTGGCTCCCATCATTGCCATGCAGTTTTTCCCCAAGGCAGATCCAACAGCAGCTTTGCTTTCAACACTGGCAACATTTGCGGCAGGATTTATCGTGAGGCCGTTTGGTGCCTTGGTTTTTGGGAGATTGGGCGATATGGTAGGGCGCAAGTATACTTTTCTGCTGACACTTGTGCTGATGGGAGGATCAACATTTGCCATTGGATTGATTCCCGGCTATGAGAAAATTGGATTTGCAGCTCCGATCATTGTCCTCATCCTGAGATTGATTCAGGGTTTGGCACTTGGGGGTGAATATGGTGGCGCTGCAACCTATGTTGCAGAACATTCACCTGATCACAAAAGAGGATTTTATACCAGTTGGATACAAACCACAGCAACCCTGGGACTGCTCCTTTCACTGGGTGTTATTTTGTTGACAAGAAAAAGTTTGGACGCCAATGAGGCGGCATCCATCAAGGCTTTTGAGTCATGGGGCTGGAGAATCCCCTTTTGGGTTTCCATTGTGTTGGTGGGAATGAGCATCTATATCAGAATGAAGATGCATGAATCACCCTTGTTCAGCAAATTGAAATCTGAAGGCAAAATTTCAACCAATCCTATCAAAGAAAGTCTCTTCAAAAGGTCGAACCTGAAAATGGTATTGCTTGCATTGTTTGGAGCAACCATGGGACAAGGCGTGGTATGGTATACAGGGCAATTCTATGCACAAACATTTTTAGAAAATGCATGTAAGATTGATTTTGAACAAACCAGAACGATATTGATTTGTGCCATCATTTTTGCAACACCCTTGTTCATTGTATTTGGTAATTTAAGTGACAAGATTGGAAGAAAGTGGATCATCATCAGCGGAATGTTTCTTGCCATCATCAGCTACAGACCTATTTATCAGAAGATGCTCGACCTTTCATCCATCCAGCAGGTTGTCATGGACGACGCCCAAACAAAGATTGAATCTACCATCCAGGTTGGCGAGCACAAGGATTTTAGTTTAAGAACTACTACCACCCAACATGTTTTTCAAAATGGCATAACTGAAAAGATTGTACATGTAGATACTTTGTATAACACAGGTGTAGAAAAAGCACAAATGATCGACAAGTCATCTAAAATTTTATCCGATAACAGTTATTGGGCCATGGTTGCACTGATTTTTGTGCAGATTTTATTTGTCACAATGGTCTATGGCCCTATTGCGGCATTTTTGGTTGAAATATTTCCAACCAAGATCAGGTATACATCCATGAGTTTGCCTTATCACTTGGGCAATGGAGTATTTGGCGGGTTGACACCCTTTATTGCAGTTTTATTGGGTACCATTTATACTGCGGATCCATTGGTAGGGTTGTGGTATCCCATTGCAGTTGCCGGCTTATCAATGGTAATTGGCGCCCTGTATTTATCCAACAAAATTGACCCAAACGTAAATGATTAATTTATGAATCAGATAAAGAGAATTGCCGGGCTCATCTGGATCTTGCTTGCAGTTGTTGCATATGCCATCTTGCTGCAAACAGCTTTAACACAAATCAATGCAAAACCAAGTACAGATACGATTATTCAATGGAGTATCTTTGCGATGATATTTCTTCCCATAGCCATTGGGCTCATCATTTTTGGCTGGCTGGCATTGAAAGGAGATTATGATCAATTGCCGGTTTCAAGTGAAGGGATTCAAGATTAACAATTGGCATGTCAATCAACATTCATCAGGTAACAAAACAATATGGTGACCAGCAAGCGGTCAACCAAATCAGCTTTGAAGTTTCAAAAGGTCAGGTGGTTGGATTTTTAGGTCCCAATGGTGCTGGCAAATCAACCACCATGAAAATGATTACGGGTATCATCCACCCTGATCAGGGTTTCATTGAAGTGTGCGGGATAAAAGTTGAAGGCGAGTCACTTGCAACCAAAAAGAAAATTGGGTACTTGCCAGAACACAATCCACTTTACTTGGACATGTATGTGAGAGAGTACCTCTCGATGATCGCTTCTTTTCATGGCATGGCTGATGCAAAGAGAAGTATACAAGATGTGGTAGAGAAAACCGGATTGCTTTCGGAAGCAAACAAAGCAATTGGGCAATTGTCAAAAGGATACAGGCAGCGGGTTGGATTGGCGGCTGCTATGCTGCACGATCCGGAAGTATTGATTTTGGATGAACCAACAACCGGACTCGATCCAAATCAGATACTCGAAATCAGATCCCTGATCAAACAGCTGGGAAAAGAAAAGACCATTTTATTTTCTTCTCATATTCTCCAGGAGGTAGAAGCTATTTGCGATCGTGTGATTATTATTCACAAGGGTAATATTGTAGCGAATGAATCCATTGATTCCCTCAGATCATTGAAGGATCACCAATACATCCATGTAAAATTCAATGGAGAGGTCAGCTCCGAAGCGCTGATGTCATTGCCTGGCATTCAGGAAGTTGAATGCAGTGAACAGGGTGAATGGGTGTTGAAATCAACCGGGGCAGGTGATATCAGCAAAGAACTCATGTCATTTGCTTTGCAACATAACTTGAATATCGTTTCTTTGCAAGCGCAAACCCGTCAGTTAGAAGATATTTTCAAGCAACTGACAGGATCATAACGATGCTCGCTTCTTTTACAATGCTATAAAAATAAATATTATGAGTCTCATTGCAAGTGTACACGCAAGACAAATTTTAGACAGCAGGGGCAATCCAACTGTAGAAGTAGATGTAATTACGGAGAATGGATTTTTTGGACGCGCAGCTGTTCCATCTGGTGCATCAACCGGTAAGCATGAAGCTGTTGAGTTGAGGGATGGCGATAAGACAGTTTATGTAGGCAAGGGCGTATTGAAAGCCGTTGACAATATCAATAAGATCATTGCTCCAAAATTATTGGGTGTTCCAGCTACTGAGCAAGCATTGGTAGATAAGATGCTGATTGATATGGATGGTACGCACAACAAGGCAAAGTTGGGTGCGAATGCTACACTCGCGGTTTCTATGGCTGTTGCGAAAGCAGCTGCACAAGCGAGTAATCTAAATTTGTACAGATACCTTGGGGGAGTCAATGCGGTAACGCTTCCTGTTCCTTTGATGAACATTCTGAACGGCGGTGTGCATGCAGACAATAAAATTGATTTTCAGGAATTCATGATCGTTCCCACCGGTGCATCCACTTTCAGTGAAGGATTGCGTTGGGGTGTTGAAATTTTCCACCAATTGAAAAATGTATTGAAGAAAAAAGGGTACAGCACCAATGTGGGGGATGAAGGCGGATTTGCGCCAGATATTCAAAGCAATGAAGAAGCGATTGAGACTGTATTGCAGGCAATTGAAGCAGCAGGGTACAAGGCTGGATCTCAGATCCATATTGCCATGGATGCTGCCAGTACTGAAATGTTTGATGAAAAAACAAAATCATATAAATTCTACAAGAGCTCTGGTAAAGTGATCAGCAGTGATGAAATGGTGGCATACTGGACGGACTGGGTAAATAAATATCCCATCATATCTATTGAAGATGGAATGGCTGAAGATGATTGGGATGGTTGGAAGAAATTAACAGAAGCAATTGGTGACAGGTGTCAATTGGTAGGTGATGATTTGTTTGTAACCAATGTAATTCGTTTGCAGGAAGGCATTGACAAGGGAATTGCGAACAGCATTCTGGTAAAAGTAAATCAGATCGGAACAGTAACTGAAACGATCAATGCAGTGCGTTTGGCACAGACCAGCGGGTATACTTCCATCATGAGTCACCGCAGTGGCGAAACAGAAGACACTACCATTGCTGATCTTGCTGTTGCATTGAATTGCGGACAAATCAAAACCGGATCTGCTTCACGTACCGATCGTTTGGCAAAGTACAATCAACTCATTCGCATTGAAGAAGAGTTGGGTGTGAATGCAGTTTATCCGAAGAGAAAATAATTATGAAAATCATCATCGCCCCTGATAAATTTAAGGGGAGCATCGATTCAATCTCCTTGTGCAATGCAATTCACAAGGAGATTGTTGCATTATATCCGGCAGCAGAAGTGAAAATGTTTCCTTTGGCAGATGGGGGAGACGGGTTTTCTCAAATCATCCATCATTACATTGGCACATCGCCCGTATCAGCGCAAACAACAGATGCGCTCGGAAGATCCATCGTTGCGAAATATCAGTTTGCATCTTCCAATCAAACTGCATTTATTGAAATGGCTTCAGCAAGCGGACTTGCTTTGCTTTCAAGCTCAGAGAGAAATCCATATAAAACCTCCACATATGGAACTGGCCTACTGATCAGAGACGCCATCATGCGCGGCGCTGCACATATTATTTTGGGAATTGGCGGCAGTGCAACTACAGATGGAGGTATTGGAATGGCAGATGCACTTGGGTATATGTTTTTGGATATGCAAGGGGATCCCCTGGAGCCATGCGGGGAAAACCTTCATTTAATCAATGAAATCATTTTTCCTGAAAGTGATTTTTTGGAAAACATTCAATTCACTGTAGCATGTGACGTAAAGAATCCCCTGTTTGGTCCCAATGGTGCAGCTTATGTATATGGTCCACAAAAAGGAGCAACACCCGAGCAAGTGAAAAAATTAGATGAAGGGCTGGCCCATCTTGATGCACTGTTCATTAAATTTTTTGGAAGATCGGTTGCTGACAACCCCGGTGCAGGTGCAGCAGGCGGGCTTGGTGCGGGTTGCGATGTTTTTCTGGGAGCACGGCTGATTCCAGGTATCGAGTATATTTTTGATTACATCGATCTGAAAAAAGAAATCGCCGATGCCGATTTGATTATTACGGGCGAAGGCATGTTGGACGAACAAAGTATGCAGGGCAAAGTTGTGGGGCATATAGCGGAGATCGCAAAAAAGCACGATAAACCAGTTCACGTAATATGTGGGCAACACGAACCATGTGATGCGCATAATATTTTATTGAATAAAGTAGTAACGCTTGCTTCCATTGCCGATTCGGTTGAATCTTCGATTAACAATCCCTTGAATTTCATTCCTCAGGCAGTGAGAAATATTTTTTAACTTATGGTCTCATAATAAGACCATGCGAAAAATAATTTATCTACTTTTTTTTATCCTCTTTTATCTTCAATCATTTGCTCAGCAATTTCCCGCTTGGGATGAAAAATTATTGAGCACTCCCATTGCTGATTGGCTTTTAAAAAAACCTTCTCAAAAAGCAGGCGTCTACCAGGATCTTGCCCATCAACAAATTATTTTTTACAATGGACTTGTCAAGAGATCTTTTGTGGTCAGTCCTGATTTTACCTGTATAGATTTTACCAACCTGAGCAATCACCAACAGTTGATCAGAGCAGTTCAGCCAGAGGCAAAGCTTGTGATTGATGGGACTCCATACAACGTAGGTGGTTTGAAGGGACAAACCGAAAAAGCGTATTTACTTCCATCATGGGTTAAGCAATTCACTTCGTACAATGATTTTCAATTTGACAAAATTGAAGTAGAAGAAATTCAGCCAAGAATAAAATGGAACCGAACCACATGGTCATCTGTTTCGTCCTATGCAACAGGGAAGCATGTCAAGCTTTCATTTACATCTGACTTGCCTGCTGTCGCCAATATACTCGTTGAAGTGCATTATGAGATGTATGATGGATTGCCTCTGATCATAAAGTGGGTGGAGGTGCTGAACAATTCCAATCGTTTAATCGGGATCAACAAAATAGTGAATGAAAGTCTTGCATTGGTGGAAGAGGAAAGCGCAGTGGTCGGTACTCCTGATCAGATGAAAAAGCAGCATGGGATTTATGTAGAGACCAATTATGCGTTCAACAATGCCATGCGTTATGATATCAGTGATCAGACAACGCATTGGCTGATAGATTCCGCATATACTTCACAGGTCAATTATAATTATCAAACACCTTGTTTGTTGGAAGTATATCCGGAAAAAGTAAAAGCAGTGGAATTGAAGCCAGGTGAAAAAATGATTTCACCCCGCACACATGAATTGCTGATGGACAGTTATGACAGAGAGCGAAGGGGAATGATGATTCAACGCATGTATGCGGCAATTGCACCCTGGACAACGCAGAATCCAATTTTTATGCATTTGATCAGCAGGAATGATCAGCAGGTGCGTGAGGCGATTGATCAATGCAAGGCAACTGGATATGAGGCATTGATCTTGAGTTTTGGAAGCCATTGCAATATGGAAGACACCAGTGCTGCAAATGTTTCGCGCTGGAAGCAATTGGCTGATTATGCGCATCAGCAGGGAATTTTGATTGGGAGTTATTCATTGTTCAGCAGCAGAAGAATTGATGATGAAACAGATGTAATTGATCCCAAGACGGGTAAACCCGGTGGAGCATTTTTTGGGAATGCACCGTGTATGGGGAGCAAGTGGGGGCTCACCTACATCAATAAGCTGAAATATTTTATGTCAACGACCGGCTTTAATTTGTTCGAGAATGATGGTCCTTATCCCGGGGATGTTTGTGCATCTACTTTTCATCCTGGGCACAAGAATTTGGATGATTCACAGTGGAGACAAATGGAATTGCAAAAAGGATTGTACAAATGGTGCAATGAGAATGGGATTTATGTGAATGCACCTGACTGGTATTTTTTAGATGGAACGCATAAGATTGCATTGGGATACAGGGAAGTAAATTTTTCTTTATCACGTGAACAGCAAAAAATACTGAACAGACAAAATATTCATGACGGCACTTATGAGAAACTGCCATCGATGGGATGGGGTTTTGTGCCGTTGACCAAATATCAGGGAGGAGGAGCAGAGGCAGTCTTGGAACCCTTGAATGAGCATTTGAAAGATTATGAGATGTTGATGGTACAGTATTATGGTGCAGGAGTGCAAGCGTGCTATCGCGGTCCGAGGTTGTATGATACCGAGACAACAAAGCAATTGGTGTCCAATACCATTCAATGGTACAAGAAATACCGCAGCATTTTGAATGCATCCATTGTTCATTTGCGGAGGGCGGATGGAAGAGATTGGGATGGATTCATGCACGTGAATCCCTCATTGAATGACAAGGCCTTCATCATGGTGTTCAATCCAACCAATCAACCCATCAAGCGAAAAATCAATATTCCCCTTTACTATACAGGTTTGAATGGACATGCAGCTGTTGCTGAAAAAGACAGTGCAAAAAAGCTCATGCAGTTGGATGCCTCAGCAAATCTTTCATTGGAGGTTGTCATTCCTGCCAATGGCTACAATTGGTATGTAGTTAGAAAATAATTTGGTGGATCCGTATTAAGTCTATAAATTTGGTGGACTAATAAAATTGTCACGTGGCTGATGGGTTAGGCAGAGGTCAACAAAACCTCCAAAGGCGGTTCGAATCCGTCCGTGGCGGCGATACATGAGAAGCAATCAGTACGATTGAAGTTTAATACTGAGGTATGCCTTTCTTTTGGGTTCTGACATACGTTCTATGGCATACCTCAGCATCGTACGAGGCATTTTGTGTGCAAATTGGTTCAGAAAATTTTCTACTGGTTCCTTCTTTCTTTTCCAAGCTTCCCTGAGCATCCAACCTGTTGCCTTGTGCATCAGATCATGTGGATGTTGCAGCATAATTTCACTCAATTGAAGGATATCTTGAAAATCATTTTTTCTAATGAAATGCAGTGTGGCAACAACTGCGATGCGATTCTTCCAGAGGGATTTATCTTTTGCGAATCTGTATAAAATTGTTCTGTTTTTATTTTCCAGCCATTGTCCCAAAATGATATGCGCTGTCGTATCTACCAGGTCCCAATTGTTGACCCGATCCGCTTTTTTCAAGTAGAGGTCCACCCATTTTTTTTCTTTGCTTGTTTTTTTGTCTGCTTGAAATTTATTGCACAGTATAAACAGAGCAGTCAGTCGCTCTTCATGAAAAGGCGAATCAAGCAGGGAGATGATGGTGTCTTTTGATGTTGTGGGCGTATGATGTTTTGCGATTTTTCTTTGATCAGGAACTACGATGCCGTGAAAGCGATCCCCTTCAGCATATTCACCTTTACCCGTTTTGAAAAAATAAGGAAGAAATGCAGCTTTCTCTTTGGTCGCATGTGATGTGAGATCACGAACAATTGATTTCAGATCACCCATTATGCTGCCAGTTTTTTCAATGCCGCAACAAATTGATCCAATTCATCCACTGTTGTATAAATATTTGGAGTGATGCGACATCCATATACATTGGCACCGTCGATTGCAACAGTGTATATCTTGAACTCATCCATCAGTCTTTTTGCAAGATCTCCTGGCGGGATGCCTTCTATGCCAACGTTCGCAATTCCACAGCATCTCTTTTCATCTGCAGGAGTGTTTACAATGATCTTTTTGATATTTCTCACTTTGCTTGTCCAATAGAGTTGCAGGTAGCGCAATCTTTTCTCTTTTTTTTCACTGCCAATCATATGATGGTAGTCAATTGCGTCTGATATGGTAAGATCGGTATGGACCGGATGCGTACCTGTATGATTGATTCTAGAGATATCTGATAAATTTGTATTGCCATCACCAAGCAATGGCCAGAGTTTTGCAATCTTGTCTTTTTTTACATAGAGCAATCCTGCACCCAAGGGCACACTCAGCCATTTATGCAGTGATGATCCATAGTAGTCACAATCAAAATCACTGATTTTGAATTCAAAGTGTGCAACTGCATGTGCGCCATCCACCATTACTTCAACACCCTTGCGATGAGCCATGTCACAAATTTTTCTGATCGGTAAAATTTGTCCCGTGATATTGATCATGTGACATACCATCAGGAGTTTTGTTTTTGGGGTGATGGCTTTTTCATACAACGAAACAATTTCTTCATCAGATACAGGGTGATTTGGAATAGATACTTTCTTGAGCACAACACCGCATCGTTTAGATACCTGTTCAAACATATCCAGCATTGCACCATAATCCTGTAAGGCCATGACTGCCTCATCTCCAGATTTCCATTCTTGTCCTGCGATTACCAGGTCAAGTGATTCGGTTGCATTTCTGGTGATGGCCAATTGATCTGCCGGGCAACCAACGAGGGCAGCCAGCTTTGTGGTTATTTTCTTTTTATTGTCAAACTGAAAGTTGCGCATATAAAAGGCTCCTTCTCGGTTAACGTAGCGTACGTTTTCAATAAACTTTTCTATAATAGGTTGAGGAGTGATGCAATAGTATCCATTTTCCAAATTGATATATTCTGACTTTAAAATGTATTGATCACGAATGGACTTCCAGAATGCATCATCACTTGCCAATGTTATTGCATCGGTATTTTTTTTTGTTTCGAACATGGCGGCGAAGGAGGACAGTCCCAATTGTAAACCCGCAGTTGTAACAGCTGCTGATTTCAAAAAAGTTCTTTTATTCATGTAACTACATTGTCACATAAATATAAGTAATTGAGGCATGAATTGATCACGAATAGATGCGCAGTGATGTTCCGTTCAAAGACGTCTGATACTGTTTCAGTCCAGTGTTTGCGGGTCCGGATATTCTAGATCCAGATGAAGAGAAGATAGAATTATGGGCAGTACAAATGAATTGATTGCTTGACGATTGGTATCCAACCGTAACACCTTCATGTGGACAGCGTGAAGAGACAGCCAAATAAGATCCGCTTGTAGAAAGTGCAACAATGATTCCCTGTGTTACTACAAATCCACCTTGATTTTTCAATGCACTGAATTGGCTGCTGTTTAAATCAATGGTGAAATCAACTGCAGATCCGCCTGTTCCTTCTTTGCTGCATGCATGCAAACATGTGATTGCCAATGCTGCTGCGCTTCCAATTCCAAGTTGTGCGAGAAATTCTTTGCGATCCATATGATGAAAAATTTATTCTGAAAGGAATTTTCAAGTTATGAATAGATATTACATCTGAATGTTAAAATTGTTTGAACTGGGTTACTTTTCGCATTTCCTGGGATTAAGTTTGAAAACAAACTTATATGTTGCACAAGACTTATTATAAGACAAAAAATTATTGTAAAGTAAAGTTCAATTTCAAGCCTGCACTTGCAGAAACAGTTGAAATTCTTGGTTTGAACAGCGATTGGCAGCATTCCATCATCATGTCAAAAAAGAAAGATGGCAGCTTCAGTGCCGAGGTCAATCTTCCAAAGGACAGCACCCACGAATTCAAATACCTGATCAACAATGCCCAGTGGGTAAATGACCCAGAGGCGGATGCCGAGGTTCCCAATATTTTTGGGGGCAGCAACAGTGTTGTTTCTCTATAAACAGCTAAATACAGTTGACGGTTATCAGTTGACTGTTAACCGTCAACTGCTTGTATCTGCTCAAACAAAACCGGTTTTTAAAGGGTTTTTAGCAATTTTTTTCGGAAATTAGCGGTCCGATAGAAATATTTCAATTCTCTAATAACTATTTTGAAAAATGAGCAGTAAACCTTTGAGTCTGTTTGATAAAGTTTGGGACTCTCATGTTGTGAGGAGTATTCCTGATGGTCCGGATGTTTTGCTTATTGACCGCCATTTTATACATGAAGTAACGAGTCCGGTTGCGTTCTTAGGGCTCAAAACCCGGGGTTTGAATGTGGTTTATCCCCACAGGACCTTTGCCACTGCAGATCACAATACTCCCACTATCAATCAACATCTTCCCGTGGCCGATCCTTTGTCAGCCAATCAGTTGAAGGCATTGGAAGAGAATACTTCTAGCTATGGAATTTCACATTGGGGATTGGGCAATCCCAAAAATGGTATTGTGCATGTGGTCGGACCAGAAAACGGGATTACCCTGCCTGGCATGACAATCGTATGTGGTGATTCTCATACATCGACCCATGGTGCATTCGGTTGCATTGCATTTGGAATCGGGACTTCAGAAGTGGAGATGGTACTTTCATCACAGTGCATCATGCAACCTCGTCCACTGAAAATGCGCATCAATGTAAACGGACAATTGCAAAAGGGAGTTACTCCCAAAGATGTCATCCTCTATATCATATCACAATTGACAGCAGCAGGTGCAACCGGATATTTTGTTGAATATGCAGGATCTGTGTTTGAGCAGATGTCTATGGAGGGAAGGATGACAGTCTGCAACATGAGCATTGAAATGGGTGCACGTGGAGGAATGATTGCGCCAGACAATACAACATTCAATTATATCAAAGGAAGAGAGAAAGCACCTCAAGGAAAAGATTGGGATGATGCATTGACATATTGGAAGACCTTGAAATCTGATGAAGGCGCAAGCTTTGACAAAGAGTATCATTATGATGGGGCTTCGATCGAACCCATGATAACATATGGAACCAATCCTGGGATGGGTGTTGGTATTTCACAACAGATTCCAACAGCTACTGAAGTTGGTGGCGGCAAGGCAAGTTTTGACAAAGCATTGGCCTACATGGGATTCAATGAGAAGGAAAACATGTTGGGTAAACCGGTTGACTATGTTTTCATCGGAAGTTGCACCAACGGCCGCATTGAAGATTTTCGTGCATTTGCATCTGTGGTGAAAGGAAGAAAAAAAGCAGAGAACGTAACAGCTTGGATTGTGCCTGGATCTCACCAGGTTGAAAAACAAATCAGGGATGAAGGCATCTACGATATTTTGACAGAAGCTGGTTTCCAATTGCGTCAGCCCGGATGCTCAGCATGTTTGGCCATGAATGATGATAAAATTCCCGCTGGTAAATATGCCGTAAGCACCAGCAACAGAAATTTTGAAGGTCGTCAGGGTCCGGGTGCAAGAACATTGTTGGCGAGTCCACTTGTTGCAGCTGCAGCTGCAGTTACTGGTAAAGTCACTGATCCAAGAACATTAATTTAAACATCATGGCATACGATCAATTCACGGTGTTGAAAAGCACTGCAGTTCCATTACCCATAGAAAACGTTGATACCGACCAAATTATTCCTGCACGTTTTTTGAAAGCAACGAAGCGTGAGGGATTTGGCGACAATCTTTTTCGTGACTGGCGATACAACAATGATGATACACCCAAACAGGATTTTGTATTGAACAATCCGATTTACTCAGGTAAAATATTGGTGGGAGGAAGAAATTTTGGATGTGGAAGCAGCAGAGAACACGCTGCATGGGCGGTTTATGATTATGGATTCAGGTGTGTGGTTTCAAGTTTTTTTGCAGATATATTTAAGAACAATTCAATGAACATTGGTATTCTGCCCGTGCAGGTGTCAGATGATTTTTTAGACAATATATTTAAAGCAATTGAAGCGAATCCCNCANCTGAGCTGGAGATCAACTTGCCCAACCAAACCATCACCCTGCTTGCAACGGGTGAACAAGAGTCATTTCAAATCAATGGTTACAAAAAGCACAACCTGATGAATGGATTTGATGACATTGATTATNTGCAGGATATGAAAGAAGAGATAAAAGTATTTGCAGAAAAAAGTCGCTATTAATCAAGCATACAGATCATCATGCCGAAATCGTTGAGGTATATTGAAATCATGGACACCACCCTGCGTGATGGTGAGCAAACCAGCGGAGTTTCATTTACGGCCTCAGAAAAACTCACAATTGCACAGTTGCTGCTTACGGAAGTAAAAGTGGATAGAATTGAAATTGCCTCAGCCAGGGTTTCAGAGGGGGAATTTGATGCAGTTAAAAAAATCACGCGTTGGGCTAAATCAAAAGGGCTTCTCAAAAAAATAGAAGTACTCACTTTTGTGGATGGAAATACTTCCATTGATTGGATGATCAAAGCCGGAGCAAAAGTCATGAACCTGTTGACCAAGGGTTCAATGAATCACCTGACGCATCAACTTAAAAAATCACCTGCACAACATTTTGCAGAAATAGCAGCAGTCATATCAAAAGCAAAGAAGAAGGGAATTGATTGCAATGTATATTTAGAAGACTGGAGCAATGGCATGCGCAATTCCCCTGAGTATGTTTTTAAATACTTGGATTTTCTTTCTTCACAACCTGTCAAGCGCATCATGCTTCCTGATACTTTGGGAATTTTAGAGCCCAATGAAGTAAAACATTTTTTGCAGTTGATCATTCCAAGGTATCCACATTGTCATTTTGATTTTCATGGGCACAATGATTACGATCTGGGTACAGCCAATGTGCTGGAGGCAATAAAAGCCGGAGCTCATGGCATCCATCTCACCATCAATGGAATGGGTGAGCGGGCGGGGAATGCACCATTGGCAAGTGCTGTAGCAGTTTTGAATGATTTTCTTCCGAATGTAAAAACAGGTGTTGCAGAAAAATCGCTTTATCAGGTAAGCAAGTTGGTGGAAACATTCTCTGGATTCAGGGTCCCGGTGAACAAACCAGTGGTGGGAGAAAATGTTTTCACACAAACAGCAGGCATACACGCAGACGGGGATAAAAAAAATAATTTATACTACAACGATTTGTTGCCAGAGCGATTTGGACGCCAGCGAAAATATGCGTTGGGAAAGACCAGTGGAAAATCCAATATTGAAAACAATCTCGCTCAATTGGGTATAGAACTTCCTGAAGCCGACTTAAAAAAAGTCACACAGCGTATCATTGAATTGGGAGATAAGAAGGAAGTGGTGACCCAGTCTGATTTACCATACATCATTTCAGATGTCATTGACAGCAATACGATTGAAGAAAAAGTGAAGATTATCAACTATGTGCTTACCCATTCAAAAGAGCTAAGGCCATCTGTAACCTTGCAGATCCATATCAACGGTGAAATGTTTGAAGAGCATTCACAGGGCGATGGACAATACGATGCCTTTATGAATGCATTGAGAAATATCTATAAAAAAAAGAAAATGCATTTGCCCGTCCTTACAGATTATGCAGTGCGCATTCCACCTGGTGGGAAGAGTGATGCATTGTGCGAGACCATCATTACTTGGGAAAACAAGGGGAAGGAATTTAAAACACGTGGGTTGGACAGTGATCAAACTGTTTCAGCAATCAAGGCAACGCAGAAGATGCTTAACATGATTTAATTATGAAGAAGAATATTTTAATTGTTCCTGGAGATGGCATAGGTCAAGAGGTTACTGCAGTTGGGAAAAATGTATTGGATGCGGTTGCACATAAATTCGGGCACGAATTTTTCTATGATGAAGCCTTGATCGGACATGTTGCCATTGAGGCAACCGGAAGTCCACTGCCTGATGAAACCTTGGCAAAAATGAAGGCATCTGATGCAATTCTTTTTGGGGCAGTAGGTCACCCGAAATATGACAATGATCCAACTGCAAAGGTTCGTCCGGAGCAAGGCTTGTTAAAAATGCGGAAGGAACTTGGATTGTATGCGAATCTTCGTCCCATTAAACTTTTTGATGAACTCTTGGATGCATCCAGTATTAAACCTGACATTCTAGGGGTGCAGATATTTTATTTTTCCGTGAGTTAACAGGAGATATTTATTTTGGTGAAAAGGGAAGAAAAAATGATGGCGACACCGCATATGATGTTGCTGAATACAGTCGATTTGAAGTAGAGCGCATCGCGCGCAAGGCATTTGATGCAGCAAGGACAAGAAGAAAAAAACTCTGTTCGGTGGACAAGGCCAATGTGATTGAAACCAGCAGGTTGTGGCGAGAGGTGATTCAAAAAATTGCTTCGGAGTATCCTGATATAGAAGTAGAACATCAGTTTGTGGATGCAACGGCCATGTTGTTGATCAAAGATCCCAAGCGTTTTGATGTAGTGGTAACGGCCAATTTATTTGGACATACTTACCGATGAAGCCTCACAAATTGCAGGCTCCATGGGCATGTTGGCATCTGCCTCCATTGGGGATGGAACGGGTGTATATGAACCCATTCATGGGTCGGCACATGATATTACAGGCAAAGGAGTTGCCAATCCACTTGCGTCTATTTTATCAGCTGCCTTGTTGCTTGATATTTCTTTCGGCTTGAAGCAGGAATCAGAGACTGTTATTCAGGCAGTAGATCAAGTATTGAAAGCTGGGTTCAGGACAAGGGATATTGCAGATGCAAACACGCCATCTCATCTTGTAATGGGCACACATGCCATCGGTGAGGAGGTACTCAAACGAATTAAATAAACAATCCTCAGTATATTTACCCACTAAATAATACTGATGAAAAAATTGCTTTATTTTTTATTCTTTTCAGTTGTTTTTCATTCGAATCTATTTTCTCAAGTTGAATTCACAAAAGATAAACAACAGCAAGTTGTTCATGTAAGTATTGCGGGCAAACCATTCACTGATTTTTTCTTTCCCGATACCATTGCCAAACCCGTATTGTATCCTATCAAAGCACCCAATGGAACAAATATAACCAGGGGCTTTCCAGTTCGTCCGCTGTCTGGCGAACCAACCGATCATCCCCATCATCTTGGTCTGTGGATGAATTATGAAAATGTAAATGGGCTTGATTTTTGGAACAATTCCTATGCCATTCCGTCTGATAAAAAACATCTTTACGGCACCATCAAATTCGAAAAATTTATGGAAGTTAAAAACGGACCAATAGGTCGCATGGTATACAAAGCAAATTGGGTTGACCATGCAGGTAAAAAACATTTGGATGAACAGACAGCTTTTGAAATAAAAGAATTGAATGGAACTTGGGTCGTTGATAGAATTACAACACTGACAGCTGCTATACCAGTGCTGTTCAAGGATGCCAAAGATGGATTCATTGGATTGCGTGTGGCACGTGAACTTCAATTGCCCACAATGGAGAAGAAAAAATACGTAGATGCATTTGGTATTGAAACCATTGTTGAGGCCATCGCCGACAAGGCAGCAAATGGAAACTACATCAACAGCAATGGGGTAAGAGGAGAAGATGTGTGGAGCAAAAAAGCAAGCTGGTGCATGCTGTACGGGAAAATGAACAATGATTCGATCAGCATCCTCATGATGGATCATTCAAAAAATATCGGCTATCCTACCAACTGGCATGCGAGAGGGTATGGCCTTTTTGCAGCCAATCCACTTGGTGACAAAATTTTCACCAATGGCAAAGCGGAAAGAAATCTTTCGTTGCAACCCAATCAATCTGTCACCTTCCGATACAGAACTGTAATTGCTTCAGGTAAAACAACTCTTTCAAAAAATATGATTGAGACATTGCAAAAAGATTTTGAATCCAGTCATTCACAACTTTTATATGTAGGGTCGTACACATCGAAAGGGAACAATGGCATCAATGTGTATTCATTGGATGAGAAAACAGGGCAACTCTCATTTGTCAGGGATTACAAAAATCCAAGTGCCTCCTACATGGCAATGTCACCTGATAAAAAATTAATGTATGTGTTAACTGAGGAAGATAAAAAGGGCGCGGTCAGTGCTTACACGGTCAATAGTTCCACCGGGGAACTGACATTGCTAAATACAGAAAAAACCATTGGTGATGGACCTTGTTATATTTCATACAATGCAGTAACAAAAACGGTCTATACAGCCAATTACAGCTCAGGAAGTGTAT
>JGI24766J26685_10000039_pt1 | contig 27807 bp, 25 predicted proteins | sample SanBayMetagenome_FD_26685 | JGI IMG/M metagenome (IMG submission 26685)
AGCCTTTGGAGCAAGCCGATAAACTGCTCAAGCAAATGGTCCGTCAGTTTCAAAAGCAATCCAGCGAGCGGAAAGAGCCCATCGCCGAAATGCTTGCCGAGGTCCAGTACCGTCAAGCCGAGCGGCTCTACGAAGAAGCCACGTATCGAAAAAATAAGCAAGAGTATGCAGCGGCGATCGTCTACTGCGATCGGATCTTGGACAATTACCCGGATACTCCCTACGCCCAAATGGCTCAGGAAATCATCGATAACGCCGAGGGCAAGCCATCGGTCCCTACCCCTTACATGCACTGGATGACTTACGTTTTCCCGACGCGGGATAAGGTCACACCGTTGCTCAAACCCACCGAAGAGGAAGCTGCCGAGCGGCAGTCTTTGATCACACGGAACCGACCTAAGGTACCGTCGAATCCCCTTGATCCGATGTCGGGGGATTCCCAGGTCCGAACCGCCGGCAGCGTAGAACCCGTCAAGCGGTGATGCCCATGGCTGAGAGAATCCAATCCCTGCTGATCGCTCTGACGATGGTCTTGTCCACCGGTTGTTTTGGATACCGGATCGGGACTCGCAATGTGTACCGAACCGATGTGCGGACGATCAATGTACCGATTGTAAGGAGCGATAGCTTCCGACCCGAGTTGGGGGTGCAATTGACCGAGGCGGTCCAGAAGGAAATCGAGCGCCGTACTCCTTATAAACTCGCAGACAACTCCGTGGCCGATTCGACCCTTTCGATCCGATTGACCAGCGACTCCAAGAGAGTCATCGCCGAGACCAACACCGACGATCCTAGACTCTTGGAAACTGTGGTGGCTGTGGAACTGAATTGGACCGACCGGCGGGGTATGAACCTCGTCACGACAAGGTTTCTCCCGCCGGGTGAAATCACCCATTATTTCGCGGAGCGAACTGACTTTGTTCCCGAAGCTGGCCAGTCGATCTCCACGGCTTTCCAACGCAACGCAGAGCGATTGGCCAACCACATTGTCGATCAGATGGAATCGCGTTGGTAATCCAACCTATCGAGCACTCGAATGATCCTAAGCCGCATCTTGGTTTTCAGCCTTCTTGCAACCCTTGGAACAGGCCTCGATCTGGTTACCAAGGATCGGGTTTTTGCCTGGAAGGGATTGCCAGGAGAGCAACCCCCTGCCTGGTGGATTGAGAACTATTTTGGAATCGAAACGGCGGTCAATCAAGGAGCGGTCTTTGGGCTTGGCCAAGGCTACGGTTGGCTTTTTGCGATCGTCTCGGTCGCCGCGATCATTGGGCTCGTCTCGTGGCTATTTCTCTACCGCGCATGCCATTCGCTCTGGCTGACAGTCACCCTGGGGCTCGTCACGGGTGGGATTTTGGGGAATCTCTACGACCGACTCAATCTGCATGGCTTGCCCGTGCCGTTTGCAGGTGGAGTTCGAGACTGGATTCTCCTGCGTTACGGCCAGTACACATGGCCGAACTTCAACATCGCTGACAGTCTCTTGGTCGCCGGGGCGATCATGCTCGCTATCTATTCGTTGTTCCTGGCTGATAGCCCGGGCCAAACAGCAGGCCCTGGTGGATCGACAGGCCCTGCGTCGGGAGCCTCGGAGGGAGCCTAAGGGGTCTCCAAGAGAATCCGCACTTGTTTGCGAAGGTCTTTGGCCATCGAGGCGAGCTGCTCGGATTGAGCTTGAGCCTGTGGATCTTGGAGTTCAAGTTCGCTTGCTTGGTCATCGAGCAACCTAGCCGATTTGAGCATCCATTCGGCGGCTCGGTTCTTTTTGGAGACTTTCGATCCTCCGTTTTTTTTGAGCGATGAGGATGCTTTCGAGGAACCTGCCGATGGACTGTCGGCGGAATCTGGGTCCAAGCGAGGTAGCTTGCCCATCCTCTCTTGGATCGATTGGAAAAGTGGGTCCTTGGGATCGATCCTGCGAATTTCCTGACTCTCAGGAATCGGCAGGGTGGGTGGCTCTGGCGGTTGTCCGTTGACCGACCAGAGAAGATGGGAGCATACCATTATTGACGTTAAGCTTACGGCCCAAGCGACCATGGCGCGATGCATTTGAGAATTCCTAACTCCGGTTTTTGGGTGCTACGGATATGGGGGGCTATTTGTGTTTTTCGAGCCAGGCGGCAAGTTGCTTGGCTGGCTTGGTGTTCAAAACTTGGTTTTTCATGATACCGGCTCTTCGAGCGACCCCGACGCCGTATTTCATCAGGTCGAGGTTTCCGATGGCGTGAGCGTCGGTATTGATCACGATCATGACCCCGGCTTGGGCTGCGGCTGCGGCCTGGAGATCGTTGAGATCCAGCCGGGCGGGATTGGCGTTGATTTCCAAGCATTTGCCGTGTTCTTCGGCAGCTTGGATGACGGCGGTAAGGTCGAACTCGTAGGCCGGTCTGCGGGAGATCAGCCGACCTGAGGGATGGGAGATCGAGTGCACACTTCGATGGGCGATCGCGCCGATGATTCGGTCGGTGATCTCTTGCCTGGACTGTTTGAACCCGAAATGGACGCTTGCAGTCACCCAGTCGGCTTTCGCTAAGGATTCGTCGGAGAGGTCGAGCGAGCCGTCTTCGAGGATATCGCATTCGATTCCCTTGAGGAGCATCAATCGACCTTCGAGTTCGGGTTTGATCCGATCGATGTACGCCCATTGCTCTTGAACTTGTTGGTCATTGAGTCCCCGAGCGATACTGACCCGTTTGGAGTGGTCGGTAATGGCGATGTATTCGAGTCCCCGTTCGATAGCAGCGTTGGCCATCGCATCGAGCGTATCGCTACCGTCGGTCGCGTCGGTGTGCATATGCAAATCGCCTCGGATATCTGAGAGTTGGATCAAGTGCGAGAGTCGATGTTCAAGATCTTTGTGGAACTCATAGCGATTTTCGCGAAGCTCGGGTGGGACCCAGGGCAACCCGATGGCACGGTAGAGGCTTTCTTCGTCCTTGCCTGCGATTGCAACCGAGGGTTCGGTTTCGCGAAACACGCCGTATTCGCTAATTTTCAGGCCTAAGGATTTCGCGAGTGATCGCACATGAACATTGTGCTCTTTGCTGCCGGTGAAGTATTGCAGAGCTGCACCCCAGCAGGATTCCTCGACGACGCGCAGGTCCACCTGGAAAGCTCCGGCGATGCGAACGCTCATTTTCGTGTCGCCTCGGGCGAGGACTTCAGCGATGCCTGGGAATTCGGCGAAGCGATCCATGACTTCGGAGGGGGATTGGCTAACGACGAGGATATCCAAATCGCCAACGGTCTCTTTGCTGCGTCGGTAGCTTCCGGCGAAATCGAGTCGCTCGACGGCCTTGCACTGGGAGAAGTGTCCTTTGAGTCTTTGGGTCAGACGATCCGCATCGTCGATTCCTAAGCGTTGGGCGGCTTGGGCGACGATATCGATGTTTTGCAAAATGCTTTGTTGGGTTTTGGGTCCGAACCCTTTAAGATCCGCGACGCTACCTTGCAAACAAGCTTGTTTCAAGGAAGCAAGGTCCATCACACCGAGTTCCTGGTGGAGTTTCATGGCTTTCTTGGCTCCGAGGCCTGGGACTTTCATCACATCGCGGAGCGTAGTTGGAACTTCTTGGCGGATTTTTTCCAAGGCTGGGATCGAACCGGTCTGGATAGCGATTTTGGATTTCTCGGCGAGCGTCGCGCCGATGCCATCGACCGAGGTGAGATCAAAGCCTTGGGCGATGAGTTCCTCGACGCGTTGAGGGAGTCCTTGGATGGCCGCAGCGCCGCTGCGATAGGCTCGGATCCGGAAGGCGTTTTCGCCTGAGAGTTCGAGCAAATCCGCCAATTCTTCGAAGAGGGCGGCTAGTTGCTCATTGGAGAGGTTGGTTTTACTGGTCATGGGACTTGGCTTTGCGCTGCGCGCTGTAGGATTCCCGAGAGGGATTGGATCCAATGTTCGAGGTTGTGATGCTTTTGCACATGGTGATAAGCCAGATCGGCTCGTGCGGTCCATGGGTTTGGATTTTCGAATCGGTCGATCATCGCGGTCAGTAGCCCTGAGATACTTGCCACAGGGACCAGTTGGCCAAGAGGCTCTGCACGCAGGTATTCCCCTGCACCCTGTTGGGTGTTGGTCGCAAGGATTGGGCAATGGCAGAGCATGGCTTCTAACATGACATTGGGCAACCCTTCGTAGTGGGAGGGCAGGACGAATAGGTCGGCTTGTTTCAGGAGGGGGTAGGGGTTTGAGACATGGCCGTGGAGAAACGCGCAGTCGTTGAGGTTGAGTTCGCGGATTCGATTTTCCAGGGTTTGCCGCAGTGGTCCTTCCCCGGCGATGTGAAGTTGATAGTTTTTACCGCAATTGGCGATCAGCAGTGCGAAAGCTTCGAGTAGCTCTGTGTGTCCTTTTTCGGTTCCGAGCCTACCGATAGCGACGATTTTTTTTGCAGTCCCGGTCCAGCTAGGAAAAGAGATCGGTTCTTGGGATTTCTTTTCGATGGTTTGGATATCGATCGGGCTCGGAACGATTTCGAATCGACTTCTAGGGATGCGATAAAAGTCGGCGGCTGCCTGAGCCGTTCCATGCGAGACGCTCAGGAGAGCTTGGCTGGCCCTGTAGGCTTTTGCCAAGCGGCGTCGTTTGATCCATCTCCAGCGGTTATCGCGTCGCATGACGTCGAATTGGGGTGGCGATACGATGGTCGAGACCCGCGCGCAGTGGGCATCGAGGCACGCGGGCCCGCTGATCATCGTCATGTGGAAGAGTCGATCGTAGAGGACCTCGATACGATGGGAGCGAATGTGGTCTGCTAAGTGTTGGATTTGCTGGTGGTGGATGCGTCCTGGCCAGTTGAATTTGGGGCTGGTCCGATCGGTCCAGAACGCCGTCATCGGGCAGTCTTCTGGTATCTGGTTTAGGAGTGGGCCGGTAGCTCTTAGCAGGTAGAGCGAGGGTTCGAACCGGGATCGATCCAGGCCTTTGAGCAAATAGAGCAGTTGGCGTTCGCTGCCACCGCCATCCATGGTCGAGGAGCAAAACAGGACACGGATACGGTTCATGCGGTGGGATTCATGTCGTGTGATTCAGAGCGGATTGATTCAAGAGATGCAAGATGGTCTATTGTAGCTAATAATCCGAGTGTCTTTTAGGCTCTATGGTCCGGAACGACGGTGCGGTTTTTATTTCGGTTCGTTTGCAGGAGTTGCGCGGTGGATGTGATCAATCGAGAGGGGTGTGAGCCATTTGTGACCAAGGATGGATCGACGATCCGAGAGCTTCTATCGCATCGTAATTCCGGGATTCGCAAACAGAGTTTGGCTGAGGCGACCTTACCGCCAGGTGTGCTCACGGAGCGTCATCATCACCCTCAAACCGAGGAGATATACTATATTTTGATTGGGACCGGTCGTATGGAGATCGACGGACAGATCCGTGAGGTTGGGCCGGGCGATGCGGTGGCGATTCCGCCAGGATGCTCGCATTGCATCCAGAACACCGGTTCGGAGGACTTGGTCTTTCTTTGCTCTTGTGCACCTGGCTATGAACATACCGATACGGTTTTAGAAAATTGAAGCTGAGGTGGTGAACTTCGGGATGGATGGTCCATGTTTGATTATTTGAGGCTTTCGTTGGGATTGATCCCGCTGGGTGTTTATTTGATCGTGATGGGTTTTTTGGCGATGCGTCGCAGGCCAACCCTGTTGACTTCTGGTCAAGAAGCCTTGCTCCTGGGCTTTGCGTTGATGGGGTTTGCATTGATTGGCCCGATCGAGTTGTTTTTCCCTACGGGCGCTTATGCGGCCCTGGGCCAGTGGACATGGATCCTTCTTATTGCGTTGTATGGTTTGTTGGTTTTGTTGTTTGCATTGCAGCGGCAACCTGGATGGACGGTCCTTGGTTTAGACAGCCAAGGGTTCCGAAACGTGCTTAGTGAAATACTGGAGCAGGGCGATATCAAGCATGCTTGGTTAGGGAATCACTTGCAGATTTCCGAGTGGGATTTGCAAGCGATGATCGAGCCGAGTCGGGGGTTCCAGAGCGTATCTCATTTGAGCGCTACGGGTAAGCAACGCAATATCTTGGGTTGGTATCAACTCGAGAGGCTTGTGGTGTCGTCCCCTTTGTTTTCTAAGGCCAGGGGTGCAGCCAAGTCTCCAAATTGGGTTCAACCATTTTTATTGCTGGCCCTAGGATGCATGAGTTTGGCTCTTGCTACTTACTGGATCGACAAGGACATGGAACGCTTGCAGCGACAGATCTCTGAAATGCTCATGGTTCGGTAGAACGAACGCAACGACAGGAGTAGGAACGTGTATCGAACCGAGAATCCGACGGTGTTTCTTTGTGCGGTGATTTGCTTTTTTTCCTGGGGGGCAGCCTTCTCGCAGGGGTACCAAGGGCGACCGAATATTGTCCTGCTCTATGCCGATGATATGGGTTACGGGGACTTAGGTGTGCAAAATAGCGAGTCGAAGATCCCAACTCCTCATTTGGATCGGCTCGCACGAGAAGGAACTCGATTTACCGATGCGCATAGCTCGTCGGGCATATGTACCCCGAGTCGCTACGCGCTCTTGCAAGGGCGATACCACTGGCGCAAGTTTCACGGGATCGTCAATTCCTTCGAAGGCAGTGTGTTGGATTCCTCTGACTGGACCTTGGCCGAGTTGGTCAAGACCAAGGGATATCGAACTGCGTGCATTGGCAAATGGCATTTGGGTTGGGACTGGAAAGCGATTCAGCGTCCTGGGGCCAAGGCGGATCCCAAGACCGGCTATGCACCGGATGCTTTTGATTGGAGTTTACCGATTCCCGACGGACCTTTAGCGCACGGGTTTGACTACTATTTTGGGGATGATGTCCCGAACTTTCCACCTTATGCTTGGATCGAAAACGATCGGGTTCAAAGGGCTCCGGATGTTCCGTTATCGACTCCGAAACCGACGGCCGAAGGAGCATGGGAAGCCCGTCCGGGTCCGAGCGTTAAGGACTGGGACTTTTGGGCGGTCATGCCGACGCTTACTCAACGGGCCGTCGATTGGATATCGGAGCAATCACCCGAGAGGCCATTTTTTCTTTACGTCCCGTTTACCTCGCCTCATGCTCCGATTGTTCCTGACCAGGCCTTTGAGGGGCGATCTGGGGCCGGTGGATATGGGGACTTTATGGTGCAGACCGACGCGAGTGTCGGAAAGATACTTGCGGCCTTGGAGTCGAAGGGATTTTCGGACAACACGTGGGTGATTTTTTCGAGCGACAACGGTCCTGAGACTTATGCGTACGCCAGGCTAAAAAACTACGGACATCGCAGCATGGGTCCGTTAAGGGGGGTTAAACGTGATTTGTATGAGGGTGGTCACCGTGTGCCGATGCTCATGCGATGGCCCGGAAAGATTCCTTCCGATAGGGTTTGCGATGGACTTATGAGTCAAATCGATTTGTTTGCGACGATCGCAGGACTTCTAGAAATCGAGATTCCTGAGGGGAACGCCGAGGATAGCCTCGATCAGCGACGGATGGTCTTTGGGACTGGCGAATCTACACGCGAAACCTTGGTTCATAACACCAATCCCAAGGGCTATGCGATCCGTCAGGGCGTTTGGTTGCTTATCGAGTCGGATTCGGGGTCGGTCAGCAAGGTTCCTGAGTGGTTTGATCGCGAAAACGGTTATCGACAGGACCAGATGCCCGGGGAGTTGTATCGTTTGGATGTCGATCTCGGACAAAGAGAGAATCTCTATGGATTGCACGCGGATTTGAATGGTGATTTGCCGGGGGGGAAAGTCCAATCGATGCATCAGGAGTTGGAGCGGATTCGCAACCCCAAGCGATGAACGATCTGGGCTTTAATTGCCCAGGAGTTGTTTCCATTTGGCTCGGATTGCCGGGTTGATTGTCTTTGTCGATTGGCTTATGGACAGGTCATTGAGTTTAGTGAGATAACCGATGAGATCTTGCTTGTTGCCTGCATCGATCGCTTCCTGGATTCGACGCTGAATCAGGTAGTTGGATTGATGATTTTCCTTTTCTGCATCCAGGAGAGATTTGTCAGCATCGCTCATTCTTCCATGGAATCGGTAGATGCGGGATTTGATTTCGAGCATCATCGGATCGGAGGTCTTCATGTAGAGTCGGTGAGCGGATTCCACGTAGACTTTTCCAACCTCATCGTAAGAGATGCTCGATCGCTTTCCTTTGTCGACTGTAAACCATAGTGAGATCAGGAGAGAATCGGCGCCGAGATCATTAGGGAACTCTTTTCTGAATCGTGCCATCCGGGGACTTAGTTGGCTAGGGTCGATGGTTGCCGCTTCGGCAATTTCCCCGAGTCGCTTTGCTCGGGGATCGGAGATCGAGCCGATAAACCTACGAATCTCGGCGATTGTATAAGTTTGATCTTCTCGGGTTCTGAAATAAACGGAGCCCGCCAGAGAACGACCGACGTCGGAATGGTATTGGCCGAAGACATCGATTGAATCGACGGGCACATCGCTCGATTCCTCCCCTGGACTTTCCTTCGAGTTTGCTGCAACCGTTTGGCTCAGAGGAATATCTCCCGGAATACCGCTTAAGTCGGTGCAGACGACTTGGCCGTTTTCTTCCTGGAAGACGAGGACTAGGTAACCAAAGCGGGGTGTAAGCAGTAGGTGTTTGGGCGTGGTTTGCAGGTCGGCGGCTGGACTTTCCGTGGGGTTGGGAGTCGAAATCTCGGAGATCGGACGAGAAATTTCTTGGGTCGCTTTGGCTAGTTCCTCTTGGCTTAGGATTTGGCGGCATGCCAAGACCCATTCGCCGGCGTTGCCAGTGTCGATAGAAAGAGGCTCGTAGAAATATCGAATGAGAACTCCTAGCTTACGTTCTGATTGCTGGAATCCGAGAATTCTCCAGTCGCTACTGGAGGTATTGGCTATTGACGAGAGTGAATCGATCGGCAGGGTTTTGAGGTATTCGACAAGTCGGTTGGCCTCTGTCGGTGGCTTGGATTTATCTGAATGATCGATCCGATCCCAAAAGGCCGATGGGTTCATCAGGGCTCCGAGGCGAGAGATCTCTTCAGAAAGGGCTTGAATATTGGAGCCTAAGAGAACTTTTGAGAAGTTGGTTTGCCAGTTTCCCGATACGGACCACAAGGGAGACGATTGGGTTATTTGAGGCTTGGGTGAGAGTGCTTCTTGGTCCTGCTGGCTCAAGAGCATTGGATTTTCTTGGTCTTGGGATACTTCCTGCCTTTGAGACCATTCGCTGAAACCAATTTGCTTCGGGGCGAAAATCGAAATCCCACAGACCGTCGCCAAAAGGACCGCAAAGAGAAGTGGCAGAAAGAACTTCTTTAGATTGACCGCATTGTAGTCGGTTTTGCGGCTAGCTTGATAATCGAGGGGTTCTGGTAAATCTGAACCTGCTATGCCTGAGCCTGAAATCTCTGGACCCGGAGCATTTGAACTCGGACCCATGGTAAGGAGAACACCGCACTGCGGGCAATTGATCTTCGTCCCGGACTCGACATAGGCCCGTACATAGGTTCCGCAACGGCAGACAACGTCAGGCATAGGATCCGGCTACCACTACTCAGTGGGGAACGAGATTACAAGCTGTGTACTTTGCGGTCCGGGATGAGTAGAATACACCAGTGGCCATTAGCCGTCAATCATTCCTTGGGTTTTCCGGATGGATCCTGACTCCATCGACGCATCATTCGGTTGATTCTAGGGTCGACGGGTCCTCCGACCACGACACCTGGCTGACTGAGCCAAAAACTGTTGAACTGAGAAAGATACTTCAGCACGCTGGGTTTGTCGGTTTGATCGATCGATTCCTCGATTTTCCTCTGAAAGTAGAAAGCGGAAACGCTCCCAGATTTCTCAGCCAAATCGAGCAATTTCCTTGCCTCTTCCTTGCGACTGTTGGACCAGTAGATCCTTGATTGGATATCGAAAAGAGCAGGATCTTGCGTTTTGATATAGAGTCGCTCGGCCGCGTCGGCAAAAACGACTCCGAATTCGTCGAAGTTCAAGCCTGCTCGAACGGAATGGTAGTGCCTCAGCCACATCGAAAGCAAAAGAGCATCGAGCCCGGAATCATCGGGAAACGCTTCGCGAAATTGCCTTGTTTTTTCTTTAAGTTGACCGTAGTTCGAGGTGACGCATTGGGCGATCTGGATCAAGCTTTTTGATCGTCCGGAGCGGATTTGCTCAAGCGATCGATCGATTCGGAGGGTCGTCGCAGCATCGGGTCTCCTGGGTGAAAAAACCAGCTCTTCGGCTAGCGGTTCCTCGCTCTGCGATTCGTATTCCCCAAACACATCGATGATGCCTTCAGGCCGCCATCCTTCAGGAACCTTGCGTTCCGAAACCCGAACTTTGTTCATAAAGGCCATAAAGTCTCGTTCACCGATCGAACCCGAGGCTCGACTGAGTTGAACATCGCCCGGTATCGAAACAGCATCGGACCAAATCACCCGATCTTGTTCCACATTGAAAAGCAGAACCATGTACCCAAACATCGGAGTAAAGATGGTCTGGCTAACCGTGCCGTCATCCGGGTTTAGTTCTGCTTTATCTGGTCTTGAAGGTCTATCCGATGGGCTCGATGCGAATAGATCTCGTGCAACATTCGCGTATTCGTCGAACGAAATCATTTGGCGCAGGCTATCGATCCACGGATCTGACTGAACTAGATCGACAAGTTCCAACGGGTCGTGGAAGTACCGTACCAAGACACCTAGTGCATAAGGACCTTGATGGATTCCAATCACCTTCCAATTGCTTCCCGTGGTATTCAAGGGATTGGAGACCGCATCGATAGGGATGCCCTGCAATCGATCGAAGATTTGTTCGATCGACAGCTTATCCTGGTAGGCTCTCAGAGAGCCTTCGGGTGAGAAAACTCGGTTCTTAAAGGTGTCCGTATTTAGCTTCTGCCAGAATCGAAGTGGATCCATGGACTGACCGACCTGAGCGATTTGCTCCGAGTAGGACCGGATCTGCTGGCCTTTTGGATCTTTCGGGAAATCTTTGTCCCACTTGGCCACCGAGGACCATCGAAAATCCTTGGGTTCCGAGGGCTCGACTTGACCCGTAGCGTTTTTTTGATTGGGTTGTTTTTTAATCAAACCCCAGCGTTGGCCATTTCCGCCGTTCCAAAATGCGATCGCCAGGATCATCGCAGCGGCGAGGCCCACCGTGGCAAACCCGATTGCCAGCCAGAGACGCGAACGGTTCGTTCCCTCGCGATTCTGCAAGATTTNCGCCGAAGTTACCTCTCCAAATCGATCGGATTCGGGATTGACNGCGAGCGAATGGGGACCTCGAATTCGGTCTTGGAGATCAAAGACCTTTTCGGTTACGGAAACTGCGTTAGCACACCGGGGGCACTGGACTTGCGTGCCTGATTTGGCCGAGGTCCGAAACTGCTGGCCACACTTGCAAATAACTCGAGCCATCGAATCCCCCCCTCAGGAATCTAACTGGCGTGATCCATCCTGCCGATTATCCGGACGTCGAAGTCGAAAAGATAGAGCTCGTTTTTCGAAAACTGGTTTGCTGTTCCTATTGGTGCATTGCGCTTCGCACATTCACATCGAACCCATCATCGGTAGCAAACTGGCTTCCTGGTTCCATGTGTGCCCTTCGGAGCATTGCAAGCCCGATCCAAAGTCCTCTGCCGTTTTCGATGGTGTCCGATGGGCTAGCTGAGGTTACTGTTCCGATGGATTTCCCACTCAGCATCAATTCGGTGGGCCCTGAAAACCTCCAACCCGAGTCGGTACGCAGTTCGACCAAAGCGAGTTTTTTTTGTACTTGCCCAAGGGCATCGAGCCGAGCGACGGTTTCCTGACCTAGATAGCAACCTTTGTTGAACGAAATAGCTCTCGCATCGATACCGATTTCCTGCGGCAGATTCCGCTCATCGATATCGACGCCATACCAGGGCCAGAAGTTTTTGATTCGCAGCGTTTCCCAGGCCGAGCCATCATGCTTTTGGAGATTAGGGGTTTGGCTGGCATGGCAAACGCTGGACAGTTGAGCGATCTGTGGAGACTGAGTTCCTAGCGTTGCCAAGACCAGGAGCGTACCGGGGCCTAACCAAGGGACCTGAATGCTGATGGCTTGATTGTCAAATACCTCTGAGCATTCTTTGGTTTCGAGCAACTCTGCGAGATGCGTTTGCATCCAGGGGGATTCAGGCCGAAGCAGGTAGGGTAAAAACACCTCGGAGACATCGCGGACCATCGCATCCTCTCGGATGATGTATCGATCGATATGAGGGACCAGTCGATGGGCTTGCCCGGGCGAGGAGATCCAGAGCGTGCGCGCATCGAGGCAAGCGACCGAGCCATGGGAGATGGTCCGCCCCTTGACATCGAGCATGAACGACTCTTTGCTTTGTCCGCTTTGTAACGAACGCAGGTCTTGCGTGCAGAGGTTGTTGAGGATCTTGTTGCGATCGGCCCCGGTCAACTCCAGGACGGTCAGTGGACCGATTGAAAATCCTTCGGGAAGACTCATAGATTTTTAGACGTTGAACAGGAAGTGGCAGATATCTCCGTCTTGCATGATATAGCTCTTGCCTTCGGTCCGCATCTTGCCGTTAGCCCGGATTTCCTTTTCGTTGCTGAATTTTTCCAGGTCCTCAAGGGCATAGCATTCGCAGCGGATGAAACCTCGTTCGAAGTCGGTGTGGATAACACCGGCGGCCTGGGGTGCCGTTGCACCGATGGGAATGGTCCAGGCTCGGATTTCCTTTTCTCCAGCGGTGAAATAGCTTTGCAATCCGAGGGTCTTGTACGTTTGCCTTGCTACCGACTGGAGAGCAGGTTCTTCGAGTCCGACGGCAGCGAGCATTTCGCTCCGATCGGGGTCTTCGAGTTCAGCGATTTCCGACTCGAGTTTGGCGCATACAGGGACGACCAACGCACCTTTTTTTGCGGCGAGTTCACGGACGCGTTGGACCATGGGGCCTTGGCCGTGCAGATCGGTTTCGTCGACGTTGGCGATGTAGAGGATGGGCTTGGCCGTCATGAGTCCGAAGCTGCGTATGGCCTTGGACTCGGCTTCGTCGAGTTGGAGGGAGCGCAAAGGCTGTTCGGAGTTGAGGTGTTCTAGGCATTTTTGCATAACACCGACTCGAAATTTTGCTTCTTTATCGCCGGTTCTCGCGGCGCGCTCGGCTTTTGGAATCGCCGTTTCGACGCTCTGGATGTCGGAAAAAAGGAGTTCCATTTCGATCGTTTCCATATCGGAAACCGGATCGATTTTGCCTGCCACGTGAGTCACATCCGGATCTTCAAAGCAACGGACGACTTGCAAGATCGCGTCGACCTCTCGGATGTGGCTTAGGAATTTATTCCCGAGCCCTTCTCCCTCGCTTGCACCTTTGACGATCCCGGCGATGTCGACCAATTTGAACATCGCAGGGATAATCTTTTGCGTTTTGATGAAATGCTCGATTCGTTTGAGCCTCGCGTCGGGGATACTGACGATCCCCTCGTTGGGCTCGATCGTGCAGAACGGATAGTTCGCAGCTTGGGCTCCTTGCGATCCGGTCAACGCATTGAACAGAGTGCTTTTACCCACATTGGGCAAACCTACAATTCCAGCTTCCATCGACTTGTCTTTCTATTGCCAATTGCTATTTCGTTCGCCTTAGGATTCATGCCGCAACAGCGGGAAGAGAATCACATCGCGGATGCTTCGAGAGTTCGTCAAAAGCATCACCAATCGATCGATTCCGATCCCCAATCCTCCTGCGGGGGGCATCCCGTATCTCAAGGCTCGGATGAAATCGCTATCCATCTTGGCCATCGAGTCTTCCTCGGACATTCCCTCGAGCTGGGTTTTGAAGAGCGATTCTTGAAGGATCGGATCGTTGAGTTCGGTGTAAGCGTTTGCGAGTTCCATGCCGTGGATGAAAAGTTCGAAGCGTTCGGCGATGTTGGGGTTCGTGGCGCTTCGCTTGGTCAGTGGGCATAGGCTAGCTGGGTAGTCGGTGACAAAGATAGGGCCTACCAAGGAGTCTTCGACTTTCTCTTCGAAGACCTCGCTGACGACGACGTCGGGGTGTTTGCCTTGAGGATCCAACCCGATCTTTTTGGCCAGTGTGGCGATCGCCTCGGTATCGTCGATCTTCAGTCCGGTATGCTCTTCGAAGAGCTCCGAGTAGGTTTTCCTGGCAAACGGCGGGGTGAAATCGATCGCAAGATCGCCCCACATCAATTGGTAACCTTGGCCCGTCGCCTCGATCGCTTCGACGATGATTTGCTGGGTCAGATCCATCATGACTTTGTAGTCGGCGTAAGCCCAATACAATTCGATCATGGTGAACTCAGGATTGTGCTTTGGGCTGATTCCTTCGTTCCGGTAGACTCGGCCTATTTCATACACTCGCTCGATGCCGCCGACCATGAGCCGCTTCAAGTGCAGTTCCAGCGCGATTCGCAGGACAAGCTTCATGTCCAGGGCGTTGTGGTGGGTTTGGAACGGTTTGGCGGCCGCGCCGCCGGCGATGGTGTGAAGGGTTGGACCCTCGACCTCCACAAACTCATGCTTGGAAAGCGTTTTGCGGATCGATTGAATAATTTTCGTTCGTTTCAAAAACGTCTGGAGCGACTCTGGGTTGTAGGTCAGATCGACATAGCGCATTCGCTGACGCAACTCTGGGTCTTGCAAGCCAGCATGCTTCTCCGGTGGTGGCTCGAGCGTCTTGGTCATGTAGTGCAATTTCGATGCGAAAACGGTCAACTCACCGGTGTTGGTCCGTCCTAGTCGTCCGTCGACGCCGATCAAATCTCCGAAATCCAGAAGCTTCGTAAGCTCGAAATCCTCGTCGGGTAGGTGCCCCTTGGGGATCATCACTTGGATATCGCCGGTCAGATCCCGGATGTTCAAGAAAACCAACTTGCCGGCCGTCCGCATCAGGAGAATTCGACCCGCGATGCGGACCTGGGGGCCTACTTCTTGGCCTTCCCCCTGCTGGGTCTTCCAAGCTCGGTAGTCGACCGGAACGGAGGCCTCGAAGTCGGGCAACTCGACGATCGAGCCGTCCTGCTTCTCAAAATGGACTTCCGGGGCTTTGGCACGGACTGCATCGATAAAAAGTCGTTGGTCAAAACGATGGCCCCAAGGGTCGATTCCCATGGCCTCGATCTTCTTGAGCTTTTCGAGCCGCGCAGCTTGATGCACCCCAAGTTCATGAGAATTTTGCGAGCCAGAATCGGACTTCGGGTCAGACATTGTCTAAAATCCGTAGGAGTAGGAAAACCGAAAGCCCGAGATTGTAGGGAATTGCTCGGGAAAACCAAGCTCATTCGCCCCCCCGCGGATCGTACCTATGCCAAGCGGCCAAGAAACAATGGATTTATTTTCAAAAGCCGAGGAAGCCAACCGTCAAAGCGCTCAGCCTTTGGCCGCCCGAATGCGGCCAGCGACCCTCGATCAGATGGTCGGACAGTCCCATATTCTCGCTCCCGGTAAGCTTCTGAGGCGTCTGGTCGAGGCCCGCCGCGTCCAATCGCTGCTCTTCTACGGCCCCCCCGGGACCGGCAAAACAACCCTGGCAAGACTCATCGCCGCAGAGACCCAAGCCGCTTTCCGGCAGATCAATGCCGTCACAAGCGGTATCAAAGAACTTCGCGAAGCGCTCGATTGGGCTCGAAACGAATTGAGCGTCACAGGCTCTAGGCCGATCCTCTTTATCGACGAAATCCACCGCTTCAACCGCTCCCAACAAGACGCCTTATTGCCCGACGTCGAATCCGGAACGATCGCTCTCGTCGGCGCGACGACGAGCAACCCCTTCTTTGCAGTCAATGGTGCATTGCTCAGTCGCTCGCAAGTCTTCGAACTTCACCCTCTGTCGGAAACAGAGTTGGTAGGGCTGCTTCGACGCGCCATTGAGGACCCACAATTGGGGTTTGGGCGATATGCGATCCGAGTCGACGAGCGAGCCCTCGAGTACTGTGCCCGGATTGCCGAGGGGGATGCTCGACGCGCTTTGAACGCTTTGGAAATTTCGGTCCTCTCCTCGAATCGACACCCGATCGAACTGACCGTCGAGCTGATGCAAGAGAGCATGCAGAAGAAAATACTCCAATTCGATCCGGCCGGTGACCAACACTATGACATGGCAAGCGCGTTGATCAAGAGCCTTCGGGGATCCGATGCCGATGCGGCCCTATACTGGCTTGCTCGCGCCATAGAAAGTGGCGAGGAGATCCGATTCCTAACACGACGACTGGTGATCTTTGCCAGCGAAGACATTGGCAATGCGGACCCGCGTGCGCTGAGCCTTGCGGTCGCGACGATGCAAGCTTGCGAATTTGTCGGTCTGCCCGAATGCCAGTTGAATCTATCCCAGGCCGTGATTTATTTGGCGCTAGCACCCAAAAGCAATTCCGCTACGACGGCCATCATGACCGCACGCCATGAAGTCCAAGAAGGGACCTTGATCCCTGTTCCAATCCACCTTCGCGATGGCCATTATGCGGGCTCCAAGCAACTCGGCCACGGCGTCGGATACCAGTACTCCCACGATGCGCCCGATGGAATTGCCACCCAAGACTACTTGGGGGTCGATCGTCAGTTCTACCATCCGACAGAGCGCGGCGCGGAGCGTGAGCTCGCGCTTCGCTACAATGCAATTCGCAACAAACTCAAACCACCCTCCGAACGTCCCGGTTCTGCGATGGAGAGCAACCCATGATTCCTATCTTCCACCGATCGAACTATCGATCCGAGTCCCTCTTCTGGGCTTGCCTTGCATGCCTATCGGGCATCGTTTTATCGGCCCCGATCCAAGAGCCACCCGAGAGCGTCCCCTTGAAGCAACGGGTCGAATCGCTCTCCAAAGAACTCGACGCGGACAAGGAGCAGCAACGAGACGCTGCCGAAAAAGCGCTGCTGGAAATCGGACCCGATGCGCTCGAGTTCCTTCCGCAAACCGACGACTTGTCATCCGAGGAATGGACCATGCGGATCGAACGGATTCGAGCCCGGTTTATCGAGGATTCCACCCTCGATTTCCATGAGCCGTCCATGGTCAACATCCAAGGCACGCTGAGCGTTTTCGAGGCTCTCGAAGCGATCCAAAAGCAAACGCGAAATCCCATAGGACTCGACCCATTTCGAAGCCAAGAAGTATTTCAAGAAAAATTCGATTTCGCCATCCAAGGAGTGACCTTCTGGGAAGCTATCGACGAGGTGCTCGAAAAAATCGACTGGCAGATTATTCCAAGGGACGGCGCGGGATTGTTGTTTGGCCCCAAATTCGCAATCCCAGAGGGGCAATCCGAGGTGCTCAAGGCCATCTCCGTCGAGGCCCCCCCGCCGATCTACATCGGGATCCTCCGCATGCAACCGATTTCCCTGAGCAAATCGATAAACTTCCTGGACCCCTTGCAAAGCACCGCGACCCTCGAATTCTCCTTGCACTGGGAACCCCGGTTCCATCCGGTATTTGTCCGTTTTCCCATGGACAACTTGATGGTCCGCACCGACAACAGCGAACTTCTGTTGGTACCCAAGGATCAGTCCAGCGAGTATGTCCCCTCGGGCTCTCAAATGATCACCTCGATGCGAGTGATCAAACCGACCCCAGCAGCCTTGAAGATCGGGGCGTGGAAAGGGGAACTGCAAATCGCCGTACCAGGGCGACTATCGACGATCGAGTTTACCTCTCCGACCGAAAACAGCGGTAAAAGCCTCAGTACCGGCGACATGAAGGTTGTCCTCGAGTCGGCCCGAAAGAATCGGGATTTGCAAGAGATCCAAATCGGCGTATCGTTAGCCAACCAGCCCTCGAGCGACGTGCTCCAAGGCTGGATCGCCCTTACGGATGCTTATCTTTTGGACAAAGAGGGCAAGAAGATCGAACATGCCGGTTGGGCTACGACCCGATTAACCAAAAACGACATCGGGCTGAGTTATCTCTTTGACATCGAGGAAGACTTGAGCCAATACCGATTCGTCTACAAGGCGCCCGATTCGGTGATCCTCCAGACCGTCGAGTATGAGTTCAACAACATTCCGTTTCCTTAAATCTGCATCGAAAAATCTGCATCGAACCTCCTTTGGATCCAAGAAATACTCAGCCTATGATCGACTCGCTTGCTTGGGACCCCGAGATGGAAAGTCCTGCGACGATCGCCATTCTCGGAGCTGGACCACTGGGGGTCGAAGCGGCACTCTATGCACGCTTTCTGGGTTACCATGTCTCGATCTTCGAAACCCGACGCGTCGCACACCGGATGCTCGACTGGAACCTGCGACCCTTGGAGGAACCTGCCGGCAAGATCACCACGAGCCTAGGACTCTCGGCCCTGCAGGCCCAGGATCCGACGTACATACCGCCGGAACCTAGCAGGATCTTCAACGGAAAGCAGTACGCGGAAGAGTATCTTCTGCCCTTGGCGAAAACCGATCTGCTCTTCGACGACATCCACTTCCTGAGCCCCGTGATCGATATCTCTCGATTTCGTGTCGCAAGTCAGCCTGCTGCCGGACGCTTCGATGAGTACCCTTGGCAAGAGCGCTGCAACGATGAATTCCGAATCCTCGTCGAGGGCCGACACCGGGGGACCTGGGTCTCGCGCGCCGATTGCATCATCGACTGCCGAGGGAATCGAAGCACTCGAGTCGGGCTCGGTCCTGCCGGCGGATTGGCCATCGGTGAACTCGAAGCTCGTAAAGAGTTCCTCGAACATCTGCCCGGCGACCGGAAATTCGATGCGAAGAAGTACGATGCCAAATCGATCCTCATCGCAGGCTCGACGCAGGAAGCTTGCCGGACTCTCCGCGAGTGCCTCGAGTACGCTGGCCATGAACGGCTCGTATGGGTTCTGCCCCCTGTTCAAAGCGATGAGCCTGAATTTCTCGCCAAGGCGAGGATGGAATTGGCCCAAAGAGCCTCCCCGAGTTTTGTGATGATCGACAGCCTAGGTGTCGAGTCGATCACTCCACAAGAGCAAGGCTCTTGGCAAGTCCGATTGCTCAAAGAGGACGACTCGAGCGTCGAGTTGCAGGTCGATCGGATCGTTAGCAGAACCGAGTATCAAGAAACACCCCTGGGCCCAACACTCCTTGCATACAACCCACAGGCATCGAACTTCCTGGAGTCGAGTCTGCAGCAATACGATCTATCGGATCATTCGCAAGATAAGCATTTGCCACGAGCGCGAGATGTCCTGACGCCAGAGCCTGGGTACTTTCGACTGCGGGCCGACTCCCTCTGGGAGATCGGCTTGGAACGCCTCCGGACCATTTTTGCAATTCTCGGGGGCCGCAGCGATTTGGACCTTTATGAAATCATGCGCAAGCAGCAATCGACAGGGCCCCAAGACGCCTAGTTTCAGGACTCCTAGTTTCAGGACCCCTAGTTTTTCGCAGGCCAATCGAACCTCATCGCCTGTCTCTACTCATAAATCGGGTAGTAGCAGCCGAAGGCTTGCTCGCAGAAAACCCCGGGGTCATTGAAGCGTTGGCCGCGATCCAAACGGCCGATCGTGGCCATTTGCTCCTCGGTGAGCTCAAAGTCCAGAAGGCTGAGGTTTTCCCCAAGCCGTTGAACGTTCTGCGTCTTGGGGATCACCGAAGTACCCCGCTGCACGCCCCAGCGCAGAACGACTTGAGCCGGTGTCCTCGCGACTTCTTGGGCAATCGCCTTGATGGCGGGTAGCTCCAAGACCGATTCCGAGGCCTGGGCCATCCCTAGCGGGACGTAGGAAGGTGCTCCCAGAGGGCTAAATGCGGTAAAAGCGATCCGTTCTTGCTGGCAGTACCTCAGGAGTTTTTGCTGCGTCAAATAAGGATGCGATTCGACCTGCAATACCCCGGGGCGAATCCTTGCATAGGACAACAGATCTCGGATGAGCGAAACGCCAAAGTTGCTGATCCCCACGTTGCAAACCAGTCCGGCCTCGACGAGTCGTTCCATGGCCTCCCAGGTTTCGCTGATCGGAACGGCGTCTGGGATCATCGCCGGAGCAGATGCCTGGGGGTCAAAAAACCAACCCGCAGGGTAACGGTGCTCGAAGGGAACATAAGCCAGTGCGATCGGGAAGTGGATCAGATAGAGATCCAAATAGTCTAGACGCAGATCTTTAAGGCTCCGCTCGCATGCGCGGCGGACATGTTCTTTGCGGTGGAATGTATTCCAAAGCTTGCTTGTGACCCAAAGTTCCTCGCGGCGACAAATCCCAGCCTTAACGATCTTTTCAATTCCCTGCCCCACCTCTGGCTCATTGCCGTAATCCGACGCGCAATCGAAATGGCGATAACCGAGTTGGGCGGCCTGGACCGACAATTCGGCTGTCGATGCGTTGGGGATCTTCCAAAATCCCAATCCGACCGGAGGGATGCAGAGCTGGTTTATCATGGTTTCTTCTAACGATGGAGAACGATTTTGGATGTTTCCCGAGGAAATCAAACCGGGCAAAGAGCAAGCAGTATTGCCTAGTGAGCCCGATTCGTTCAAGCTACTAGCGGAGTCGGATACCCCGTTTTTCGGAGAATCGTCGTGAAAAAGATTTTTGCCCAGGAAACCAACGCTCGGATGAATAAGACTCACCATCGATTGGCTCGTCGGATCCTTACTCAGAAGCTCCTCTCTGGGACCAAAGCGATGCCGGTGGGAGTGTCGTTGGCTCTAGCCTGCGCCGTCCTGGGTGTACCCTTGGGTTGTTCGCCGGAGTCGAAACCCAAAGAAGTCAGCGCCCAGACCAGTGGCTTTCGCCCCGCCGAAGCGACTGCCGGGGCGAGCAAGCCCAAGCCTCAGGAGTCCAAGCCGCAAGAGGGTGCCCAAGGATCTCCGAGCGGGCCCGATGCGGTTTCTGGATCGACTGCTGGACTGCCGAATTTCACCCCCGGTCAGGTCGATCCGGCGATTGCTGAAAAAAGCTATATGACATTGAAGATGACCGATTCGGAAGCTCCCGAGGAGCTCGTCAAGTTCGTCGCTTCGATCGATCGTGCGATGATGGATTTGCAGACCGATGCGAACAGCAAGCAGGTCAATTCCGACACGATTCTCAATCAAGGGTTGGATCTGCTGCGGATGAAGCTCACCGCATCGGACCGATTGCGGAACAAGTCCACCACCCCCGATCAGACCGCCAAGGGCTGGATCGGTAAACTCGAAGCCTTGCAACAGATGGCGATGTTCCGAGACGTCCCATCGGCCGATGAAGTTCGCACGTTGAGCAAAGAACTCTCGGCCAACGAGGATCCTCGAGTGGCCAAGATCGCTCAGAGAATCCAACTGCAGTTGCTCCTAGGGGACTATCGAAATCAGACCGCAACGGCCGACCAAATCGTCGCGGCAGCCAAGGGATTGCTCGATCAAGCCCAAGGGCCTGACAAAGGTGTATTTATGGCTGTGGCCCAGGCGGCCGAGGCTTTATCGAGCGAGTCCCAGGGAGGCGATCCTGCAAACCCCGGGGTTCCCGAGCCGGCCAGTGAGGCCCAGATCGCATGCAATCAAATCGTCGATGCCCTCGAAGCCAAGTTCCGAGATGTGCCCGACCCGAACGTCGGCATGATGGCATGGCGCATGAAGATCCAACGACTACCTGACTTCGAGAGCTATCTCCAAGTCCTCGATACGCGTCAGGCCATGGCCGCCGATCCGGTGGCTTTAACCCAAAAGGCTGCGAGCCTGATGGAAAAAATACCATCGCCTTGGACCGCGATGGCCTTGTCCCAATGCGCCACCCAATTCGAATACTCTGGCAATGTCGATGTCGCCAAAAGCTTGCTCGATATCGCAGCGACTCAGCTCGAGTCGACCAAGACGCCTGAGATCAAAGCGCAGATTCAAATGGCCGTCGAAGGCTTCCAAAAACGAACCGGCAGCATCGGCAAGCCCCTTGCTCTCGAAGGCCTCGTCGACACCCAAGGTCAAGCGTTGGATAAGTCCAAGTATGAGGGTAAGGTCGTTTTGGTCGACTTCTGGGCGACTTGGTGCGGGCCTTGCGTGGCCGAAATCCCGAACATACGTCGAGTCTATGACGAGAAACACGCCGAAGGCTTCGAGGTCATCGCGGTGAATCTCGATGACCAACGCTCTGACCTCGACGAGTTCCTAGGCGAAAACAAAATGCCTTGGAACGTCTACGTCAGTAACGACCCGACCAAGGCCGGGATGAATACGACTTTGGCCCAAGAGCTATCGATCAGTGCGATTCCCTTCACGATGCTTATCGGCCGCGACGGAAATGTCGTTGCGGTTCACGTGCGAGGTAAAGCGTTGGATGAAAAGGTCCAGCAATTGCTCGGTGCGAAACCCTAGAAGCTTCATCGTTTTGAATAAGAGCGACTTCGATGAATCTTTTTCTCATGATTGTTTTTGCGGTCTGCGTTTTCGCACTGATCGCAGGGATAAGCCACACGTACAACAAAAAACGTCGGGAAGCATTTACCAAAATCGCCGAGCAACTCGGCTTGGAAATCCACTTCAAACTTCCACAGGAGGATTGGGATCGAATCGAACGATTCGATCTCTACAAGAGCAAGAGCCGGAAGCATACCGTGGGCCTAGCATTTGTCGCCCAGACCGACAGCACACGAATCACCGTGTGCGAATACAATATCGTTGTCAACGCGAGCGATGACTCATCGGTTGTTCCGTCGATCGTTCTCCTGGTGTGGGACCCTCGGCTCGACGCGCCAGCCCTGAGCTTGCAGCAGAAAACCTGGAATGCTTCCTTGTCGGCATCGGTTTCGAAGTGGTTTGGATATCAGTTCATCGAATTCCCAGAAGACCCGGAGTTCCAATCCCGATATCTGGTTCGAGGGGAATCCGAGGAAGCTCTCAAGGCGTTTCTGACTGCGGATCGAAGAGAAGGCTTGATACGACATTCCGTACCGAACTTCGAGGCTTGCGGTGACTGCATGATCGTGGTGCACCATCACCTGCAGCTTCAACCCCCCAAGATCCAAGACAGGTTTGCAGAAGCATTGAACGTTTTGAATTCGCTCGTTTAGCGAGTGGCCGACGAACGGTTGCACAGTTTCGCTGCTGCCAGGATCGCTTGGACCATCCCACCGCATTGCGCGATTCCTTTCCAAGCGATATCGTGAGCCGTACCATGAGCGACGCTCGTTCGCACGATGGGCAGCCCCAGGGTGATATTGACCGCTTCAAACATGTCGAGCAACTTCAACGCGATATGACCTTGGTCATGGTACATCGCGACGACCGCATCGAACTGGCCTTGGGCCGCTTTGGGCATAAGGGTATCGACAGCCCATGGACCACTGGCATCGATCCCAAGCCCTTGGGCGGCCAGGACCGCAGGTCCGATGCATTCGATCTCCTCGGTGCCGAACCGACCCGATTCTCCGGCGTGGGGATTCAGGGCCGTCACGGCGATTCTCGGCGGGCTTTGGCGACCCTCGGCTCTTGCGAGCCGCGAGAAATAATCATGGGTCAGTTCGATGGTCTTCAAAATGTTCGCACGCGTGACATGCTCGAACACCTCGCGCAGTGCCATATGCAAAGTCACATGGACGACACCCAAGCCGCTCGGACCACCATGATTCGGCTTGCCCGCAGGCAAGTAAAGCATCATCGCCGTGGTATCGACGCCGCACAGATGCCCCAAGAGTTCTGTGTGACCGGGCCATGAATGCCCGGCCAAATCCAGCGATTTTTTCTGCAGCGGCGCGGTGACCATTCCGTCGGCCCGCTTGTCCAAGCAAAGTCGTGTGGCAGCGACCAGTGAATCGTAGGCCGCTTGCCCTCCCCTCGCATCGATCTGTCCGGGTTGTGCGTGTTCGCACTCCTCAGAGGCGGCGTCTAGGCACAATATCCGTGGTCGTTCGGCTGAGGACTCTGGGACCTGAAGTTGGTCCCATGTCGAACAGGCAATCCAATCGATGTTCGCTCCTATGACTCGACTGGCGCGTCGCATGATTTCGGTACGACCGACGACCAGCAGGGTGCACCAAGTCGAAACGGCAGGATCCACTAGGGCGCCTGCGATGATTTCGGGGCCGATTCCGGTCGGATCCCCCATCGAGATCGCAAGAGTGGGTTTCATGGCAGTTTTCGTCAACCGATCGATCCGATCCAGGTGGGTCAAGGAGTTCAAAGAGCGCCTCAGGGGGCCGCAACAGGCGACGGAGTCTTGAGGGCCTTTTCGATCGCCCGTTCAAGCTCCCCTGGGCCCGTCGACCCGATCCAGGCATCGACGATCTTGCGGTTTTTGTCCAAGAGCAAGGATGTCGGGTAGGCGAAACCGGTTCGGCCGATGATGTTGGCCACTTGAATACGGGAGTACATCGCCGGATCGCAATAGACCGGCAGATCGCCGCCGACGCCTTGGACAAAAATCTTGGTGTTGAACTCGAGTTCCTCGGTCGACTCGGGTGTGGTGGTACCGCATGAGACGCTCAGGATCGCTACGCGGGAATCCTCGGCGTACTTGCGTTGGAGTTTGATGATGTCGGGATATTCTTGGACGCACGGACCGCACCAAGTCCCCCAAAAGTGGAGCAGAACATAGTCCGACTTGGCTATCAACTCCGTGGGCACATCGGTGGCGTTCAGAAGCGGCTTGAGGTCCAAGTCAGGGATCTGTCGCCCGGCAAAGCTTTGGCGTTCACGCCCTAAGAAAATCAGGAAGCTGATCCCCAGGAGCATGAACAAGCCAGCATAGAGCAGGTATTTGTACGCCGGCGACGAACGTGGGGACCCAAGAGCAACTATGGACGGATCGGTATGGGAGTCGTTGGACATCGATAGCTTCGGGATACCCCTAGGGGTGCAAGAATGAGGAAATGGGTTCTAGTGCGACCTTCTATGATAGCTCGCCAAACACCCTCGGATAGCGGAGATTTTTGTCGCCAAGGGAGCGTTTTGCACGGTTGATTGATTGAGAAACTCTGCGACAATAAGGAAAACTTTCGGCGCGATGCGAAATTTCCAAATCGGAATTCCCGAGCCGAAAACTACAGATCCCTGCGTTCCATGCGATGTCCATTTTGCGCTAACGACAATGACGGCGTCCGCGATTCTCGAATCGTTGAGGATGGTCGAGCGATTCGCCGAAGGCGTTTTTGCAATCACTGCAAGCGGCGATTTACGACCTATGAACGTGTCGAAGGACTCTTGCAGGTTCGAAAACGCGACGGGACGTGCCAAGATTTCAGCAGGGCAAAAATCGAGCGTGGCCTCTCGGCCGCTTGCTGGAAGCGGAAGATCAAGCAAGAGGAAATCCAACGCTTGGCCATCGAGATCGAGTCTCACATTCTGGACAATTACGAACGCGAGGTCGGCTCAGAGGACGTCGGAAACCTCTGCATGCAATACTTGCGAGATCTCGATGAAGTCGCTTTCGTGCGTTTTGCGAGTGTCTATCGCAGTTTCCGCGATGCCCAAGACTTCGTCAAAGAGCTCACGCCGATCCTCTCCCCAAACGATCCCCGCAGCCCTCGTTGAGGCCTGCGTTACCAAAAGCGACGTGCCATCGGATCGCGATCGTACTGGCGTTTGAGTATCGAGTCCGGTTCGCTTTGCAGGGTGAAACGATAGGCTAAGGCCGCAAGAACCCCTGCGACAAAACCACCGATGTGGGCCATATAAGCGACCCCACCGGCGCTGCTCGACGTGCTGGCGATCGATCCGTAGCCGCTGAAAAGCTGCATGGCAATCCACATCCCCAAAACAAGAATCGCCGGGATTGTGACAATGTGATAGAGAAAAACGGCGTTGACCCGATTGTGAGGGAAGAGGACCAGATAAGCTCCCATCACGCCGGCGATGGCGCCTGAGGCCCCCAGGTTCGGGATGATGCTCTGCGGGGAGATAAAGATCTGCGCGAAACTGGCGACCAAGCCCGAGATGAGATAGAAGATCAAAAACCAACGGTGGCCGAATCGGTTTTCCACGTTGTTCCCAAAAATCCATAGATAGAGCATATTGCCCGCGATGTGCCCAAAACCACCATGCATGAACATCGAGGACAAGAGCGTCAGCCAAATCGGAACAGGCCCTGGGGCCTGCGGAATCTCGACGGTGCCATGCCCTTCGACGGACATCGATTGGGGTTCCACAAGATCGACTCCGGAAGTGATCTCCTTAGGGATCACACTCCATCCGTAAGTGAACTCGGGATTGCTGATCTGCACGAGAAAAAGAACCACGTTGGCCGCAAGCAGGGCGTAGGTGATGTAGGGAACGATTTGGACATCGCGATCGTCATCGCTGATGGGAAATAACATTCTGAATCCTTGAGTTCTACCCCTGGTGAGATTGCGTTCGACGGGGGCGAGGTTTTCAATCGAATCGGCTTTTGGGATACCCTAGTGTAATCCCACCATACGGGGAGTCCAAGCGATTGCCGGACGAGTACGTTTACTCATTCGTTGGTTTCTTGGAACTCGTCGAACGCTTTTCCAAGTCGCATGCATGCCAGGAGAGCCAAGGCGCATTCCTGGCCTTTGTTTCCTTTGTTTCCACCGCTGCGATGCAAGGCTTGCTCGAGGGTGTTGACCGTCAGGAGCCCAAAGGCGATCGGTTTGTTGTGGTCCAACGATAGCTGCATCAGGGCCGAGCTGACGGCGCGATTGATATGTTGGTCGTGCGATGTCTCACCCTTGATGACCGCCCCTAGAGCGATCACCCCGGCGATACCGCGCAGGGCGACTAGACGCTGGGTTGCAAAGGGAAGTTCCCAAGCCCCTGGGACACGGGTCACGACAATCCGCTCGCGAGCGATGCCAGCTTGGACCAACGTTTCGATGGCTCCGTGGCAGAGTTTGCCCGTGATCTGATCGTTGTACTCGGAGACAACAATCCCAACGCTGCTGGCATTGGCGCGATCGACCTGCTCTTTGGTCGGTTGAATTTCCTGATGCATAAATCTTTCTTCAGATGGGATTGGGGCCTAGCCAAATTTCCATGGAGTCAGATGGTTATTGTGCAGCACAGTGGCTTGCCTGTCGACACCCTGGATTCCATCAGGCCAAGATATCTGAAATGACTTGGCCATGATCGATATCGAGCCTTTTTCTCCCCGGAATTTCTAGGCTTCTAGATTCGAGTCCGAGCAAGTGCAAGACCGTTGCGTGCAAGTCCGTCACGTAGTGTCCTTCTCCGAGGGCATGGTATCCGAGTTCGTCGGTCTGTCCGTGCACAAACCCCCGCTTGACTCCAGCGCCTGCAAGCCAGATGGTAAAGCCGTTGGGATGATGATCTCGCCCGTCGACCCCGCCGCTGCGACGTTCCAAACCAGGTGTTCTTCCGAATTCGGTGCAGAAAACCACCAAGGTCGATTCCAGCAGGCCGCGCTGTTTCAAATCGGCGATCAGACCGGCAATCGGCAGATCGACGCTCGCACAGAGTTTGGTGTGGTTCTCCTTGAGCTTCTGATGGGAGTCCCAGACTCCGTAGGCCGAGGGAAAAACCTGGACGAACCGGACCCCGCGTTCGACCAACCGTCGAGCCGCCAAAAATCGCTCACCTGCGACCTTCGTCGCCTCTTGATCCAACCCATAGAGTTTGCGAGTCTGCTCGGTCTCGCTTGCCATGTCGATCCCTTCGGGGACCGAAGCCTGCATGCGGAAGGCCAATTCGTACGCGCGGATCCTGGCGCGGAGCTCTTGGTCCTCGGGGTAAAGCGCACCGGACAACCCATTGAGCTTCCCGATAAGCTCGTACTCTTTGGCTTGCTCACCGAGCGTCTGCTTGTCGGACCTTTGGCCAAAAGGGAGTGGGTTCTTCGGATCCAATGCCAAAGGGACGCCGGCATGCTGAGGGCCAAGATAATACGAATCGATCGACTGGCGGGTGTCCGAACGGGTCGGACCACCGAGCACAACGAACTTCGGTAGGTTTTCGTTGAAGCTTCCCAAGCCGTAGTTGGC
>JGI24766J26685_10000044_pt1 | contig 26914 bp, 38 predicted proteins | sample SanBayMetagenome_FD_26685 | JGI IMG/M metagenome (IMG submission 26685)
GGGGTGCCGGGGACCGAGATCGGGTGCCGGGTGCCCGAGAGCGGGATCTGCGGGACCCGAGCCGAAGGCGAGGGGGTGGGGAGGACACCCGTTGTCCAACGGATTGACACTTCTGCATGGGTGACCGCATCCTACCTGTCCTATGCCAACGCCAGAGGAAGAAAACCCAAGCCTGAGACAGAGGTTTGGGGAGAAGGTCGCTGCGAAGTTCAAGGAGCAGCAGAAGAAACAGAAGGAGGGTGCGGACTACAAAGCCGCATCCAAGTTCAGGGTCCGAAAGTCAGAGCGCGGGACCATCGTCCTGATCGCAGCAACCAAGACACGGGAGTCCAAGCTGGGTGACCGTGTAGGACCCAAGTATCGGGGCAAGGTCTTCGCGTTCTACGTCACGAAGACAGGCCAGAAGAAGCCGTATCGGGAGCTAGAGTTCCGAGGGGTGGACAAGCCCCGCAGAGCGAAGCACAAGATCCCAGTCCCCTACCGTAAGTCCACCCTGGACCCGTACAACTTCCCCAAGCGAGCCAGAGAGAAGTTCTTCTTCGCCAAGCTGGGGACACCAGTGAAGAAGCCGTTGGTGGTGAAAGCGAAGACCGGGAACGTGTGGTGGAACGAAGAGTTCGTTCCGAAAGCGGTACGGAAGACCCGAGAAGTGATTCAGAAAGTCACCAAGGGCAAACAGATAGGCAACATTCAGATCGTGATGGACATCACTGCTTACATCGAGTTGCCCAACGGACAGGTCAAAGCGATCAGTCACCAGGACGTTTTCGGTCAGCGCAAAGAGCAGGAACCCAAGCCCAAGTTCTACGAGCCCTTCATTGCTCGACGGCTGTATGCGGGTATCGCCCAGAAGATGCAGCAGATTGGTATTGTCAGTCAGGGATCAGCCACCCGAGTCGGTTCTCTCCCAGAGAACAAAGGCAAACCCCGCAGCAAATGGATGTACAAAGGCGAACCGTGGTCCAAGCGCAAGCTTGAGACCGCTCGCGTTGCTGAGATCCAGTTCCTGCCCAGGACCGTCGTTGTCACATCTGTGCCTGCGAAGAAGGTCATCAAGAAGCGCAAGAAGTAAACCCCTTTCCTCTGGCGGTCAGCCGGAGGTGTCGGAAGAAATAACCTATGGAAAAAGTGATATTCGTGGAGGACGCAGTTTATAGAGACACGTTATGGAACGCAGCCATCGATCTGAAGAAAGAGAACGATGAGCTTAAGCAACGGATTGACGAGCTAACCCAGCAGCTCAACGCAGCAAACGAGCGAATCAAGCGGTTGGAGAGCGTAGAAAACAGCCATGCCGCTGTTCTAAATGCCATCGACAACTGGATTCAGCAGTACAAAGCCAAGGAGGCCAAGCCGTGAGCCATCATATTCCTGACGCCACGAAAATGATCGGTTGGACACCGAAGACGGATGCGGCCAAATTCTGGTCTAACATTGGGGGATGGGTAACGCTTGCCTCGGAGTTTATGGAACTTGAACGCGAACTAAACGCAGCTAATGAACGCATCAAGCGGCTGGAAAAGGCGGGGGATGCGCTCTTGAATGCTCATCATCCATTAACAGAGGGAAACTGGCAAAAAGCCAAGGAGGCCAAGCCGTGACCCATTACTACACCCTCATGTCATGCAACGGGCTTGAGTGGATACAACCTCCAAGCAGTGAGACCAGATTGCCGGGATGCTACGCGTACTACGATCCACCTGCTAGAGTCGTTGACGAGCTGAATAGATTGGTGGATCGAAACAAGCGGCTTGAGGACATCATCAATCGAGCGCACTCGGCATTCTTCTCAGATTCATCGCACAGGAAGGTGTCCATTGCGATGCATCGCATTCTGAATGAAGAGGTCAGAAAGGAGTCCCGATGACCCAATGCAACCTCTGCGCCTTCGATACCGAGGACGACAGCAAACGCTTCTCAGACGCAGGCCAAGACCACGCAGGCTACGAGAAGGTCTGCACCCAGATCGCAGCCATCGACGCCCGGACAGGCGAGCGATTCCACTACCGCCCAACGGTCTCCCGCAAGCGATCCAGGGGACGGTACACCGAGACCGTGTGGGACGTTCAACCCTTTCTCGATTGGCTGGAGTCGAGAGGGCCGATCCGCTGCTTCGCGCACAACCTCGCCTACGACATCGGCAACATCTGGCGGGACCGCCTGGACGAACTCGACATCACGATGGTCGGGAACCGGCTGGTCCGCGCCCGATGGAAGAACGTCACGCTTTTGGACTCGAGCAACGTCTGGCCGATGCCCCTGGCGAAGGTCGGCAAATCCATCGGACTCGAGAAGATGGAGATGGATGTCGAGAGCGAGGAGTACGTCTTCCGAGACGTTGAGATCGTGATCGAGGCGATGGCTCTGGCCGAGAGAATCTGCATCCAGTACGGGGCCGACATGAAATCGACCCTGGGCTCGATCAGCATCTCGATCTGGCAAGCTGGCGTGATCGGCGGGGTCAACTGGCAGTGTTCGATGGAAGATATTCGCAACGCCTACTACGGAGGTCGCGTTGAGCTTTTCCGCACCCACGCCAAAGGCGATCACCTGTACTACACCGACATCAACAGCCTCTACCCGGCGATGATGCTCAACAAGTTCCCGGATGGGGACGATCAGTACTTCGACTGCGAGACCCTCGCAGAAGCCAAGACCCTGATGCTCAGCGATGAGGAACTCTACGGGGTGGTCCACTGCTCAATCGATATCCCGGAGACACTTCGCATCAGTCCGCTGCCGGTGAAGCGGGAGGGCTCCGGGGAAGTGTGTTTTCCAGTCGGTCCAGCATCGGGCTGGTGGACCGTTCACGAAGTGCGCTATGCGCTCAGCAAGGGGTGCAAGCTCAAGAAGGTGATGGATGCTTACGGGAGCCGCACCGGATCCTACTACTACCGGGAGTTCGTCGAGACCTTCTACCGCTTGCGGAAAGAGGAACTCGACAAGCCGCAGCCGGACGAAGGCAAGACGCTCTTCTACAAGCTCCTGATGAACAACCTCTACGGTCAACTGGGCATGAAGGGTAGCGTCACTCGCTCGATCCATCTGACTGCTGACATGGTCGAAGTAGACGAGGAGGGTGAGATGCACCTTACTCGCCAGGGCATTCCGTTTGGCACCAAGCTCTTGGCCGATGTGGCGATCCCGCTGCCTGAACACGTCAACTACCTCCACGCAGCTTACGTCACGTCCTACGGTCGCCTGAAGCTGATGAGCTACATGGATCAGGTGGGAGCGGAGAATCTGGTCTACTGCGACACCGACAGCTTGTTCTTCGTCTGGGACAAGCCACAGCTACCGTTCCCATTGTCCACAACCCTGGGCGAGATGAAGCTCGAAGACAGACCCCTGTGGGTCGAGACCAGGAGCCCCAAGATGTACCGCTACGAGACCGCCAAGAAGGGTCGCGTGACGAAGGCCAAGGGAGTTCCCAAGAAGAAGCAGGACGACTTCTATGACCACGGTTGCGCCGACTTCTGGCAACCGTGGAGGCTCCGTGAATCCATCGTGTGCGCGGATCGAATTCCTGATCCAGACGACGAAGACGTGAAAGTCTTGGGAGTCTGGCGACAGGTGATGAAGCGAGTGGTTTCAGGCTACGACAAGAAGAGGCTTGACTCCGATGGCATCACCTACATTCCTAAGAAAATGATCGACATCGGAGCGGAACACGAAGACATTCCACTGGTCTGAAGGCGCGTCCTCCGCATTCAGGCGGTAATAGGTTCTCCCCACTGGGCTGTCTCCCGGTGGGGAGTTTTTTCTTTTTCTGCATGATGAGCGTTGACAGCATCTACGACATCTGCAACATTCACACCGTCGAGAGCGAGGCGGCTCAAAACATCGGGGTCTACAACTGACTCCACCGCATCAATCCGATACAAAACCTATGGCAGTTGCTTACAACCTCAAGAAGACACTCGGCGGCTCACTCTGGAAGTGGCAGGACGGTGTCGAGAAGGTGTTCACCATCATTGGTCCCATCCGCGCTGGCAAAGCGGTCTCCAACCCCCGCAGCGGTATCGCCAAGGCCCCGGACGTGATGACCGTCAAGGATGTCGAAGACGGCAACGAGAAGGACGTCCTGGTCGGTGCGGTGCTGCGTTCCAGTCTGACCGAGAACTATCCCGATGACTCTTACGTCGGGTTGACCTTCGCTTGCACCCAGGGTGCGGTGAAACTCGGAACCCGGTACAAGACGATGACCGTCGCCGAGGTCGAGGTGGATAACGCTCCCAGCAAGAAGGCCAAGAAGTAATTCTGGTCGCCAACAGGCCCCACCCGAAACCGGGTGGGGCTTTTTGTTGGCGTTGACTGAACAACTTGTAGAGTCTACAACCACAAACATCGAATCTTGCTAGATCATGGACATCACCAATTTTGAAATCTTGGACCTGGGACCCGCTCCAGAGGGTCTTTACGACGAATGGGGTGCAAGTTACCGCGCCACCATGACGTGCAGTGTCGTTGGCGAAGGCAAGAATGCAGGCATTGCCTTCCAGGACGCGCTCGATCAACTGGCTCTTGAAGGCTACGACACCAAGCTCCTGAGTGAGTCCGGCATGGAGATGGGATTTTATTCGATGGCGGCTTCGACCCCTGTCGAACAGATTGAAGCTCACGTTGATCCTGACGAAGACGAACCCGTAGACGATTCCGAGGTCGTCTACCATGTGGGAATTCGGTACGAAGGCTTCGACGAAGTTGAACCCGAAATGATATGAACGCTCTGACCCAACTCTATTCTGTAGACGAAATCCGCACCGACAAAGGCACCATCCGCTGCCATGAGACGGTTGCTTGCCAACTGATCGTCCGCTCCAGCGACGATGCCCAGTTGATCTGCTACAACCCGAGCAACGTCCTCGATGGGCTTTACAGCCTGTCTGACCTGCTGAACTGCAAGTCATGCCGACTCACCGGCATCCGCTACACGATCATTGGCACTGCTGACGATCAAGCGGTCCTGACGCAACGCTACAAGCACGACTTCACCACCCCGGTGATGCTCGACAGTTCCCTCAACATGACACCGAGCAAGGGTGCGCTCTTTCTGCCGTACCAACTCGATGTGCTGCTCGATACCAAAAACAAATTCCCGAAAGTGACCGCCATCCAATTCATCGCATGAGAGACCTCCAAGACCCATTACCACCTGACGCAGATCCAGAGTTCGTCCACGAAGAGGAACAAGACGACGTTTCAAAAATCCAAGCCCTGCTGAAGGAATTGGATATGAGCGGCGGTGTTGCGCGGATCTTCCGCCAGCGTCCCGGCCAAGCCAAACACGAGTACGAGGGAGAGATCCCTGCTGACACATTCACCCTGGAGACCGTCAAACGCGCTTACGGCGGTGGCGATTATCAGGTTCGATTCGCGGCCAAGGGTGGCCGGTACGTTCGCAGCATCCGTTTCTCAATCGACCCTCGACACAAGGGTGAACTCGACAAGATCCACGAAACCGTTCCCGTGACGCAAAACTCAAACGACAACTCCCAGGCACTGCTCGCATTTATGATGCAGCAGCAACAGACTCAAGCCCAGCAGGCTCAGCAGAGCATGACTCTGATGATGACCATGATGAGCGAGAGCCAGAAATCGATGGCTGCGATCATTGCTGCGGCTATCGGCGGTGGCAGACCCAATGGGGTCGAACCTTCGAGCAAGTTCATCGAAATTATGATGCCCATGCTCACCGAGTCGATGAAGCCTCGCGGCGGGATGAGTGAGTTGACCGAGAATGTGAAGCTGGTGAAAGAACTCATGGGCACCGCCCCGGAGAAGGAAGAGAAAGACGATATGCTCGAAAAGATGATGACCATCGGTGCGCCACTGATCGGGGCTTTTATGTCCCGAGGTCAGCAGGCACCGCAACCGCAGCCGCAGCCTGTCCGGGTGAACCCCGTGCAGCCGCAGTCACTGCCTCCCACTCAAGAGCAGTTGGCTCAAGCCAAGGCCCAGGAACTCTTGGGCAAGCTCCGATTTGTGACACCAGTCCTGGTGCGAGCAGCCAAGAAGGGTTCGTACCTCGACAGCTATGTGGACATCCTCAACGACAACCTCGATGACGAAGGCCATGAAATGCTGGTGTATATGCTCCAGCGCGATGACTGGATCAGCACTCTTTTCAACGACAACCCGGATGTGGTCGCGAACCGTCAATGGTTCGAGAACTTGCGTGAGGCGATCCTGAATCCTGAAGATGAAGACAGCACAGACCCCGCTGGGGAAACGACTCCTGAGTCCGGCGAAGAACCGAAAACACCTCACCCATTTCAGTGATCGGCGCGGTAGGATTTGGAAAGTCTCATTCGCTGGGGACACTCTCTTCTTCAGAGTTCACCGATCCAAGCAGGTGCTGGAGGTATCGATCAAATCGGTCCTTCATGCAAAGCTCTTGAGTTCTGTGGACACTGTGGTAGAAGCACCTTGTGCGAGTAGTCTACCAACCCACCCAAAGCCTGGCAGGCCAGCCGTCTTACCAAACGGCACCCCGGATCCCCATCCGGGAAAACCTGCTCGCACCTGATGGGACCGTTCATCGGATTCCTCTTGATCCCCGAGCCCCAGATGCTTGGACCATCATCTCGGCCATCCAGTTCGTCATCGAACAGTTTGGCCGAGACCCTCGCATTCGGGCTGCGACCCTTCCGCTGATTTCTTCCCGCATCAACAACGATGTCCGCAACAATGCGACCACCATCGCAAACTGGGTCATGCGGAAGATGGTCTACTTGGCCGATCCTGATGGCGGTGAGTTCATTCAGACTCCCCTGGTTCTCCTGAACACCATCGGTCTGAAGGGTTTTGCCTACGGAGACTGCGACGATCATGTCGTCCTCCTGGGAGCGATGCTCACTTCCCTGGGAATTCCCACTCGAGCCGTTGCTGTGAAGCTCCACGGCAGCGATGTCTACAACCATGTGGTGATCGAGTACATGGCTCAAGGACAACCGATTTTGGTTGACCCATGCGCCAAGAATGTGCCCACTCCCAACTATCGGGACCGACTGGTTGTCAGTTGACCCACTTAATCCATGTCTCGACGCACAATCACCTACATCACCAACGGGTTTGGAAACCCGGTGAACTATCACGTCCCAGGTCCGATGGGAAACCAGTTCGCGTCCCCTTTCGGTGATCCGTACCGAGTGAACAGCGTTGGATTTTCATTGGGAGGTATCTGGTCTGGTCTGACCAACCTTGTCGGTAGTATCGGAAAAATTGCCGCTCCGGTTCTCCCAGGTCTTGTTCAGGTGGGCGTGGGTTCGCTTCTCACCAAATCTCCTCAAGGCACCGCAGCTGCCACTCAGCAGCCAGCGCAAAGCGGGTTCACTGTGTCAGTGGATCAGGCCAGACTTCAGGCTGATGCCGCTGCTGCTGAAAAGAAAAACATGGTGATCTACGCCGTTGCCGGTGCTGCGATCATTTTCACCGCCTATTACTTCATTTCCAAACGTCGCCGCTAACATGACTGTCCCCAGCCTCTACGCTTCTCGCGCTTTCTATGACAGCACTTCCGCGCTGTCCGGCAATCCATTCTCCAACACCAGCACCTGCGGAGTGTCCAGCACCCTGCGTTCCTGCGGTCTGGGTCAATTCCCTCAGTACGGCAATATCGGATATGCCAATCGGATCGAGGGAACTGGCGACTGGACCGAGTGGCTTGGCAATGCAGTCGGCAACGTGATTGACCGCGCCGCTCCGATCCTGAATCAGGCTTTTGAAGCATTCCTTGGCCAGGGCAAGACCAAACTCTTGGAGGCCGCTGGCTACACGATGCTGGGGCCGGTGACCACGATGCTCAACGGTGTTGAGACTCCTGGCATCAAAGCTCAGAAGAAGGATGGGTCTTTTGTCATCATCCTCAAAGATGGCAGTGAAATCCCTTTCACTTCTTCTGTGGCTGCTGGCACCAAGACCGTGGACATCAAGACGGGTCTCACCACGGGTCAGACCGCCGGTATCGCGGTTGCTGCTGTGGCGGCAATCGGACTCCTGTTCTTCTTCATGTCCAAACGCCGCTGATCTATGGCTCAAGTTTTCAACGCTGACACTGGGACCGAGGATTTCGCTGCCGATCCGGCACCGACTTCCAAGACCGACATTGATCTAGCTCAATGCAGTTTCGGTGGTGAGACCTTTCGCAATCCTTGCTTTTGGATTCTGATTGGTGTTGCTGGCACCATCGCGGTTCAGTACATCTTCACCAAGCGGACCAAGGAATGAATTCTCCATTCGTAGAAATGCAGATGGGCGCGGGATCCCGAGGTGTGACTTCCACCCTGGGTTTCAAGCGCATGGTCACTCCGCTCACTCCTTTTGGCGATGCGCCGTCGGGTGGTTGGCCTGCTGCCAATGACCCCACCAATGCGGATTCCAAGCCCGACTATGATGGATGGGGACCGGATTCCTGGTGGACTGCCAATGATTGGATGACATGGCATCGGTCACTGAAGAATCGATTCGGACTGGAAGATGCCAACACTCGTTTCATCAATGCTTGGCAGCGGCAGGGAGTTCTTTCTGCTCCGCTCGATGCCCGGAGTTTCGATACCAACTTCCGGGACTACGCCAAAGCAAACGGATTCTTCGATGCGCTTTACTACGGTCTTGGAGCATTGGCTAAACCCATTGGCTCAGTCACTGATGTCGTCACCGATGTGTCCGCTGGCATTTCATCGACGGCATCTCTGACAAAGTACATTTTGCCCATTGCAGGTCTTGCTCTCGCTTACTTTGCATTCATGGCATACGCTCCTCGTCGCAAATGACTCTTCCCATTCGCCAATCTGAATTGAATGCCGTTGGGTTCACCGGATATTTTCCGGCCTTGTCATGGCGTCAGCGCAAGGAAGTTGCTGCCATGACACTCAACCGTGTCGGCAGACGCCAGGATGCCTTTTTGCTCGAAATCAACAATGTGAACGCTGTGCAAGGTATCACTTACGTTGCAGACGTACCCCCTTTGCGAGCCGGTCGATGAGGTCCGGTTCACAACAAATCAGTTGACACTAAACCTCATCACCAACCATAACCCAACAACAGAATGAAGTCCCTCATGCTTCTCAACGCTCGCAAGCGGCGCAAATCGCGTCGCAGCCGTCGCCGTACCCGCCGTAATCCGGTGGGATCCACCAGTGCATTCCGCGCCAACTTCCCCAAGTCTATGGGCAAGAAGCGTCGTCGCAGCCGCACCCTCCGCATCAAGCGGACCCGCACCACTCGCGGTCAGCAGAGCCTGACCGTTCGCGCTCGCAAGATTTATGTGTCTCGCCGTGGACGTAAGGGTGCGCTCATCGTCGCCCGGAATCCCCGTCGCCGTCGCTCTTATCGTATGAATCCCCTCGGAGGAAATATCCTCTCCCAAGTCAAGGGTGTGTTCTCTAAGGAGAATCTCACCGTCGCCGGTGGTGGCGTTGCTGCTACCATCCTCACCAACTACCTGCTGTCGATGACGAAGGCCGACAAGACCTCGTTGTTGCCGTTGGGTTCGACTGCTGAAACCCAGAAGATGGCTCGCATCGCGTATGCGGTCGGTATTCCGGTGATCGGCGCGATCCTGACTCGCAAGATGAATCCCAGCCTCGCCAAGGGCATGGTCTTCGGTGCGCTGATCAACGGCATCGTGGAAGGCATCAAGGGCTACGCTCCTGATACCACCAAGAAGGCTCTCGGCTTCGCTGAGTACCTGGACTACACCCCGATGAGTGCCGTGGGCCAGACTCCCGGATACTCCGCCATCAACCAGTTCAGTCAGGTTCGCCCGATGAACTCTGCGTTCTCCAATAGCTCTGCCTTCCCGGCTGACGCTTGGGGCCGGTAAACCTCCAACCCTCTACTCAACACTCCTATGGGTTTTCAATCCGAGAGCATTATCTCCGCCGCTTCGCAGAAGTTTGGCGTGATCGACTACAGCCGCTGGCAAGCCATTCGTTGGCAGTGGTATTCCTACGTCACCTATCCGGTGGCCGGTGCGACTGAACTGAACTTCTTCGGTCAGGTCGCCGGTCAGGCCGGTGTGACCCTTCAGGACACCAACCTGCCCAAGGCCGGTTCCTTCGGTCAGACGCACTTCCAGTTGAAGTCGATCAGCACCGACATCCAACTCCTCAACAATGATGTTGATGGATTCACTCGCGCCAATCAGGCCACCCTCGACACCCGCGCAATTGCTTCCGATTACCTCGGTGGATTCGTGCAGGCTGGTGTGCTGAACTTCTCGGTCGGTGCGCGTCCTTTCGCCACCATCGTGAAGCCGTTCCAGTATGCTCCCCCTCCGGGCAGTCCCCTGGATCTGGAAAGCACCTACGTCAATCAGATCAGTGCCGCGCCGGTCCCCGCCGCTGGTGCCGCTCAGGTTGTCGGTGTGCCGTGGGTCACTCAGACGAAGATGCGTAACAACGTGTACTTCGTTGATCCCAACATCCTCATCGAGGCTGAACAACAGTTCAACGTGAAGCTCAGCTTCCCGTCAGGCATCGTTCCGGTTCTCGCCACCAACGTCGTCAACAACGACACCAACCCCCTCAAGGTCGGCGTGATCTTGGACGGTCTGCTCCTGCGTCCGGTGCAGTAATCCGCTACCACCCACAACCAAAAGGAAATCACTTATATGTCCCCCGAAATCCTCGATTCCCTACAGAAGCGGTTCGGCTCTGCCGATTTCAGCCGCTATCAGGTGGTGCGCGGTCAGAAGTACGACTTCTGCCGACTGCTCGCCGCTGGCACCAACTCGGTGTCGTTCTTCAGCAACCCGATTGGTGCAACCGATCCGGGTGCTGGTGCGACGCTCTTCAAGACCCTCGAGCAAACCAACCTCGTGAAGAACGCCTCCTTCGGGCAGGAGTACTTCGCGCTGACCCAGATCCGCACCTATGCGAATTTCGTGTGTCAGGCTCGCCAGGGTTTCACCACCGGCACGAACTTCACCTACCGTGGCTACACTGCTTTGCAGGACAGCGCGATGGAGAAGCTCCAGTCTGTGATGAACCTCGGTGTTCTGGAGATCAGCTTCGCCCAGAAGCTGTACTACCAGATCGCTCGTCCGTTCGTTCAGTGCCCCGCCGGTTTCGGCATCGACGTCCAGAGCTTGGCATCCAGCCGCACTGGCAACGCCGCTGAGACTCAGCCGGAAGGCACCAACTGGTTGGCGCGTTCCGACTACCGTGCGACCAGCGTGTACAACATCGACCCGATCCAGATCATCGAGCCCGAGATCCAGATTCAGGCTGCGTTGAACTTCCCCAACGGCAACACGCCCAACTTCACCAACACGGCTTTGGATACCGCCAACGGTCCCCAGACCCCGTCCATTGAACTGGGCCTGATCTTCGACGGCTACGTCATCCGCCCGAGCCAGTAACCCTACAACCCACTACGGGGCCGCCTGCCGGTTAGGCGGCGGCCCCTTTTTCATTTATGGACAATACCAATTCCCTTCCGTTCACCTACATCGTCACCTCTCAGCTTGGTGCTGCTGTTGGTGCGACTGGTTCTGCAACACTCATCATGCAGGCGGATAGCCGCTTTGAATTGATGGGCGTCATGGCGACTGGCGGCAATCTTGCAACCTCTGAAGACGCGCTCCAGTACCCCAACAGCTTCACGGTCAGCATTCGTGATCAGACCACGGGACGCGATCTGATGTCGGCCCCGGTTCCTCAGCGCATCTTTGCCGGTAACGCTTTCAAGCAGTTCCTGGAAAAGCGCGGGATCATCTTTGAACCCCAGAGTAACCTGCTCTTCACGTTCACGAACCTGACGGCTGCTGTGAACAACATCACGGTTGCTTTGCACGGCTACAAGATCATCCTCTAAACCAACAATCAACCACCGGGCCTGAATGGAATTTGCCTTCAGGCCCGGTGTCTTCCTTCCATGATCCAGCGCAATATCAATCCCAAGCCTCGATTCGTCACCCTCACCGCATCGACGCCAAACACGGGTGCTTTCGTCGGCGTTCCGTTGGCTACTCTCTGGAAGGCTGCTTTCTTCCGATTCCCGCAGGACTCGATCATCCACTACATCTCGATCAACTCGACCTTCCTCGCGAACGGGGCTGCAAGTCAGGTGATTGGGGCCATTGCCTACGGTCAGGGTCAGGACAACATCGGCATCAATTTGGGTGCTGGCTTGGACAACTTCACCGATGAGATCCTTTGGCGCGATGAATTGCTGAACCCTGCCGCTGGCGTTGTGACCGCCGACAAGTCCACTCAGATCGTGATGAACGAGTTCTTCGTGCATACCGGCACGGGAATCGGAGTGTACGTCAACGGCCTCGCTGGCAACGCCAACATCAACGCTACCATTGCTTTCAATCCCATCGCGGAATGGGTGAACTTCCGCGAACCGACTTCTGGAGCCCGTCTATGAGCAGTCAATCCTCCCTCTACAATCCGACTGAGCGCACCCTGGCCGCAACCGGCGATGGGTTCAGCGTTCCCAGGCTCACGACCGCTGGGCGCACTTCCATTGCTCTGACGCCTTCGGATAAGGGGATGATGGTGTATGACACCACCCTGACCACACTCTGCTTGTGGAATGGGACGGCGTGGGAGTTCATTGGGGACAACAGCAACGGATGGTTGAGCGTCAAAGATTTTGGAGCCGTTGGTGATGGTGTTACTGACGATACCGCCGCAATCAACGCCGCTTGCACTGCGGCAGGTCTAATTGGAGCAACACTCCTATTCCCTGCTGGAACGTACATCGTGTCATCCACGATCACGCTCAAGAGCAACGTGTTCTGTCAGGGTGAGTTGAAAACAGCAGCAGGGTATGGATCGACTGTGGTGGTGTTTTCAGACCCCGGATATGCGGTCAAGAGAACGATCACCAACCTCACGGTCAGGGCCACAACCGCTAGAGTTGCTGGATCGGTTGGAATTCAGATCGACTATCCAAACATCATCCTGAACCAGTGTGTTGTGAGCGCGATGGATTTTGGAATTTTGGTCAAGTCCTATTCGGTGTCCTTGCTCAATTGTTCTGCGGTTCTTTGCAATACAAACCTATCTGCCTATGCGCCGTCTCAGACCAGTGAGATCAATCAATTCATTGTTATCGGAGGAACATTCGATTCCGCAGTTCAGTACGCTTGCAGAATTGGAGATCCAAGATTTGCAACAACCGTTCCAGCCGGTGAGGCGTTCGGATACGACATTAACATAACTGGTGCCGCATTTGACGGTGCTGTTGCTACTTTTGACAGGGTTTCGGCTTTGACAATTCAAAGCTGTTACTTTGAAGGACCAATCCCGAGCAACAAGGCAATTGATCTTGGAGGTGCTGGAAACAATCTTTTGAGAGTTGTTGAGATTTCTAACTGTTACTTTCAAAATGTTTCGTATCCCATCTACTGCAACAATTCAATACTCGGCCTTGTTGTTAGGCCAAACAGGTACGGAGGAAATCCGATTTGCGCTCTTTATTATGTCAATACGGATGTGAGTCCGTTTGAGTATTACTCTGGAGTCTCCACAAATCCGTTCACTGGACCTGAGGTTCACACCGGATACACATTCACCACCGTAGCAGCACTCACGTTTGCCGGTGTAACCATTTCAAGTGACTACCTATACAATGGCGTTCAGCTTGCTTTGAATGTATCGGCAACCAACAATTGGTATCCGAATGGGTTGACCAAGTACGGCCAGACTCAGCTTGCAAGCGCAACTGGCAGGTTCCATACGACTGCTGTTGTTGGCATAGCTGGAACAATGGCTGGAAACAACTTCACCTGCACGAACATTTCCGATGCGCTGAAGTTCAATGGTGGCGATAGAGTTACCACATCGTTTGGTGGAACTGCATTCGTTCGCTCCGTGGACTACATTGCTGGCGTCATTGTTGTTGATGGTGTTGGTGCTGGAGCGGGTACAATATCACTTAATGGAACTGCGTACTTTAGGACAATAACAGTTTTTGGAACAGCAATACCTGTATCAGGCACATACAATCAAGGTGACATTATCTACAATGCCAATGCTACCGGCGGAGGATATGTTGGATGGGTATGTACTGTTGCAGGAACTCCCGGCACTTGGAAACAATTCGGACTAATTCTAGTGTAACCCCCATGTCCTCCCAATCCTACCTCTACAACCCGACCGAGCGCACCCTCGCCGCAACCGGCGACGGGTTCGCTCCGCCCAGGTTGACGACGGCAGGACGCCTTGCCATTACCCTCGGTCCCAGCGACCGGGGCATGATCGTTTACGACACCACCCTCGGAAACCCGTTCTGGTGGAATGGAGTCGCATGGGTGACCTTTTCCGGCGGCGCAACCTACAGCCAGGGGACATGGCTCGCGCAACTGATCCCGGCGGTCGGCACCATCACCGAGAATCCGGCGGTGAAGACCGGCTACTGGAGCAGGGTTGGTGACACGGTCTCGATCTCCATGAAGTTGGAGGTGCAATCGGTTTCGATGGGACGCACCGGACTCCTGAAGATGGTCACGCTACCCTTCCCGTCGGTGCAAGAGACGGCGGTCGCTGTGACCGCTGATCTGCTGAATAACCCGGCCAAGACCTCGATTGTGGGGTACACGACCGGGAACGACATCGACCTTTTCCATTACGAAAACGGACTCCTCTATGATCTGTCGCAGCACGTTCCTGCTGGCGGGATCTTCTGGGTTTCTGGTACATACATCACCACATGAGCAGTCAATCCTCCCTCTACAATCCGACTGAGCGAACCCTGGCCGCAACCGGCGATGGTTTCAGCGTTCCCAGACTGACCACCGCAGGCCGCACGTCGATTGCGCTCACGCCATCGGACAAGGGGATGATGGTCTATGACACCACCATTGGGGCTTTGTGTCTGTGGAACGGAACCGCTTGGGAGTTTATCAACGATTCCAGCGATACCTTCCCAAGCCTTGTGGATTTCGGAGGTGTTGGAGACGGTGTCACCGACAACACCGCAGCAATGAATGCTGCTGTCGCTTATCTTGACGGTCTTGGCGGTGGAATCCTGTTCATTCCTCCCGGCACTTGGTTGATGAACTGGGTCTGCACCAGCAAAAACATCACCATCCTCGGATCCGGTGGTAAAGGTGAGTACAACCTGTCCGTTATCAGACCATTCAGCCTTGCGACTCCTCCGATCACATATGGCGACTACACAGATAATAATAGTACTAGTACTCGATATTCAAAACTGATCAACTGTCATGTTAGTGGATGTAATTCTGGAAACTATGCGCTTTCCGCAAATAATGCTCCCAATGCCTTGCTTCTGAAAGGTAACAGCATTTCGCTCGTATTCAGAGACTGCGTTTTCTACGGAGGGTTAAAGACCGTCGGGATGGTGACAACTAATGGGGTGGGAAGCGGGCCGGTCACTAACATCTGCTTTGATTCATGTATCATCCGAAATGACATTACGGATTCTGCAAATTCCAGAGGTATTTATGCAGTACGATCTGATGTTGTCGGAAGTGGTTACTACACCGACAACAAATTCATAAGCACCAAGCTAAACATGGGTGCAGGCAATCTTGGATATGCTGCCGAAATGGATGGTACGCTGAAATACATGCAGCTTGAGGTATTCTTCAGCTACTGGGACATTAGACCCGGACTCGGACTGCTACTAAAAGACGCATCTGTAAACTGCTTAGATTTCCAGTTAGACCCCGGAACAACTGGTGTTGTTATTATTGAATCGAATCAGCCAAGTGCTGATCCAGCCAGAATTATCAGTGGTCACTTGAATAATGGAGGTCAGAAATACAAGTCGCTTACTACTACCGTCACATTGCCCGGTGAAGGTACGATGATGGCCTATCAGGCTAGGTGGTTGAATACATTCCTTTCAGATACTACATACCTGACATCTCAATCAGATCCATTCAACATAACAAGGTATTGGGATTTTCAAACTAATAGCGGTCCTCTTCGACTTTTTGGTTTGGACTTGTACGTCAAAAATACCACTCAAGCAGCTTCTTTGACGCAGGCTGCAATTGCAACGGATGGTGGAATTGCTTGCGTCAAGTCTGCAAGAATTGGTGACACCATTTTGGTATATGGTGGCAACTCATTCTTTTCTGGTGAAATTACAGCAATAGGTCCGGCTGGAGGATTGTACCTTGGTGCTGCCGGAGTGAATCAGTCGATTAAGCTGCTTCCTACCGGGACCGGATATGTTGGAATCAATACTGGAAACCTGATTCCTCTGACAGATAACACGCAATCGTGCGGTCAGGCGGGTGCCAGATGGAGCGAAGTATGGGCTGGAAATGGAACCATTCAGACCTCCGATCAAGATTACAAAGAGCAGATTCAAGACATCGAACCTGCGGTTCTGAGGGCTTGGTCCAAAGTCAAATTATCTCAGTACAAGTTCAAGGACGCCGTAGCAAAAAAGGGCGATGGTGCGCGATGGCATTTTGGTGTTATTGCCCAGCGTTTGAAAGAGGCTTTTGAGTCCGAGGGCCTTGATGCTTTCAAGTATGGTCTTCTCTGTTATGATAAGTGGGATGATCTTTACGAAGACTTAAAAGATGAGGAGGGTAACTTCAACGGAGAGAAGAAGTTGCTGATCAAGGCAGGTGAATCATTCGGCGTCCGATATGACGAGGTTCTGGCTTTGGAGTGCGCTTATCTGCGAAGCAAACTGAACGCCTAATCCATGCACAACCTCCATGATACCATCCGCGACCTCGGCATCGGCGTCGGTGGCCCCGCAAGCGGTCTCTTCATCGCGAACATTGTCCCCGACCCGGTTATGGCAAACGTGTCGGTCACCCTTGGCTCCCTGGCCGCGCTCACCGTCATCATCAAAAACATCCTGGACTTCTGGAACAACCGAAACAAATGAATCCCACCGCATCATCCCTCATTCGTCATGGCCTGACTGCCGCTGGTGGCTTCCTCGTAGCAAGGGGACTTGCGTCGGCTGATCAAGTGATCGAGTTGGCCGGTGCCGCTGCCACTCTCATCGGCACCATCTGGTCGATCTGGAAGAACCGGAAGCCGATCACCCCGCCTTCTGCTTGAACTGGGTTTACGGCATCGTCAAAGCATTCCTCGACTGGTTGCGTGAAACACCTCCGCCAACTGTCCGACAGGGTAAAGCTCCTCCTGATCTCCAGGCGGAGCTTGGTGCTGCTATCGATGCTGCAAGGGCTGGGGTGTCAGACAAGGGTGATCCTCGTTCCTGAGGGTCAGCCGGTCATGCTGGCCGAGCCGGTGAAAGCGAAGGTGTACGCCTTCGACGCGAACGGGAAACTCACACCCTCCTCCAACCGCGTACTGCTCCCCGCCGGGTGGTACGCTCTGCCCCGCAAATGAAACGCTTGATCGCCAACCTGAAAGCGGTCTGGTACTACCTCAAGCGTTAATGAACATCCTCATCCTCCTAGGAATCTTGAGCCTATTCATCTTCGGCCAAAAGGTCCGCACCAATTGGGTGTCGGGCATCAAATCGACGCTGACCAAGCTGATGGTCCCAGGAGCGGATCGTCGTCTCTTCAGTGGCTTCGTCCAAGCGACCTTCTCCTGGGTCCGCAACCCTGCCTCCTGGGTGCGTGTCTTCAACTGGACCGGGGTTGCCGCAGGCATCAATGGTCTCGGTGGTGTCGGCGGTGGCACTCTCATCACCCGCAGGCACGTCCTCTTCGCCCAACACGTCCCGTACCCGGATCGACCGTTCGATATCTTCTTCGTCAACAAAGACAGCCGGACCTTCACCTACAAGGTCACAGCCATCCAGCAGGTCGAGGGAACGGATATCGCCATCGGCACTCTGGACCGGGATGTCGATGCAGGGCTCAATGTCTACCGGGTGCTGCCCGACAACTGGTTGCAGTACATCGCCAACAAGACTCAGAGCTTCAGCGCGATGGGTGTGACCGGCACCCGGTCACAATTGATACTGCCTGTCCTCTATACGGGTCAGGACAAGAAGGTTTCGACTGGAGACGTGACAAGTGTGGACGCAGGGACTGCGACGGTGTCGGTCCCTGCCTTCGAGATCGCTCGATCCTTTGGTGAGCCGGTGCGAGGTGGGGATTCAGGCAATCCGATCTTCGCAATGCTGGGCGATGAACTCGTTCTCTTGGGCGGCTGGTGGCGCAATGCATCGGCTTCAGGCGAGGTGGGCGCATTTCCGTGGGTTGTCACCTATCGGGGTGCAATCGAGAAGATCATCGGTCAAAAGCTCCAGGTCGCTGACATGAGCGGCTTGGACCGAATCGGATGATTCAATTCCCCTCCAGTGTTGCTGCCAGGAAATGCCTCAAGGGTGAAGGTTGTGGGGAAACTGTCTATTGGATCCTGCGACGGACACTGCTCATCAACAGCGGTCTCCGATTGGCTGGCGAGAAGGAGAAGCTCTGGAAGAAGAGCCTCTACGGGTCCCTGGCGGTCCAGGCATTCGTCACGGCATGGACTGCTGCCCATATGGATGAACCCGTCGCAAGCCTGCCATCTGGCGAGGTGGCTGTGGCCGGTGATGTTGTGGGAATTCTGGGGACGTACCTGACACGATCTGCAATTGTCGGCACCGGACTATGGCTTTCTGGAGATCGAAAAAACCTACTGAGGAACACGCTCATCAGCACCGCAATGATCCAGGCGACGGTGCTGCTCTGGGCGAAGGATCAAGAGATATGATCAAGGCCATCGCAGAGGGAGTCGCTCGCGGGGTCACTGATGCCATGCTGGATCGGATGAAGCCTGGGGTTATGGACAAGGTGAAGGGATGGTTCAGGTGAAGCAGATCAAGCGTCGCTTGAGGAAGAACCCTGCGTACAGCGGAGTTCACAAAGCACCGTCACGCGAAAGTGCTTCCCCATTGCATGACCTCAAAGACACCTATCCCAGCGACATATATGGTCCAAATGCTGCGAGGTATTATGGGCACTACGGAGACAAGCGAGATCTGCCTGCTATCAGAGTCATTCAGTCTTTCAAAGGTAAGCCTGATGCCAAAGTAAAGGTGTTCCGAGCGGTCCCAAACAACCCGTCGATCAGCGGCATCAACTCCGGTGATTGGGTCACAACCATTCGCTCCTATGCCGTTGAGCATGGCGAGGGATCGTTGAATGGAGACTACAAGGTCTTGGAAAAGACTGTCAGGGCCGATGAAGTGTTCACCAATGGCGATTCCATCTTTGAATTCGGATACGATCCGGTGAGGAAGAACCCTCTCGCCTACCCGCCCGAGGACATCACCTACGCTTCGCTCACCCCTACGGGTGCAAACACTGCCATCGCAGCCAGCAAAGCTCTCTGGGACACGCCAGCGTTCAAGAAGTGGTTTGGAGATTCCAAGGTGCGCGATCTGGCGCGTCGCCCGATGGTTGTCTACCACGGCACTTGTGCTTCCGGGTTCACTCGCTTCGATCCCACCAAGACTCAAGAGATAGGGTTCCACTTTGGGACCTCACCGCAGGCCAAGGATTTTCTGAAGGGGTGCGGAACGAGTCGAGGAAAGGATGCTGGCATCTATCCCGTCTATCTCTCGATCCAGAACCCGTTGTTCACCCCGGATGTCTACAGCGAGGATCCGGTCTACTTCATCGAGTGGTTGGAGAAAACCAATCACATCCATGAGTGGTTCCCAGACGAAAGCGATTCGTACTACCGGAGCATGAATCGGCTGCGGGATCAGATGGCGACTGTAAAGTCCGATTCCACACTCACCGGCAAGGAGCAGTACGCATTACTCAAGCCGCTGCGGAAGGCGACCTGGGGTCTCCTGCGGAAGGTGGTTATGCGGAAAGGCTATGACGGCATCCGCTACAAGAACGAGAATGAGGGACGAACAGATGATCCGTCGAACATCGCTTGGATTGCTTTCTCACCGGCACAAGTGAAGTCTGCCACCGAGAATCGCGGCACATTCAACCGGCGCGATGCTGACCTCCGAAACCCAAGACGCTCCATGATCCGCACCAAACTCTCCCGCATCATCGAACCCGGCGACCGGGTTTTGGACTATGATCGGGCCAAAGGCGAAGAGCTTTATCGTTTGTGGGACCTCATTCACACCGATATGCCGCTGACCAAGGAGGCTCTTGTAGAGATCGAAGGGATGCTGGACGATGACGGCGTTCTTGTGATCCAATCCGGCGAGGAGCCCAGCGGATTGAAAGACCATTTCCGCAGGGCCACCCGGTATCAGGGAATGCTCCTGGTGCAGGGTCCGATGAACCCGGAAGAGGCGCGGATCAACACTGAGAAACTGAGAAGGGATTTGGAATGAAGAAACTGTTCAAAGAGACGAGGACCAATCCTCGCACCGCTGGCACCGCCGGACTGCACTTCATCGCTGTCTTGGACGACGAAGGAAATTCCACCCTGCACGTTTTCGACTCCGAGGATCAAGCGGGTCTCTACCACGGTCAGCTTCGTGGGTATGGTGGCGTCAAACGCATTGGTAGGGCCAAAGGAAGTAGCAAGCTCTCAATGGACTACATCGTCGGAGCAACTGCCAAGCAGTTTGGATCCAAGCCCGAGGTCATTCGGCATGATGCCGCCAGCAACCCCGTCAAGCCCCGCAAAGGCGAGAAGACCAAGGCATTCGTCTCCCGCTGCATGAGCGAGGAGAAGAAGTCTTTCCCCAAGGTGAAGCAGCGCATCGCTGTGTGTCTGTCCAAGTCCAGAGCCCGTAGGAATCCATTCAATGACCGCAACCTCGACGCCTAAACGCAGGTCCATTCTCAACGTGATCCCCTTCGGTGACAACACCGAGGAGGAGATCATGCAAAGTGCTGCCGTGAACGACGTGTCGTCTGCGGAAGCCTATTCTGCCAACCAGGAACCCATTGAGGAACTTGAGCAGACCTACGAGCGGGTGAACCCCGCCGGACTGCTGCCGGGTGTTTCCAACAAGTACTGGGTGCCGATTGGTGCCTTGACGGTTGCCATTCAGCCTATGGCTGATGCAGCACTCCAAGCAGCTTCAGCCAAGTCACTGGAGCAGATCCGCAAATCCCTCACTCGGATGCTGGCGACGCTCAAGCGAAATGCGGAAAAGATCACGCCAGAGGTGTGGGCAGAAATGGAACGCAAGCGGATTCAGAACTACATCCGCACCAAGGAGGCTTCAGGAAAGACGCCCGATCCCAAGATGATCGTTCCCAAGGAGCAGGTGAAGAACCTGCACCTGACAAGTGCCTACTGGAAGCCGGTCAATCAGATGATCGAGTGGCTCAAGGATCCGGTGAACAAACAGCCTCCGTTCACGATCTTCACCGAGGGATCGATCAAGCTGCCGTTCTTCCAATGGTCCACGGTCCCAGGGATCACTTGTCCTGGTGCTGGCAAGTGCTGGGATTCACGTCCTGCTTCGATCAAGCTCGACAAGGATGGAAACCCGTACCGCAACATCTCGTCCACACCGCACAAGGCATACTGCTACAGCCTGTCCGGGTGGCGACAGGTCTACCCGTACCTACGTCAGTTGCAGAACACGATCCTGACCCGGATCGCTGACAAAAGTCACATCGAACGCGATCTTATGCGGGTGCAGAAGAAGAATCCCAGAGCAGTGGTTCGACTGTTCGTCGATGGCGATTTCGATTCCCTGGAGACGCTGGAATTCTGGATGCACACCTGTCGGCGGTTCCCAGAGATGCAGTTCTATGGCTACAGCAAGTCTTGGCACCTGTTCGTCAAATACGACGAGAAGCACAACAAGAACTGGCCCGACAACTACGTCCTCAATCTGTCAAACGGCACGATGTGGGAGACTCTCGGTGGCGAGATCTACCGCAAGATGTCCGACCGCATGATGGAACTCAAATGCGTTCGCGGTCGCTTCATCGCCATCAAGGACGTGTTCCGGCGCGATGCCAATGGCAATGTGCTGAAGCAGAAGAACAAGAAGGGTGAGATGGTTCCGATCATCAGCAAGATGCCCAAGCTCTCAGAGAAGTTTGCCAAGGATGAAGCGGATCCTCGATATCACGAATCCGTTGCGTCCCAATGGAAGCAGCATATGCAAGATGTCATCTGGAAGGCCCGAGATGAAGGTCTCGAAAACGTCTTCCCGTGTCCCGGCAAATGCTACGCCTGCCTGGGCAAGAAAGTCGGCACCGCCGATTGGAAAGCGGTTGTCGAGAAGGGTGGCTACGGCAAACACGCCTGCGGCGAACTCAATGTCAGAAAACACGTCGTCATTGCGGTACACTAAGGAAATTTATGGGAATCTCATTTCAAGGAAACACCCCAGACTACCTCTACTGGGTGTTTGAAATCGACGGCAGGACGTTCCTGGCGCGAAACAACTCCACTCAATCGCCGCTGCGGCTGAACTTCACCGATGGAAGGTTCTTTGGGACCTATTCCATCAGTCAGATCATCCCTGGCGCGGTTCTGGTGAAGAACAGCGGGTTCGACATCATCACCGGCACCTCGCAGGACGTTGATCAGGCTGGCATCGTGAAGACCGGCATCGTCGAGTGGACATGGGCCGGTCAGAAATATCGCAACCGCTGGACGCTCACTGAAGGCGTTGAATTGTCTCCTGCGATTCCTGAAGAAGGAGTTCAAGCTACCTACGCTTACGATCTGGACATCCAGCCTCCGTACACCCCCTACGAGGGTCCCGCTGGCGGTTCTGTCGGCACTGGTGTGACCAGTCAGATCACGATTGACGCTGCGTCCACTCAGATCGTTCCTTCAGCCCAGTTGTCCACCGCAGCACCGGAGCAGCAATATCCGCTGCCCATGTCGGTGACCTCGGCATCTGTGACTTCTGGCATTGCAACGCCTACAGCCATTCAAGCTGCTCAGACTGGCACAATGACCAAAGATGAGCGTGAAGCTCTTGAAGCGGCGACCACTCAGATCGTTCCGTCGGCTCAACTGTCTACGGCTGCTCCTGAACAGCAGTCCCCATTGCCCACATCCACGAAGCCTGTAGGCACTGGCATTGTGAGCAGTGCAGTCATTGCTCAATCGAACAAGACCAAGGAAGACATCGAGGCATCCACTGCGTACAAGACCTACGGGTACACGCCTCCCAGGTCTGCAACTTACACGACCTACGGATACACTACTCCTGAGCCTCCTGCACCGAGTGCATACACTCCCCGAGGCAGCGCACTTGTGAGTCCGGTGACTCCAAAGAGTCCGATTGCCGGGACCAAGGATGCGCGGGAAGCTGCGGCTGCTGCGGCTCCTGGTGTGGACTGGGTGAAGCTGGGTCTGCAACTGAGTGCGGCTTACCTGCTGCTATCGTGACCCGAAAGCCACCCCAGTTTCCCTATCGATATGCCGCCTATATTAAGGCGCATTTCCCTGCGATCTGGGCTGCTGGCGGTAATATCCGGGGCAACGACACATTCCGCTGGTGGACCGCTTACAGGCAGGGTGATCGGTCCCCCAAAGTCATGCACTGGTGGAACGTGACCCGGCCTGCGTGGATCGCTCGCCACTTCAGAGATCACCGGCTCCCAGGGGTGATCGCACAGATCAAGTGGGGAACTGTCGGCATATTGGGTGTGGCCGGAATGAAGCGGGTGGTGGAAAGTGCGATCCGCAAACGCTATGCCGATTAGACTCTACGAAGACGTTCAGAAGGTTGTCCCCTGCACCTCGGCAGGGATCGGTACGTTGTCTCGATTAGGATCGGAGTCTGCAACCATCACCGGAGCAGATGGCAGCATCTCAGAAGGCGTCTGGCACTGGTGGACAAGCGATTCCTGCCCAGACCCTAAAACGACGGCGGCGTTCGACCTGATGAATCAGGGAAGATCGGACAAGGGATTGGACCCGGTACCCGCCTGCCCGATGCCGGATGTCTCAGGCAAAACCTGCAAGCGGAAGTTCTATCCCTCCAAGACCATCTTCCCCGATCAAAGCTACCTGGAGAGCAACTGGACTTGGGTCGGTGCCAATGGTGGTGATGAGTATGGCTTGCGGGAGAACTGGCGCATCTACTTCACACCAGAAGAAGCCAACCTGTACGCCATCCTGCAAAGCGATGACTACCTCAAGGCCCTCGATGCCAGGACAATTCTGGCCATCTACTACAGCCTGATGCAGTGGCGGTGCGTTGGGAAAATCAATGCCGTGTTGGAACCTTCTGCGGTGAGTCCCCAGAGTCTTGTCGGCAAGTACGATACCGGCACACAATTTTGGTTGGAGTCTTGGGAGAGGGGATTGCGGGATCGCATTTGGATGGTGCGAACGGACTTGCGTCAGGTCCAACTTCCTGATGGTCGCCTTGAGACAGGACTCCGACCTCCTGCTGACATTTCGCGTCCGCCTGCCTGCACATCGACTGCGGGTCAGATCATCGGATACGTTGCCGCTGCTGCAATGGTGCTGGCCGGTATGCCTCCTGCCCTGGAGTTCGCCATGAGCCTGCCCAACACGATCTTGGGCCTTCGGGACATGATATCGAAGATGTCGATGGCAGCGAAGATTCAGACCGCACTCCTGGGAGAACCAACGCCTGTAGAAAAGGTCCTGATGGAAAAGGCATCCGGCGAAACAAAAAGCCCCACCGGGATTTCCGATGGGGCTGTGAGTTCGTCAGGTGGGACTGTGAGTTCGTCAGGTAGCGGTCTGCCTTGGTTACTTTTGGCCGGTGCCGCCGCTGCTCTGCTCAGTTAGTCGGCTCTCCAGTATTTTGGCTTCCTCGATCAGTTTGTTGATCTTCACCTTCAGCGTCTGACCCTTGTCAGATCTCTCCTTGCGGGTGCGAAACCCCGCAGATCGTAGTGCCGCATACGCACCCTGCCGGGTGTAGTTTGCTTCGAGAGCAGCTTCAGCAATGTCATCGGCTGTGTTGCCTGCCCTCAGTGCAATCTTGGCGACGTTGGTCAGTGTTGTGGCTGCGAGAATTTTGAGAATCTCAGTTCTGCTGAATGGTGATGGAGTGCCTATGTTCATTTTCAATTGAGGTGATGATGATTTCGAGTTCGTTGAGATGTTTCTCAGCAGTGTCGATCCGATTGCCAAGTTCGTGTTTTTCGAGTCGCAATTCAGCGATGAGCTTCAATGCGTCTGGCAAGGTCTTGGGGTCTTCCTCAGAAGACTGAGGTCGAGGTCCTGGCGTGTAGGCGAGCGGAAGCTCTTTGTGGACGTAGACGTTTTCCTGCCAGTCCCGTGCAAGACTCTGCCATTTGGAAGACTGATTGTTCCAATCAGCCAGCTTGATGATCCCAAAGGCAGAATCCTGAGAGAGTTCCAGGATCGCGATGCGCCGCTCCAGCATCTGCGGGACGCTGGCGGGTGTGACTGCGAGGGCCTTACCGCCAGCGTGGACGATGAGGGTGGATGCGTCGGTGAAAGGTGTTTTCATTGTGGGATCTTTTTTGCGAGTAGGTCTGCGAGGTCTTGGATCGAGAGCATGGGATCACACTCGTTGATCTCCTCCTTCGTGTAGCCTGCAGCGATGCAGAGGTTCTGCAGGTGCGTGTGTTCGTGCGACCAGTCGATGCAGAGTCTGCTGATGGAATCCTGAAGGCGGTTGTTCTCATGCTTCAGGCGAGTGATCTCAATGATCAGTTCGTTGAGTCGTTGAAGATCTGATGCTGTGTTCATCGAATCATGTAGTTGATCATTTTGTTGAGTCGCTCTTCCTCAGTGGGCGACGATAAAGACAGTCTGTCCATCGGGTCCAAGTCGGCGATGGTACTGATCGCGAGGATGACTTTTTGGTCCGGGGTCATCGATTTGGTGGCCCTCTCCGAGTACATCCTGCGGAGCTTTTTCTTGATGTTTTCTCCGATTCTTAGATCGGAAGATTTCGTTGTAGTTGCGGTCATAGTTTTGCTTGTTGACGGGACGTTGTTTGTCTCCTTTACCGGCTTGGTGTGGGATCAATGGTGATTTCATGGGGAATGTGGACTGAGAAAGCAGGGGTGTGTTCGCCCACATAGGCGCACTCCTGATTGAATTGAAAATACTCGATGGATTCCTCTTCGGTCATGCCGTGGCTAACATTCTTGTCGATGACCTTGGCGTAATCGTACACGACGAACTGCTCCTCACCGCATCGCGACGCAATCCCGAGAATGCAATCATCGAACCCGTCCATTAGGACAAGATCGGGATGAATTTCTGAGATGTACTCTCTGATTTTGCTCATGGCTGTAGGTTTTGTGTGGGGCAGATCAGGGTTTCATTTGCGTACTGGTTGAGGATTTTGCTGTGTTCTGCTGCACGTTGCTCGAAGGCTTGGACTGCAAGTTCCAGCTTCACTGACAGCGGTCCCTCCCCGAGATCGTTGAGGTCCAGTGTCATTTGGAAAAGTTGGTTTCTGATGCTGTCGATAGCACCGAGTTGGTAGGCAATGGCTGCGAGTTGAGTTGAAGTCATGGTTCTAGGTCTTTGTCGGTCAGATTGAAGTCCACGCCATCGTTCAGGATGGCGAGAGTGCGAAGACGTTCCTCGATACGTTCTGCGACCTTCTCCTCGACGGTGTCAGCAGCGTACAGAATCCGTTGAATGCTGGTGGTCTTGCCACCGGCTCGCCAAACCCTCCCAAGAGCCTGCTTGAGGTCGATGGGCGACCACCCTGGGCAGATGAGTGCGGNGCGCGGATAGCGACCGTGCAGGTCATGCAGGCTCACACCTACACCACCGGCTCGCAGGTTTGCGATGATCACCCGAGACTTGTCCGCTTGAAACGAATCGATGTTGCGCTGGCGTTCGTCAGCGGTCTGATCCCCTCGAATGATCGCGCAAGTGACGTCCTTGAGGCTGGCTCGAACCGCATCGATGGAATCGCTGAAGTTCACGCCAATGAACACTGACCGCCGTTCAGCAATGGCGTCCTTGGCGAGTTCGATGAGTGCCGGGATCTTCTGCAACTCCGACACCTGTCGGGCTCGCAGTTGGGCGGTCAGATGCTCTGCACCGCTGCTGTCGTCCTTAGCCTTTTCGTGGACCTCCGCGATGGCCCTAGCGACCTCAATGTACGCCTTGTTGATCTT
>JGI24766J26685_10000063_pt1 | contig 23781 bp, 17 predicted proteins | sample SanBayMetagenome_FD_26685 | JGI IMG/M metagenome (IMG submission 26685)
GCACCTACACCCGCACCGACATTTACCTTAGCCCCCACAGTTGCTCCTACGACTGCTCCGGCTCCGGCACCTACACCCGCACCGACATTTACCTTAGCCCCCACAGTTGCTCCTACGACTGCTCCCACACTTGCTCCCACGCTCGCCCCCACGCTCGCCCCCACGCTTGCTCCGACGCTTGCTCCGACGTTAGCTCCGACGTTAGCTCCGACGCTTGCTCCGACGTTAGCTCCCACGCTCGCTCCGACGCTTGCTCCGACGCTTGCTCCGACGCTTGCTCCGACGCTTGCTCCGACGCTTGCTCCGACGCTTGCTCCGACGCTTGCTCCGACGTTAGCTCCGACGTTAGCTCCGACGCTTGCTCCGACGTTAGCTCCCACGCTCGCCCCGACGCTTGCTCCGACGCTCGCCCCGACGCTTGCTCCGACGCTTGCTCCGACGTTAGCTCCGACGTTAGCTCCGACGNTNGCTCCNACNCTTGCTCCCACACTTGCTCCCACACTTGCTCCCACACTTGCTCCCACGCTCGCCCCGACGCTCGCCCCCACGCTCGCCCCCACGCTCGCTCCGACCTTAGCTCCCACACTTGCTCCGACGCTTGCTCCGACGCTTGCTCCGACGTTAGCTCCGACGTTAGCTCCGACGTTAGCTCCGACGCTTGCTCCGACGCTTGCTCCGACGTTAGCTCCGACGTTAGCTCCGACGCTTGCTCCGACGCTTGCTCCGACGCTCGCCCCGACGTTTACTCTTCCGCCAACTACGGTCCCACCAACAACTGCGCCTCCTACGACGGTTCCGCCAACCACGGTCCCACCAACAACTGCGCCTCCTACGACGGTTCCGCCAACCACGGTTCCGCCAACCGTTCCACCGCCGACGTTTACTCTTCCGCCAACTACGGTCCCGCCAACTACGGTCCCGCCAACTACGGTCCCGCCAACTACGGTCCCGCCAACTACGGTCCCGCCAACTACGGTCCCGCCAACAACTGCGCCACCGGTTACTACGGCTAAACCAACTTCCACGACCGGCACGACCGGTACAACCGGTACAACCGGCACAACCCCGTCAGGTTTAGCCGCACTTCCGCAAGCTCGTGAGGCACAATACAAAGACCTACTTGCAAATGTGCCGGAACCCGATCTGGAAACTCCGTTCTATAAGGCGTGGAAACGGCAGCAGGCGGAGAAGCAACGCGAATGGCAGCAGAGAAACCAAGGGGAGCAAGTTGAGCAACCTGCACCGCCCCCCGCCCCAGAACAACGGAATGTGCCTGGACCCCGTGCAGTGGCTGAAGCTCCCGCGTCACAAATAAGCCCTGCTGAACAAGCCCTCGCAGATCTGATGCGGCTCCTACGTAAGTAATTTTGAGGATTAGAAAATGGCAGAAGACGCAAGCGGAACCGTAGACTCTCCAATGTCAGATGCGGATTTCCAGGCTTACTTGGACTCCCTTCCCGCAATAGGGGGCATCAACTGGAAAGATGTTGGGAGCGTCCTAAAAGGGGCAAAAGACGTATTTACCGGGGGTCAAGGTGCAGGTGCACAGATCGCGGCACTTGCGGGTCTTGGTGGAGCGCTTGGACTCTTTAAGAGCAGCAAGCCCCCCGGCTACCGTGGGGGTATCCCCTCACTGACCGCCACTCGGTCTCAGATTGCACAACCTGTACCCGCTGCGGGGGTAGCACCGCGTAGGCCGGGGAGCATGGGGCGTAGATATTTCACCGATGTAACCTATGCGCCGACTGTGGTTCCCACCTCAGGTGGTGGCGGTGGCGGTGGTGGCGGTGGTGGCGGTGGGGGCACTCTGACTGATACTGGCCTTGACCCAAACTCCCCCGGAGATACAGGCGGGCGCGCTGCAGGGGGCTTGCTAGCTCTTGCCCGAGGTGGCAGAGCGATGCCTCCGAGGTATCTGCGCGGTGAGACAGACGGTATGGCGGACAAGATCCCAAGCTCCATCGACGGCAAGCGTCCCGCCAAACTAAGTCATGGTGAGTTCGTCATCCCGGCTGATGTGGTCTCCCACCTTGGTAACGGTAATTCCGATGCAGGTGCCAAGATCCTCTACAAGATGATGGACCGGGTGCGGCAGGCGCGTACGGGAACCAAGAAGCAAGGTAGGCAGATCAACCCGGCCAAGTTCACTCCTGGGGGTATTGCTGGATTTGCCGAGGGCGGTGCGGTTGCATTTGATGCAGGTGGATTGGCTGGGGACACCAGCACAGAATCGAATCTGTCTGCATATATCGGACCCTATGTAGCGGACTACATGGGGAAAGGGCAAGCACTTGCCGCTACACCGTATCAAGCCTACACCGGCCCTCTGACGGCAGGTCCCTCGGCACTGCAGAGCAAGGTTTTCACTGGGCTGGAAGGTTTGTCGTTCCCCGGGCAACTGGGGCAGACGTTCTCTTCTGCCGATGCTTACCAACTTCCTACGGCGGGAGGACCCGCTACGGGGCCCGGAGGTATTGCCTCGCAGTACATGAACCCATACCTGCAAGCGGTGCTGACTCCGCAGCTTGAGGAAATGCGCCGTCAAGGGGATATCTCTCGCACCAAGCTCGGCGCTAAGTTTGGTGGGGCTGGCGGTGCTGGAGCGTTCAGTGCTATGGGGGGTGGACGACAAGCAATTGAATCCTCCGAGCTTGAACGTAACCTCCTGCAAGAGCAGAACAAAGCAATCGGCACTGGGTATGCCAACGCCTACGACCGGGCGATGGGGCAGTTCAACACCGAGCAAGGCCAAGCCAAGACCCTTGCAGACATGATGTCTGGTATGGGTAGAACACAGCGCGACATTGAATCCGAAGGTATCGCTGCGGATCGGGCTCAGTTTGAGGAAGAACGTCTGTTCCCCTACAAGCAGTTGCAGTTCCAGCAAAGCCTCATCCAGGGCCTGCCCGTGAGCACGCAAACCACCTCTGAGGCTACGACGGGTCTGGGGCAACTATCTGGTACGTTGGGGGGTCTGATGGGGTTGGCCGATCAGATCAAGAAGTTGTTCCCGAACGGTTGAGGTCACATATGAACGGCATCGAATCTGTCATCCAAGCTGGTCAGCCTCCCCGGGCGGGTTCCGCCAATGTGCCGAAGCCCCTGCAAGACTTGATGGGGTTGGTCAATTACCTGATGTCCCAAAAGCAGGGGGGCGGTTCGCCAACGCCTTCTGTGGCCGAGGGGATAGCAGCGGCAGCGGCGCAGAACATGGCCCCTGATATGGGGGCAGCAGATGAAGGTATGTCGGAGCCTGATCTTCAGGATGTCCGTGACACCGCCCTGCCCGCGATGCGGCAAGAGGAGATCATGGATCAGAACGCCATGCGGCAGGCGACAGAGCAGATCCAACAGCAAAACCGCCCTCAAGGTATCACCAGCTTGGAGCCGGATATCGTCCCCCTGCGTGCTGGCGGGATTTTGGGTTACGACGATGACGAACTCGGGTTTGCTCCTGGCGGTCTGACGCCGGAGTTTGGTGGGTTTGATGTAGGTGCCAGTGAAGATACAGAACCCCGTGTTGAAGCATACGGCCCTGGGGGGAAGAAGGGCATGTTCACCGCTGCCGAGCTTCGGCAAATGGGTTATCCAGAGGAAGAGATTAAGAGGCGTTTTGCTTCTCAAGCTCCAGCAGCGCCTTCGGCACCTGCTGCGGCCCCGGCTCCGGCAGCGCCCATGAAGATTACTCGGGTGCCCAACGCACCGGGTGCGGGAAAGCTCACCGCTCCCGCGATGCCCGCTGCTGAGCCGCCGGATGTAAACCCTTACGCAAAATACGTTGATGAGGCGTTGAAGAGGCAGTTTGACCAACAGGCCCCCACGCAAACAGGGATCAACGCCGACATGGATGCGGCGCTCAGGGCTGCTGGTATTACCGGTCCCGCAGGGCAGAAGCTGGAGTCGGGTATCAAACAGCTTCAGGAGATGTACAACAAGCAGGCGATGACGCATGAGGAGGAGAAGAAGGGTCGTGCTATGCGCGGGCTGCAGGAGTTCTTGCTTGCTGGTGCCCGTGGGGGTAAGGCTTGGCAGAACTTGGCAAACGCTGGGCGCGGTGGCCTCGCCTATGAAGATCGTATGAAGGCCCAAGACGCGGCGTTCAACAAGCTGCGAAATGAACAGCAGGCGATCATCATCAAGATGGAGTCCACTGTAGAGGAAGCCCGCCGCGCCGAGGCTATGAACCGGTTCGACCTCTATCAGAAGAAGATGGACGAGTACCAGCGCCTGCGTAAAGCGTTCGACAACAACCAGATGCTGTTGGCAGGGCAAGCGTTCCAAGTTGCTGAACAAGCAGCTACGCGTCGGGAAGCTACCACTGCTCGGAGAGAAATCGCCAACCAGCAGGCTCAGATGCGTGCGGCCCTTGCGGCGAACAAAGGTATCGGTGGGATCAAGCCTCCGTCGATGCGTGATGAGTTGGCCCTACGGCAGGATGTCAACTCCAAGTTCTTCACGGGGGCGGTCACCCCTGAGATGCGTGCTTACTTGAACCGCAGTGAAGACGGCAAGCGCGTGCTGAACGATATTGCCAACGGGCGCATCAAGTACGATCCTAGAACTGGCTGGGGCGCAGCAGAATCGGCTATTAACCGCGCTGCAGAGATGTACAAGCGCGACATCCTTGGTTCCACTGGGCGTGATTCTGGGATAACCTCCGTAGAGCAGGCAATGCGTGAGCTTGGAGGAGCCCAGTGAAAGTAGTCCAGATACCCAACTATGGGCCTGTATCGTTTCCCGACTCCACACCGGATGACGTAGTTCAGGCTCAGGCACAGCGGCTTGCCGCTCTTGCAGAACAAAAGTATGGGTATCGTCCGGACTACCGGGAACTGGGACTGGGGCAGCTTATCAAGGGCGGCTTTGGCCGCGCTGTGTCTGGCCTGGGTAGTACCGTCACAGATCTGCTCCCCGCACTTGCCGGATCAATCGTAGGTAACGAAGCCTACGCCAGAGAACAGCTTGCGGAAGCTCAGGCCAAGCAACAAGAAGCCGAACTCAAGTACCCCACTGCGTTCAAGTCGTTTAGAGATATTCGCGGTGCGGGTGATCTGCCTGGGTACATAGCGGAGTCTCTTGGCGAACTGACTCCAGACATGCTCGCCATGCTTACAGGTGCAGGTGCATCTGGGGTGGTTGGTAAGCGTGTAGCGGTTGGTGGGTTAGAACGTCTTGCTGCGGAAAAAGCTGCACAGACCGCCGCCACACGCGGGATGTCTGAAGACGCGGCGAAGATCTACGCCGAGAGACTCGCGGCACGCGCTGCTGATCGTTATGGTGCAGAGGTTGCGGCTAGGGGGGCCTCACGCGGAACCAACATCGGTCTCGGCACCGCGTCGTTGGGGTTGAATGCCCCAAGCACATTTCAGGGCATCTTTGAGGAAACGGGTAACCTTGCTCCGGGTGTCGCAATTACTTTCGGTGCTGCGCAAGCTGCGTTGGATTCGCTCATCCCTGCGCGTTTGTTGGGGCAGTTCTCCCCTGCCGCCCGTGCCAAGGTCGCCAATGAACTCATTCAGCAGTCCACGATTGTTCCTCAGTCGTTGAAGGTAAACATCGCCAAGGAATTGGCGAAGACTGGATTGGGCGAAGCCGCGACGGAAGGTGCGCAAGAACTTCTTGGTATCTTGGCCGAGCAGACTGCGGGTGCCACAGGAGAAGTATTCAGCCAGAAGAACATCGACCGTATCCTCAACGCCAGCATCAAGGGGGCGATTGGTGGCACTGCGTTTGGCGCACCGGGTGCGGTTGCACAAGCTCAGCGGCAGAAGTCTGAGGCTCAGCGAATCTTGGACGAGCGGGCTGCGGCGGAACAACCCCCCACGCCTGAAACCCCCGTTGCTCCTCCGGCACCCCCTGCCATTGAGCCGCCCGTCACTCCTGAAGTTCCGGTTACCCCTGAACCCCCCGCTAAACCCCCCGTTGCGCCACCTGTTGCGCCCGTTACCCCCGAAGCTGCGGTTACTCCTGAACCCCCTGCAACTGAAGCGCCACCCCCCGGTGCGCCTGAAATCCCCGCGCTCGACGCATGGCCTACCCGTCTGTTGGAGACCACACTCCAACACCAACAGGCGAAGCCTCCTGAGCAACAGAAGCAGGATCTGATTCAGGCGGTCCAAGCCGAGCTTGATAAACGATACGCAAAAGAATTCTCCGAGGCAGCGGTCGATGCTTTTGGCACACCAGAAGGACAACAAGATGCTGCTGGACAACCTACCCCTCCCGTTGTTGGAGAGGGCGTTTCAGTACCTGTGCAACCCGTTGGAGAAGCAACCCCCGCAGGAGTTGTCGCACCTGAACAACCTTCAGTGGTACGCCCTGCAGAACCTCCTCCAAGCCCTGCTATGGGAGAGGGAGTTGCACCCCCTGCAGTAGAAGCCGCCGCGCCGCCACCCCCTGTCACACCTCCTCCCCCACCGCCTGTTGCGCCCCCTGTTGCGCCGCCTGTCGCTCCCGCTGGCCCGGTAACCCAGGAATCCCTCCTTGAGGACCTGCGTCGGATCAACACGCGCAAGGGTGAGTTGATGACCGCCGATGGGCGGGAACCGTTCCGGCCACGACAAGGTAAGGCACCTTCACCTGCGCGTGCAGAGTACGAAACGATTGAAGCCGAGCTTGAACAGAAGCTCAAGCAGTGGAAAGAAACTACTGGGTACGACTTCGACCCCTCGCTGCTGACTGCCCCTGCCCCTTCTGCGCCTAAATTTACACCCCAACAAATGTTGGAGCGTGCAGAGGAAGCACAGCGCAAGGCCGATGAAGCTGCTGCACCTCCTGCTGAACCCGCGCCGCCTATAGAAAAAGCCGCCCCACCTGCGGAAAGCGATAAAAAATCTGCGCCAGCTATAAAAAAACCCGCGCCGCAGACTGAAAAGAAGGAAGCCAAGCCTGCACCGGAAGACGCAGATCTGACGCCGGATGAGCGCAAGGCTCAGGAGAATGCACGCAAGACTTGGGCTGAACTGGACCGCAAGGGGTATCAACCTACCTCCGGAGAGAAGCTCCCGCCTCGGGATCGCAAAACCATCCTTGGTGTTGTAGCTACAACCCGTAAGCTCAACGAAGCTGCTTCTGCTGCCCGGGTATATTTCTCCAAGTCATCGAACCTGATCGATGTCCTGTACGACATCGCGTTCGATGTGGTGAACCCAACCTCAAAGTACCGGCGTGCTGAAGGTGAAGGTTCGGTTGAGAAGGCTCGGTTCCAAGGTACGGGCGGCAAGGTTGCACAGCAAGCGCAGAAGTGGGTGCAGGAGAAGCTGTCTCCAGACGCCAAGGCGCTGTACAACAAGTTTGTAGCGGAGCATCAGCGCTCCCTCAGAAATACCGAAGTTGGTATGGCTCGGCACGATGCCGAACAGGAACAAACCCGGGACTACGCGGAAGCTGCGGCAAAAGACACCATCGAAGCAGCACGAGAGATCGCTGCGTATGCCAAACCCAAGAAAGTGGCCCCGCCTGAAGTCTGGAGAGATCTTGGCTGGACACCGAAGAGTCTGGAAGAAGCTGGGCAGTTTGCAGTACCCCTGCACCCTGTGGTGCGCCATGCGCTGTACAACGGAGACCTGAAGCAAGCCCTGCGTCTACTTGCCGCTGAATCTGAAGGCGTCAGCACGGACCTTGCCAAGCTGTATCTGAGCATCCCGATGAACACCACCGTGCAGGCGGTGGACAACTTGACCGATGCCACAGGTAAACGTGTAGCGGGGCTATACGACCCGCGCACAAACTCGATCTCGTTGGACTCCGTGTTCGGTATGAACAACCATGTGTTGTTCCATGAACTGGGGCATGCAATGACCTCACACGTCACTGCTAACCCAATGAACCCCTACACAAAACAACTTACCGTGTTGTTCAACGATGTGAAGGGTAGCCTCGACACCGCGTACGGCGCAACAAGCCTAGATGAATTTGTTGCGGAGACCTGGGCCAACGAAGAGTTCAAGGCGAAGCTGAACTCCATCAACCCCAAGGGTGCCTCAATCACGGCATGGGAGCGGTTCGTCAACATCATCCGTAACATGTTCCGCAGCTTCATGGGTAAGCCCTCGGTATCTATCGAGACTGCGTATGACGTGGCCGACCGTGCGATCAAGTCGATCTTGTCTGCAGCCCCTGAGTACCGCGAAGCGGACTTGTTGTTTGCAGCGACGGTGAACCCGAAGTCGCCTATCGTCTCCCGGGCTATCGACTCGATGTTCGACTACACCGCGCAGGTTGCCGGTGAGGATGCAGCCAACGCCGCCAGTCGGTTCTTTGCTACCGCTGGGGACACTGCTCGGCGGATTGGTTTCTCGGTGATGCCTCTTGAGGTGTTCGTAGACGTAGCCAAGAAGTACCTACCTCAAGCACCGCGCATCAATGAGTTGGTGCGTGAACGCGCCGGGGATGAGAACGCTCGGAACCAGAAGATTGAGGGTGTGGTTCGCAAGGCTGAAGAGTGGGCTCGTCGTTCGGGTCCAACCGCAACAGAACGGTTTGATACCGTGGTCTACGACAGCACCACGCTCAAGATCGACCCCACTCGGCCCCGCAAGTTCTACGAAGACAAGTACGCACTTGCCTCGGCAGTGGACATGCAGAACGCTCTCGATACTTGGGACCGTCTGAACAAGTTGCTGGACTCCACACCCGGGGCACGCAACCTGTACATCAACATGCGTGATGCTTACGCAGAGTTGTACAACGAACTCCTTGGTGCAATCGACTCTCGTGTGGATTCATCTATAGATGACCCCGCTGCCCGTGTACGGTTGAAGGATGAACTGCATGCCAAGCTAGCGTCCAAGGGGGAAATCGACCCGTACTTCCCACTGACCCGTAACGGTAACTATTGGCTGTCGTACAACGCGAAGGATGCCAAGGGGCAGACTGAGTTTTACGTGGAAGCGTTTGAATCGCCTCGGGAGCGCGACCGTGCTGTGGCTGCAGTGAAAGCAGCGGGTGCCATAGATGTGCAGAAGTTCTCCAATGTACGAGAGCTTTCCTACAAGAACGCCCCACCTGCATCGTTTGTACGTGGGATTCTTGAGACGATGGAGAAGAGCCGCCCGAAGGGTTCGGTGGAACAGCAACGCTTTGACGATGCTATGGAGTCCATCCTGCGGATGTACCTGACCACGCTGCCGGAAACCGCGATTGCTCAGTCATTCCAGCGTCGTAAGGAGACCGAAGGCTTCAAGAAAGACTCTATCCGTGCGCTGCGTGAGAAGACATTCTCGATGTCTCGGCAGTTGTCGAACATGAAGTACGCAGCCCGCATGTATGAAGTGCAGCAGGACATGCGTGAAGATGTCATCAAGATGGGTAAGGGCGGTGCGGAAGACAACCGCCTCGCCAAAGAATATCTCGATGAGATGGAGCGCCGGATCACGTTCGCCATCAGTCCCACGGTCAGTCAGACGGCACAACTCATCAACACGGTCGGCTTCAACTACTTGCTCGGCTTCAACGTCTCTTCGGCTTTGGTGAACCTGACGCAGGTTCCGCTCATTGTCATGCCGATGTTGGGTGGCAAGTACGGCTACGGAGATGCTGGTAAAGCAATCACCCGTGCGTACAAGACGTTCATGAGCAGTGGGTTCGGCAGAGAGGTAGAAATCCTTGGGGCTAAGGGCGAGAAAGACAACCGCCGCGCCATGCCTTCTTTGGACAACTACGACTTCAGCGACCCTAACCTACCCAAGGAAGTCAAGCGTTACGCTACCCTCGTCCGAGAAGCCGACAAGATGGGGCAGTTCAATCGCTCCATGATGTACGACACCCTAGAGGTTGATGATCGTAAGAGTGCCCTGACTCGGGTAAACGCGGCCAGTGGGTTCGTCTTCCACCATGCCGAGCGCCTGAATCGGGAAGTCTCCATGATGGCTGCGTATGACTTGGAGTTGCAGCGCCTCAACGGTAAAGATGCGACCGCAGAAGAGCGTGCGCTATCGGACGCGGACAAGGAAACACGTGCCGCCCATCAAGCGATCTACTTGGCAGAAATGACCAACGGCGGCTCCTCCGCAGCTACCGCACCGCCCATCGCGCAGAATGCCGTGGGTAAGGTCTTGTTCATGTTCAAGAAGTACGGCGTCTTGATGAACTACCTGTTGTTCAAGACTGCCAAGGAAGCCCTGCGGGGGGAGACTCCTGAAGTCCGTCGCGCTGCGTTCAAGCAACTCGCGGGCATCATGGCTACGTCTGGGTTGTTTGCTGGTCTGCAGGGGATGCCGTTGTTCGGTGTGGTCGCCATGCTGTACAACATGTTCAAGGAAGATGATGACGAAGACTTCGGCGCTGTGGTGCGTGGGTTCACGGGCGAGTCCATGTACAAAGGACTGGTAAACGAGGTAACTGGTCTCAGCATTGCCGAGCGGGTTGGCCTGAGCAATCTGATCTTCCGCACCAGCCCGGTGTCGTCCGGCTCTGAAACGCTCGGTGAATGGGCTGCACAAACTTTCGGGGGTCCCGCCTACGGTATCGCTAGTCGCCTGCAACGTGGTTTACAGATGATCAACGACGGGGAGTACCAGCGCGGCATGGAGGCTATGGTGCCTGTGTTTGCGGCTAACCCCATGAAGGCGGTACGGTTTGCGACAGAAGGTGCGACCACCCTTCGCGGCGACCCCATCGTCGGAGACATTGGGCCTTGGAACGTGGCAGCGCAGATCTTTGGTTTTGCCCCTGCAGAGTACAACAAGCAGCTTGAGATCAACTCGATGCTGAAGGGTATCGACAAGGCGGTGACTACCAACCGAACCAAGTACCTGCGGGAGATGTATACCGCAAGTCGGATGGGGGATATTGACGGTGCGTTGGAGGCACGCGAGAAGCTGCAGGAGCTTTACATCAAACACCCGGGGCTCGGTGACATGGAGGCAACCATCAAGCGGTCGCTGGCCCAGCACGAGCGGACCACCCAGACGATGTACCACGGCGTTGTGCTGAGTAAGTCCCTACGCGATGAACTGCTGCAGACCGCAGCCGAGCAAGAGGACTAAAAAAGACCCCGGCGCTAGGCCGGGGCTCAAGGAGAACGAGACAACAGGTGGCATTGCGCCACCGGGACGGCATGGTATCACATGACCCGCCAGAACCGTACCCCTAGCTTGCCGTTCTCGATGCGCTCCACGTGGTGTACCTTTATGCCGTTGGTACGGGCTACTGACCTCATCTGCCGAACGAGGCGCGTGACGTTGACAGCCGGTATAAACATGGAAGCCCCGACGACAAACTTCTTCCATTCAATGGACATCGGCACGCCGTCGGGGTTTATCTCGTACTTCACGCCTGTCTAGAGTGCAGGGTTGCCAACTCTTCTTCGCGTTCTTCAGACATAAAGCCTGAGCAATCCAGCATCAGCGCGTCAATCGGAGGCAGGTTCATACGGGTGCCTTTCCCCATGCGAATCTTCTTGATGACGCCTCGGGTAGATCCAGTCTTCAGGTTTGATACCAAATCGTGGTAAGAAAGCTGCAGCTTGTTGCACCACTCCCGCAACGGCTTCGGCATCAGGTACAGCCGCTTCACGTCGTACTCGTACCGGGCGACAAGCTGGAACCGTGGGGTGCTGTCTGGCACGATGAACACATCTGATGCTTCCGTATTCCGGGCGTCGTCGGTGCTCTTGATGCGCAGGATGTTGTTGTAGTTCTCCGCAAGGAACGATGTCAGGATGCTTTCGGCGTCGTCATTCGACGCAATGTACCCAGCCTTGTTCGCGTCCAACAACGCGATAACCCACTTGAACAGCGCGGTCAGATCGTAGTTGATCAGCTTGAGCTGTTTGGCGACCAGCAGTCCAGCCAATGCCGAAGCCGCCTGCACAGACCAGAACCGGTGGGGCTGCACCAACCCCGCTGCTTTGTCTATGCGCCCCTGAACCGAGAAGAACAGATCACGAACTTCGTCCCTCTTCCGAATGCAGTATTGCATGTAGGGTACACATGCAACCCCGTAGTTACCCATCAGATCTCGGTTGAACTCGTCCGTGATCGCCTTGTCGCCAAAGTTATAAGCCACCGCGTGGTGCTCCAGCACCCGTACCGACTCGGCCTTGGGCATGGCTTTGTACATGGTGACGCGGGAGATCAGGCTTGTATTGCCGGTGCTAGTGGCGTTCATCTTCCAGGGGTCACCCCGGTAGCGCTCCACGTTCCCGCCAATGCCGAGCCGGTTGCGCTGCTTGCCCCCAGTCAGTTGGTACAGGAAGTCACTTGCGTCCTTGGGGCTGACGTTCGTCAACTCATCAATGCTCAGGAAGATGTTCTTGTACACCTCCGCACGATTCATCTTGGAGTTGAACGTGTCCCGCTCCTGACACATCATGTCTTCCGGGTCGCCCCAGATCGAGTTGCCCACACGCATAGCGGTGGTCTTACCGATGCCCGGGTCCTTACTGTGCATGTGGAACAGGGCCGAGCCGTCCGCTGAGAACGCCACCAGCGGGGAGCCGAAGCTCAGCCCAATCACGTACTGGTGCATCTCCATGCCGGGGCGGTTGTAGAACTCAGCCATCTTGATCCACTCTTCCAGCGTCCCCTTGGACTGCAGCGCGGGGAACATCCGCACCGTGGAACTCGACGGTGGGTTCGGCTCAATACGGTCGGCGTGAATCTCTCGCGTGCCGACAACGAATGCCCCCATGTTGTCATCGACCCAACCAAACTGTCGGCGTGCGATGTCAGCCCCGGCTTCAGCTTGGAGCTTGTTGACCCATGCAGTTGTGTACGACATAAGTTCGTCCATCCTGATTACGGCAACACCATTCATTGCCATGTGCTTACGGAATTCATCTTTGGACAACACCGAGGCCAGAGGAATGGTGAACTCTCGTACCCCGTCTTTTGGGAGGTGCAGTCGGATGACGATTGACTCGCCCAGTTCTGGGTCGGTCAATCTACGGATCACATACAGATCGTTGTGATATATGGGGATTTCAACCGGGTCCCCTTGCCTGTCCTTGGTGCGCTTGTAGACCCCACCATTCACACCGCGAAAGAACGGAGCCGGGTACTTGGGGATCACATAAGTCTGCTTGCCCGCTGCGGGCATGCTCTCGGGGGTGTCTTCAACTACGTTGTCTTCTTCTGCCGCCTCCAGCACTTCACGGCCCAGTACGATTGGGCTCTTGATCTTGTTCCTATTGGGGCAGTCCCCGCACAGTGAACCTGGGTTCAGGTTTTCAAACGTCTCACAGGTATACGGCCCCTTGATCTGCGCCAGCTTGTGGTTCGTTTCTTCTACGGTGTAGTTCGGATGCTTACCGGAAATCTCGTACGCAGCTTCTTCTGCATCCACACAAAACTTGGCAATCGACAACCCGCCGCGCCACATAGGCTCCGGCATGGTCTCTTGTTCGTCAATGATGAACTTCAGTTGTGCGCAACCGCGCCCAGCCTCCGTCTTCATCATGATGGTCTTGAAGACGTTGCGGTAGTTCCCAAGAATCGACGCAGAGATGTCGTCGTCAGAAGCCGCTGTGGATAACTGAGGGCGTTTGGATACGGCCCCCACGATATCTTTGAACGTGTCGAAACTTACGGGAGGTGCGATGTCCCCGAGCAAGCTAACCGTTCTTGGGGGGTTGTCCTTGAAGTTCAGTGTGCCGGGGAGCCGCAGCACCCGAGCAATGTCAGACGTGACCGCTGGGTCCGCCTTCAACCCGTGGGTTACGCACAGTGCTTTGAGCCCTTCGGCAACGGGTAACCACTCCTCAGGTGTGACCGCCTCTTCCAAGATCCAGTACACATGCACACCGCGACCGGAGTTCACCAGCGTTGGTCGAGGGAGTCTAGTGCTACGACAAAATTGCTTTAGCGCAACGATGCCATCTGTCTGTCCGCCCGGATACCCCTCCTGCTCGGTCTTGTGTGGCCCGCAATCAATATCCAGAAAGAAGGATTTCAAACCCTTCGCGTTGTCTGCCCTCCGTGATTGGTCGGTGGTATATGTAGCCAACCCAAAGTAGGCATCAAAGCCTTCGTTCATCAGGTTCGCTGCTGTTGCTGATGCAGCTTCTACGGTGGAGTACAGCTTCTGGATGATGCGCTTCTTTTCAGGGTTCGCGCCAAACACACAGATGTACCCATCTCCCCCAAGGACTGCGGATAGAAATTCGTTTGTCTGCATATCCGAGAATGGCTGGGGTTATAGATCGAGTAGCTGAGAGGGGGTGGGATCACCACCCCCCGTGCTATTTACTCGTCGTCCCAACCATCCACAAGGCTTTCCAGACTGGTAGCACTTGCAGTAGGCTTCTTAGCCTCGACCTTCTTCGGAGGGGGTGCCTCCTCTTCTACTTCCTCGACCGCCACAGGGGTCGGCTTAGCAGCGGGCTTAGCAACCGGCTTAGCTGCTAAGGTGGTCGGCTTATCAAACAGCGGTTCCTTCGGCTTCGGTGGTGCCACGGTCAGCTTGATGGCTTCTTCCGCTTCCTTGGAGTTCTTCATCTCCTGCACGATGCCGAGTTCTTCCTCGGTGATCGGGCGTACGGGCTTGAAGATCAGCTTGGGCGTGGGGCTTGCGGTATCGAACCGCATCTCGGTGATGACCCCGGCGATAGGGGTGCCGTGAGCCCTCAGATGGCGGGCGTATGCCTGCAGAGGCAGCTTACCTTTCTCACCGTCACCGAACACTGAGGTCGGTGGCAGTACCACCTGATACACCTCGCGCTTCTCAACTTCACCCTCCAGCATTACAGCGATCCGCTGCTGATACCGGCAAGCGCGGGTCTCACCTTGGCCTGAACCCTTCACGTTCTGCGGGCAGTCCATGCACTTGGAGGCTTGGCGTTGATCCTCGGGAACTTCCGCTGCGGGAGTCTGGGAGTTGGTAGACCAGCAGACGGGCGAGCTTGCCTGCCCCTCCACATACGTACCTTCAAAGTACGTGCGATGTACGCTCGGTGCGGCCTTGATGATGATCACACCCATAGACCGTTCTTCAGAAGTGCGGTACTCCTTGGAGCCGATCATCTCGCGGAACACGCCACCCTTGATAGAGACGCGGCGTTGCCCCATCTCTCCACCCGCCAGGGCGTTCGTGGTGTCATCTTCCAGTTGACGCAGGTAGGCCGGGACGCCGCCCTTAAACAGTGCAATCTCGTTACTCATGGTTTGTTCTCCTTAAAGATCTTGGTCGGGGTTTGAGTCAGCCGCTTGGGTCAGCATTGCGGACTTGGCTGTGTTGTGTGCCCGCAAAGCGTTTTCTACCTCTGGCAGTTGGAACCGGTAGGTCTTTCCGATCTTGAGGTATGCGGTTTCAGGCACGGCACCAGTACGCACCCATGACCGCACGGTTGAGACCGAGACTTGGAAGTAGTCAGCGACCTTGTCAATTGCAACGTATTTGTCTTCGGCCATTAGGCCCTCCTGACAGTTATGGTGAACTCGCTATCCACGTTCAGCCCGGGTGGTAGCAATTCCGGGTGCTGCTCCAAGAAGGATTCCATGTTCCCTTGGTGCAGACGCTTCTCAAAAAGCTCGGGCACTTCGTGCTCAAGCACGAACCTACCCATAGCTTCCCAATCGTTTGTCCAGTAGCGCTTCTTCACGCCACGGTAGAACATGCCTACCCCAGCGATCTTGGCGCTATCGATGTTGTTGTCTTTGCAGTACCCGAGCAGCGCCAGCTTGATCGTCTTGAGACCTTCTTCCAGCTTGGCGACCTCCTCCTCGTGTTCCTTGACCAGCTTCTCCTTGGCGGTGCGCATCTTGAGGAATGCACGTACCAACCGGTCTACTGGAACTTGGGGGGAGGCTTCGCTCTCGGTCGTTGCAACCGTGTCGTCCATGTCGTTCTCCTGTTGTCGGGGTTTGAATTCTAGTACGTTCTTGTGGGCTATGCTAGTAGCCTCTTATAGAGGTCAACTATTTGTGTGTGGACATCTCCTTTAGTGTCTAGCATTTGATACACGTGGCGTTCCGCGTTCGATCCTTGGAGCCGTACCACCGTTGTGGGGTGGCGCTGCCCTGCCCGGTGTACCCGTGCGTTTGCCTGTGAGTAGGTCTCCAAGGAGCTAGTAGGCCCCCACCACACAACCGTATCGGCTGCGGTCAACGTGACACCGTGCGATGCAGCTTGCGGTTGAATGACAAGGATACGCGGATCTGGCGTTTCTTGGAAGCGTCTGAAGATTTCAGTGCGCCTATTGGCTGGCACATCTCCATTGATGATTTCTACTGTGTATCCGTCCTTGGTAAGCTGGCTTGCCACAAGTTCAATGGAGTTGCGGAACGGGACGAACACCAAAACTTTCTTGGCTGCTTCTTCGATGACTTCCAATAGCACGTTGTATCGGTTCTTGATATCGAAGGTGACCGTATCACCTGTGTCTGCGTAGACCGCACCACAAGACAGTTGCAGTAGCTTGCTCAGGTTGACGGCTGCATTGACGGAAGTGATCTCCTCCCCCGCAGCTTCGACAATCATCTTGTTCTTGAGCACCTTGTAATACTGCTCCTGCTGTTTGGTCAACGCTACGTGGCGGTCCACGTAGGTCATCTCGGGGAGGTCAAGGCACTCGGCTTTGGTGAACCTGATGGCTGGCTGCAGGGCGTTGAACACCGTTTGCGTGGCGGTCGGCTTGGGTATCCAGCGGAACTGGGTCGCCTTGAACATCACCATGTCGCGGAAGGAGGAGAAGAACTTTGGTACAGCTAAAGGGTTCACCAATTTAGCTAAGCCGTAGGCATCCATCGGGGACTGCGCTGCGGGAGTTCCTGTCAGCATCCACAACCACGTATCAGGACGCAGCAGTTTGTTGAGCGTTTTCCATCTCTTGGTCTGCACGTTCTTGTATGCGTTAGCTTCGTCAACCACCACAAGGTCGAACCCGCCCGCTGCAACGTCCTCGGCAATGATCTCCAGACCATCGAAGTTGACGATGACGAACTCTGTCTGGCTTGCGATAACTTCTTTGCGCTTGGTTGCTGACCCATAGGCTACATCCACCGACCTGTGCATTGCGAACTTGAACAGGTCCGCACGCCATGCCGAGTCCATGATGGACAACGGGCACACCACCAGCACGCGCCGGATACGGCTCTTCTTCATCAGGTAGTCCGCTGCCCAGATGACGCTGCCTGTCTTGCCGGTGCCCTGCTCGTTGAGGCAGAACGCCCGCTTGTTCAATGTCAGGAATGCGGCGGTTGTCTTCTGATGTTCGAAGGGGGCGTGCAGTCCAGGCCAGTCGTACTCTTTGAGGATGGGGGACGGCACGTTCTTGATCTTCAGGTTCTTCAGCACCTGTGCCTCGTCCAGACCCCAATGCACCGCCACCTTGTTAGCGCCGACCACCTTGCTCTTCGGGATGACTGACGTAACTTTGGTAGGGTCACGTAGTGTCAGGAGCAGCGCTTTGTTGTCAATGATTTGCATCTCGTACCTTTTTGGAATGGCAGAACAGGCAGAACAGGGTTAGCTGTTCTGCCGTCTGCTTATCGGTTCCCGAGAGGAGAAAGGATTCTCGTGCCGACTGGTGTAGTTATCGGTCCCTCGGAAGACCGCTGCCCCCCACCCACACCTTACAGGGGTTGCCTGCCACCGCAGACAAATCCAATGTAGCGCTACCGCGCTGGCACGTCAAGTGGCTTTTTCGCCTTTTTTGTGCAGATTCCTGCTGCGGTTTGCCTTCGGAGACTCCAGCTTGTAGCCGTCAGAGTTAGTGCCCCCACGCGCCAACGCTTTTACGTGGGAGACATCTTTACCTTTACGATTCACGCCCTTCTTATCCATCGCCCTCCTGGCACGCTGCCGTTCCATGCGGTCTTCGTGTTCGCCGCGCTGCTGCTGCATTTCGTACTCGTGCTTGTACGGACGGGGGGACTTGGTGTAGGGCATGTCAGTTCTTTCCGTTGTGCGGGCAGGTAGTCACCACGCAATGCTTTCGGCAAAGACCGGAAGGCTTGGGGTTCCACACGTCGTGACTCATGGCAAATTTTAGTTTGTCATGCTTGTCTGCCCACTTCTTCCAGAGCGTATCTTGCTGGGTGGATTCGCACTTGCTCTTCACGAACGCATTGCACACCACGAACAGCAGGCCGGAGCGCACCTTCTTGATCTCGGGGAAGTGCTTGAACACGCACAGGGACATCAACTCCAACTGATCCGGGTCCGCGTACTTGGAGGACTTGCCGGTCTTGTAGTCAACGATCCTTGCCTCCCCTGACTCCCGATCCAGAATCAGCAGGTCAGCAATCCCACGGAACCAAACATCGGGTGCGTCGAACTTGCATGGCTGCAAGTCCTCAGTGATCCCCATCTCGTATTCGCACAGCTTCTCCCCCTTGATGTGCTTCAGGTTGTCCAAAGCACCTTTGACAAAGGTGAAGTACGGGGGGAGAGGGCGGTCTTCCTTGATGTAGAACTCCGCAGCTTCGTGGAACCGCGTGCCGTACATCATCGCTTCTGACTCAGGCTCCTTGAAGTCCTTGACCACCCGCAGGTGGTAATACTTTCGAGGGCACTGTTCAAAAAGTTTCAGGCTGCTGTATGACCAGCGGCTCGTGCTCATCGCGGCATTTCCTTGTTTTGCATGATCGCAAGGGTAGCCTGAAGCACTCGTACCTCTACACCCATCCGCAGGGCGGTCTCTTCCGCAGCGGGGAGATCATCCTCCAGGCATTCGTTATACAGTTGTTTAGCCATGCGCTCGATGTTCATCAGAGGCATAGCGTAGTCCACGATCTCAGCAGTCGCCATAACTTTTTCCTACTCCGCTTTCACAGTTAACAGGCAGCCCCCCTGCCCACTTCGGTACCCACCGCATACATTCTTCAACATACGCCCGAGCTTCATTTACTTCTTCGTCTCTGCAGATGCACGCGATAGCGTCATGCACTGTCAACACAACTTTGTACTTCATGGAGATACGCAGCATCTGTTCCCCGATGATGCAGCGGGCAATGGCTTGGCAGACGTTCTCGATGACCTTCCCGCCGTAAATGCGAGTGCGCCCTTTACGGGTCTTGTAGGTGAACTCGATCCCCTTCTCACCCTCGTGCGCCTTCAGGTCATCGTACCGCAGCATCAGCTTGCTAGGCAACAGGATTGCTTTCTCCACGGGCACTATTGACAGCACACCGGAGCGCCCTAGCATAGCCGGCTCGTCCCGCAGCATCGCAACCAGCATGAGCTGCGCCTGCCGCCACAAACCGGTGATCGCCGGGTTTGACTTCCGGTATACCTCCACGATTCGGCGGGCTTCGTCCAGATCCACGTTCGCCTCTGAGCCCCTTAACTGGGCGTGAAACTTCACCGCGCCCATACCGTACCCGCAGTTATGAACAATAAGCGGTCCTACATCTGTCGCAATCATGAATCTGTTGTTCGGCCCTGCGTAAGCGATGTCGTAGGTCTGCAATTTCTGCTTGCATTTCTTTGACCGTTCGCTTGTTACGTGCGTTTTCACTTCGGGTTGCGAATCGAAGGTTGTCCGGTTCATACCCTTTGTTGTTATCAACCCTGTCAAGGTCACGCTTGGGGTCGTCCCAATTGGGGAGAGTAATGAGGTACTGTAAAAAAGCGGCGCGATCAGTACGCCAGGGTTCATGAACAGTGATACCCCGTCCACCATAGTGCGCGTATGTTTTGCAAGTCTTTGTGTGGCATCTTGAAATAACACTCGCAATTCGGTTGAGCAGTCTTTGCCTGTGCCCCATGTCTGGAACAATTGCTTCATAGCCCCAATACTTTTTGCGAGTTGCGTCTGCCGCACCTTTAGCGCACGTATTGCACCTTGTTGTACGCCCCGACTTGAAGTTCTGTCTGTCAACTTGGCCTTGCCATCCACAATCACACCGGACCACGGGATGCCACCCTGCAGATCTACCCATGGACTTGATGTGCTGCTGCCAACCAACGACAGTGAGCGTGCCTTGTCGAAAGCCGATTGGGAAAGGGTAGGGTTTGTAACCACCTCGTACCACTCCCGCCACCCATGTTCCGTCAGAATTTCGTGTTCCGGCGTAGCGTCTACCCCCCATGCCCTGAGCGTCTCGCGCTCTCCCTTCGGGATCACCCCCTGGTGTGTTACCCATGATTCACCATCCCATACCAAATCCGTAGCTTGAACTTCTACAATACGCTTCCAACCTGAGTTTGTCAATACCCTAGTGTCGGCGGCAAAACAACCAAGGATCGTTGTCTTACCTACAAACCGTTCAGGGTCTGTGATCTCGGTGGTTGGCTTACCGTAAATTTGTGATGCCATCAGCTTGTACGGGTCGTGCTTAAACTGTTTCTTGGGTACACTTGCAAGAATCTCCTCGTTGTTCTTTCTGAACACCTCCAGCAGATCGTCTTGCCCCGCAAGCCACGCCAATACCCGTGCCTCAATCTGAGAAGAGTCGGAGTCAATGATGCTGTACCCTTCGGGCGCGAGGATAGCGCTCTTCAACTTCCCCGCGTTCTCTCCTCGGCTCGGCAGGTTCTGCAGGTTGATCTTGTCGTCCCCGCCGAACCGCCCCGTGTGCGCTGCGTAATACTTGATCGGCACCGGTAGTGCGCCCCGCTCGGCTATGTCAATGAACCGTTGGGTGCGGGTCTCTTCCAGGGTGGACTTCATTCCAAGACGTGCCGATACCAACCCTTGCACGCGCCAGTCCGGATGGTGGAGCAATGCGATGAAGTCTTCGTCGTTCTTGGCAAACGCATGCGTTTCTTTACCCGTGGTCAGACTCGTCTTCCTCGGCGGCGTTACACCAAGATTGGCCAACACCTCTGCGAACTTTGGGTTGCTCATCAGATCCGATGCTTCCACACCACTGTCGGCCAGCAACTTGGACTTCTGTTCCTGAATACTCTGTAGGTGTTCTTGCAAAAGATCCTTGTCCAGCCGCAGCGTAGGCTCGATAAACATACGTAGCGTTGTGTCTATGAGCTTCAGTTCCTTCTTGGGGAACAGGGGCAAGAACTTCTTGAACAGCAGGTACGTAAGCTCCACGTCGGTGACGCAGTAGTCCCCGTACCGAGCCAGCCGCTCCTTGGAGAAGTCCTCGCGGCGCATACCCGCTACGGTCAGCACCTCCACGCCCTTGGTGCCGAGCCCCTCGCGCTGCGCTAACGCTGCCAGGGAGTTACTGACTTCCACACCGTGCAGAGCCCGCCCCATGCACAGAGTATCAAGCCATAGGTTAGGCAGAATGCCAAACCGCCAAGCCAGAATGGCCCCATCAAACATAGCGTTATGAGCCAACGCCATAGAGTTTTCCCAGTCAAACTGGAGTAACCAATCTTTGATCTGCTGTTCAGTCCCACTTGCCCACTCCACTACGCCGTTGTTGACCTTGAGCCCCACGCCGATAACCTCAAACCGTTTATCGCGTATGTACTCTTCAGTTGTAAGTTTCGTGAGGCTGAACTCCCTGTCGTAGTACGTTTCAAAGTCAAGAGTTATCAGGTCCATGTTGTTCGTTCTCCGAGTTCTCAGGTTGTTTCTTTTCCCCGAAGCCAGCACGCACGCGCATGTTCGGGTAGTCGATGCCAAACTTGTCAGCGTAACCAGCTAGGGTACGTGCAGTGCCGAGCCCGTAAGCCCCAAGGTTTGCGCCATCCACCAACAAACTTTTCAGCCGCTTGTTTGACTGCTCATCGTATGTCCACCAGCGCTTAGCCCGCTGTTTGTCATCCCCCTCGTTCCAATGCGGCGCACGGACGGAGCACTTCGTATCGTTGAACAGGTGGAAGACAGGTTGCCCCGCCACGAAAAACAGATCCCACCCGTGGGTAAAAGCTCGGGCAGAGAAGTTGTGCTCCTCACCGTAGAAGTACAGAGCCGGATCAATCAACACCTGCCGGAACAAGTCTGCAGGGGCGAACACGCAGCCCGCAGATATACGGCTACCCTCTACGTCCTCGGTATGCCCGTACACAACACCTGCGTACCCAATTGCCACGGCGCTCATCGACCCATCTTGGGCGGGTTTCTGCCCCACAGTAGCTGAGCCCCAGCGATCCAGCTTCACCTTGTTGTTCTCATAGGTGAATCCATACGGCATCATGGACAGGTAAGGCTTGCTTGACTTGGACTTCAAGCGTTCTATCGTTCGTATAAACCATGTATCCCATCCGGGGTCGAACCGTGAATGTGAATCGACCTGTAGTACATAGTCCTCGTCATACAAAAGCGTGAATCCCACCGCTCGTGCCCAACAGGGGCCCCGGCTGAACTTGTAGTCCACAAACAGATACTCGATCTGCGCAGGCGCAGCCAACGCCAGCTTATCTTCTCGGGCAGGGTACATGGTCTGATCAACTACGACAAACCTCAGTCGTTCAGGGTGCTCGGCCTTAGCTACCGCATCTGCAACTGTCGCCCACAGTTCCTGATCATCACGGTACGAAGCGATGTTCACGAAGATGGTAGGTAGTGAGGCAGCTTTTTCGGTTGCACTTGTATATACGTAAACACCAACGTCGTCCTCCACGTACACCCCTTGCGGCGTAGGGAGCGCAACGACCAACTCGCTGTTTCGCTTTACACGTAGTACCACTGTGTTGCAGCACTCAGATAAACGGTGCATCAGGAACAACGCATCGGACACGCTGAACTGCTCCAGCACGCGGCCAACCAACCCAACGTCGTACTTGCTCTGAGGCTTCCACGCAGCTAGATCGTCCGCCATAGTCCACTCGGCATCGTGTGCAACGCAGTGGCGCAATGGTGACCAATCAGGGTCGGCGTCCTTGATTTCGAGCACGGACTTCGGCTTGCGTGCTACAAGAAGTTTTCTTATGGTCTCAAGCGGCACGGGACTCTTCCACCTCGATGAGCTTTTGGATGTAATGCGCAGCCTTCTTCAGATCTTGCACTCCGTTTTTATGTCTCCAACGGCTGAGATATTTGACTGCGTTGCCGTCAAGATACCCGAGCTGCCAGTCCAAGATCACATCCCAGGTTTCATACTGGAATTGTTTGTAGTGGTTACCGCCCACCTGTGTCTCATTCGCGCTCATATCAGGGCTTCTCCCATACTTTCAGCTTCAGCATAACGCGTTGTTTTTCTTCCTCGATTTTCTGTAACGCTTCCGTCTTTTTGATAGCTGTAGAGGAAGGGCCAGGGACGATCCGCTCCTCGGTCCAAAATTTGTGCAGGTTTGCACACTGGTAGCGTCGGCGGCGCGATCCATCTTTGCGCATCCGCGTATCCAGAACTTCCGTCCATGTTCCGCACTCCGGGCATTTCATTCCTCCTTGTTCTCCGTAAAGCTAGGGCAGCGTTCATCTTCCATGATCCACGGCCCCATCCACCACTGGCGGTCTGAGTTAGGGTTCACGGGTGAATTGGCTACGTTGCGTTTACATGCCTTGCAGTATTCAAAGCATGGGTTACCAGCACAGCGGGCGAAGTCAGATGGTTCGTAGGTCATGTGTTACTCCTTGATGCCATGCGCCCGCTCGATGGCTTGGGCAAATGCCGTTGGCGAACCGGCAGTTCTAAACAAGCTATAGATCTCCTCCTCACTGAGCGGCTTGCGCTGGGGTGGGGTGGTGAGATGGATTTGCACAACCCTACGCGCAGCCTCGTACCCCTCATGCCATTGAGTCTCAGGCTCGCCGTCATCTCGGTTTGCCCACTTGTGCAGCCAATCCAGCGCCACCGGCTCAGGCTTGCGCACCGGCTCTGCTTTCTTGACGCTGTAAACAGTTAACAACACATCCGTTGATGCCTGCCCCAGCGGGTGCTTACGCTCACAGTTCAAACAGCAGTCACCGGGGATCAAGGTCTTCCAGCCGCACACCTCGCAAAGCTCCAGCGATGTCTGCTCAAGATCTGCCAGCTTTCGGTCCAG
>JGI24766J26685_10000066_pt1 | contig 23216 bp, 13 predicted proteins | sample SanBayMetagenome_FD_26685 | JGI IMG/M metagenome (IMG submission 26685)
TGAAGTAGGGCAGTTATTCATTCTTCAAGAATTTATTGACTCTTTAACAGGTCTTAAGAAATTTGGATATCCTCATTCATACGATCCACATCCTGTGACAGGTCAAACTGGTTTTACTGGACAAGGCAATACTGGTACTTGTGACTGGTTGGCTGAATGGGAAACCACAGACCCCGATGCAATCTTTTTATTTCAGTTTGATGAAAACTTTGTCACGGGTACAAATTCTGCGTTAAGTATAGAGGTCGCAGGACCACCGCTGGTTAAATATGATCAGATAGCAATTCCTTTGGATTATGATCCTGGTCAATATGTAGACTTACAAGATTATGTAGTAACATCTGAAATTAGACCACAGGTTCTTCAAATTAATTTTACCATAAACTCGGATGAGGAAGACACGTTTAAAAGAACCTTAGTTATTAGGGATGAATGTACAGGAACTACCGTTGCAAAATTAACTGTGTACGGTGAAACTATAGGTGAAGATGAAAGATTAAGAACTATGACCGAAAACTTTGGTTATAGTATTGCTCTCAATGATACTCATATTTTTAGAGATACCAATATTTATGAACAGAGACCTGACTTTATCGAGTTAAACCGAAAGAGAAAGGAACTTATGATGGAGGGACATAACATATATCCTTTTATCGGTTCATATAAAGGTCTTATTAATGCAATTAACTTTTTTGGTTATAACAATTTACAAGTTAAGGAATTTTGGAAAAATGTAAATAAGTCATCACCAAGATATGGTAAGTATATTCAATCAAACGCTATAAATCTTTTTGATCCTGAAGTTAATTATAATGACATGACAATTACACTTCCTAATAAAAACTTTAGGAAGACTAATATGTTCAGTCTGATTTATAAAATTAATCAGGTAAAGAATGGCTTTTATGATGAAGATGATCTTCCGATAACAGAGGAGGTCTTTGATTATACTTTAGAAGAAGTACTTATAAAATTATTTGGTCTTAAACGAAAACTTGAAAAAGAATTCTTACCACTTAATGCTCATATTAAAGATATTACTGGTGAGGCTGACTTTTTTGGATTGGCTGAATTAACTAATACTATAAGTAGAAATGATAAAAGAAATATCCAAGTAGGTATAGCGGCCGACTTTAAGGTTAGTCCTGATGGCTGTACATATCTGGAAGACCTAAGAAACTTTGCAGACTTTTGTTATCAACAAGAAGGTATTGTAGGTAATGCAATAGTTAACTTTTGTAATGCCTATGTTGCTCCATTATTAGCATATGCTACAGGTGGTGGTAATCCTCTAGGCAATAGTTCAGGAGTACAGACGTATAGAAACTTAGTCTTAGGACCTTATAATAACGGTGATCCATTACCGGCTCCACCAATTGGCCCGGATCCTAATAGTATTTTAGGAGCTCCTTTCGGCGCTCAGATTTTTACTATTAATGATATTGCAAATGTATATGCTTCTTACTTTACAAGGTATTCTCCTAGTACAGTAACTACTTTAGCTGATAAACCAGGAATTCCTGTTGGAGCATTGGTGGTATTAGAAAATACTTCATTTGGTAATTTAACTTGGGATAATATTGAAATGACATGGAACCAGGTATCAAATGCAAATACATTTCATACATTTGATTTTGATCCACAGGGTGCCAATGTTGGAGATGAGTTTAGAATATATGATCCTGTCACAGGTTCTCAGGCGTCATATGTAGTTCAGCCTGGTGATACTGATAATACTGTAACCACTGCTTTGTATAACCAGTTGGTAAACCTAAAGAACAGTTTTGTAACCCCTTGGTTATTCTTTGATATTAGTCAAGTAACATTGGGTTCCGGTACAGCAATAAGACTTTACGGAAGTAACACTCAAAATATTCAGGTTGAGGTTATTCGTACACCAATAAGTGGAGCTGTATTTTTTAAGTTCGATAATCCTGGTGAAATTCTATATACTTGGAATTCTATTCAGAGATCAAACTTTAGTGAAATTGAATGGACTATCTTTAAAGAAGAAACTGAAACATCACCTGAATACTTTTTTACAATCAGAGGACCGATAAACATTTACAATAGTTTACCAATAACTTTACCGTATGTTGGTACATATAATGTTGAAATGAAATTATTTGATATGTATAATAACGTATCGTCTATTGTTAAGTCAGATGCAATATGTATAGATAATAAAGAAGTAGAATATTCTGGTTGGTATCAGGCCAGAAAGTATGAATACACTTGGGCAAACGAAGGTAAGTGGAAATGGGAAGATTATGGTTCTATGTGGAACCTTCCTATCGAACCTAGCGTAACATGGGATGAAGAAACTCCGAGTCTATATGATTCTCTTGATAGAGTTAANGCAATATTAAATACTTTCGGTTTAGGTGTATCNCCAAACTTTAGGTTATTAAATTACCAGGATAACGGTAATACGAGTTTTGTAGGTCCTTATTATTGGGATAATCTTAAGACAGGTAATTGGAATGATACTTATCATTTATGGTGGGATCTTACATCAATTACAGGAGACACTCCAGCATTTTTCCAATTTAAGGAAATAGTTCCATTTTCTTATTTAAGAGTTGTTGATTTGAAAGGAAATGTAGGCTCATTCTTCTTTGATCCTTCTTTAACTACATTATCACAGATTGCTACTCAACTTAATTTAAGTAACGATCCTATCTTAAATAAGTATGTTTATAATGTAGTACTTGACGCAACAAACAATGAAAAGTTTATACAGGCAGTTTCTCGTTATTATGGTCAATATGGAGATTGGCAAGACGTTGATATTGTTGATGTAAATGGTGATAGAATATGTGCAGCTACAGGTACTCCTACCGGTGTTACTGGATTGACTGGCATTACTGGGGTAACTGGTCAGACTGGAACTGGCTGTGAAAGTTTAGTTTACAGAAAAGGTTTACATAGATCAAGTAACCCGACATGGGATACTGCAAAGTTTATTAATGATGGTAAGACTCTTCCTAAAATGACATGGATCATGTTTGTATATGATAAATGCAAAATAAATGGAAAAGGTAAACCTAAATGGACAATACGAAATACTTCTAATCCTAACACATCTGATATATATTTTGAAAGCAAGTACTTAACATACCTGTTTCAAGACCCCGGAAGATACGAGATAGGTTTAGAACTAACAGATTCTAATGGGAATAAATATAAAAAGGAAAGAAATATCCTAATCATAAAATAATAAAAAAAATGGCTATAAGCGTAACAGAAATTCTTGGAACCGATTCGTTGTCTGGATCAAGATTAGTTATCAATGATAACTTTAACATTCTTGCTAGTGAGATTAATGCAATGGAGGTTTACTTTAATCCAACGGCAGGAACTCTTAATAACCTAAACGATGTTAAAACAGAATCGTTAAGAGTAGGTTTAAGTACAGTATTACTTGATATTAATGCTAGTACATTTAACATATTGACGCGAGTTAATATGAGTGGTAATCTTAACCTAAATGGTGCAGGATTATTTAGAAATGATGTAGATCCACAAACTCTTAATGATACTTTTGCTGGACCATCTATGACAATCCAGGTAGGTACTAGTACTGCGATTCCTCCTTATACAATTGAAAGAGTAGGAAATGCAAATACAGGTTCACCTCTTAACATTTTGTTAAATGATGGTTCAATTGGACAAGAAGTAATCTTTACATACTCTGAAGCTTCCGTTGGCGCTGTTGCAATTAAAGGCGCAGTAAATGCATTAATCTTACCAGGTGCTGGTGCAACGCCAACCGTTACATTAGATGAAAAGGGCGATTCAGTCCACTTCTTATGTGTTGATGACGGAACTGGTAATGGTGAATGGTATGTAATCGGTGGGGTTGGTTATACAATCTCCTAATAAAAAACTAATAAGTTAATAGATGGCCACAACGCCTTTAATTAAAACGCCACAGGCAGACGGAGGAACATTTTATACTTTCTCTTCAGCAGCAAGAGACCTTTCTAAGACTCTAAATAATGAGAACCTTAGACTGGTCTTTTCTAAGTTTGCTCTTCTTAATCTGCCAGACTTTGACAGATTAGATCCGTCTACATTTAGTAATTATCAAAACTACATGCAGTTTGATACCATCGACGGTATGATTCAGAATGGCGGTCTTAAAGGTGATCCTAATGTTAACTGGGCAGAGAGTTTTCAAAACTATGCTCTTAACATAGAGGAATTGATTTTAAGTAATTCTGGGTATGATAATACGGTAAGAAGAACAGTTACAGAAAGAGTATTCTTTAAATGGCTAAAAGAAACTGGTGCATTAAGATTTAGAACAGCTACTGCTTTAGAGAAAAGCGGTTCTGTTGCTGGTAATCTTTTCGTTGAAGAAGATGAAATTACAACAGGTACGGTTCAATACAGAAGAGTTGTTAAATATCTTGGTGAAATTGATATTGTAAATAATGTTGATAAAGCAGGTGAGGCATATACTGAGCTCTATATTAATGTACCTACTGAAGTTGGAAATACTCCTACAATTTTATTCCAGGCAATATCTGATGCAAATTATCAACCTAGTTTAAAGATTCAAGGTCCTAATGAATATATCTTAGGAAGAAATGCTGCAACTATTCATCCNCAGGGATTGGATATTTTTGCATTTTATGATTATGATCAACCTCTTNTNGGCGGTGGGCCTGCAGGTTATACTGATCCTAATGCAAACTGGATGAATGAGACTACTCCGCCTAATACTGTTGATGCATATTTTACGGAGCCTATAAGTTTTGATGATCCTTCAAATGTTGATATAAGAAAATACCCAGCTGACTACGGAAGCCCTGCAGGTTTTTCTGGTTCAGCTTATCGTAGAAGTAAATTAGATGGAATAAGTTTAGATTTTAANCCATCCCATTATCAGCAAATTGTTGANGATCCTACTATTTCTACAATATCTCAATTCAATGGGATTGATCTATCAAGTACATTTGAATTTAATGCAGTATTAGTTTACTATGATTTAGTAGATTTAAGTAATAATGCCAATACCGTAACTAATCTTTACGGAATTCTTTTACTTGATAATATTACACCCACGGTAGATGGTGGATTCATTCAAAGATATCCTAAGTATAAACCAAACAGAGTTACTGGGCAAAACGGAAACAGTTATGGATTTAAGATTAATCTTAGATTTGATGCTTCTCCTGGTACCGCTGGGATTGATACTATCATTAATGATTATAACACATTCTCTATGGGTCTGTTTGCTGATGCAACTGCTCAGCTTCAAGAGTCTGCTAAAATATTTCAAAGACAACAAATAGAGATAAGCCAAATTGAACAAAGAGTNCAAGGGTTGGAAAACAGTATTGATGCTCTATCNAATTCGGCATCGCTACAAGCCCAGATTAATAGTATACAACAGCAACTTGATAATGCATCATTATCAATGTCAAACGGAAGTACGTTATTAGATCTTATTGCCAAAAATGCCGATGAGATACAATCAATTGCAAACGGTAATGTTTCTGCTACTCTACAATATAACACGGAGGTTTTAAGATCTGGTCCTGGTATCTTATTAAATAAGAATACACCTAATCAGGTTAGAGTTGATATGGTTACACAGCAGTATACATTTATGATTCCATTCGACGAAAATGGTAATGAGATTACTTCAAATAATCCTCTTGACCTTAATGTAATATCACCTAAGGTGTTTACTTCATTGGAGACATTTACAAATATGTTAAGAATAAGTACTGTAAACGCTGCGGGCGGTGACCTACTAATTTATATTGATGATTCAGATATTCAATGGAAGACCGGTCAAACAATAAGACTTACTTTCAACAATAACTTAAATATCTCTTCAAAGAATATAAGAATCTATACCGATTCATTAAATAGGTTAAATCAAGGTGTGTACGGAGTTACTATTGGTGTTATTCCTAATAATGAAATTTCAACTAAACCTATCATTGAATTGATTTGTACCGAACAGGGTATATTAACTTTTGTGTATGATATTATCAAATAAATAATAAAAGTATCTAAATTAAATGGCTGAAAATAATTCAATATCAACACTGTTACCTGAACTCTTAAGACTTTTTAATAATTCATTAGAAAGTTTTGAGAGAGTGAATCAGGCAATTACTTCAAGTCAGGAGTCGGTTACGATAAATATACAGAATGAAGATGGTACGTTATCTCGTTTAACCATCCCTTCATTTGGATACTTAAAAAATTCAATTAATCGTTTAGATAATAATATCCAAACGATAACCAATGTTGGTGGTGGTTCAAGTTCTGTTAGACTTGCCGATGGCACATTCAGAAAATTAGTGTTGGCTAAACTACCAACAGAGGCGCCTAATCTAACTTCAATTAATTCTGTAAACGAATTTAATATAAAGCCTAATTGGTTTTTTGAAGAGCTAATTAATCCTCTTCTTTACATATCATTTGATTTAACTGGACAGGTTCCTATTGATACTGAGAAGGCAATCATACAGAGATACATTTTAGATGCTAATACTCAGGCTAAAATTCAATTCTTTGAAAATACATTTAATGGGAAATCTGACATTAACTATTTTACATTTCTTCAGCAGATTGTTGAAAGAAACATTTCATATGTACTAGATGAAGCTGTTGTTGATTTACCACCGAGAACAAAAAGATACACTGGAAACTTTAGTGTAACTAGGATATCGGATATCACTTTTACTGAGGAGATTAATGGTGTTTCTGTCACATCTCAGAAGAAATCTTACAAGTTAAATAAGGTACTATATACGGATTCATTAGCTGACTTCGATGATACGATACAGCTAAAAGTAGGAGATAGTTTAGAGGTAGTATCTAATCCAATTGATACAAGATATATTGTTAAGAGTGTTGATAGTAGTACAAATTCTGTTATTCTTGATCTCGTTGAAGGAAGTAAACCAATTCAAATTGGCGCCGATGTTCTTAAGATTGGATCTGCTATAAATGATAATGTACAAGTAGATGTTACGGTAGGATTTAATGAAAGATGTGTTGTATTCATTAAACCGATTGATCCAGATTCAAAGATACCTTCAGTTAATTGGTCTCCTGGTGCTGGTTTTTATACCAATACTTTAACGACTATTGCCTCGGATGGTACACAACAAACTTTAGCCGACTATTATCAGCAGAGTGCAGTTGACTTTGGAAAGTTTTTATTATCATTTGCACAAGATAAATTACCAACCTCAAGAGAAGGTTTGATTCCTAATGCACCAAGCATTGTATCAACAGATTTTAAGGTTAAGATGGTTAATGGGCAGGTAACTAACTCCGATGCCATAGTACAATTACAGGATCTTAATAATCAAAAGAATACACTTACATCTAGCCTAAAAGAATTAGATACTGCAATTTCTCAATATAGAACAAAAATTCAAACTACGAATTATAATACAAATGTCGAGAGAGATGCTGATAAGAATGCTTTACAAGGATTAATTACAGAGAGAAGTACTCAAGCAGAACTATATGCGTCTATCGTAAANGAAATTGANGCAAANAGTAAAGATAATTCTGTTGCTAGTATTGTACCTAAGTATAGGGTTCGTGGATTTTGGCCAATGCCACAAGAGAAGTCTACCCCTGCAACNGGACCTCAATCTATCGTTAAGTTTAAGATAAGATATAGGTACTTATCACAAGATGGTGCGGCCAACCCAGTGGATCAATTTACATTTACTGATGGGAATGGTACAAGCCAAGGAGCATTTTCAAATTATGAAATAATTGAAAGNGTATTAAGACCTAGATCTAAAAATCCAATTACAGGTTTATANCAATGGGATCCTATTAATAATGATAATGCTGATGCAGTAAATATTAATCAGGTTGATCTTCCAATTAGAAANGGTGAAATAGTAGAATTTCAGGTTAAGTCAATATCAGAAGCAGGGTGGCCATCAAATCCTTTAGAGAGTGAATGGTCAGATTCNGTAAGGGTTGAGTTTCCTGCTGATTTAAGTTCTGATAGTGCAGTTGAAGCAATACTTAATCAAAATAAACAAGACATTGCAAAGGTAAGTCTTGAGGAAAGTCTTAGAGCAAAAGGAATAGATGAACACTTAAGCAGTTCATTTACTTCAAATGAAAAATATTATGCCCATACATCAACCGTCATAGCATCGGGGTTCTTATCAGAAAATCAAACACCAGTAGATTTATTTTCTAAATTGGTTGAAATGCAAGCAAGACTTGATGAGTTCTCTGAAATACTTAGGAATGCTGCAGGTGAACTTGTGGTTAACCTAATAGATGATCAAGGAAATACTCTTGCGGTTAAGCGTAATTCAACAACTAAGGTATTTGCAGGATTTTACTTTAATGAAGTTAGAAATCTTGATGATCCAAGAGGCGCAATTATTACCAAAACATTCTTTATTAATATAGCTAACGGTGAGCAAACCGGTCTAAGATTAATTGCAAGAATTGCAGGTTCACGTACTCGAATGGTTAAGCAATCGGAATCCCCAGGATACACAAACAGTGAAGCTGCTTCAGGTTCTGTTATTTTACCAGCAACATATTCATGGTTAGATAACAGTGCAGCTAATCAGAGTACAGGTAGGGCAACATTTGAGACTAATGATAATGACTATAATACAATTCGTAAGTATGATTTAGTTCCATTGATTTTAACTAACCCAACAGTTACTTCTGCTAGTAAATATGGGCAGGATATATCATTGGCCCCATATCAATCTGCACAGAATAAAAATCAGTTTATCTTCTCAAGATTTAAAGACGTTTCTTCTGAAGAGACTTTTTATAATTACATAAATCCTGATGATGATTATACATTTAATCTTGATACTTGTGAAAACTTTTTCCTTAAAGATAATTTCTCATCATCTATAACATCTGGTCAATTTATTTGGGGTGGCGGGTTTGATGCATCAGGTAATCCGACTACAGCCGCTTCTTATGATTTACCACAAGGTGATAATAGCATAGAGGTACATATTAATCACCCTTGGGTTGCTTCATATGCTGCGTATAGAGCAGCATACATATATGCAACTGGTGATACTGCCACTTTACCTGCTTCTTTGGCTGCTCCTATTGATTGTACAGCACCAACTGGTAATGGTACTGCTCGTGTATTATTTAGGCATTCTAAATTTATTCCACTGGCATCAGATCAACTTAGAGGAAAGCAACAAGCAATTTATCTAAATGAAAATGTGGCTAACTTAAATTCATTATCATCAACATTAATTAACTTTAATTCTGGACAAACTCTTCAGGCTAGTCCATCATTGATGTTTATTCCAGCCCTAAGCGATAACACCGATCCTAATTTTGTTAATTATTCTAGAAATACTAAAACTTCTTTTGAATCATTTGATCAATACTTATTAGGAAGACAAACATGTGGTTCATATCTGTTTATTTCTGCGGATGATCATGAAATGGTTCAAGTGGATGGAGACTCGGTTCAATCAAGCAAGATTGTACAATTCGGAAGTCAAAATTCTATAAATATTCCAATGGTGTTTCAATATAGAATGACTGACTATTTTGGTACAGGATCAGGATCAACTGGAGGTTTAGGAAATATTGCAGGAGATTCTACTGGTGCTATTACTAACTTAACGTATGCAAAGAAAATAGGTTTTGATATTTGGCCAAATGCTGATAATGTTTATCAATATGACATTGAAATATTTGCTAAATATAAATCCGATAATCTTAACGTAGATGTATTCCCATCAATCTCTGTTACAAAAGGACTTGGTGATTTAGAAAAAGTAATTTCTCAACTTAGACCAAGCGTGGTAGAAACAAAGGTTAATCAAACCGTTAAATCGGGTGGTGTAATTCAAGGAGGTTTAACTAGAGGATCTGAGTTTCAGAATCTATAATTAGGTTGTTATCTGGTTTTCACTAATCCCTTAGTGAATAAATAAAAAAAGTGATAATTAGATGGCAGAGCCTTTATTTGATAAAGCTTCATACAGTTTAGTACGTACTAATCCAAAATTAACTGGTAATGTAAAACTTGTATCGAATGGTAATGATTTATACCTAGAATCGTTTAGTGCAAATACTCAACTTGCGTCATCTTCATTTAAAGCATTTAAGATAGACGGTACATCTACATATGATAAAGATGTATTTAAGTTTTTTAAGAATGGGTCATTTCCTACTGAATTAGCCTATGAAGTATTTCAAGAATTTAGGGATACCTCTGTTTTATCTTCTTATGATGGTCAATATGAAATGTTCTATGCATACGGTACTAGATCTGTTGCATCAGAAGCATACACAGAAGATTTAGGATTACTTGCCCCTTTATGGCTTAATGAACAGATACCAAATTACTTTGTAGTTTTTAGACTGGATAATCCATCTGCTGTTAATAACTATAATGCTTCTTCTCCAGATAATGGAGAAACTTTTGCTCAAACATCTGCAAAATTTTCAGAATTTGTTTTACAAAATTGTACTGCGATTAAAACATTTGACCTAAGAGAAACGTCAAAGCTAGGTTCATATCTTAGAACATATAGATCGCAGGATGCATTTCCTAAAGCCCCGTTGACCGTTAGTTGGAGACAAGACGAACCAATTACTTGGAATGGTATATCATACTTTAACGGTGGCTTTACATCATCGGGTAGTTTTTCATATGATGATTTAATTACTAAAGATGCATCAATTATCCAGAATGAATATTACATTACACAAGGATTTCAACGAAATGGTGTTTTATTAGCAAACCTAATAAATCTTGAGTTCTTATTTAGTGATACTGATGCTAGTGACTATTCAATAAATAGGTACTTTGGTTTATATGTAAATGAAATTGAGGAAGGTTCATTTAAGATATCTGGTACCGGTTTTTATGAAGGTACCGAAAAAACACAGTTACCTACAATTACTTCTATCAATCAAGTTTCACAATTCTTAAACGATCCTTTTAACATAACTAATGATAGAGGCGTTTTACTATATCTTGATCAATCAACAGTCAATACTGTAACCGGTTTACCTACACCTACTCGTGTAAATGAAGTTGAATCTATTTTTTATGTTAAAGATAAGAATGATCAATTTCATACCGTTAAAAAGGGATCGGTTTGGGGTTCTAATCAATTAAGACTATTTGATAAAAAACTAGATGTATCTCTTTTGGCCGGATATGATAAATTAGATACCTTTGCAAATGCAGAGATTATAAATAGATTAGGTAAAGCAACGGCATATTTACAAGTCATTGGTGAAATGCCCGACGGTGCATCAATAACCTTTTATGATGGTTTGACACAAATAGGTCAAGTCTCTGCGAAGGTGTCTTTAACAGCAGGTCCTGGTACTTCATTTGAAAGTTTCTTTAATCCTACCGGTACACCTGCTGAAATTGCTTCTGCCATAAATAAAGCAATTACATTTGGAATTAATCCTGACTACAGATTCTTTGACTCTAGCATAAATGGATCAACTGTTTACTTACAATCTAGATTCGGTGGCAGTAGATTTAATAGACTTAGGTTTTCAGTTTCTTGGACTGCATATCCAGAATTAATAGACTCTTTAGTTACATATCCTTTAACATCTAATGTAAACCCATCAGCATTCTTTGTTGGTGGAAATGATAAGCAACAATCTTTACTTAAAGTAGCTGCAGGTGATCAGGATAGATTTGTTAAAGGTGATTATGTAAAGTCTAAAGCAGGATATGTATTAATATCTGACTGGGTACCATATCTTGATGAACCTATTTTTAGCGGCTCTGGTTTACAGACTGGCTATAGAGGAATAGATGAATATGTTGTAATTACATTAGAAGGAGATCAGATAGAAGTTAGTAGGTCTGGGCAAGTTGCTCTATATTCTGACTTCTCCCCAAAGTTTGGTAGATTTTCTTTATTTCCAATAAAAGATTTTGATTTTGATTTTTATAGTGATATGTATAGCCAATTAGGCGAATTGAATTATGAAATAGAAAGATATAATCAAGGTTCTCCTCCATCTACTGGTGTTACTGGTGTTACTGGTTCTTCGTTTAATTATTTTGGCGTAAGNGATTGGCCTGATATTAGATTATTTTATAATGATGGTGGATTCTCTAATCTAATCGGACTCCTTAAAGGATCAGATCCTGATATTAATACTGAAATTGATATTGAGTCCGAGTATCAAAGACTTGAAGAAAATTATCTAAAAGAACAGGCTGTTGCGTCCAGAGTTGTTCCTTATGTTAATAAATGGTGTTGGTATGATGATGGTACTGATGTAAGAAATAACCCATACCGATTAGATGTTAATCTTTCATTTGGTATTAATAACTTTGCCCCATCGCAATGGAATACAGGTAGATCACCNGTTGGGTTTAGCCATGAATGGTATTATCTTTGTGAGTTTCCTTCTTATTTTACNAATGATGCAATTAAACAATCNTGGAGTTATTTTGATCAATCNCCAACTGATACGGTAGGAACAGTACCTGGTACATTCCAAAGAATTGANAGAAATTANTTCGATGAATATTTTATAGCAGATCGTTTTGTAAACGGCAATACAATTAATCTTATAGACAGACAATTAAGATACGGAAGATTTTCAGGAGGAAATAGATTAAATTATGCAGAAGCATTTTTGCGAGGTGTTAGAATTATAGCAAAGAAAAAATCATCAGGGGATGAGAAGGCAAATTTTAATGCAGATAAACTATCATATATAAAGGATGGTTCATTTAATGATTATAGATTTTCTGTTATGCTAATTCCTAATGAACCAGGAAAGCCTAAAAAGCAGATTAAATTTATTAAAAATGAAAAATGGAAAACTATCGTAATGTTAATTTTCATATCATTTGAAAATGAATGTTTAAATCCTAATGGAAAATCAATAGATAGAACATCGCTATATTCATTAAATAGTTCAATACAGACATTAACAGATTGTACCCCAGTTGGATATTCATCTTATGAAAATTCTATTATGCAAGGTGCTATAAACTTTAATGCATCTTCATTTACACCGAGCGTTGGTCAATACCTAATTCAAGGTATAGCTGATATTGAAGGAAATTCAACTAGATTTATTAGAGATATTACAATTGGTGCAGGAGGTCAGTATAACCCAATAGAATTTACGGTTGATGGAGATCTTTATAGAATAGAAGGAATTTCAAGAATTATTTCAGATACTCAATTCTATGCATCTACTATTCTTAAAAATGGTTTATCTTTTACACTCCCTTCTCCTGTACCTAATACGGCCAAACTTAAAACTGCTACTTATATAATAGTAGGTGGTGGCTTTAATGGGTACTTAAGTACATTCGATAGTTTAAGTTTTGCGAATATAATTACTGATGTTAATTTAGGGAACCCTGGTATTATTTACGAAACGATTGATAAAAACGGTAATCATGTTCTTGCAAGTGACGGCAGTCTTGCCCAAACGTTTTCTATTCAATTAAGACCACAAGATGATATTCTTAAATCAGTATATGTTGGGATTTTACCTGATCAAAATAAACCTACTATCTTTAACTTAACTGATATCATAGGTTATGATTTATCTTTATTAGATAAGCCAAATCTTACTCCTATTGCTAGACATTCTGGTTGGTTTAAACCTTTGGCAAAAGATATTGTTTTCTTTAGAGATCCTTATGCAAATGTGGATTTTACTAATGGGTATTATACTGGTACAACCGGAAATACTGGCATAACCGGTAATACTGGGACTACTTCTACAGGTAATCCAATTCCTGATGAAGTTTATAAGTGGAAAGTGTTTAATCTATGCAGATATACAAACACACAATTTTATAGTCAACATGAATCATTTGGTATACTAAAGAATTACTTTTATCATAAAGTAAACCAAGAAGATCCTTCGACTGTATTGGAATTATCATCTGATAGTGCATTCTTAAGTCTATATCCATTAATTAATGAAGTTGGAATTGATTATAAAGATTATTACATATTTTCATCTAATTGGGAACCTGGATATTTTACTAAGAGTATTGATAAGTCTAAGATACAGTCGGTGATAGGTACGGTTTCGATGTTAGAAAAGAAATCATTCTTTGGATCAAAGTACTTAAAGGTGCCTCAACAAATAACTCTAGAAACATTTATACCATCTGAGTATTTTCAAGATGCAATAAAAGATCCTAGCTTAATAGATGGTACTTTTATGTATAATGAAACAGTACCTTATGTCCAGTTTTACCTATTCATACAAAAGAGACTAACAGAATATCTATTTAATTTTATAAAGCCACAATTTGAAAGGTATGTTAATACATTATTTGGATTTGGTGATATTACTACACTTAACGATGATGTAAACAAGTACATTGAATTAAATATACTCAGTCTTTATAAAATAGGTAATGTTGATTTTTATGTTAAATCATCACGAGAAAAAACAGGTTCAACTTATATAACAGCCGAGTTAACTAACAGTGAAAAAACATCATCAGGATTAGGTATAAATCAAAATGTATCTACCAAGACACTTAATACTAATCCGTTTGATTTAAGCTTAATATATAACAAAAGGACTGGTTTCTCTGAGTCTTTCGGGTTCAGTGTTACAATAGTTAAAAAATAAAAAGAATAATGCCTATCACGATACAAGAATTAATAGCATCAGATACTATTTCACAGGCAGTAAATAAGATCAATTTTAACTTTGATCAACTGCTTCTGAATGGTGGAGGTCCTGTTGGTCCACAAGGCCTGCCTGGACCTACTGGTCCTGTTGGGGGTAGAGGATTACGTGGTGCTACTTGGTATAATGATCCGGCTGTTGCACCAGGTACAGACCCAAATACATTAATAATTCCTACTGTTGAAGAAGATGATTATTATTTACAATCAAATGGAGATGTTTGGGAATATAACGGTACGGTCTGGGTATTAACAAGTGTTAATTTAATTGGGCCTGTTGGTCCTTCTGGTTCAAGCTTTGGTTTTAATTATGCTGGAGGATATCCTGGTGCTGCTTCTATTAATAATCAAAATGCTGCTTATATTGTTCCTATGCCAGGTGGAACTTCTTCTGGTGCGAACCAAGTAACTAACGAAGGTGTATCCGTTGCAATATTTGGTGGTGTTGCATCAACAGCAATACCGCCGGCCGGTATATCTTTTACAAATGCATTTCTTATACCGGATGTAATGACTAAATCATTAGATTCGAGTTTACTTTCGGTACTAATACATCAAAAAGATTCAGCATCATCTGCAATTAAATTCATGGGTGGTGGCGCAGTATTAGGTGATAAATTTGAACAGACTGTTTTTGGAAACCTATCTGACATCTCACTGGGTGTTGATGATACTTTAAATATTAATGTTCCTAAATCCGCTACATCACCATTAAGTGTTTCTGACCTTATAGGATTTAACTTAAATACACTTAAGAGAGGACAACAGTTTTATTCAGGAAAACATATAAACTTTTTATCAGGAGTTGATACTACATCAAGTGGGTTAGTATCAGAGATCTCCGATATTACATTTATAGTTGGAACTTCTAATCCATCAATACCTGCAAAATTCGCAGTATCAACTTCTTTTGGTAGTGCATCTGCTCTGTTTGAGGTTGGTGGTAATATTACAATACCTACCACTACTACCACCAAGACAGGTTCAATATTAAGTGAAGCTGATAGCATTACACATTGGGGTAATACTGTTTTGATGGCATCTTCTCCTTTTAATAGAGTTAGAGTTGATTCTAGCGGTATTTTATTAAATAGCAGTATTGGACCGATTGACATATCTACAACATTACAGAATATTACAATTGCCGCGGGTCTAACACTTAATATGGGTGCTAGTACAATTAATCAAATGACCTTCGGTGGTGATATTACAATTTCTACGGGTGGGTCAGGTAACATTTATTTAGAATCTTCATCAGTTGGCAATAGTATAAGAATAGATAATACGCCAGCTGCAGGTGCATATAGTGCAGTAAAGATTAAAGGTAATCTTGCTTGGGGTGCAACATCTTATGGAATTCCTTTTACTACATCCTATAAACATATTTCAATTTCTGGTGATGGTGTTTCATCTAGTCAGTTTCCTATTATAGTTCATAGGCAAACAACCGGCGCTGTAGTTTCGCCTACGATGGCTACATTTAGAAAGAATGTTGCAGGTACTCCAATCGAAAGAGTTGATATTACTACTTCTGCTGTAGAGATCTATAATAGTTCAGGTACAAATGGTTTTGTAGGATTCCGTGTAGAGAATTCTCATATAGCAAATGAAGGTACTAATTTTGGTATAGCGGTTATTGGTAGAGATAGTGTAACTAATGCAGTAGGACCAAAATTCCATGCTAGTGAAGATACTACTGCAGTTACTAATAGGTTCCAATATGTTAGAAAAACTTTTGTGATTGATCCTCTTTTGGCTGGAATTACAGCCGGTGGTACTTATACCATTCCTAGTACATACATGGACGCATCATTCCTTGATATTCAAGTGTTAGGTACTAGCGGACCTGCTGCGATCAGCCCTTCGGGTAATGATTTTAACATTGCTATACCTGATGGATTATATCCTGGTCAAAGACTCAATCTTCATATAATTTCTGCACCTGCTAGAAGATGGGACGGTGGATCGTCTACACAATATAACTGGCCTACTATACCAAGTGGTAATATTGGAATTATAGCAAGTAGTTTTGCAGGATCAAGTACACAGCTTGGAACTATTACATGTAGTAGATGGGATACTACACCTACACCATTAGCTGCAGAATTTTATGTGGAATTATTGTGGATTGGTACTACCTATTATACATATTTTAATACAAGTTCTGGTCAAACAATAAAAAGTGCAACCAGAGGCTGGGTGGTAACTAATCTTCTTAGTCCTACTATTGGTGCTGCATCTCCAACTAATACCGATGCACAGATGAAATGTAATAATCAATTGACCTAAATATAAAACATGAATACAGAAGAAAGAATTGAACTTAAAGAATTTGTAGATCGTTATAAAGAAATTGAAACATCTATCGATTTAATGCAAAAGAGTATTGAAAGTTTAGCAAAAAAGAGGGATACTTTATTTGATGAACTCGATACCTTAAAGAAAAANGAAAGTGATTTTATGAATCGCCTTATTGAAAAATATGGTGCNTCTGAGGTTACNCCTTATAAGCTTTTACAAATATATGAAGAAGGTATATGATAACTGTAATTAATGTGTTAAAGAAAACTTGGGAGTTTTTAACTAATCCTAAAAATACTAGGATGATAATTTTAGGAGCATTTATTATTCTTCTAATTTTATTGCTAAGACAGTGTGAAGCTACAAATAAAGCAAAAGGTGAAGTAACTAGAATTGAGAATAATTATAAAGCCCAGCAAGACACTATCAGAAATTATAAAGATAAGTGGGGTAATTCTGTTGCTGATATTAGAGCTCTAACGTTAACTCTTAATGAAGCTAAAAAAGAATTAGAATTTGAAAAGAATAAGCCACCTATAACCGTCATTAAGTTTAAGACTAAAATTGAAGAAAGAATTGTTAATGTTCCTGTGATTGTTAGAGACACTATACTTGGTGATTTTAATTCTATTGCTTTAGTATCTTCTTCTAACAGTTGGGGAAAGAGTTCAAGATCAATAAATTTAGGTTTGCCTTATTACATAGATAATGACTCTATACGATTTGGAAATGCTACAATTGATCTTAAGCAAAACATCTGGCTTACTGCATCAATCTTAAGAGATAAAAAGACTAAGGAAGTTTTTGTAAATCTTTCTACTGATTATCCTGGTACTACATTTAATGAAGCTAAAGGTATTGTTATTGATCCTAAATCACCAGGCTTGCTTGATATACAATATAAAAGTAGAAAGACCATGGGTATTGGACTCCATCTAGGTTATGGAATAGGTACTTCTGGATTTTCACCTTATGTTGGCATAGGTATTAATTACACGCCTAAATTCCTTCAATGGTAAATAAATAGAACAAATGGAATCATCTAAATTTATACAATTATCGGATAGCATTCTTGTCGAGTATATTTACATCGACCAGGCTAACCCTGGTCCAAATACTTTTAACACAGGAACATATCCTATTGAGATAATGCGAGATGGTTATACAAACGGCTCTTATTTTTTCAATACCGATAGTGTTGCTGCCACTATGGGAAACTATAGAGACATATCTGCAGTTCCTATTAATGCTGGTAAGTCGCAATATGTTTATCTTGATACAAGTATAGGTGTACCTTATAATGATTATGATCCTGAATTAACACCAACACCACAGCTATTACAAACATTTTCACCTAACTTAAATATTGAATATGATAGAGTAAGAGTACATTTTGTTGCAGGGTTTTCATTTGAAGATTATGACGGTATCATATTTGATGTAACTACCCAAAAGAGAAACGGCGATGATATTGTATTATCATCAATAAACTTTTTAAAGACTGATACTCCAGTTTTTAACCCAGATCCTCTTCTTATTGCAGATAAGCTGTATTCTACTTACATTGAGTGGAGAGTACCTTCTCTTTACTATATGAGTCAAAATTTTAATCCAAATGTATCAAATGGATTAGGATATAAGTTAACCGAAGGATTAGGATTCATAACAAGCCCTACATTGACAATAAGAGCATTAGGTATTCTAAATACTCAAACTGTTAATGCATACAGTTTTTATGACATAAAAGAAATTAATGCATATACAATTCTAAATAGAGATATTTATGATTTTCTATATGCAAGTGTAATTGAATCACCAGTTGGAGATTACTTTGAATTGACTGGGATGGTTAACGGTTCTAGTTTTTCAAACCTTATAGCAGAGCTTAATTCGGCAGGTGGTAACTATGTTGTATTTCATGAAATTACTTTAAGTGAGCAAGTAGGAAATACATACATNCAAACTAATAATCAGATTGTTTCACAAACTACTGATTTTGATAGTCCTATTTTATATAGACCNATNGTTCTTAATAGTGGCATAGCTGCATCATTTGCAATAAACTATGTATTAAGACTTTATAATAGAGCAGACAATTCACAGATTATTAAAAATGCTAGATTAACATCGTTTGACGTTAAGAAGTATGGCAGAAGACTAATGAAGATTAATCTAGGTACCGTACCAACCGTTGCAAATGTAGTTAATCAAATTGCACCNGATGATGGTAGAAATATTATTGTATCAACCGGTANTTCTAATAACAGAGCAAATACTTCTGAGCAGATCACCGAGAAACTTGTAGTAAAAACAAAATATGTTACTTCATTTAGAGATAGNATAAATATTAAAGCTGCAATATCACCTGCAAAAATACAAAACATTACTGAATAAGATGGCGATTAATACAGAAATACCACTATCNGAGAAAGAGACTCAGGTTTATAAGAAGTTCGTTAATCTTTCAGTAAACGAGGAACCTAAACCNCAGGGTGAGGGAACTATTAAGATATCNCCGTTTGATGATTACTTTATCTTTACTATATTTGATGAAACTGANGGTGTAAATACTCCAATAGATCTTAGCAATGTTGGAACACTTTATATGGTATTCATTGGAGAAAAAGACGAGATAAGAATTCCAAATTATACCAATGTTCAAAATGTTGATATGGCGGCTGGTCAAGTTTTATTTAGAATAGACGGTGATGACGCAAAAAAGATTCTTGCTTTAGATAATAGAAACTTTTACATATCTACAAAAATGGTTGATCCTAACGGTGAATCGGATGAATCTGTTTTGTATACTGGGACATTTTTATCATTTACTGAAGAACCTAAAGTTTCATTAAGTGCTCAATTAGAAGAAGCTAGGCTTCAATATTCTAGAGAAATTGCTGCATTACAAGATCAGGTTACAAGATTAACAACCGATATTCAACAAAAAGATCAATTGATAAGTGAGCAAACAGTTGTAATCGGTTCTCTTAAAGAAAGTAATCAAAACTTATCAAATGAAATTGCAGTACTAACCGAACAGATAGGTTCTTCTAAAGCTGAACAATTATTAGTAGAGGCAACATCTGCACAAAAGGCAGAGGAACTTGCAAAACAACAAAGACAACAAATTGAATCAATAAATAAAGTAAAGGAGACTGCTTCAACCGCAGCTAAACAAAAAGCATTCTTTACACAAGCCGCTAAACAACTAATTAAGACAATACCTGGAGTTAACCAAGTTACTTCTGGTATAACTGGTATAAGTGGAAGCGCAGGATTTACTAGCGGTGTAAGTGGTGTAAATGGTATTCAATAAAGATTAAGATATGTTACTTAGTGCAAGAAATAATCAGTTTAGGTTTTCTTTTCCAAGAAACTTTATTCCGCCAGAAATTGCGGATAAGTATAGACCTTACCTTAACCGTATGCCGGGTGGTATTATTAAAGAACCTATAGATTACTGGAATTACGGAATTCAGTCAATAAATTTACCAGGACCATCTTATACTCCAACCGAGCAAATCAATTATCCTGGTTATACTAGAGGTTATAGATCAAGCCTACCAGTTGAAGAACTATATGATGCTGAGTTTACTGTTACGATGCAGGCATTTGATGGTTGGATTAATTATTGGATGGCAATTGATACTTTTAATTATTACTATAATCTTAGTGGTAAAGTTTCTCACGTGCCAGAAGGCAACGGTATTCAAATGCTTGATGGCGAAGGTAATGTTTTAGTAACCGTTAAGTTAAGACAAATGGTTTGGATTAGTGTTAGTAATTTAGATCTTAACTTTTCAAGTAATACAGTAGAGTTTCAAACGTTTGATCTGGTCTTCCACCATAACTTCCTTGAATTCAAGGTAGATCTTGTCTAATATATAATTAAATAAAGAACAGATGAAAACCTTTAAAGATTACATACTTGAATCTAAAGTTGATTCCGATGATCTATTGAGAGTTTTGAATGAATCAGAATTATCAGAAGAACAGAATGCAGCTATTGATGAAGCGGTACAAAGAATTGTAGATGCTCATAATAATGGACAAAATCTCGATGAAATTGTCGAAGAGATTGTNAATGAAGGAATCTTAGGATCAATCTTNGGTGGTCTTACTGGTTTTGCATTAGGTAAAAGTATTGGTGAAGCAATCTGTAAAGTCTTAGGGATTGAAAAGGGCGCTCTTTATGATTTATTAACTAGTCGACTGGTTGGTGCTGCATTAGGTGCAGTATTAGGTAAGAGACTCTAATCCAAATATTGTGGTAAGAATTGGTATTGACTTTTCATTGAATAGTCCAGCTGTATGTGTTAAAAATGGTAAAGGCGAATACATCTTTATTTCATTTTTTAATTTTGGTGACCGTATCTGGGATGATACAAAAAAGATTCCTAAAGCATTTCAAGTTCACCAAGAACTAATTGAGAATAAGACAATATTAGGTTTCCCTTATTATAGAAATGTTACATCAGATTCTTTCTTAATTAGAGAAAGGGAAAAGTTAGAAGATTGCAGATCAATAGCAAGTCTTATTACAAATTCTCTTATATCCTTTTTTGGTTCTGATAATGCGCAAGTTTCATTAGAAGGATTCTCTTATGGATCAACTGGAAATTCATTTATAGACATCGTTCAATATAACTCGTTTTTACGATCATCATTATTAGAAACATATGGGTCTGATAAAATATCAATATTCCAGCCATCTCATGTAAAGAAATTAGCTGGTAAAGGAAATGCAAATAAACATTATATGATTAAGGCATTCCAGGATGATGTCCTTAATGATAAAGATTTAAGAAATACAAAATTATGGAAATATGTACAAGGAAAGGACTTTAGCGAAAAGATCCCAAAACCATTAGATGACCTTGTAGATGCATACTTCATCCTTAACTCTCAAACCACTAACTAATAAATACTATTCTTTCAATCAATCAGTTAAATTTTATATATAGAGTTATTAACTTAGTTTCAGATTCTTATGATAAATGCAATAAAAAATAGAATATTTGTTAAAAAGGATGAGTACCCTGATAAAATAGGCTTGATTTATGTACCTAAATTGGAAGGGCAACATGCTCCACCTTATTCAGGTACTGTCATATCGGTAGGACCTGATGTTACTGACGATGATATTAAGGTTGGTTGTAAGCTGCTTTTTCATGATATAGCTGGTACCGAATTTACATTCAATGAGGAAAAGATATTTTCTATTAGAGACATTGATGTTATTGGAATAGTGATGGATGAAAATCTAAATATTCTCTGAAACTAAGTACCGTTGTGAATATATAAATAACAAAGGAACTGATTTATCAGGGAATTTGAAATTGGCATTAACAAGGCAAAGTTTTTATTGGCAATCCCGGGCACGTAAATAGGCAATGCTAAGTTATGCTTTTAATTAACTTAAAAACAAAACTTAAAAAAAAGGCAACTAAAATGGCAAATGAATTCGACATTTTCAGTGTGAGTGTTAACGACCTCGACACAGGAGATCGCCCTTCAGGCGGAGGCAGCGATCTTTACTCCCCAAAGCCCGATCAAGGGCAAGACGGTACTTACCGTTCTCTACTTAGGTTCTTACCTAATATTAAAAATCCCCGCAAACCTTTCGTTCGCAAATTCGTTTATTGGTTAGAAGACCGAGACGGAAATGGTTTCTATGCAGATTCTCCATCTACTGTAGGCGAGAAATGTCCGGTACAGGATCTTTTCTTTAAACTACGTAACAGTGAATCCGCTGTAGATAAAAAAATGTCTGAAAGTTTAAAGCGTAGGGAAGTATTCTATGCATTGGTTCAAATCGTTAAAGATCCACAAAATCGTGATCTTGAAGGCCAGGTCAAAGTATTCAAATTTGGATATAAGATTAAGGCTAAAATTGATGAAGAATTGAATCCTCAGTTCGATGAACCTACACAAATCTTCGATCCTTTTGAAGGTAAGAACTTTGAATTGGTTCTTTCTAAGAAAGGTGGTTATCCAAATTATGATTCATGTAAATTCCAAGGATCTCGTTCTGCTATGACCATTAACGGTGAAAATGTAACCGACACTAATGAAGGTCGTAAAATGATTTTGGATTATCTTAAGGATGCTCCTGATCTTGCTAACTTCGATTACAAACCTTGGAATGATGAACAGAGAAATAAAGTAATGAACGTCATTTCTCAGTATTCTTCACCAGGAACTTCAATCGACACTTTAACTAAATCTGCACCTAAGGCTGCT
>JGI24766J26685_10000067_pt1 | contig 22722 bp, 15 predicted proteins | sample SanBayMetagenome_FD_26685 | JGI IMG/M metagenome (IMG submission 26685)
TGGGCTCCTTGGCGGGCTCTTTGGCATGGTCGCCTGGCCCAATTTTTCGCTCGCGCACCATTTCCTAAAGCCTTAGCTCCTAGAGGTTTTAGCTATGTTTCCGTGCTGGTCCATCCGTGCAGGTCCACCCTTGCGGTGCAGTTATAGCAGATACGGGAGTTATGGTTCTCGGGGCTCGGGAAGTCAAGACGAGGGGTTAATTATGCAAAAAATGCGGGATTCTTGGAACGATTGCCCAACTTCGCTCTCTTTTCCTTAAGCTTTTCTCTATGATTTTCCGTATTCCTACGGAAGGACGCCTTGCGCGCCCATCCGAACCGACCTGCGGAGTAAGCTTGGCAGTCCAGCGGAGCATCCTGGCGGAATATTTCGTGGATCGAAGGATCGAATCAGAGGCAACCTACCTTGAAGAACTCCATCTTGAAAATCAGCAACTTGAAGCTCGGTCTGGAATCCTTGGAATCACGTAAGCTCTGTGCGGTCGATTTGTCGGTCGATTCGCCCATNGAGTGCTTTGNGGGCCACCTTCCTTCATTCGCCATGGTGTCGTCGGCCAGCGNCGAGACTCGCCGACTTGCTGCCGATGTCGATGGAGATGGTCGGGTCAGTCCNATCGATGCTCTTCGCGTGATCGACGCTTTGAATCGCGTCGGTACGTCGCGACCGGTTTCGGGTGGCGAAGGAGAGCAAGAGCCGATTGGGAGCCTTGATACCAACAGCGACGGGTCGTTGAACCCGATCGATGTGTTGGTCGTGATCGATGCTCTCAATGCTTTTGAGGGCTTCGAGGCGACTGCCTTCGAGGGCTTTGAAGCGACGGCTTTTGAGGAGTTCGAGGCGACTGCCTTTGAGGATGTAGAAGCTACGGCTTACGAGACCGATGTGGTCTTCGAGGAATACGATACTGAGTTTGATTTTTCTTGGGTCAAGCGGGGCGGGATCGACGATGAGTTCCCACTGTTCCTCGACGAGCAATTCGAGCTTTTTGCTTACGAGGATTTCTCTGATGAATTCACTAAGGAATTCTCCGAGGAGTTCGCTGAGTTCACCGAGCTCTACCCTGTCTATGCGACCGCGGGGGTAGGTTCCACTGGACTAATGAATGTAGCCATGTTTTCTCAGAACGGTCCCCTTGGGCATGCGATGCGCAAGAACATGTTGGAAGACGCGGGTCTTGAGCCTGCGGTTGTCAGTTANTTTTCGAGCAATTTCCTTCGTGGATTTGCACGCTAGGAATCTCCAAGCATCGCGTTGGATTTCTTCCTGGGATGGTTTACACTGAGGGCTCCGTGTGAGAAACGCGGAGCTTTTTTGTTGACTGTTCCCACCACATAGGATTCCATTGCTATGCGTCCTCGAACGATCGCCAACTCGTTTCTGCTCTCTGTTTTGGTTTTGCCGGCGTGCGATTTGGTTTCAGGCCAAGAAATCAAAGAGAACTTCATCGCTTCGGGGATGTCGCAAAAGATGGGTGGGTATCGCCCGATTCGCGCTGCGATGAGCGACGATGCCAAGGGGATCGATAAGACCCCCGAAGGACTGACGGCTCCGAAGTTTGGCAAATTCGAGCTCGATGGGAAGACTTGGGCGTTCATTCTCGATGAGCCTGAGGATGGCAAAGCTGCCCTTTACATCGATGCGAATCAAGATGGCGATTTGACCAATGACCCTCAGGTCGAATGGACGATGCGCAAGCAGGGTGAGTTTAGCACTTACAACGGCTCGGCGAAAATCGAGTTGAACAAGGATCAAGCTGGCGCGTTGGGGATGTACCGTTTTGATCCCAAGGATCCGAGTCGTGCCCAGCTCAAGGACGCGCTGATGTATTACATCGACTTTGGTACGGAGTTCCAAATGGAGATCGACGGCAAAGAGTTCAAGACCTTTGCTGCTGGCCCATTGGCTCCCAACGCGATGCTTCCGATGGACCGAAACGGCGACGGACGCGTGAGCCGCAATTACGAGATGGTGCGTCTGGGAGCACCGTTTAACTTCACCGGCAAGACCTATGTTCTCGAGGCCGTCGATGGCAAGCTATCGTTGAGCAAGTCCGAGACCGAGTTGCCCGAGATGCCAATGCCACCGGATCTGCGACTTGGTCAAAAAGCTTTGGAATTCACGGCCACGACGATGGACGGCAAAGAGGTGCGTTTCCCACAGGACTACAAGGGCAAGTTGGTGATGCTCGACTTCTGGGCGACTTGGTGCGGTCCTTGCATCCGTGAGATTCCGAACATGAAGAAGGCTTACGATGCCCATCATGAGAACGGCTTCGAAATCCTTGGGGTCAGTTTTGACCAAGAGAAGATGGAGGAGAAGATCAAGGAGTTTCTCGAGAATCGCGAGTTGCCTTGGGCACAGATCTACGAGGGCAAGTACTGGGAGACCTCGTTGGGCAAGATGCACGACGTCAGTGGGATTCCGTTCGTGTTATTGGTCGACGGGGACACCGGGGTGATTTTGGGGACGGCCCAAGAGCTCCGCGGTGAGGGTCTCAGCGATTTTATCGCTGAGAAGCTCGAGAAGAAAAAAGGATCGAACTGATCCTTGGAATTCCCTTTGGCATTCGGAGGCAAAGCCGAATGGCGTTGAATTGGTGTCAGCGGAAGTGCGCAAGCACTCCGGTGAGTGATGGAATGTGCTCGACGTTGCAGTTTTTTTCACCGGACGGCAAGCGCCGTTCCGCTTTTAATTCAACGCCAATCGGGACTCGAGCTAGATTAGCTTGAGTCAATGATGCTTGATAAATCAGTTTAGGCTAATTTGGCTGCAGTTGATCATGGTGGGCCTCGTTGGCTTGGCGGGGACCGACAAGGTTCCAGGCCAAGCCCATGCGGGCTAGGATGTTGATGAACCACCAGGATGGATCGAATTCGAACCAGCGATGTCCGTGTTGGGCGCTTCGCTGGTCTGCATGGTGGTTGTTGTGCCAGCCTTCGCCGAACGTCAGGTAGGCGACCCACCAAGAGTTGGTGCTGTTGTCCCGGGTTTCGTAGTTGCGATACCCCCATTTGTGGCAGACCGAATTGACGGCCCAGGTGACATGGAGGGTGAAGATGGTCCGGACNANGACNCCCCAGGTAAACCAAGAAGCGGCCAACCAGAGAGCTTGGGCGTTGCTGCCCGTGGTGGCCAGTCCAAAGAGATANCCGAGTCCGACGAGGATCGCNGCGTGGGTGACATAGACCCAGAACCACATGAGGTTTCGCTCGAGTTTGAAGTAGAACGGGTCACGCAATAGGTCGCGGACGTAGCGTTCGAAGTGCACCACACCGTCGTGGCGTCGGTCGACGAAGAGCAACCAGCCGACATGTCCCCAGAGGAAATCGACCCATGGGGAATGGGGGTCGGGTTGATGATCGCTGTGTTGGTGGTGCATGCGATGGATGGCGACCCAGCGCGCGGGTGAGTCTTGGAGGGTGCAGATACCGCACAGTGCGATGAAATGCTCAAGACGTTTGGGGCATTCGAATCCGCGGTGGGTCAGGAGTCGGTGGTAACCGATGGAGACCCCTAGGCCGTCGAATAGAATGTGGGCCATGATCCCGACGACCAACCCNCTCCAGGAGAAGAGGCTTGGGAAAAACGCCAGGACTCCTAGGAGGTGGACTGTCAAAAGGGACAGTGCGTAGGGCCAGTAGACGGTAAGGGGTTGGGTTTCGACCGGGTGGTCGAGTTGTTTGCTTCGTTGCAACATTGAAAGACATCCTTGTTTTTCATGGTGTTACTTGCTGTCAGAGGATCCTGTATCCAAGACTGCCATGAAGGCTTTTTGGGGGATATCGACCGAGCCGATCGATTTCATCCGCTTCTTGCCTTCCTTCTGTTTAGCCCACAATTTCCTTTTGCGGGTGATATCGCCACCGTAGCATTTGGCGGTGACGTTTTTGCGGAGAGCCGGGACGGTTTCCCGTGCGATGACTCGCGATCCGATGGCGGCTTGGACGGCCACTTCGAACATGTGTCGGTCGATTTCTTCCTTGAGTTTTTTGACCACCGCGCGACCTCGTCGATCCGAGTCTCGGCGGTCGCAGATGATGCTCAAGGCGTCGACGCGTTTGCCGTTGACGAGGATATCCATACGTACCAAATCGGCTTCTTCGTAGCCGATGATTTCGTAGTCCATGGTGCCATAGCCACGGGTTGCACTTTTCAATTTGTCGTGAAGGTCGTAGATGACTTCAGCGAGCGGTAGATCGTAGCTGACCATGGCGCGCGTTCCCGAGAGGTATTCGTTGCCTCGGAGGATCCCGCGTCGGTCTTGGCAGAGTTTCATGGTCACTCCGATGTATTCGGTCGGCAGAACGAAGTTCACGCGGACGATCGGTTGGCGGAATTCTTCGATGTCGCCCGACTCGGGGACTTCTTGAGGGCGGTGGATTTCAAGCCGTTCCCCGCCGCGTTTGATGATTTCGTAGGTCACATTCGGAGCGGTTTGGACCAGGTCGATATCGCATTCGTTCTCGAGGCGTTGCTGGATGATTTCCATGTGCAGGAGGCCGAGGAAACCGCAGCGAAAGCCGAATCCGAGGGCTTCGCTCGTCTCGGGAGCGAATTCGAACGAGGGGTCGTTGATCGAAAGTTTTTCCAAGGCATCTCGCAGTTCGGAGAAGTCTTGTCCATCGCTCGGATAGAGGCCGCAGTAGACCATGCGTTTAGGGGGTTGGTAACCTTCGAGCGGTTCGACTTTGTCGTTGTTGGCATGGACAACGGTATCGCCGATACGGACTTCTTTGAGGGACTTGATATTGCAGATCAAGTAGCCGACTTCGCCGGCGGTGAGTTTATCGACCGCCCTGCGTTCGGGGACAAACTGGCCGAGTTCGAGGACTTCGTGGTTGACCCCGGCTCGGTAAAACCGGACCTTGTCCCCCCGTTTGACTTCTCCCGACATGAGCCGCACGTAGGTGATCGCTCCTCGGTAGTCGTCGTAGTGGGAATCGAACACCATGGCCTGGAGGTGTCCTGTGGGGGTTCCCGATGGGGGAGGGACGCGTTCGACGATGGCCGCAAGGAGTTCATCGATTCCGATGCCAGCTTTTCCCGAGCATTTGACGATTTCCGTCGGGTCGATCCCGAGGATATGGTTCATTTCGGTGGTGACTTCATCGACTCGGGCGTGGTTGAGGTCGATTTTGTTGATGACCGGAATGATTTTCAGGTCGTGGTCCATGGCCGAGTAGGCGTTGGCGACGGTTTGGGCTTCGACGCCTTGGAAAGCATCGACCAGGAGCAAGGCTCCTTCGCAGCAGGACAACGAGCGGGAGACTTCGTATTGGAAGTCGACGTGACCGGGGGTATCGATGAGGTTCAGCTCGTAGAGCAGGCCTTTGTAGATGTACCTGAGCGATACGGCTTTGGCTTTGATGGTGATTCCGCGTTCGCGTTCAAGATCCATCGCATCGAGGAGCTGCTCCTTCATCTTGCGGATTTCGACGGTTCCGGTCCGTTCGAGCAAGCGGTCGGCCAGGGTGCTCTTTCCGTGGTCGATATGAGCGATGATGCAGAAGTTTCGGATCCGTTCGATCGGGACATCGCCGGTAGTTTTTAGTTCTTTTCCGTTCATAGTGCTTTATGGTAGTCGCAACGGGCGATTCCCGCAGCGCCAATGTACCCCGCATCGGCCCCAAGGCTGGCAAATTCTATGTGGGTGCCCGCTTGGACATATTCAAACGTTCGGGCTTCGAATCCCCTGCGGACCGAGTCGAGGAACCGCTGGCCGGTCGGCGAGTTCGAGCCTCCGAAGTTCATAGCCCCACCCAGGACGACCAGACCGGGATCGACCATATGGACCATGCTGGTGATGCCGATAGCGAGGTAATCGCCGGTTTGCTCGATGAATTTCAAGCTCCAGGGATCTCCTTGCTCGGCGGCTTCGAAGATCCGCTTTGCGGTAATCTTGTCGATTTGGGATGCCAGAATGCTCTTGGCACCGGCCTGGAGCTCCTCGCGGGCTCGGGCCGTGACCCCCGAAGCGCTCGCATAGGCTTCCAGATGGCCTCTGCCTCCCCCCCAAGCACACAGGCGGGCCTCGGGACTCGGATCGATGATCATGTGCCCGCATTCTCCGCCGAAGCTGTTGCGACCGACGACCAGCTCGTTGTCGATGATGACCCCTCCGCCGACTCCCGTACCGAGGGTCAGAAGGACCATGCTATCGTGGATTTTCCCTGTTCCGATCCAGAATTCTCCAAAAGCAGCCGCATTGGCGTCGTTGGCGTAGGACACCGGGAGTTTGAGCGACTCTTCGAGCGATTTGACGATCGGAAAATGATGCCAATGGGGATGGTTCGGTGGCTCGATCAGCATTCCTTTTCGGATGTCTTGGCTACCAGGTGTGCCTAATCCGGCTCGAACGACACGCGATGGGTCCAGGCCGAGCTTTCCGACGATGTCGCGGCAAGCTTCCGCGACGCGACGCATCGCATCGGCGGGGCCTTGGGGTTCAAGCGTATCGATCGCACTGTACCCGAGCGTTGCTCCTTGGTCGTCGGTCAAACCGATCTTGATGCCTGTGCCCCCGACGTCGATCCCGAAGAAGTAGGGCGATTGGGCTTGATCGAGCGATATGGTTTTTTGTTGGGTCATGATGGAGAAGAAAAGAGGGGGCGGCAGAAGGTTCGGGCGGAGAAAAGTTGGAGCGGAGCGAGTTGATGGCTAGATAAGCAGTGGGACGGGGAAAAGGGCTATTCGGCGATTTTACTGGGCAATGGCTGGTTTCTTGTTTTTTCGTACTCGATCGGTTGCATCGACTAGGGTCGAACGCCCATTGCAAAGCGATTGAGAGCGTTAGCAGTCGGGACATTGACCGGATCGGTCTCGGAGGCGCCTTTCGAGTACGAGTACCATTTCATTGAGTACGAGTACGACCAAGAGCAACCATTTTTAGTCACTACGATACCTGGAAAACAGAGAAAAGTAGTGCCTGTCATTGTAGGGGATCGCTCGTTGGTGGGCTACTCAATGAAATGGTACTCGTACTCGATGCTGTATCGTCGAGTACGAAAAGCCAGGGAAAACATCGATTGAAACTCCGAAACATGCGAATAGCGCAACTTCAAAGTGCGAACTCGGGGAGTTGGGCGTGTTTGGTTCTGAGAGAAATTCAGCTTGGGGGAAATCGCGTCGAATTCATGGTAGAATCTAGGAGACTGTTGAACACATTGCGACATCGGCGCCGCGAGCGCTCGGGTCGTCGGATCCGTTTGTGAACCCGTTCGGTGGTTTTTTTATGCGTGAATACCTCCGTTGGACATGGCTCTTGAGCTGGAGCTTGATTTGGACTTTGCTCTTGGGGCTCGGAAGCCAAGCCCAGGAGGCAGAGGGTTTGGAGTATTTCGAGACCAAGGTTCGTCCGATACTGGTCGAGCACTGTTACGAGTGCCATAGCGGGTTGGAGAAGCAGGGTGGGTTGCGATTGGATCATCGCATGGGGATCCAGAGGGGTGGGGATTCCGGACCCGCTTTCGACTCGGACCGACCGGCCGAGAGTCTGTTGCTCCGGGCTGTGGGTTACCAAGATTCGGACTTGCAAATGCCTCCGAGCGGGAGGCTTGGGGATGCTCAGGTCGCGACACTAGAGAAGTGGATTTTGTCGGGAGCCCCAGATCCTCGAACGAATCCCAGCGGAGGAATGACTGAGGATCTTTCCAGCGAGCAGGGCAAACCCACGGGGATGAGTATCCAGGAGGGGCAGTCCTTTTGGTCGATGCGTCCCTTGGGGTCGGTATCGATTCCGACACCGGTTCGGGCCGATTGGTGCCGAAATCCGATCGATGCGTTTGTCTTGCAAGCTTTGGAGTCCAAGGGACTTCGTCCGGCCCCGCCGGCTTCGGATCGGGAATTGCTGCGACGTTTGAGTATGGATTTGATCGGGTTGCCACCGGAACCGGCCGAATACCGGGCTTTTGAACAAGACACTGCACCCGAGGCGATCGACCGTCAGATCGATCGCTTGCTCAGTTCGCCGCAGTATGGAATTCGGTACGCTCGGCATTGGCTTGATGTGGCGCGTTACTCGGACTCGAACGGACTCGATGAAAACATCGCCTACGGGAACGCTTGGCGTTACCGTGATTACGTGGTTGAGGCCTTCAACAAGGACAAGCCATTCGATCGATTCATCGAGGAGCAGATCGCCGGAGACCTGTTGCCCGATGCGAGTCTTGAGAGCAGGATCGCAACGGGCTACTTGGTCTTGGGGGCCAAAGTCTTGGCCGAACCCGATCGGGACAAACTGATGATGGACACGATCGACGAGCAGATCGATACGATCGGGAAGACCTTCATGGGCATGACGATCGGTTGCGCTCGATGCCACGACCATAAGTTCGATCCGATCAAGCAGCGGGATTACTATGCCCTTGCGGCGATATTCAAGGGGACGAAGACCTTTGGCGATAGCAATTTCGGTGCGATCAAGCACTGGAACGAGATCTCGTTTGCCACCGAGGAGGAGAAAGCGAACGTCAAGTCGATCGAAGCACAGATCGCCGAGAAGAATGGGGTTTGGACGAAACTCAAGAACGAAGCGATTGGCAAGTTGCGTCAGAGGGTCAAGCAGCAGGCAGCCGACTACTTAGCGATCGCATCGACGTTGACCTCGGAAGCGACCCTCAATGAGTGGCAAAGCGCGGGCCAGGAGCTTGGGTTGCATCCTCGGGTGCTAGCCAATTGCCGCCGATACTTGGACAACCACCGTCATACACCGATGTTCGAGAAATGGCATGCTTTAGCAGGCCTTGGGGACATCGCTGGGATTCGAGCCCACTATCTAGCCCTATTCGAACGCGTGGAGCTTGAGTGGGAGAAGGCCAAGTCAACCGATCCTCAGATCAAGAGGCTTGAGGATCCGGAGCTTGAGGCTGCTCGCATCGCCTTGTCCGATGCGGGTGGATTTCTCGCTATACCGGCCAAGATGGAGCATGCTTTGGATGACGAGAGTCTCAAGCAGATCCATGAGTTGGCCGAAGTCGCTAGGGTCTTCGAGAGCAGCGCTCCGGACGAATCGTCCGCGATGGGAGTCGGGGACAAAGGGGTTGTCGATGGATTGGCGATCCACATTCGCGGAAGCTATCGGAACCTTGGTGATTTCGTGCCCCGGGGATTTCCAAGTGTGATGGTCAATCCGGGAACTGCGCCGATTTTTGGGCGTCAGGGGAGTGGCCGTTTGGAGTTAGCACGGTGGCTCGCATCCCCAAGTCATCCGTTGGTAGCTCGGGTGATCGTCAACCGGGTTTGGCGTTGGCACTTTGGAAGGGGGCTTGTCGAGACGACGGAAAACTTCGGCGTCCTGGGGGATCGGCCCTCGCATCCGGAGCTTTTGGATTACTTGGCCAGATGGTTTATCGAATCGGGTTGGTCGATCAAGGAACTGAATCGTCTGATTTTGAGTTCGGCGAGCTATCAGATGTCGAGCGTTCATCCCGAGCCCGAGTCGGCTTTAGCCAACGATCCTGAGAATCGGTTGCGTTGGTATTTTTCCCCGCGGCGATTGGAGGCCGAGCAGTTAAGGGATTCGATCTTGTTTGCCTCCGGCGGTCTGGATTTGCGGTTGGGAGGCAAGTCGGTCCCGCTGAGGAATAGGCAGTTTGTGTTCGATCACACGTCGATCGACCACACCAAGTACGAGAGTGCCCGCCGGACGGCTTATTTGCCCATCATCCGCAACCATTTATTCTCGCTCTTGGAGCAATTTGATTTTCCGGATCCGACGATGCCCGTTGGAAGTCGAAACACCAGCACGGTATCTTTGCAGATGCTCGTGTTGATCAATGCCGACTGGATTGTCGATTCGGCTCGCCGACTTGCCCAGCGCAGCGAGGCTTACTCGAGCGAGCCGCCTGGGCGTGTCGATTGGTTGTTCGAAGAGGTCTTGGGTCGCCGGCCCGAGCCTTACGAGCGGCAGAGGCTTTTGGAGTANGTCATGGGTCAGCCCGACGAGAGCGCATCGCGTTGGGAGCAAGTCGCGCACAATCTTTTGGTTTGCAGTGAGTTCCTTTATGTTCCCTAAAAGTATGTTCCATCAAAGCCAGCAAGAGCCGGGTTACCTTGGGAACCATTGCGTTGGGGGCCATTCGCCGGGTTTCCAGCCGGGTTTCCAGTCGGGCCAGATTCCTACAGCGGGCAATTTGTTGTTGGCCTCCAGCAGGCGTCGAGTGCTTGAGTCGACGGCTTTGGGGTTCGGCTACTTGGCCCTACGAAGTCTTTTTGGCGACACGAACGCGATGGGTCAGGACCCGACGGGTCCATCGGCCGGTGGGCTGTCGGGTTCGAGCGGCCCGCATCTGAGACCGCGAGCCAAGCGGATTGTGTTTTTGTTCATGAAGGGTGGGCCTTCGCACATCGACACCTTTGACCCGAAACCCTCATTGACTCGCGACGACGGCAAGCCACCACCGTTCGAGCTTCCTCGAGTGGTGTTTGCTCAACAAGGAAATTTGCTAAAGTCGCCATGGGCATTCTCGCAGCATGGGCAAAGCGGCTTGCCGGTCAGTGAGCTTTTTCCGAACGTGGCCAAGCACATCGACAAGCTTTGCGTGTTGCGTTCGCTGCATGGAAGCAATCCGGCCCATGGAGGCGCGTTGCTGAAGATGCACACTGGGAGCGACCAGTTCGTCAGGCCCAGCATGGGAGCTTGGATCACCTACGGACTTGGGACGGAGAATCAGGACTTACCGGCGTTTGTGACGATCTGTCCGACCTTAGCGCACGGAGGGGTGAACAATTGGGGGNCGGCATTCCTNCCGACGTATTGCCAGGGGACACCGATTGGCAATGCGAGTCAACCGGCTAGGCAGGCTTCGGTGCAGCATATTGTTCATCCGAGTCTCGACCGAGTTTCGCAGAGAAAGCAATTGGACTTGTTGGCCAAGATGAACGAGGATTTCTCGAAGGCCTATCCCAACGAGGCTTCGATCGCTGGGCAACTGGGAGCTTACGAGTTGGCGTTTCGGATGCAATCGAGTTTGCCAGAGATTCAGGATTTGCAGACCGAGACCCAAGCGACCTTGCGGCTCTATGGACTGGACGATCCGGTGACAGAGAATTTTGGCCGTCAGTGCTTGATGGCGAGGCGTTTNCTCGAGCGAGGGGTTCGGTTTGTACAGGTCACCCATAGCGATAGCGAGGTGCAGTGGGACCAGCATTCGGATTTGTACCAAGGGCATACGAAGAATGCAGCGGAGGTCGACAAGCCGATTGCGGGATTCCTTGCCGATCTTGAGCAGCGAGGATTGCTCCAGGACACCTTGGTGTTATGGGGTGGCGAGTTCGGTCGCACACCGACATCGCAAGGCAACGGACGGGACCATAATCCGCATGGATTTTGCATGTGGATGGCCGGAGGGGGTGTCAAGGGTGGGTATGCTTACGGAGCCACCGACGAGTACGGATACTATGCCAGCGAGAAGAAGATGCACGTGCATGACTTGCACGCGACGATTCTTCACATCATGGGTTTGGATCATGAGCGGTTGACTTATCGGTATGCCGGTAGGGATTTCAGGCTTACCGATGTTGCGGGCCAAGTCGCCCATGAGATTTTGGCTTAGAGAGTCTTCAGGTACTCGAGCAGATCGGACTTTTGCTCCTCGGTCAGTTCGTCTGGGTAATCGTGGCCTTGGGCTGATTTTCCGGTGACTTGGGTGTCGAAGTACCAGCGGCGATCGGCGTTCGAGAGTTTTGCGGGGACCTCTTCGAGGGTCTCGACGACCAGACCGATCGATTCTTCGTCGAGTCCCATCGCGATGCGTCTCCAGACTTTGGGGCGTTCTTGGGGGTGGAGCAGATGCCAGAGGGTCGGGACGCTCCCGTTGTGCAAGTAGGGGGCCGAGGCCCAGATTCCGTCAAGGGGAGGGGCGACGTATCCGGCGACTTGGGTGTAGGTCGATTGCTTGCCGTAGTCGGCAAACCAGCTTTGGCCGTACGAGTCGCGATGCTTGGCCGTGAGGGAATCGAAGCGGACGCGATCGGTGTTGATGTCCTCGATATCGACCATCAGTTCGGGGTATTTGCCGACGTTTCGATTGGTCGACTCGGAGGCTTGGTAAGTTCCGTGGCATCGCGCGCAATGGTCTTGAAAGACCACTGCACCTTTTTGGGACTTTGCCGCGTCGATCGCCAGTGGGAATTTCGGGGGGCGGAGTTCTTCGAGGAAGCGGTAGACTTCGCGAAAGTCTTTTTCCCAGAGACGGAATTTGTCGGGTCCATTTTGGCGAACCAGCATGAATTGCATGAGTCCTTTGTGGCCTTTTTCGGCAAAGCCATCGATGTACAGATGGGACTTGCGGTAGAAGTGCCACCAGGGTGGGGCGTCCATATCGTGGTGGACCATGGGTGCGGGGATACGGTTGGTGTGGATATTCAGATCGGCGTCGCGAAAGTTCATCAGAGCCACGCCGAACATGACGGCGTTGCTCGTGCCGTTGGAGGTTCCCAGGGGCATGACCATCGAGCCGAGGTCCATTTGGGCCAGAGGTTTGCCGAGTTTGAACTTGGTCTTCCGGATTTTCTCGGTCAGCGATTCAAGTGCATAGGTCGTGTTGGGGGCCCCGGGGTAGGTTGCACCGTAGAGGTTCCCACCGTGGCAGGCAAAGCAGTTCATCACGTACTGGCCTGTGGGAGTCACGACGTACTGCAGGGGGCGTTTGGGGTCCTCGGGGCGAGCCGAAAGGCCGTGGGCAAGCCAAGTTGCTTGTCGAGTATTTTTCTCGAGGGGAAGATCCAAAAAAGGCCATCGATGATCGAGTGCATCGACGCCCTTGAGGACTTCTTCGTCGAAGTCGGCAGGCAGATAGACTTTTTGGGTCAATCGTTCGTATCCTGCTTTGGCTTTCCAGGACATCGAATTTTCGAGCGTTTGGTATTGGCTTCGGAGGCTCGCTTCGATGGCATCACGGTTCTTAGTTCGCGAGTCTACGAAAGCCTTCAGGTCGTTGGTTTTCGGAGCGGCGGTGGGGTTGGCCGGTGCGTCGTCGATCGGATCTTGTGCCAGAGCATAGGCCCCTAGGCACGCAAAGAGGATGGCCGAGGCCTTTAGGCGGATAAGTTGGGCGGGTGCTGAGGACACAGGAGCGATCTTTTTGCCAGGGGCGGGTTCCATTGGGCCGTTTCTCCGATTTTGCGGGTACCTAGGTATCATAGCAAACCGAAAAGATGGGTGAAAAGTTCAATGGAAAACGCCTTAGGCTTGGGAAGTTTTTGGAATCCAATAGAATGCTGGCCGCTGTGAGTGTGATGCTGGGTGTGTATTTCCGTAGGCAAATGGCCATAAGGTGATCCAACGAGATGCGAGTATTAGTGGTTGGCAATGGTGGACGAGAGCATGCGTTGGCTTGGAAGATCCGACAAAGTCCGCGACTGACACGTTTATGGATTGCCCCTGGGAATGCAGGCACGGCGCTTGAGGGAGAAAACGTTGCGATTTCGGCTGACGACATCGCTGGTTTGGTTCGCTTTGCGAAAAAGGAGTCGGTCGACCTTGTGGTCGTTGGGCCTGAGTTGCCTTTGACACTTGGGTTGGTCGACGCGTTGGAGCAGGAGGGGATACGAGCTTTCGGCCCATCGAGGGCCGCTGCCCAGCTTGAGGGTAGCAAGGTGGCATGCAAGCAGGCTTTGCGCAAGGCCGACGTACCGACGGCCGAGTACCAGGTCTTTTTGGATGCCGACAGTGCGACGCGCTATGTCAAGGCTCGATATCCAGGGGAGCGGGACAAGGCGGCACTGGTAGTCAAGGCCGACGGTTTGGCCAGCGGCAAGGGGGTGATCGTCTGTTCGCGTCGCGAGCAGGTCCTCGAGGCGATCGACCGGATGGGCAGGAAGATGGAGTTTGGCAAGGCGAGTTTGCCGATGGTCATCGAGGAGCGTCTCGAGGGTCAAGAGGTGAGCGTTTTGGCGATAACCGATGGTCGAACGATCCTGCCATTGCCCCCGGCGCAGGATCACAAGGCGGCTTACGATGGCGACCAGGGTCCCAACACCGGAGGCATGGGGGCTTATTCACCCACGCCTGTGATCGACGCGGAGTTGCTCGAGACGGTGGAGGACAAGATTTTGGTGCCGACGATTCACACGATGAAGCGGAGTCGCAAACCGTTTCGTGGGGTACTGTATGCGGGGTTGATGTTGACCAACAATGGGCCGAAGGTACTCGAGTACAACGTTCGTTTTGGGGATCCGGAGTGCCAACCGATTTTGATGCGTTTGCAGAGTGATTTGCTCGACGTGCTCGAGGCGACCGTCGACGGACGGCTCGGAGAGATCGACGCCCCGATATGGGACATGCGTCCATCGATTTGCGTGGTGATGGCAAGTGCGGGGTATCCTGGTCCTTACACCACGGGCCAGGAGATTACGGGTTTGGATGCAGCCGCAGAGATTCCCGACGTGAAGGTCTTTCATGCTGGCACTGCGATGCAGGATGGCAAGGTGGTCACGACGGGAGGCCGGGTTCTTGGAGTCACGGCCCTTGGCGACAGCTTGGCTTTGGCCAAGCTGAACGCTTATAAGGCGGTCAAGGAGATCCGGTGGCCTGGTGCTTGGTGTCGCAAGGACATCAGCGACAAGGCCTCGGCTCATTTGCTCGCATCGGGTCGTGGGGATTAGTTTTAGACGTCGAGATTTCGAACGCTCAGTGCGTGTTTTTCGATGAACTCTCGTCTTGGTTCGACTTTGTCCCCCATGAGAACACGGAACATTTCGTCGGCGGCGGCCGCATCGGTGAGTTCGATTTTGACCATGGTTCGGTTGGAGGGATCGAGGGTTGTTTCGCGGAGTTCTTCGGCGTTCATTTCCCCGAGACCTTTGAAGCGGGTGATGGTCAGTCCTCTTCGACCGCTTTCGCGGATGGCTGGTAGCAGGGCGCGTAGGTCTTCGATGCCGATGAGGTTTTCCTCACGTTCGAGATAAAAACGCGAGTCGGTCGCACCGGTACGTTCTTTGGGGATCAGGTCGGAGATAGAAAAGCCGTGTTGCGCGAGTTCTTGGAGTCCGGTGTTGATGGTTCGGACTTCGAAGATTTCGGAGATGTGAGCGGCTCTCGGGGAGGCCACCTCGCTTGAGGGTTCGGAGTTGACGATCTTTGAGGTTTCGCTCGAGGTGCTTTCGACTTGGATTTGTCGTCGTACGAGGAATTCGTCGAGTTTATCGCGGGTGACGAACCAGTGGTCTTCGGGGCCTAGATCGAGGTGGAAGACTGGGAGTCGTTTGGTTTCAGGGTCCATGCGTTCGGCGTGGACTTTCAGGGAGATTCCTCTTCGTTCGAGGGTCAGGATGGCTTCTTCGAGCGACGAGAGGGAGCGGCACAGCGAGTGCATGCGATCACCTTCGACTTTGGAACCATCTTCTCGGACCAGGGAGCTATCGCCGAGACCTTTTTCGAGGAGTTGGGTTTTCATTTCCTCTTCGGATTGGACGTAGTATTTTTCTTTTTTGCCACGGACGACACGGAACAGGGGTGGTTGGGCTAGGTAGACGTGTCCCCCGGCGACGAGTTGGTACATTTGTCGGTAGAAGAAGCACAGCAGGAGGGTGCGGATGTGCGAGCCGTCGATATCCGCGTCGGTCATGATGATGATGCGGTTGTAGCGTCGTTTGGCGACGTCTTGGTCATCGCCGATACCTGATCCTACGGCTTGGATGATGCTCATGACTTCTTCGTTGGCCAGGACTTTATCTTCGCGGCTCTTGTAGGCGTTGATGATTTTTCCTCGGAGCGGGAGGATGGCTTGCGTTTCTCGGAATCGACCACCTTCGGCGCTACCGCCTGCGGAGTCACCTTCGACGAGGTACAGTTCGCATTCTTCCATTTTGTTGCTGCTGCAATCGCGGAGTTTTCCGGGGAGTCCCCCGCCGCCGAGGACATCTTTGCGTTTCCTTAGGGCGTCTTTAGCTTTGCGGGCTGCTTCTCGGGCTTCGGCTGCGAGCATACCTTTTCGGACCAGCAGTTTGGCGGTTTTTGGATTTTCTTCGAGGTATTTCGAGAGTCCATCGCCGACGGCCGAGGTGATGATGCTTTCGACATCGGAGTTGCCGAGTTTGGTTTTCGTTTGACCTTCGAACTGTGGGTGTGGGACCCGCACGGAGATCACGCAGGTCAGGCCTTCGCGGAAGTCATCGCCGGTGGGAGTCAGGTCTTTGAAGAGGTTTTCTTTTTTGCCGTAGTTGTTGAGTGTGCGGGTCAGCGCCGCGCGGAAGCCAGAGACGTGCGTTCCGCCTTCGAGGGTGTGGATGTTGTTGGCATACGATTGGAGGGTTTCGGTGTACTCTTCGGAGTACTGCAGTGCGATGGTAAATCCGATGCTATCTCGGTTCCCTTCGATCACGATGACATCTTTGTGGACGACATCGCTGGCTCGGTTGAGAAATTCGACAAACTCTTCGATGCCACGTTCGTAGCAGAATTCATCTCCGAGGTCGCTTCGTTCATCGCGAACTTTGATTCGCACCCCGCTGTTGAGGAAGGCGAGTTCTTGGAGTCGTTTGGCGAGGGTATCGTAGAGGAACTTGGTATTCGGGAAGATTTGGTTGTCGGGTTTGAACGTTGTTTTCGTGCCGCGTTTGGTCGAAGCTCCCGCTTCGCGGACTTGTCCTGTCGCGACCCCGCGTTCGTAGGATTGGGTCCACATCTTCCCGTCTCGGTGGACTTCGACTTCGCACCATTGGGAAAGGAAGTTCACGACCGTCACACCCACGCCGTGGAGTCCCCCGGAGGTTTGGTAGGCTTTCTTTTCGAATTTGCCACCGAACTTCAAAACGGTCATGACCCCTTCGAGGGTGCTGATGTCGCGTCCCATTTTCTCAGAAAGATCGACGTGCCGTTCGGTCGGGATCCCGCGACCGTCGTCCTCGACGGTCACTGAGCCGTCGGCATTGATGGAGACCGAGACGGTTTTGGCGAAGTCGGCCATGGCCTCATCGATCGAGTTGTCGACGACCTCGTAGACCAAGTGGTGGAGTCCTTTGAGGGTCGTATCGCCGATGTACATCCCGGGTCGGGCCCGAACGTGCTCGAGGTCGTTGAGGAACTTGAGGTCTTCTGCGTTATAATCGCCGCGATCCAACTCCAAACCTAGTTCGCTTGTCGGATGTGTTGCGTCGTCGTTTGGCTTGCTCATCGGTTATCCTAATTCAAGCAAAGTGATCTCATGGGGGGATCTGTAAGTAAAAGTTCTCAAGAGGAATTGTCCGAAGGACTTTTCTCCGAGGGAGGGTCCGCGTCCCCATTTTTCGTGGTTGCGAGAGGGAGGCATGGCCTCTTTTTCGCTCGTAGCACGATTGTATCAGAAATCGCTTTTTGATGGGATCCAATCGGTTTTTTAGCGGTAGATTTAGACTACTTTCAGATCGCTAGCATAAGCTCTTTTTTCGACTTGACCATCTCCAAGTCAGATCTATGATTATCTCGTATCATCCAGTTGCTACCCCGGCGAACGCTGGTGCAAAGCGGTTTCACCTCGAAGCTTATTTCACATTCGTTCTGGCAACTAATCACTCCGGCGCAAAGATTCTGNGCGCGTGATTTCCCCTTTGTGAAAGTCGAGTGATTTAGACGGATTTTCGTGGTGAGTCACTCGTTGTTTTTTCTGCTATTGAATTGCCGAATCGTCGCGGTGGGTGTTATCGAACGAGAGGCGAGACTTATTAGGAGGCCGAATTTATGATCGATACCGATCGTTTTGTCACATTAGACGACCTTGTGGAAAGCGTACCAGAAGTTCTGGTTCGCGAGGCAGAGCAGAAGATGAGCTCGGCCCAAAGTGCCGTCGAAGAAGTCAATTATTCTATCAAGGACCCATCAAGAATGTCGAAAGATCTCAGCAAGGCGCAGCGAATACGCCGGTTCATGGAGAGCAATCCCGAGGCGAGAAATCGCGATGTCGTCGAGGCGCTTCAGCAATTCAGCATCACCGCAGCCGATGTCGCCAATGTCAAGAGCATTGCGAAACGTCAAGGGAAGTCGATCAGCGAGAGCCCCAAGCGCAGCGAGACTCCAGCCCCTAGCGCTCCGAAGAAAGCCGCCGCGAGCGGCACATCGTTGACGAGTCCAGGATCTAGCATTAGCTTGCCGGAACTCGAAGCGGGTGTAGCGTTTGTCAAGACCGCTGGTTCGATCATGAGAGCCAAGCATCTGCTGATTATCATCGAGCAGATCAAGGCTTGCTAAGGGCACCTGCCCAAGCGAAGTCAGCTCGAGAGTTGTTCTTCGGCCGCTCTGAGCGTATTTTCCAGTAGCATTGCAATTGTCAACGGGCCAACGCCGCCCGGTACTGGCGTGATGGCCGATGCGACTTGAGATACCGAATCGAAGTCGACGTCTCCGACCAACCGGTCTGCGATGCGGTTGATTCCGATGTCGATGACCACCGCACCGGGTTTGACCATCGAGGCGTTGATCCAGTTGGGTTTACCGATCGCCACGAGCAGGATGTCGGCCCTGCGGGTGATTTCCCCGAGGTCGGGTGTTTGGCTGTGGCAGCATGTGACTGTTGCGTTGGCGTTGCTCGGTCCTCCTGGTCCGCTTTTCTGCATGCACAGACACACCAGTGGCTTACCCACAATGTCGCTTCGTCCAACGACGACGACTTGCTTGCCCTGCACGGCGATTTTGCAGCGATTTAGAAGTTGCATCACTCCATGGGGGGTGCAGGGCAAAAAGCGTGGACGGCCCTGGAGCATCAGCCCTACATTTTCCGGTGAAAAAGCATCCACGTCTTTCCTGGGATCGATTCGGTCGAGCACCAACCTTGTGTCGATGGGATCAGGTAGGGGTAATTGGACAAGGATCCCGTGCACCTTCGGATCGGCATTGAGTTCGTCTAAGACCGCCAGGAGTTCCTCGGTGGTCGTTGCTCCCGAGAGTCGATGGATATCGCTTTGGATCCCTGCTTTCTGGCAGGCGATCTCTTTGTTTCGAACGTAGACTTGGCTCGCCGGATCGTCTCCTACCAAAACCGCTACTAATTTTGGCGACGTCGAAAATCTTTCTCGAAAGGCAGAAACGCGAACTGCGATTTCTTCACGGATGTTGTTGGCGATTGCTTTACCATCGAGGATTCGAGCGGTCATCAGAGGCTCACGGGGGCAAGGCCCATCGTGTGGGGCGATCGATGGGCGGAATTCAAATCGATTTTTATTGTTATGCTTACGATCATTGCAGTTATAGTCTGAGTCCCAGGAGCCGCGAAGGGGCCTTTGAGCTAGATTCCAGTCCCAGCGATGGATTAGAATTTTGCGTCCTTCGTGGACTTTACACCAAGCATTCCAAGAACCCGAGCCAAACATGTCGGAAGACACCCGCGAATCAGCAACCAGCCAAACGAATAACGAACCGAAGCTCAGCGCCGTCGAGTTGATCAAGGACACCAGCCGGTATCTTCGAGGCTCGATTCGCTCGGAACTCCTGACCGATTCGACCCACTTTGGAAAAGAGGATCTTCAACTGCTGAAGTTTCATGGAACCTATCAGCAGGACGATCGCGAGCAGCGCAAGTCGGGCGGGGATTCAGGCAAGTCGGAGAAAGAGTACAGCTTCATGGTTCGCTCGCGGATCCCTGCGGGGATCATGAATGCAGAGCAACTCCTGGCGCATCTGGATCTGTGCGATACGATCGGAAATACGACGTTAAAAATCACGACACGCCAAGGCTTGCAGCTTCATGGAATTTTGAAACAAGACCTTCGAGAGTGCATGCAAAAGATCAACAACTGCATGCTCACGACCCTGGCCGCATGCGGCGACGTCAATCGCAACACGATGGCTTGCCCGGCTCCCTATGCGGACAATCTCCGACCGGCGGTACAGAAGTTAGCTCAGGACCTTTCGGACCATTTGTCTCCACAGACAAAGTCGTATTACGAACTTTGGCTCAAGGATCTTGCAAGTGGCGAGGAGACGCTTCAAGGGGGAAGCGATCAGATCGTCGAGCCGATCTATGGAAAGACCTATCTGCCGAGGAAATTCAAAACCGCGATCGCGCTTGCCGACGACAATTGCACCGACGTGTACACCAACTGCCTGGGGTTCATCGCGGTGGTCCGAGACGGCCAAGTGATCGGTTACAACGTGGTCGTCGGAGGCGGGTTGGGAGTCACCCCAAGCGCCAAAAAGACCTTCCCGCGATTGGCAACGCGGATGGCATTTGTCACCCCTGAGCAAGCCGTCGGGGTTGCCGAAGCGATCGTCAAGGTCCAGCGAGATCATGGGTACCGCGACGACCGTAAAAGGGCACGCTTGAAGTACCTTGTGCATGACCGAGGGATCGATTGGATACGCCATCAGGTCGAAGAGGTTTACGGCAGCAAGCTCAAGGATTGCACGGCCGACGATGTCGTCGAGCATCGCGATCACATGGGCTGGGACGACCAAGGGGACGGACGCTGTTTCTACGGCTTCAACGTCGAGAATGGCCGACTCTATGACGATCAGAACCGAGCCTGGAAGAAAGCCTTGCGGGAGATCTGCGAGGAGTTCGAACCCGAAATCCGCTTGACGGCCCATCAGAGCATCCTGTTTTGCAATCTTGATCCCAAGGACAAGCCCAAGCTCGAGAGCATCATCAAACGCCGCGGGCTACCGCTGACCGAGGAGATCTCCAACGTGAGGCGTTGGTCGATCGCTTGTGTGGCGATGCCGACCTGCGGACTTGCGATCACCGAGAGCGAGCGAGCCTTGCCCGGTGTGATCGATGTGATGGAGAAAAAGCTGTTGGAGCTCGGTTTGGACAAGGAGCTTTTCACGGTCCGGATGACCGGATGTCCCAATGGCTGCGCAAGGCCTTACAATGCCGATATCGGCTTGGTCGGCAAGGCCAAGGGCAAGTACACGCTGTATGTCGGTGGAACTCGATTGGGAACTCGCTTGGCGTTCATCTACAAGGATCTTGTTCCGCTCGAGAGCATCACCGAGACCTTATTGCCATTGTTTGAGTCCTTCAAATCCCAGCGAGAGGGCAAGGAGTCGTTTGGGGATTATTGTGCGAGGCTCGGATTGGAAAAGCTTCTTGCGATCGCTTAGTCGATTTGGCAGTCGGGACACTTACCGAAGTAGAACAAAAAAACTATCCATCCAACAGAGAATCGGCATCCGTGCCCTGGTCTTCTTTGCTGGATGGATAGTTCCGATCCGAATGGCATCCGAGCCCATCGGGTGTACTTGGGGACCTGCGTTAGGTCTTAAGCGGCTACGAGTTCGAGGGTTTGCGGAGCGGCGGCCAGGGCTTGGATTCCGGCGATAAATTCTTCGAAGATCTGGGCGTCGAGGGCGCTTGCGGCGGTCGATTCTGGGTGGAATTGGCAACCGACGACGAACCAGTCGTCGAGGCGGCTTTCAATTCCTTCGATGACTCCATCTTGGCAACGGGCGGTGACTTTGAACGCATCGGCGAGTCGATCGATGGCCATGTGGTGTCGGCTGTTGACGCGGATTTCACCTTCTCCGTAGACGCGGCCGAGGATGGACTTGGGTTCGACGACCAGAGAGTGTCGGTGGCTGGGGTCTTGGGGGTCGAGGTGAGGCAGTGCGTTTGGAAGGTCGATTGGGATATGGTAGAAGAGATTTCCGCCTTCGATGACGTTGATCAGTTGGAGGCCGGCTCCGATGGCCATCAGGGACAAGCGACGTTGGGAGATTTCCCGAGCCAGTTGTCGGTCGAAGTCTTCGCGTCGAGCGTCCATGGGGCGGACTGAGCTGTGGAGCATGAAACCGTCTTTGCGGGGATCGAGGTCCCCACCGCCGACCAAAACAAATCCGTCGAGGGAGTCGAGGATGTCGCCGATGCTACCGAGATCTTCCGTCGGAGGGACGACCACAGGAATCCCCCCAGCCTTGGTGATCGCGTCGAAGTACCCGGCAGCGAGAAAAGCGTAAGCAGGGGTTCCTTGGTGGGATCCGCGGTAATCACAGTTCATTCCGATAAGGGGTTTGCGTGCCATGTGTGTATCCTTCGAATTTTGTTTGCGACAAGGTTCGCAAGTGACGGGAAAGTCCGTTGGTGAGCCGAATCCGTTCGGCCCCGGGTGACTTGCGAGAGGCGGTAAGGTAGGGAATCCAGAGACGCGAAGCAAGTTTTCCACTAGATTTTGCGGTGCTCGTAATTGCTAGCTCCAGATGCAGTGCTAGCATTACCTCGGAGTCTAGGGTGGTTGGTCCAAACGGATCGCACGAGCGGTTTCGGAGCATTTAAAATAGGTCGATCTCTCGGGGTTCATTGGCCGATAGACTCCATTGGAAAATACTGCAATTGAGCGATCCTACATGACCAACGACGACCAACGCCGAGAGTTCCTTCCTCGATTGACCGAATCGATTGTTGCCAGCTATGCACAGTCGGATCGGATCCATCATTTGGGGCATTGTCCGTTGCCGAAGTACGATGTGGTGATTGGTATCCTGGAAGATTTCAAGGATCTTTTCTATCCGGGATTCCGGAGACGCGAGGGCTTGCACGCCTCGAATGTGGCTTACTATGTGGGCGATTTGGTCGATTCGCTTCTAGCGAAACTTTCCAAGCAGATCACGCGAGCCTTGATCCATGCCGATCGGGTCAATCAGGAGCCCACCGAGGGGTGTCGCGAGATGGTCGACTATGAGGCTCGAGGCGAGACGATTGCGATGCGGATGCTTGAGCGTGTACCGGCGATTCGCCAAGCATTATCCAAGGATGTGGAGGCTGCATTCGCAGGGGATCCGAGCGTAAGGAACCGCGACGAAATCGTTTTTTGCTT
>JGI24766J26685_10000071_pt1 | contig 22317 bp, 21 predicted proteins | sample SanBayMetagenome_FD_26685 | JGI IMG/M metagenome (IMG submission 26685)
CAAGGGTTGTGCGCCCTATCGCACACGGGGTCGCAAACACCCCCGTTAACAAAATTAGAAAGGCACTACTTCATGCTGGATTCATATTTCAAAATCTCTGAACGGGGCTCTTCAATTGCCCAAGAGGTTCGAGGCGGACTCGTAACCTTCTTCACAATGGCCTACATCGTGGCGCTGAACCCAATCATCTTGGCGTACTCACCTGATGCAAATGGCCAGTTCCTATTCGGTGGTGACGCACCTGCACCAGCAATGGTCGCAGCTGCTACCGCACTAGTTGCTGGTGTAATGACGATCCTTATGGGATCGGTTGCTAATTATCCATTGGCAATTGCAACGGGACTAGGTCTTAACACCTTCGTTGCAGTCGGTATCGCTTCACAGATGACATGGGCTGCAGCAATGGGTCTTGTTGTTCTAGAAGGTTTAATCATCTTGGTATTGGTGCTCACCGGTTTCCGTGTAGCAGTATTCAAGGCGGTTCCACCACAGATCAAGATCGCTATCTCAGTTGGTATCGGCCTTTTCATCGCTCTTATCGGACTTGTTGATGCTGGTTTTGTACGTCGTACAGCAGCTGGACCGGTTCCAGTGGGTCTAGGCGTAAACGGCAATCTTGTTGGTTGGCCAACAGTTGTTTTCGTTTTCGGAACACTTCTGATCATCGCACTCATGGTTCGCAAGGTTAAGGGCGCAATCCTTATCGGAATCGCTNCTGCTACTGGTTTGGCAATTGCTATCCAGCAGGCTTTCAACATCAAGCCAAACTTCACTCCAGGCAACCCTCCAACAATTGTTGATGGTGGTTGGCAACTAGGTATTCCTGCGGTTCCAAAAGAGGTTGTAGCGGTGCCAGAGTTTGACTTCACTGGACAGTTCGATCTATTTGGCGCTTTCAGTGTTGACAACGTTTCACTGATTGCAGCAATTCTCCTTCTATTCACACTATTGCTATCTGACTTCTTCGACACTGTCGGAACAGTTACAGCGATCGGTCATGAATCNGGTCTTGCTGATAAGGACGGCAACGTAGACAACATCCAAAAGATTCTTTTGGTTGACTCTGTNGCAGCTGCTGCAGGTGGTGCAGCGGGTATCTCATCAAATACTAGCTACATCGAATCTGCAGCTGGTGTCGGTGAAGGTGCACGCACTGGTTTTGCATCAGTAGTAACAGGAATTGCATTCCTGCTTACAACCTTCTTAGCGCCACTAGTCGCAATCATTCCTTACGAGGCGGCAACTCCTGCTTTGATCATCGTCGGATTCTTGATGATGTCTCAAATCAAGAACATCAGCTGGGATGACCTGGGTATCGGTGTCCCAGCATTCCTTACAATCATCTTGATGCCATTTACTTACAACATCTCAGTTGGTATCGGCGCAGGATTTATCACACACGTTGTGATCCGCTTGGTACAGGGACGTGGNAAGGAAGTTCATCCTTTGATGTACTTCGTATCAGGTCTGTTTATGATCTACTTCTTGTCTTCACCAATTAATTCCTGGCTTGGATAAGTAGTTAAAGGAAAAGCCCCTGGGAAACCGGGGGCTTTTCTATTGCCACAAAATAGTTGGCAAACCTTGCTGCTTTAGTTTTTCATTGACTTGGGAAAAAGGTTTTGAACCGAAAAAACCTCGGTAAGCCGANAATGGACTGGGATGGACACTGGCGATTACCAAATCNTCTGGAAAATACGCTTTAAGTTCCAGCGCAGATTTTCCCCAAAGAACCGCAATTACTCCCCTCCTTCCCAAAACAGAGGCAACCGTGTTTGTAATCGCTTGCCAACCCAGCATCACATGAGCATTTGAAACACCAACATCCGTGCTCAGGATTCGATTGATCAACATAACGCCTTGTTGGCTCCAGTCACTTAAGTCACCATGGGTTCGAGTGATACCAAGATCGCTATGTAGTTCTTTAAAGATATTACGCAAAGACGCAGGAAGCGTCGNAACGGATTGCTCCACTGAAAATGCCAAGCCATGGGCATGGCCCTTAGTGGGATATGGATCTTGGCCGAAGATGACAACTCGGGTTGAATCTATTGGTGCGGTCAAAGATCTGAAAACAAGATCGTGCGATGGCGCTATTTCTCTAGCTTGCAAGAAATGATCAATTTGTTCAATTAATGCGCGGTGTATCTCAAGTTCTTTTTGCCACTCGGGGTGGAGCTGCTCAAACAGCGGCACGAGCAAAGAATCGCCCCGAATCAGGTGTCACGGATATGGATGTACCGAAGACAGCTGAGACATGTTCTGAGGTAATTACCTGATCAATCGGACCAGATACTGCGATAACTCCATCTTTAAGCAGCAGAGCATGTGTGGTTCCAACTGGGATCTCTTCAATGTGGTGTGTGACCAGAATCGTTGCAGGTGCAAGTGGGTCGGCTGCAAAATTAGCAAAGCGTCTGAGCAAATCCTCTCTGCCACCAAGATCAAGTCCAGCTGCGGGTTCATCGAGCAATAAAAGTTCTGGGTCGGTCATTAAGGCGCGAGAAATTTGTACCCGTTTTTTCTCGCCTTCGCTCAGAGTTCCGTAGAGACGATCGCCTAGTTCACGAACTCCGAAATTAGTCAAAAGCGCCATAGCACGGGATTCATCCCAGAGATCATAGTTTTCATTCCATCGTCCCAAGATTGCATATGCTGCAGTCAACACAACATCCTTGACCGCTTCATCATGTGGAATATCTTCGGCGATAACTGAACCACACAAGCCGATACGTGTTCTTAATTCAAAGAGATCGACCTTTCCCATCTGCTTATCTAGAACCGAAACAGTCCCTTGGGTGGGAAACATTTTTGTAGCCAAGATTTGTAAAAGAGTTGACTTGCCCGCACCATTGGGCCCAAGTACTACCCAACGCTCCCCTTGCGAAATAGAGAAGTTAATGGGACCAAGGATTACTCGATCCCCTCGGCGAACCGAGACCTCGTTGAGGGATAAAACTGAGCTACTCATAGATGCAAAAGATACTGGTTATAGCGCTCAATCGTGGGCAGACCTGACCTAAAGCAATAGTGATTCACGATAACCTTCTCCTCTTATGACAACATCTAGCCACAAGACGGAGCAATTCACCGGATTAATCCTTCTTACCGGCGAGGATAAGCCCGGTCTGGCACATTCACTTTTTGAAGCTCTCTCACCCTTTTCGGTCGCGGTAATCGATGTAGATCAAATCATTATTGGCAATCGATTAATTCTTACTCTTCAGATTTCGCTTAATCCCGCACATCAGAGCGCAATAGAAGCGGATCTGAATTCTTTAGCCACAACTTTGGAAGTTGATATTGCTGCCGTGTTTGCGACCTCGGCTATTCCTGCGGCTAAACCAACATCCTTAACCCTGAAGTTGAGCAGTGCAAAAATGCATCCAAAGTATCTCATGCACGTTACCCAAGCACTTTTTAAAGCTGGAGCAAACATCCAAGACCTTACCCGCAGTGCATCTGACCTGTTCGAAATAGTAATCAAAGTATCTGGTGTTTCAGAAAGCAAGATGCAAGAGGTTATCTCAAGTTTTAATACCGAAACAGAGTTCTCTCTTACAAACGGAGATTAACTATGAGTTTTCAAAAAAGACTGGTTCAGTTAGATGTTGATTCAACATTTATTCAGCAAGAGGCGATTGAGTTGCTTGCAGCAAAAGCCGGCGTATTAGAAGAAGTTGCTCGGGTCACGCAAGCAGCCATGCGGGGTGAATTAGAATTTTCGGAGAGTTTAATTGCACGTGTAGCTCTTCTTAAGGGTCTTTCAGAGGATTCGATTACGCAGGTGCAATCAGAAATTACCCTAACCGATGGGGCGGTCGAGCTAGTTGAACTGTTGCACTCAAAGGGACACTACATTTCTCTGGTCTCTGGAGGTTTCACCAATATTCTTCAACCGCTGGTTGATCAACTGAAAATTGATTTCTATCGAGCAAATACGCTAGAAATTGTGGATGGTCGCCTCACCGGAAAAGTGCTTGGTTCAATAGTTGATCGTGCCGCAAAAGCCCAAGCGTTAAAGGANTTTGCCCAGGCATGTTCAGTTGAATTATCTAACACTGTTGCTATCGGAGACGGGGCAAATGATCTGGACATGATGGCACTTGCCGGAATAAGCATCGCCTTTAATGCAAAACCAATCGTGCAAGCCGCGGCAGATTATTCGATTACGGAACCATCGTTGAGGAGTGTTGCATCACTTATAAAGTTGTAGGTCACAGACGACATGCGTGAATGTCGGTAACCAAAATTCCTCGTGCTCCTAAGGCCCACAACTCGTCCATAACGCGGTTAGTTTCTTTACGCAAAACCATGGCCCTTACTGCAACCCATTCGGGCTTTTGTAATGGAGAAATAGTTGGCGATTCCAAACCAGGTGTGATTGCACATGCTTGATCAATTGAAGTTTTTAGCACGTCATAGTCGAGCAAAACATAGCGCCTTGCCGTTACGACACCCTGAAGTCTACGAATCAAAACCTCTAGACCTGCAGGAAGCTGCTCCCCTTTTCTTTTAATAACGATTGCTTCACTAGTAAGAATTGGATCTCCGAAAACTTGTAAGCCGGCTTGACGCAAGGTATTGCCGGTGCTGACAACATCAGCAATGACATCTGCTACACCCAGACGGATGGAACTTTCTACAGCGCCATCTAGTCGAACAATGGTGGCCTTTACACCTAAGGATTCAAGGCTGTGTTGTACTAAACCTGGATACGCAGTAGCAATTCGTTTGCCTGAAATATCGCTTATCTTCCAATCTTTCCCGATTGGGGCAGCAAATCGGAATGTGGAACTTCCAAAATCTAAAGAGAGCACTTCTTCGGCTGGTGCTGCTGAATCAATCAGCAAGTCACGGCCNGTGATTCCCGCTTCTAGTTCGCCTGATCCCACATAAATAGCGATGTCGCGCGGACGTAAATAATAGAATTCAACTGAATTATCAGGATCAATCAGCACCAAATCACGGGCATCAGTGCGTTGCCTGTATCCAGCCTCTTTCAGGATTTCGATAGAGCTCTCTGCCAAAGAACCTTTATTGGGGACTGCGATTCTTAACATGTGTGCCTCTCACAAATACTTATAGATGTCGTTAAGTGTTAAACCACGCGCAAGCATCAGTGTCTGCAGGTGGTATATAAGCTGACTAATTTCCTCCGCTAACGCTTGATCACTTTCGTGTTCGGCTGCTAGCCACACTTCGCCGGCCTCTTCCAGGATCTTTTTTCCGATCGAATGAACGCCAGCTTCAACTGCGGCAACTGTTCCTGAACCTTCGGCACCTTCAGCAATTTTCTGGCTCAGTTCGAGCCAGAGCTCTTCAAAGGTTTTCATGGGATTAGTTTACTAGAGCCATTAAATGCTCGTTGCGAGTTTTCTGAGGTCTACAACCATCTGCGCTGGATCTGGAGCATTAAACACCGCACTACCAACAACAAATGTGTCCGCACCGGCCTCTAATGCGGTTTCAATGGTTTGCATCGATATGCCGCCATCAACCTGTAACCAAATGGGCCGATCTCCGATAATGGTGCGTGTTTTTCGAACTTTTTCCATCATATTGTCCATGAACTTCTGCCCACCAAATCCTGGTTCGACAGTCATAATCAAAAACATATCTACCAGATCGACATATTGGGCGTAATCCTCGATCTGCGTATTTGGTTTTATGCCCAAGCTAGAACGCGACCCTGCTTTCCTAATGTTCTTGAGCGTTTGCGGAATGTTTTGAGTAGCTTCGGCATGGATAGTCACAGAAGCACATCCCAGTTCTGCATACTGAACCGCAATCAGATCAACATCGGCAACCATTAGGTGAGCATCCACTGCAAGTGAAGACTCGGAAATGATCTTAGAGGCGGCTTCAAAATCAAAGGTGAAGTTTGGAACAAAAACATCATCCATCACATCTAGGTGGAGCAGGTCAGAAACCGCTGCTATCGAGTCAATTTCCTCATTCAGGCGCGAGAAATCAGCGTTCAAAATGCTGGGAGTGATTCTGATTTCCTTAGTCATGATCTCAGTTTACTCGCTACTCTTTTTAAACAGTGCAAGGTACATCGCATCCGTTCCAACACGATGTGTCCACAAAGACATAGCCTCATCTCGCACGCTACCGGCCAGATTCTCTGGCAAGAGCGGTGTGATATCGATTTGATCTAGGTTTGAAAACTTTTTCTTTAGATCGGAAACTTGTATAGAGGTTTCGGCTAAATGGGGTGAGCAGGTTGCATACCCCAGGACTCCCCCAACGTTTAGCGCTGAGATAGCTGACTGGATTAGCTCTCGCTGTAACTGAGTTAATTCCCGTAAATCCCGAAGTGTGCGACGCCAACGAACTTCAGGACGACGACGAAGAGCGCCTAGCCCAGTACAGGGNGCNTCAATCANAATTGCATCATATTTTTCAGGCCGATTTCCGATTTCTCGCCCATCTGCAACCATAACTGTGTCACCGTTAACAACCTGTCGAACAAGATCTGCGCGCACAGAAGAAACCTCGTTGGCGGTAAAGGAGATTCCTCGTTCACGAGCGATTCCAGAAAGTAGCGCCGCCTTTCCACCTGGGCCGGCACACAGATCCAGCCACGACGATCCACCCGCTGCTGCTGCAAACACAGTTGCGACTAGTTGCGAACCTTCATCTTGAACACCAATCTTTCGCGACTTAACAAGATCTAGTGCACCTGGGTTACCTTTCCAATGACCGCCAAAAGGTGAATAACTAGTCGGCTCTGCGCCCACATCAATTAAATCTTGCTGTGTTGATAACCCCGGCCATGACACCAAGGTAGGAATTGCTGGCTCGTTGTTGATTTCTAAAGCTTTTTGAACTTCGGACCAATCCTTCAACAGATCAAAATAGGCAGAGACAATCCATTCGGGGTGCGAGAACTCGATAGCTAATCTCTGAACTGGATCGGTGATACTGGCTAGCGGTAAAAACCAATCTTCTTTTGTTGTGCGTGTGACACTTCGAAGCATCGCATTGACAAAACTGGCCTTGGATTCACCCAATCGTTTTCGTGCTACTTCAACTGTTGAAGCAACCGCTGCATGATCAGGCACACGCATTTCATGCAATTGATGTACACCTAAGCGGCAAACATCCACAATCCCACTATCAACTTCCCCCCAGGGTCTATCGCTGATCTGTGCCAGAACCCAGTCATGCTTACCCTGCATGCGAATAGTTCCATAGAGCAATTCCGTTACAAGAGATCGGTCTCGCTCATCTAGTTTGCTAGCGTTTAGAGCTTGGGGTAACAAAAGATTGGAATACCCATCGTTACGATTNACTTCAGTGAGCAAATCAAATGCCAATAAACGCGAGGCCTCTGGCTTGGGAGATTTAAAGGTATTTCTCCGCGCTTCAGCCAAAACATTCTCCACCCTGTAGTCGAGCGCCGCGAGCCCAATCGGCAGCATTCATTTCTTTCTTTCCAGCTGGAACAACTGTGAGCATTTCTATGGTGGTGTTTTTAGCACACCCAACCAAAACCCTATTTTCATTAACTGAAATTTCTCCGGGAGCAAGTTCATAAGTTTGCGTTGACACTGCTGAAGTAATTTTGAACGGCTCGCCCTTCCACATGCACCAAGCACCTGGTTCATAGGTAAATGCTCGTATGGAATTGATTAGGTTTTTCGAATCTTTAGAAAAATCTANAAGAGCTTNCTGCTTAGAAATTTTAGGTGCNANAGTGGCATTGCCAGTTTGAGGCGTTGGACGCTCCCCTGTAGCAATCATCGCAAGTGCCTGGCTCATTGTCGAAGGTCCCAATTTGGCTAGCTCTTCTAAAAGTTCCACACTTCGCCACGTAGGATCGATTGCTATTGAATGCTGCGAATAGATCGGACCCGTATCCATTCCTTTTTCGAGTTGAAAAACCGTAACTCCCGTTACTGTCTCGCCATTTTCCAACGCTCTTTGTGCGGGAGCTGCGCCTCTATAGGCAGGCAAGAGTGAAAAATGCAGATTGATGAATCCGTACCTGGGTAAAGCCAAAATATGTTCTGGGAGCAAAACTCCGTACCCAATAGTCACCACGCAATCGAGATCATCGATCACTCCACGCAATTCATCTGATAACCCTGGCTTGATGATGGGTATGTTATGTGCGCTGGCCCAATCTGCAACCACAGATTGCTTAATCTCACGTCCGCGACCAGCTGGCTTATCTGGTTGGGTAATGACTAATTCGAGCGTGTGATCACTTTCCAACAACCAATTGAGAGTTGGGATCGCAACTTCCGGAGTAGCCGCTACTCCGATGCGCATTAGGTGTTCCGTCCGAAAATGGAGTGCGGCGAATCCTTCACCTGTATTGATTGACCCTTTTCTGCTGCCAGATTAAACCAGTCCGACTCGCGAATCTCCTTCATGGCCAACTTGCGATTTTCAGCTGACAACTTATCGATGAAGAGAATTCCGTTCAGATGGTCGGTTTCATGCTGGAGCGCACGAGCCAAAAACTCGGTTCCCTCAACGGTAATTGGCTCTCCGTACATGTTAAATCCTTGTGCAACAGCTCGCATCGCTCGTGGAGTTTCGTACCTTAACTCCGGAAAGGATAGACACCCTTCTTCACCGTCTTGTAACTCATCACTTAAAGTTAAGGTTGGATTAATCAGATGGCCAAGAGCCTCATCTACATCCCACACAAAAACTCGCAACGGAACACCTATCTGAGGCGCAGCCAGACCAGCTCCGGGGGCATCAAGCATGGTGTCAGTAAGGTCCTTCACCAAAACACGTAGCTCTTTGTCAAAATCAACAACTACTGAAGCCGGCGTTGTTAACACCGGATCTCCAAAGTAGCGGATCTCTTGAATAGACATAGCCAAAGTCTACCAATGCCCTACAGTGAATACGGATCGATTCGAAGTGTGAGCAAATCCTTTTTCGAAATGCTTCGCTTTCGCTGCAATTCATGCAGGATTCTGCCCAAATCCGAGCTCTGGTCATGCGATACATGCATCACTATTTTGGCTAGCCCTTTCGGTAAAATCGTTGTGCCAAAGATTCGGGTGCTACTTGGTAAGCGCATATCTGATTGAGCCTTCTTAAGTCCTGACAAAATTGTTGGAGCAGTTTGCTGGTCTGTGACTATTACGGCGGACAAGACTGAAGGAGGTAACTGCAACTCTTCACGTTCTGCCAGTTCCCGCTTCAGCAGTGGTGCAACATTCCATCTAGATATCGCTGCAACAACTGGATGCGAATCATCAAGGACGAGTAATACTTGACCATCTTTGCTCACGAGCGAGGCGGTTTCAAACAACAATTCTCGCGCTCTTTCTTGGCCATTGATGTCTGTGTGCGAAAAGAATCTGATCGCATCAAGTACGACTATCGCTGCATAACCAGCCTCAGCCAGTGGTTGGGCGCCAGGAGTCGCCAGAACAAGTGCAGGTTTAGAATCAACACTTTCTTTGATGACATCACCTGCCGAAATCACTACAGGAAAACCTGGAAATGCCCTTGAGATTTCCTCTGCTGCCCTGTCGATGCCACGACCTGCCAAGTACTGCTTGTCGCGATTACAGAAAGCACATCTCCATGATGCAAATGCAGTGCCACAATGCACGCAGGTGGGAGCTGAGCCTTTTGCTGCAACGCTGAGCCGTCCGCCACATTTACAGAGTGCAACGTTTCGACAATGTGCGCACAAAAGTGCATTTCCATATCCTTTTCGGGGTGCAATGAAAAGAACGGGGCCTTTCTTAAGTGCCTTCTTTATCTCACTGAAAATTCGGCCTGGAAGCAATGCACCTTCTGCCGGCATAAACGCCTGAACACTTACCTGTCTTTTCTGATTATTGAATTTGATCGTACTTCGATCAATCCCATAAGCAATGCGTACAGAGGGTGTGAATCCGGTGAAAACTATTGCAACACCTTCATGCTCAGAGCGCATCTGTGCAATTACTGATGTGTTCCAGCCTGGAGAGCGCACTTCGAAGTGATCCGAGGAAGACTCCTTGTACACGATGATTCCAGCCAAATTTCTGACCGGAGTAAAGATTGCACTCCTAGTTCCTACAACCACCGAACTCTCTAATCGCATGGCTAGCAAGAAATTGCGGTACCGCTCTTCACGGGGTCCAGAGCTTGAAAGGCGCAATACATCGTCAAAGGTGTTGGTTAAGCTAGAAATGATTCGTTCCACATCTTTTTCATCTGGAGCAACGATTAATACAGAGCCACCCTTGGTAAAACTTCGGACAATATCTTCGAGTTGTTCATTGGAAGGCACATATGGAGCAAAACTTTGAAACACAGGAGCAGCTTTGGCCCGTGTATAACTCTGTTTAACATCAAAAACTGCCAATTCCTTGTCAACGCTAGCTACCCTTGGTGGGATAGCAGAACGCACCAAATCCCACGGATTACAGCAGTAAAACTGCGCGGCTTTATCAATTAGGTCAAGAGTTGCAGCAGTGGCTACAGCATGAGGCGAGAGAACTTTAGTAATTGTCTTTAGTGATCCAGCTCTTTCAGGAAGAGCGACTCTTTCAACCACTATTCCTTCGGTTTCGCGAGTACCAAAGGGCAGTTGAACACGTATGCCTGGTGCAATGAGTTCGCTTAACTTCTCTGGAACCGAATAGTCGTACAACTGATCTAGATGAAACACACCGGTATCAACTCGAACTCGTGCGATTGGTAGACGCTCGGCTACTGGGCCTGAGGGAGCCACGGCTACCTCCGACCTTAAGCGAAATAGCCGAGGCGCCGCCACCGTTTACTTAACTGCGTTTTGAAGTGCTGATGTGCGATCTGTTCTTTCCCAAGCAAACTCAGGAAGCTCACGACCGAAGTGACCATAGGCACTTGTAAGTGAATAAATTGGACGCAATAAATCAAGATCTCGGATGATCGCTGCTGGACGCAAATCAAAAACTGAAAGAACCGCCTCTTGAATTTTTGCTACCGGAACTGTTTCAGTTCCAAATGTTTCAACAAAGACTCCNACCGGCTGCGCCTTACCAATCGCATAAGCAACTTGAACTTCACAACGTCGTGCTANTCCCGCNGCAACAACATTCTTGGCAACCCATCGCATCGCATAAGCGGCGGAACGATCCACCTTTGAAGGATCTTTTCCACTAAATGCGCCTCCGCCATGTCGGGCCATTCCACCATAGGTATCGACAATAATCTTTCGCCCAGTTAGGCCTGCATCACCCATAGGTCCGCCAATCACAAAACGACCGGTTGGATTAATCAGAGTGCGCAGATCATTTTGTGGGAGATCAATTGTTGAAATAATTGGCTTGATTACGTACTCGATGATCTCTGGTGTTAACTTCTTGACCACATCTACTTCTTCAGCGTGCTGACTGGAAATCACAACGGTATTAAGGGCAACAGCTCGGTCACCCTCGTACTCAATGGTTACCTGAGTTTTTCCATCTGGGCGTAAGTAAGCGAGTTCACCAGATTTACGAACCTTGGTTAACTGTTGAGCTAAAGCATGCGCCAACCAAATCGGAAGTGGCATCAACTCTTTGGTGTCATCGCAGGCATAACCAAACATCAAACCTTGGTCACCTGCTCCCTGCAAATCCAATGGATCTACGGCTGAAGTAACGCGATGCTCGTAGGCATCATCAACACCTTGGGCAATATCTTGTGACTGTTGCCCGATAGAAATCGAAACACCACAGCTATTTCCATCAAAACCTTTATCTGATGAGTCATAACCGATATTGAGCACGGTGTCGCGGACGATACCCATGACATCTGCATAACCATTAGTGGTTACTTCACCCGCCACATGCACTTGACCAGTAGTAATTAAGGTTTCAACTGCAACTCGGCTTTTTGTATCTTGGGATAACAATGAATCCAGGACTGCATCGGAAATTGCATCTGCAATCTTGTCTGGATGACCTTCGGTTACTGATTCTGAGGTGAAGAGACGCTTTGACATAGTTTTAACCTAACTGCCGCTTGGCATGATCAAGAAGTACATTACTAAGAGCGTCTTTGGAGACTTCCTTGATCGCTATATCCGCTTCGTTGCGTAGCAGAATGGTACCCATAGTTGTGTCCTGGCCAAAGATAGCCCCGCCAGAAACGTCATTTACATAAATCACATCTAAGCCTTTGCTCTCTAACTTTCTGCGAGCCTCTTGCAGATGATCCTTTGTCTCTGCGGCAAAACCCACTAATACGCGCTTACCTTTACGAGGGGCAAGTTCGGCCAAAAGATCAGGGTTCTGAGTTAGTTCGATGGTGCTTAGTGTGGACTTCTTTATCTTCTCATCGGAAAAATGTACTGGTCGTGCATCGGCCACCGCTGCACTCATAATCAGCATGTCGCATGATTCAAAGTTAGCCTGCAACGCGGTTTGCATATCTAGGGTGGTTTCTACGTGAATCACATCTATGCCATCTAAAGTAGAAACTTCACAATTGGCAGCTATAAGTTGTACCTGCGCGCCACGGTTCTTGGCTGCTTGCGCAATCGCGATTCCTTGCTTGCCAGAGGATCTGTTTCCAATAAATCTAACTGGGTCAATAGGCTCGCGCGTGCCACCAGCAGTTACTAAAACTTTTACGCCTTTAAGATCTTGAACTTGGCCTGTTACTTCATCAAAACGGGAAATGATCGCCGAAGTTTCGGGGAATCTTCCAGGACCTGAGTCATTTCCGGTGAGTCTTCCAAATTCTGGATCCATGACAATGAATCCACGCTCTTTAAGTGTGTTGACATTGGCAACTGTTGCAGGATCTAGCCACATCGATGGATGCATGGCCGGGACAATCATTTTTGGTACATCTGATGCTAAAACCAAATTCGTCAAAAGATCATCAGCTCTGCCCATGGCCATTCGTGCGATCAAATCTGCAGTAGCTGGTGCAATCAAAAAGAAATCAGCTCGTTCGGCAAGGCTAATGTGAGGAACCGTATGAACACTTTCCCATACTTGCGTCGTAACTGGACGAGAAGAGAGAGCTTCCCAAGTAGCTGCACCTACAAAATTTAGTGATGCAGGGGTTGGTACGACCGTAATGACATAGCCGCGGTCTTGTAGACGACGCAACAGTTCACAGGATTTGTAGGCGGCAATTCCACCACCAACTCCGAGAATAACCTCACGGCCTTGGAGTGTCATGAAAAACTACGCAGTTGGCTCTAGGTTTTCGATCGTTAGAAGACCTTCGTTGATTTCGCGAAGAGCGATTGAAAGAGGCTTCTCGTGCACATGTGTTTCTACAAGTGGTCCTACGTATTCGAGCAAGCCTTCGCCCAATTGTGAGTAGTAAGCATTGATCTGACGAGCGCGCTTAGCTGCGTACAACACCAAGCTGTACTTGGAGCCGCTCTTATCTAGAAGTTCATCAATCGGTGGATTTGTAATGCCATCCATGGTTTTCCCCGCTTCTGTGATCAATCTCGTGTCTTATTACCTGTCTTAATTCTGGGCTAACTCTATCAGTTTTCGGACAACGCTCTCGACCTGGTCATTTACGAGGACTACATCGAAAAATGCCGCTGCAGCCAGCTCTTCTTGGGCAAGTTCTAACCGCTCGGCTCTTCTCTGCTCGCCATCAGTGCCACGTCCTTCAAGGCGTGAGACCAGTTCTTCCCATGTCGGGGGTTCTAGAAAAACTAGCACCGATTGGGGCAAATGAGCTTTAACTTGTTTCGCTCCTGCAATCTCAATTTCAAGTAGAACATTCTTTCCTTGACGTAGCGCATCTTCAACTTGGCGCTGCGGTGTTCCATATCTGTTTCCCGCAAACTCTGCCCACTCGAGAAAGAGATCATCTGAAATCATTTGCGAAAATTCTTGATCGCTCACGAAGTAATAATCGCGACCTTCGATTTCATTTGATCGTGGTGTACGCGTTGTAAAACTGATACTTACCCAAAATTCTCCTGCTTGGCGAAGTTTTGCAGCAACCGTACTTTTGCCGACTCCCCCGGGACCAGATAAAACCAATAACCTTCCGGGCTTTACCGCTGCATCCGTTTTGACAAATTCGTTGCGCAGTTCTTTTAATTGATGTCTTCCCAAACCTTGAATTCTACGCGTAGGTGAAATGTTCAATCGCTCCATAAGAGTAATTACGCGAATCTTGCCTACACCAGAAAGTGATTCCAGTAATTCTTTAACCCGCATTTTTCCAACCGCTTCATCGGTTACCGCAAGCGAAAGGACTTCATCGATACCAACCTGGCCATTCTTAATCTGAGCCTTGATCTCTGCGCGTCGCTTTCTAGATGCAGAAGCTTTAGCTAACGCGGCTTTTCGTTGCTCTGGCGTTAGTTGTGGCGGCGTTCCCATGGGCTAAATCTAGTGGAGATTAAATTAGGCGTGAGCCAATCTCCTGGGCGCGCTCTTTCATTGCCCCGGCACCTTGCGCCCAACTCTGTGTGATCGGACGCCCGATGACAACCAAATTAGCTCCAGCTTTGATCGCTGCCTCGGGTGTCATAGTTCTTTGTTGATCATCAGTGCCAGCCATGTCGAGCGGACGTACTCCCGGAGTAATGATGATTGGCGTGCTACCTATTTCAGAACGTACCGCCGAAATTTCTAACGGTGAACAAACAATCGCTCGAGCACCTGCAGTAACAGCAACCTTTGCTAACGCAACCGCCGAATCAAGTGCTGGTGCTCTAAATCCGACTTGGCTGACATCTGATTCAGACATAGAGGTAAGAATGGTGACACCCGTAATGCTTGTACCAGGGATTGCATCAACGGCTGCTTTGACCATAGCCGAACCACCTGATGCATGCACCGTTAAGAACTTAGGGGCTAGATGTGCCACCGCCTTTGCCGCACCACTGACTGTATGAGGAATGTCGTGCAGTTTTAAATCTAGAAAAATAGCTGAATCGGTTTCGGCTTGAATCGCCTTGACACCTTCAGAACCAAAGGTGAGGTAAAACTCTAAACCTAACTTGTAAACCGATATATGTTCCTGCGTGGCCTTTACCCATGAAATAGCGGTTGCTAAATCTGGGGTATCTACAGCAAGAACAATGGGAGCTTTATTCATTTACTCACTCTCCGCGCCACGATGGGCATAACCAACTGCCTGTTTCAAAGAAGTAAATCCTCTGTCTATCAACAACTGCTTGAGCTCTGTTTGGATTGACATGATTGCTGTAGGGTTTCCAAAACTAGCAGTACCAATTGATACACCACTGGCTCCAGCCAGAATCATTTCGAGTGCATCCTTACCCGTTGCGATTCCACCCATTCCTAANATTGGCGTTTGNGGNAGGGCTGCGTGAACTTGATACACCGCACGNACTGCAATTGGACGAATAGCAGGACCTGACAAGCCACCAGTTTTTCCACCTAAATGTGGGCGCATNGTGTCAACGTTAATTACCATACCCAGAACCGTATTGATCAAAGCCAAGCCATCAGCACCTGCGTCGACTACACCTTTTGCTATTGCAACTAAATCTGTTACATCAGGTGACAATTTAGCGATGATAGGTAGTTCGCCACCGATTGTTCTACGAACACCATCGATTACTCGTCTTGACGCCTCTGGATCACAGGCAAAAACAAGGCCACGATTCTCTACATTGGGGCAGGATATATTTACTTCGATTGCACTTATTCCAGAGACTGAACGAAGTTTTCTTGCCAAAGTTGAATACTCTTCAACCGTTTCACCCGCAATAGAGACAATAATTCGGGCTTTTTGTTCTACTAGATATGGAACATCTTTGCTCAAGAATGCATCGATACCAGGGCCTTGCAAACCAATCGAATTAAGCATTCCACTTGGGGTTTCGGCCATTCTTGGAGTTGGACGGCCTGCACGTGCTTTGGACATGACTGACTTGGTGACGACTCCNCCCATATCTTTGAGNGGGAAAAACTGNGCTAGTTCTCGTCCAGAACTAGCACAACCACTGGCTGTAAATGTTGGAGCAGGAAACCATGCATTCCCGATAGTTGTTGAAAAATCTAGTGCAGTCATAACTGCTTACCTACTTGCTCCCACTGAACTTTAGCTCCATCCATGACCGGACCATCAATGCAGGAACGAAGCATGGAAACAGAGCCATCTTCATTGGAAACAGGTAACACGCATGTCATGCATATACCTATTCCGCACGCCATCGATTCTTCAACGGCGCATTGATGCACAACATCATGTTCATTAGTGATCTTGGTTATCGCTGCGAGCATCGGCATCGGTCCACATGAATAGATAACAGCTACATTCAGATCCTTAATGATTTCGGGGATCGGATCTGTTACGCGACCAGCCATTCCCATGGAACCATCTTCGGTAAAGATACGCATTGAGTTAACAGAGCGTTTTCCCTCCATCGGTGCGTAAATCTTTGAGCCCGTGCTTGCGCCAAGAACCATGTCGACTCTGCAACCACGCGAATTAAGAATTTCGGCTAGGCCAAACAGTGGCGCAGATCCATATCCGCCTCCCACCAAAAGAACTGAAACGGGTTCGGTAGGAATTCCAAAAGCGGTACCCAGTGGTGCTACTAAATCTAAAACATCGCCTTCACCTTGTGCGCACAACCACTTACTGCCCTGACCATGTGGGGCAACGATTAACTCCATTGTTCCACCAACAGTTGAATTTGTTGAAACACGAGATATGGCAAAGGCTCGCCTTAGCACCATTCGGGAGGAATCTCCCCCAACGCTAATTGCAACAAAGTTTCCCGGTTTGCATTGAGCAGCTATTTCACCGACGTTGACAATTATTTGGTGATACTGACCAACCCGCTTATTGCTCAGGATTGGCGCAAGAATTTGTTGTGCATTTCTATTAATCTGAGTCATCTATGCAAGCCATTCCTGGATAGCTTTAATGCTCAGTGGGCTTGATTGCAGAAATGAAATTGCATCTACTGCTGCACTAAAACCAGCTGTTGTCGTGATGCATGGGATAGAACGCTGCACCGCTGCAGTACGAATTGCCCAACCATCGGCGCGTGTTCCTCGACCAACAGGTGTGTTAATCACTAGGTCAATCTCCCCCGCATTGATGATGTCTACAATCGTTTTTTCACCCAACGTGCCTGTTCCGTCGGAATGTTTCCTTACCGTCGTGCACTCTATGCCCTTGGTACGTAAAAACTCGGCAGTTCCATCCGTGGCAAGTATATGAAAACCAAGTTCTGAAAAACCTAGCGCTGGTTCCACGCCGGTCGCCTTATCTTTGTCGGCCAGAGAGATAAACACTGTTCCTGACTTAGGGAGCGGACCAAATGCTGCGATCTGGCTTTTTGCATAACTTTCACCAAAGGTCGGAGAGATCCCCATAACTTCTCCCGTTGAACGCATCTCAGGACCCAACACTGCATCAACTCCACGACCATCAGTCCTTCGAAAACGATTCCAAGGAAGTACCGCTTCTTTCACCGAAATACCGCGCGGAACTCCATCGCCTTGGGCAGGAAGCATTCCTTCATCTCGAAGTTGCTTAATGCTGTGGCCAACTGAGATTCGAGCCGCGGCTTTTGCTAGCGCTACTCCGGTTGCCTTACTTACGAAAGGAACGGTACGCGATGCACGTGGATTAGCTTCAAGCACATACAAAGTGTTTTCTGCTATTGCGAACTGAATATTAATCAGTCCTCGAACATCTACTCCCCGCGCAATTTTTTCAGTAGCAATTCTAATTTCGTTTCTTTGTTCTTCAGTAACTGTCATCGATGGCAATACGCAGGCGCTATCGCCACTATGAATACCTGCTTCTTCGATGTGTTCCATGACGCCACCCAAAAACAGTTCATGACCATCAAAAAGCGCGTCCACATCTATTTCGATGGCATTATCTAGAAAACGATCCACTAACACCGGATGATCAGGCGTGATATCTGTTGCGCGTGTAATAAACCCACCTAAGGCAGCGTCGTCATACACAATCTCCATTCCGCGTCCACCTAGAACGAAAGAAGGTCGAACCAAAACTGGGTATCCAATTGTTTGGGCGATGTTTGTTGCCTCTAGTTGCGAAGCAGCCATTCCAAATTCTGGCGCTCTAAGCCCTTGTTGAGCCAAAATCGCACCGAATGCGCCACGTTCTTCAGCCAAATTAATTGAATCAGGAGAAGTACCAAGGATCGTTACGCCATTAGCTTTCAATCCTGCAGCAAGTCCTAGTGGAGTTTGGCCACCTAGTTGGGTGATGACTCCTAGAACTGGTCCGGCCAATGTTTCGGCATGAACCACTTCTAGAACATCTTCGAGAGTCAGTGGTTCAAAATACAAACGATTGCTGGTGTCATAATCGGTAGATACCGTTTCAGGATTGCAATTAATCATGATTGTTTCATAACCAGCTTCACGTAAAGTGAAAGATGCATGAACGCATGAGTAGTCAAACTCGATACCTTGACCAATTCGGTTTGGTCCACTTCCCAGAATGATTACCGCAGGGGTAGTTCGAGAACGAACTTCTGTTTCTTCCTCGTAACTTGAATAGTGATACGGGGTAAAGGCTTCGAATTCAGCCGCACATGTGTCTACGGTTTTATAAACAGGTCTTATGCCAAGATGCTGGCGTGCTTTTCGAACTTCATCCTCGCTGGCACCTCGCAATGCCGCAATCTGTGCGTCCGAGAACCCCTGAGTTTTGGCCATACGAATCAAATCAGCATTGAGTTCACCTGGTTGAGCGATGACGGCGGCCTGAGCATTAATGATCTCAATTTGTCGTAGGTACCAAGGATCAATCTTTGTCGCTGCGAACACATCAGCAATCGATGCGCCAGCCCACATAGCTTTCTGGACTTGCTGCAANCGATACTCAGTAGGGATNTTCATGGATTGCATAAGTTGTGCCANNTCAGCNGGAGTAACAACTGGCCAGGAAAAAATCGCTTCTTTTCGCTCCAGCGAACGTAGTGCTTTCATNAACGCTTCTGAAAATGATCGACCGATAGCCATCGCTTCACCGACGCTTTTCATAGTGGTCGTTAAGCGAGGATCAGCATCAGCAAATTTTTCAAAGGCAAAGCGCGGCAACTTCACGACCACATAATCCAATGTTGGCTCAAACGATGCAGGTGTNACCTTCGTGATGTCATTTGTGATCTCATCTAGCGTGTAACCAATAGCTAATTTCGTGGCAATCTTTGCGATCGGAAAACCAGTTGCCTTTGATGCCAGTGCACTGGACCTAGAAACTCTGGGGTTCATTTCAATCACGATTATTCGCCCGTTGGCCGGATTTACTGCAAATTGAATATTGCAACCACCGGTATCAACTCCGACTTCTCGGATGATATCCATCGATAGATCACGTAACTTCTGATATTCGACATCTGTCAGTGTCATCGCAGGGGCTACGGTTATTGAGTCTCCTGTATGAACACCCATCGGATCTAAGTTTTCGATTGAACAAACAATTACAACATTGTCTTTGTTGTCCCGCATTACTTCTAGTTCATACTCTTTCCAACCAATAATTGATTCTTCAAGGAGAACCTCTGAGGTTGGGCTATGGCGAAGTCCAGCACCTGCTATTTGGCGAAGCTCGGCCTCATCAAATGCAATTCCAGAACCTAGACCGCCCATGGTAAATGAAGGTCGAACAACTACAGGATAATTCAATTCAACTACTGCCACGAGAATCTCTTCCATCGTGTGACAGATGCGAGATTTTGCGGATTCTCCGCCAACTTTTTCAACAATTGCTCGAAAAAGCTCGCGATTTTCGCCCCGATTAATTGCATCTACATCTGCACCAATTAAACGAACGCCGTACTTGGCTAACGTTCCACGTTCGTAAAGACCAATCGCGGCATTTAATGCAGTTTGTCCACCCAATGTTGCAAGAACGGCATCCGGCTTTTCATGAGCAATGATTCGTTCAATGATTTCAGGGGTAATGGGTTCGATGTACGTAGCATCTGCAAACTCTGGATCCGTCATAATAGTTGCCGGATTTGAATTAACAAGGATTACTCGGATTCCTTCAGCGCGAAGAACGCGGCATGCTTGTGTTCCCGAGTAATCAAACTCGCATGCTTGACCAATAACAATCGGTCCACTTCCGATGACTAATACACTCTTGATTGAGGTGTCTAAAGGCATTAAGCAACCACCTTTTTAGACATTAACTCTATGAAGCGATCGAAAAGATACGAGGCATCATGAGGACCCGCTGCAGCCTCTGGGTGATACTGAACTGAAAACGCCGGACGATCCAACAACGCCAAGCCTTCAACAACCCCATCATTTAAGCAGGTGTGCGTGACTTCGCCACGACCATACACAGTCGAGAACTCCGAATCCGTTGGTGCTTTCACTGCAAAGCCATGATTATGCGCAGTGATTTCGACCTTTCCAGTGTTCTTATCCATTACCGGCTGATTGATTCCTCGGTGCCCAAATTGCAACTTATATGTTTCAAAACCAAGAGCTCGTCCAAGGATTTGGTGACCAAAGCAAATTCCGAAGATCGGAATCTCGGCAAGCAATAGTTCTCTAACAACTTCGATTACATCGCCCATTGTTGATGGATCACCTGGACCATTGGACAGAAAAACGCCATCTGGATTGATAGCCAGAATGTCAGCAAGCGTTGAGTCAAAAGGCATAACGTGTACTTCTACCCCACGTTCGGCAAGTGCTCGTGGAGTTGCCGCCTTAATACCGAGATCAAGTGCTGCAATCGTAAACTTCTTGAGACCCACCGCTGGAACGACGTATGTCTGTGGAGTCGACACATCCTTAACAAGAAAGGCTCCTGCCATTGCATCAGCTTTTCTTACTTCGACAACCATCTCTTCGCGCGAAAGTTCCAAGCCAGAGAAGATTCCTACTCGCATTGCTCCTCGATCTCGCAAATGTCGCGTAATTGCTCGAGTATCAACACCTTGAATACCAACGATTCCCTGATTAACAAGTTCTGCCTCAAGGTCGTTTTGTGCTCTCCAATTAGAAGTTAGGGAGGAAGGATTGCGCACGACAAAACCTGCAACCCAAATCTTTTCAGATTCATTATCAAAATCATTGACCCCTGTATTTCCGATATGCGGAGCAGTCATGACAACGATTTGCTTATGGTAGGAAGGATCGGTCAGGGTTTCTTGGTATCCAGTCATACCTGTCTGAAANACCGCTTCACCAAAACTCTTACCCGTGCATGCCCATGAAGAGCCTTCAAAGATTCGACCGTCATCTAATACAAGGTAAGCACTAGCCATTACATGCTCTCCTTGTCTGCTACAGAACCATTACTCATTGTTTGCTTACCCTTGAAGAAGGTATGCAGTATCACTCCTGGAAGCTCATGCCCATGGTAGGGAGTATTTGAGGAGTTAGAGAGAACTAAGTCTCGATCAACCCTCCAACTTCCCGTCGGATTGATCACAGTTAAATTTGCAGTACTTCCGACAGCGATTTTCTCTCCTTGGCGGGCATATCCACCGATTCGTGCTGGTGCGTGACTCATACGTTCTGCTACAACATCCCACTTGATGAGGCCAGTATCTACCATCGTCTTTTGAACAATTGACAGTGCAGTTTCCAAGCCCAACATTCCAAATGCTGCCTCTTGCCATTCACACTCTTTATCTTCTAAAGGATGCGGCGCATGATCAGTTGCCACTATGTCGATAGTTCCATCTGCCAAAGCTTCGCGAAGTGCATGCACATCGCTTTGAGTGCGAAGCGGTGGATTAACTTTGTAAATTGGATCATATGACGAGGCAAGATCATCAGTCAGTAGCAAGTGATGTGGCGTAACTTCGGCAGTTACATTAATTCCGCGATCCTTGGCCCAACGGATAATTTCTACTCCCCCGGCTGTTGTTAAGTGACAGATATGAAGTCTGGATTGAACGTGATCTGCCAGCAAAACATCGCGCGCAATGACAGATATGAAGTCTGGATTGAACGTGATCTGCCAGCAAAACATCGCGCGCAATAATTGCTTCTTCAGCCACCGCTGGCCAACCTTTTAGACCTAGCCGAGATGAAACAGCACCTTCATTCATCTGAGAACCAACAGTCATGCGTGGATCTTGTGCATGTTGTGCGATTACGCCACCAAATTTCTTGATGTATTCCAAAGCGCGACGCATTACCAAAGGATCTGAAACACAATTTCCGTCATCACTAAAGACTCGAACCCGAGCTACAGAATCTGCCATCGCACCGATTTCAGAAAGCGTCTGACCCTGCAATCCTTGTGTAACTGCGCCAATCGGGAAAACATCCAACAATCCCGCTTCTTGACCTAGTCGATAAACCTGTTCAACAACGCCAGCGGTGTCAGCTACTGGAGAAGTGTTTGCCATGGCAGACAGTGCGGTAAAACCGCCCTTTGCTCCCGCACGACTTC
>JGI24766J26685_10000072_pt1 | contig 22252 bp, 34 predicted proteins | sample SanBayMetagenome_FD_26685 | JGI IMG/M metagenome (IMG submission 26685)
GCTACGTTACTGTTCAGGCCGCCGCCTATGGCGTACAGGAAAGGCGTCCACAGGGTGTCTTTACCCGATCCAGGTAAGCCGCCGTGCAGGATCGCGTGGTTAATCTTGCGGTTCGGGTTCTGCCGCTTGTACGCCATCACGTTTAAAACGTGTTCGCGCTCCATCGGGTCAGGAATCATGCGCTCGGCATGGTCAAGCCACGGCGATACGTCAGCCGGTCTGGCCTTTGGCCTCGCATCCCGCCATCGGTTGCCGTAGACCAACCCGCCACGGGCGACCAGAGCGGCCTCACCAGCGGCGAACGTGATACCCTCTAGGGCATGGCCGCCCATCTCGGCACGGCTCTCATCGAACGCCACAGACGCTTCTATGCGCCGCTTGTTGTGTATCGAGGCGCACGAAACGTGCCGGTACATGGCATTGAATGACTGGCGCGACAATTCACGCCGCTCAACCATGTCGAAATAACTGTCCTCGCTTCTGACATAAGCAAAGCGGCCAAACCACTGTGCGGGCGTCAGTTTGCTGATGTCTCGTTCCTTAATCTCGTTCAATATGTCCATTGCAAACTCCTAACCCATCAGATAGTCTGACTGGGCATCGTCCCTCCCAAGTGGTTTGGTTGGGCATCGTTAGTTTCTCCTGTTACAGAGTCCTTGCCCCGCTTCGGCGGGGCTTTTTTTATCCCTGCCGCTTGTTGGCCTGGATTGTTCTCCACGTATCTAAAATTATTTTTTCGCTCTCACGCTTGTTCGCCATTTTGCTATACACGGCCATCGCCGCGCAGTAGCGATCATGCGCTTCTTTGGTTGTGGGATGGGTGGCAGCAGTCGCTTGCTTCTGTGCCACCGTACCCTCTGCGTGCGAGAAAACGGTTTCGCGGATTGCTTTAAAGGCATATTCCGCACGCTCGACCTCTGCTTTGGCGAGCGCACAAGGCTCGTCGGTATCGACTAGATACCGCAAAGCCTTCTCTGCTCTCTCGTCGCTGATCATTTAGAACCCCAGCGGATCGTTCAGATCAGCCTTTGCCCAGTTGTCCTCAGTCAGAGTACCAGCAGGCATCTCGTTCTTCGGCGGAATCTTTTGGCCTTCCTTCAACTGGACGCTAATGGACAAAAAGTTGTTGCCCTGCTTGCTGGCCTTCTTCCAGGCTGACAGCCGGTACTCCGTACCGCCCACGTTTATGTCACCAGTAAAGTCAGGACGTTTTTCGTTGCCTTTCTTATCGTTCGGAAACAAAACGCCACGGTTCGTGTTATCAAAATTCACAGGCTCATCTCCTTCAGTTTTGCCACTTTAACATCGAGTTCAGCAAGGAATTCGCTGACCTCTTTCTCTAACAAGGTAATGCAGTCTGTATCCCTCGGGATACGCACTACGAGCAACTGTAGGCTCTCGGGCATACGTGGATCGTATGAAACCCAGTCGCACCAATCTGCACCTTCGCAAGCCATTTGCCATTGCATCTGGTAAAAGTATTTTTGAGGCGGCTCACGCTCAAAAAGGTACTCGATGTGCGTTGCCGTACTCGGGCATTTGATCTCGACGATCCCTGCGCCGACGATGCCATCGGGTGACGCACCAGACATCGGGATGGTCGGGTGGTCGATAAAGCCCACCTCGGTGACAAGTTCGCCCACCTTGGCGCTGTACGCATCACGGGCTGCGGCTTCTTGCTCAACGCCCCACTCCATTGCTGCGTTGCTGAACCCTTCGGTCGGCTTGCCGGTTAGACGTTCGCACACCAACTGCGCCATGTAGTTAGCGCGGCTGGCTGCGTAGCCAGTCTTAGTGCGAGCCACTACGTCAGCCACCTTCGAGGCAGTCACCTTGCCAAGTCTGGCGGCGTGCCATTCTGCTGATCGCTGTTCCATATCAAACCACCTTATAATCTTTAAAAACGGCGCCACGAGCGGGATCGCCAACTTTGCACGACTTTACCCAAACCGTTTTCCCGTTCGGTAAACGCCGATGATGCCCTCGACGCTCATGGAATCGCGGCGATGCGTGCGTGCCGCCGTGATCCTCGCTACTAATCTTTTTTCCACTGACAATCAGTGTTCGCCACGTATAAATTGGCGGCTTGTTTCGCTCTAGTCTTTTCTTGTTGATAAAGTTATCAATAGTTGGAATTGATGCCTTCGTTGGCATATTTGCAAGCCGTTGATACAACATCGCAATTAAAGTCAGACCCCAGTTGCGATTATCAATATCTTGCTGCGTCTCGCCTTCTTTGCGAGTTAAGAACAACTGACCGTCACGAATTGAATATATCGCTGTCGTTAATAACTTCGGAAGATGCTCTCCGTATCTAATCACCACGGAAAACTTAATACCGACTTCCGGGTCATCTCCCTCCAAAGTCATCAAGACTTCGTGAGACACTTTGTTGTGCTGCGCCTGATATACCAAGACGGTCTTATCAAACGGAGGCCGATATGTTGTTAGCCACAATTCTGGCTCAACGTGTACCGCGTGATCAGTTGGAATTGATCCGCTTAAATCAAACCAATGCCATTCGCACGGGTTTTTCGACGTAGCAACCCACGTCTTAACCATGCGTTGTAAAAGCGCACTCATCATTCCTCTCCTGTGTCTTTTATGGGATCAAACTTGAACCACTCGCAGATTTCATGCATCACGGCTTGACTGACTTTTTCTGTAACACCGTCAATCAACGACTCATCGCTATGCTTAAACGCACGATGCAGCCCTCGGGTGACGCCAATCTCAACGCACATCTCAATCAGTTTGTAGGTGTCTGGCTTCATTGCAGTTCTCCTTGTTTCCACAGGATGTAGTCGTACTGCTTGATGCCGCGCTGTAAGGCCGTGCCGATCACGCTCTGACGCACGCCCCAGGCTTGCACCAAGTCACGGTAGCGGATGCGCCGACACTCTTCCTCGGCCTCTCGCTTACGCTCCAGCAGCACCTTGTACTGCTCGATGCTTAAGCGCAGGTTGTAGCGGGACGGCTTGGTATATATGTTCATTTCGGTATCTCCAGTCGAAGATACTTCGGGTCAAGCAATCGCGTGTTCTGCGCGTAATCCGATGGTGTGCCGTGCTGCCATGCAAGGTCATACGGAAACCAACCCAGAATCTCAACCGAACGAAGTTCTGGCATTACCGGTTTGGCGACAAACAACACTAAACGCTTGCCGACTTGATGCTCACGCACCGCAGCCGAGTCACTCGTCCTGACGCGCCGCACTTCTATGTTCGTGCCAACGTCCGGCAAGTCCTTGAACTTGTCGTGATCGCGCGCATCCCAAACGTGTGCGTGCCAGTAGCGGTTAGTCCACTTAGCCACGGCCAACTCGGCTGCACACGCTGCAACCTGTGCCGTGCGTTCATCTTCCATGCGCTTCTGGTCGTAGTGCGCCGCGTTGCCGCTGTGCCATCGAGCAGACGCACGACGCGCACCGACAAGGCTCACCAAGTCAAACTCCCATGTTTGCAATTCAACTAACGGCCTAATCATAGCGGTGGAACCTCGTACCAACTTCGCACGATCCGCACAGCCTCAAGGTGGTCGCGCAGAACGCGAAGGTCTTGCGTCTTGTTCTTGACGAAGAAGCCGTGCTTCCAGTCACCGGCTAACCGTTCTTCAATAATCTGTTCCAAACTGGCCTCCGTGGTCGTCAGCGAGTAACGGACGATGTACGCAGATACGTCGTCGATTACTTGCCGGAGAGTTGGGTCTTGCGGGTTGAGAAGATCGGCAAGTGGGTCTTTCTTTGTTCGGCGCTTAGACTTTTCCATACGGCGTTCAACTCCTCGATAGTGGTGGCGGCATCTACAGACGCTTCAACAGCAGGGTCAGTCGCAGAGACTTCGTGCGTGTGGGCGTCAGCGTCGTTATCGCCCTCGGTCGGGATACAGAAGGCTTGGAAGGCTGCGTACTTGTAAGCCGCAGACATCGCCTTGTTGCTGGCCTTGTCGCCAGAGTCCATCGCCTCGCCTACCGTGATGACCGTGTGCTTGCTGCCGTCCTCGGCTGCTACAAAGTCGAACTCAACAGTCAGCGTGACGTAAAACAACGCCGTGCCTTGGCGGTTCTGGCGCTCGATAACCTGGCGGTCAGTCACGCGAGGCAGGATGCACAAGCCGTGCTTTGACAGCATGGGCGAGAGCGCACCGTACACAGCGTCGATGCCACGGAAAGCGTAGCCCTGTGATGTGTTCTTGCTGTCCTTGCTGATACCGATCTTGGACAGTTCGGCGGTAACGGCAGCAATCTTCTCGTAGACTTTCATTGTGGTTCCCTCAGTTTGGCGGATGCAGCATCAATAGCAGCGAGGCACTCGGCAAATGCCTGGTGCAATTTGAAAGCGCCTTCGGCTTCGATGCGGTTGAGTTCGTTCAAGCCTTCGATGACGTTGAAGGCTGCGTGTTCGTACCGGCAGTGCAGTTCCATGAGCCGGTCGCGCTCCTGCTCTTGCAGGATGCGGAAGTCGTCTTGTTCCATCGTAGTCTCCAGTAAGCGGGGCCGATCCCCGGAGTTAAGTATACGCATGTTGACTATGGTGTCAACAGTCGTTACAGTGCGCCCATGACACCGAAGCAACTACTGAAGATTTATGGTTCCCAAGCGGAGATCGCTCGGGCGTTAGGCGTGACTCGTCAGGCCGTGCTGCGTTGGTTTAAGGAAAACAAGATTCCTGCCCTGCGGCTGTATCAGATTGAATGTGTGGTGAAGCCCAATGATCCAGCAGCAGATCGTTAGTAGCGACATCTCGTGGGCGTCGCAGGCCAACGTCCGGTATTGGGAGTCGGTAAGGAATAATCCTTACCATAAACTCCGGTTAGCCGATGCGTACCTTGCCCGGATCAACGTAGGCGAGTGGTCGCAGCGGGCAGAGCGCACGTCGTGGCTTAAGAACTACGTGGGCGACATCCTCCGCAGCCTGACCGACGTAAAGGAAGCGTATGGCGACCCGCACATCCGTGGCATGGTCAGGGAGTTGTGGGGCGAACCTGGCGTGACGCGATTGAAGGCAAGGGCGGAAGCGGCATAATAGGCCGATGCGCTACGCCAAACGTCGGGACAACAACCACACGGATATAGTCGAAGCCCTCCGCAAGGCCAACTTCGAGGTCATCGACTTTGCCAGCGCCGGTCACGACATCCCTGACCTGCTCGCCATTAAGCCCATGCACGACGGCATGGCGTGGATATGTTGGGTAGAGGTCAAGGCGAAGGGCGGGCGGCTCTCAGACGGCCAGAAGCGCTTTAGGGGGCTGTTTGAGCCTAGGGGCGAGTGGTACGAAGGCAGGGACGCCGACGACACCGTGTGCGCCTTACAAGCCCTGTACTTGCAGCGGCTTAAATAATTCGTTTACAATAGCGCCATGAACAACTGGCGCTCACTAAACCAATCACTGAACTTACTGAACGAGGGGCAGGTCAAAGCCCTGCTTGATGACGAGATCGTCGGCCAACGTCGCACGACGTTCCTCAAGCGGCTGCACCAACGTTACTGCATCCTGCGAGCCGCTCGGGAACGCGCTGAGATTTTCAGCGCCGTCGCAGATAAGTCAGATAGTCCGCACCTTCCTGCGGGTCCCACCACACTTTCACCAAGTCTGGATGGTCAGGCGGTAGGTCTGGGTTAATCGTCGTCAGGACGCAGGGTGACAGGGCGTTGTCCCTGAACCCTCGATCCTTCGCATAACGGTCGTAGACCTTATACGAGGCGACCTTGCAGGCGTGCATGGTAATGCCGCTAATCGCATCCTTCAGGACGCTATAGGCGCTCTCGTGCTTATGCCCTGCCACGTAGATGTGGTCGCGGGTTCCCATAATGGCAGCCTTCATCGGGCCATGCGCCGGGTTCCAGATAGACGAGCCGCTGTGGTCGTGACGAGCGTTGACCCGCACTTCCATGCCGTTCGGGAACCGAAGCGCTATACGGGCTTCTGAGGACTTATAGAGGGCGTTCTGCTGCTTGGCTATCCACTTTAGCGGATCGCCCGAGCCTGACCACAGGTCGTGGTTTCCAGCAATCATGTAGAGCCAGTCGCAGCGACCGACGAACCACTCCGCAATCTTCCAGGCTTGCGAGGCAGACGTACTCTGGTCGGCGTAAAGCCTTGCTAAACGACCACACCAGTTGTTCGTGGTGTCGCCTACGTTGCAGGCAAACAGCCCCTCGGTCTTGTTCACCAGCGCCGTGTGCCGCTCGATGGCTTCAATGTCGCAGCCGTCGTCGTCTACGTGCGGGTCGCCAAAGTGCAGCAGGCCGATAGCGCCGCCGAGTTTGACCTTAATAGGAATGAGTTTGGAGGCTTCTTCGTGTTCGCGCTTGTGCAGGAACTTACGCTTGCGCTGCTCAATCAACTCCTCGATGGGAACGTCGTCGTCAGGCAGCGGGGTAAATGAGAATCCGGGCTTATCTACGTCTTGCTTGACTGCACCCGGCTGATACGTTGACTCAGGGATGATGTAGCCCTTTGCCCTCATCTTTTTGAGCCGCATCATTAGGCTTCGTTCGTTGACGCCTATCTTGTTAGCGGCTATGGCTCGGATGCCGTTGGCGTCCTGTAGAGCCTTTAGGATTTCATCGTCAGTGGCTTTTGCTTGCATCGTCTACTCCATCGTTGTGAGCATCTGTTGCAGCAAGTGGCCGGTTCGGTCTACGAGTTGTTCGTCTGACGACAGGTCGGGATGACCTGCGACATCAAAAAGGGCGTGCATAGCCTCATGCGCCCATACTTGCTGCCGGTTCGTGCCTTTACAAGAACTTATGATGTGAATCTCATACTTGTCTGGAAGCCACATTCCAACACAATTTTTGCCGTGACGCCACTTTGAAGGCGATATTACTTTGACTTTGATGGTGTGACCGGCTAGTTGGAAGCGCTGTGGGATGCCGTCTGTACGCATGACGCCTCCTAATAAGACCAAATATTGGGCCGCAGGCCGCCCTCCAAAGTATCCAAGTGTATAAAGCGACCGCTACCTTTTTGTTGCACGCCAATACCAGTAAAGCCCATCTGAAAGGCTAACTTCAGCAGTCTGTGCGCGTCCGCACCAACGACAGCAATGTCGCAAGCGCAGCCCGATGCGTGCGCTCCAGGTTGTGCCTTCTTGGCCTCGATAGGGTGCTTGGCGCAGCGGTAGCCAGACGTAATCTTCATCGGCTTACCGTAGGCGCTACGCAGGGCTTGGAGTTTGTTCATAAACTCCTGCTTCATCTCGTTCTTGCCGCAGTGCGAGCAGTTGAACTCTTCGGCCTTAAAGTTCGGTACGAACGCCCAGTCCATGATTAGCCCCCATCTTTTATCCAGCCCTGCAAGGCACGCAGTTTAGCGTTCTCGGCGTCACAGGCGGCGGCTAGGGCGTAGAGGTCGGCTCCGATGTCTGGCCCTGCTTTAAGATCGCTTCCAGCCGGTCGGTCATTGCTCCCGGTGGGGGTGGTGGCACCATCAGTTCCTTGGGCGGCGTTCCCGGTTGGCGGGGCTGGGGGACTGACGCACAGCCTGACAGGAGTGCGATTAACAGCACGATCAACAGCACGTTTATTAAGGCGCTCAATCTCCAACTGATACGAGCCTGAAGCGCGTTCAGCACGCGCTCGGTCAGCCCGTTCCGCTGCCAACTCGGCCTCCAGTCGTTCAATTTGCGGCCTAAGTTCTGCACGTCCCTGCTCCCGAAGTGTATACACCGCGTATATACATGTCAGACCCAACACTGCTGCGATCAGAGCGTGTGGGGCATAGCGCCACAGCCACGCAGCCCACATCACTTGTCAGCCTTGGTGCTGCTCAGTTGGTTAATCAGGTTAAAGATGTCATCCAGCGTCTTGCGAATGTGTTGGATGTCTTCCCGGTAGTCAGCCTTGGTAACGTAAACATGCGGCATGTTCCGCACGTCCTTGTCTAACCGCTCGATGCTGCGCGTCAGGTTATTGACAGTCCAGCCGCCGAGGAACGCAGCCACGCCTAGAATGATGTTAAAAAGAACCTGCATGTCATCCACGTCACTTCTCCGAGAGCGCCTGCGTGGTGACTGCCCGCAGTACCAAGTTAGCCAAAGCACCTACCATCAGGATGGCCGCAGCCACTTCCTGGCCCCACAGCACGGTCATGTGACCGCCTACCAACTCCAGACCGCCAAGGACGGCCAGCAGGACGTTCCACCAAACGGTCTTTGATTTCAGTGCGCCTTTAAGCATTACTGTGCCCTCAATTGATTAACGGGAGGCGGAGCAAGCGAGTTCATCATTACAGGCGCTTCTTGATAGTCCTTCGCCGCTCGGCTCGTCACTTGAACCTGCGCCGCCTGCGCTACTTGCCCAGCAAACTTGTTCCACGACTCTGCGTTCTTAAACTGCTTTAAGAACACGTTTCGCTCACGAGCCGGAATTTGGTTTAGAACGCGATTAAACTCGCGGCCTGACTGCGCGGCGCGGATCAGCACGTCCATCGTTTCTGCCTTCATTTTCTTTTCAAGTCCAGCCACAACCTCGTTAACCGTTGTGGAGGCACGAGTAAGGAATGGCAGTCGAACGCGAACGCTGGCCTTGCCTTCCGCTTCAGTAAGGGCAGCGCGACCGGCAGCAGCCTGTTGAACTGCCTTGCGATCCAAATCCAACGTGTCGGCAAGTTGAGTAAGGAATGGCATATCTTTAGCCATTTCTTCACTAATCTTGTAACGACCGGAGCCAAACAGTTCTTCAATTGCCTCCGGTGATTCACCGCGAACCAAATTGATGATTTGCTCTTTAGCCTCTGGCGTTCCCTTTGCGTACAACTTACGCATTTGATCGGCTAATTCCATGCCGCGAATGGACGACATGCCTTTTTCAAAACTATCAAGATAGTTGCCAAAGCCTTTGCCGCCAGCGTTTTCGATTGCTTCAGTCAGTAGCGGCTTGATTTCAGTCAATACCCTTGCGGTTAACTTCTCTTTGGCTCTCATATCGGCGCCAGGGCTTAATTCCTCAATGACGCTTGATACGCCGTATTTTCTAATAGCGTATACGTCAGCAGGATCAAGAACTCCGTTTTCCATGGCTCTATCGGCAAGCATACTTTTAATACGCTTTAATGCAGTCGTTGCTTGCGTGTTTGCGGCAATGTCAGGTTTACGCAGGACAGAATCAATTGATGACGTAAGTTTTCCAACCGTAATTGGCGTTTCGCCCCTTTCGGTTCTCATTTTAATTGTGTTTTCAGCAGCACGAGCGCGAGCGCCTGAACGCAATGATTCTTGAGCGGCCCTATCAACTACAGCGGGGATTCTTGCTGCAAGATCGCCGGGTTGAGCAAAACGAGGTCCAGCCAGTTTGCTCCAACTTTTTGCCCATTCCTCTGCGCGTTCAATTGCCGGAGTAAGTCGCCTAACAATATCTACTTGTTTGGCGGCCTCTTCTCTTGCTTCAGCAGCAATTGTCTCCAGCCTTGGAACTACTTTGCCCGTGCGACGAGCGGCGGCAAGAGCCTCTTCTCGCATCGGGGCAGTGATACCAGCCAGTGACTCTTTTGTTCCTTCGCGGGCAGCACGCGCCGTTTCGGCAGTTGGGCCACCGGCAATACGGGTCAATTCATTAACGATGTCTTGCGATTCGCGTTTGCGGAACGCATTGACCACTTGTTGCGGATCACGCTGTTCTGCGCGAGCAAGCAATGCTTGCAACACAGGCATGTCCAAGTCTGCAATCAATCTGCTAACGGGAACGTCGGGTTGTGCATCCCGCATTGGGATTTGACGGCTGGCAATTGCTTGCCGCAACGCATTGACCTCGTTATTAGCGGCAGTGCGAATCAACTCGTTAGCGCGCATGTCTGGGGTGCGCCCAGAGAGTGCGTCCACAACAGCGCCGCCACCTTTTGCTAGCACTTTGGCTACGGGCGGCAAAACTTGCGGCAACAAAGTTCCCACAGCGGCAGCCTCAGTCACCGCCTCTGGGTCTGTTACCAATGCGCCACCACCAGCGGCGCCAGCGCCGCCAGCGCCACTGACTACTGCGCGAGTTGTTCTACTAGTCGTCGCAGGTAAGCCGGTGCGAAATCCGCCTGTCTCCAACGACGTGGCAAGAGGCGTTGTAAAGCGCTGCAAAACAGGGAACGCCGTGCCTGCTCCGCGCACCAATGAACCGAGAACAGGACCGGCAAGCAAACTGCCAGTAAATCCAGCAAAACCGCGCACAGCGCTCTGGCGCTCTTGTGGCGTCATGCCGGTTTCTTCGACCTGCTGACGGAAGCCAGTTGCGCGATCACCGACATCGCCAATTGCAGGCAATCTGCGAGACGGTATTGCGGCCTCCGGCGCCGCCGCACGCGGTTGTGCAGGTGCGGGCGCGGGTGCAGCAGGCTTCTGGTATTTACTAAATATCTCTACCAGTTCGGCTTCGGTCGGCGGCGAATCGCCTTCAAGTTGAAGTGTGACCCCGGTGTTTGGATCACTAACGCGGTACTTTGGCATTAACGCCCCCGACTATTATGGAACTGGAGTAATGATAAAGCGGCCAGCGGACTCACCGCCGCCAGCAGCCTGACTACCCCTTCGGGCTTTTTCTTCGGCTTTTCGCACGCCAGTCCTAATAATTTCTTGGAACTCACGCGCCGCCTTAATAAATTCTTTTTCGTCTTGCGCCAGATTCATTCTAGTTATCGCAGCCGTGGCTCTTTTGCCTTCTTCGTTTGCAATCGCACCACCACCACGCAACGTGTCGTAAGCCTGCAAGAACGCAGTACCAGTTGCTTGGTCGTACATTGCTTGGAAAGACGCAGCATCCGTACCCGGAATCAGTCGAGCGCCGGGTTTCCAAGTAGCGCCAACAGCATCAACAAAGCCCTCATGCGGCGCAGTGCCAGCCTCCATAACGTTGCCGTCTTTATCAACCTTTTGTGGCTTTCCAACCATGTCGTCGATAAGCGCCAATGTTACGTTTGCTTGTTCAATAGCCCCCGGCAATTCAAGTTGAGCCTGCGCCAAAGCCTTGCCAGTAAACTGCGCTGCCGCTCTCATTTGTTCAACGCGGCCTAAATACTGGAAGTCGCCTTCACGATCAAACTTTTCACGCTGCAAATCAAGTTCTTTGCGGCGCAACTGAAGATTAGACGTAGACAGTTTTCGTTGGAACTCACGATCTTTTTCAACGCGAGCGCGTTCTTCTTCGTCAAATTGCTTTTCAAGCGGCGTCAATTCATCAACATACGCTTGAATCAATTTAGGCGTAGAAGCAGGGTCGAACGCCTGCGGGAACTTAGAAACGTCATATCCCATGTCGGCTGCCAACTGAAGGCGCGTTCCATAGGAAGTGGGGTCTTTTATTGCTCCCCGCAAAAGACTCATTGTGTTGTTCAACGTTTCTCTTAACTGCTTTCGCTCTTCCGCTTTAATTTCCAAACCAGTCTTTTTAGCGGTTTGCTGGGCGGCCATTGTCTGCGAAAGCGATTGCGCTACAGGAGCGCCACCAGGCGTTACGGCAAGCCGATTTAAAAACCCTGGGTCAGTTAAGTCTTTTTCTGTGGCGCCAGTCAGCATGTTCCGAAGCGCAGCCTTTTCCTGCATGTCTCGCATGGCAGCGGCTTCTTGAGTTCTTGCCAAACGATTGGCACGGCCTACTTCCATGCCTTGTGCATACGAGCCAAGGATGTTGACTGGATCAATTTGTGTTGCGCCTATGACTGCCATGGCTTACCCCAAGTTAGCGAATTGCGGACCGCGATAATTGACTGCCATTCTGTTCGGGCTTGGAGCAAATCCTGCTCCATAAGATCGACTGCCAGTAACTGAAACACCTGGCAAAAGGTCGTTTAAAGTCCCCATAGACATTTGTTCTTGACCAGGCGATCCGAAGTAACCGCCCTTGTACATGCCATATCCCATAGCAGCCTGACCAAGCGCATTAGACAGCGCATTGGCCTGTCCTAAATAACCAGACGCACGGGCTTGGCCGCCTTGTGTTATGAGATTGCCAACGTTCACGCCCATTTGCCCAGCCTGACCAGCAATCTGTTGTGCAGAAGCCTGACCAGCGCCATACAAACTACCCAGCGTACCCAAGCGCGTGCCTAATTGTGCCTGCGCTCGATTAAAAGCGTTCATGTACTCCTGAGACGCTAAGTCCTGCCCAAACCGCTGACCGGCTTTAATTGCTCCACCAGAGAGCATATTGCCGCGAGCAGACTGCATACGCTCCAAAGCCTTCTCGCCTTCGCGCAGACGGAAGCCGTAGCCGGGGTCCATTTGCAGATCGCGCTCGCCAAACTGACGGGTCAGCATCCCGTAGTCAGCAGCAGAAGCGTCTCCGCCAATGCCAAGCAGCCGCATTAGTTCGTTCTGCGAGGTAATGCCTGCCTGTCGAAACGGCTCTTGCAGTTCTACCTGACGCTCAAACGTCTCGCGCTGTACTTGCGCGGCCTGATCGGCGGCTTTTTGCTGTGCTTTAGCGGCTTTTCTAGAGCCTATAGCGCTTGCCGCGCCACCAGCCAATGCACTACCAATAATTGCTGTTTCAATGCCCATTGTACGGACCTCTTACGAATTCTTCGCCGCGCTTGACAAACCCTAAACGCCCCAGAATCCCGTGCATATACTCATGCCCAGGCGTTACTTTAGTCGTTACAGTGTGGTTTGCAAACAACTGCTTTAACACACCTTTTGTCGCCCATCGACGCCGCCATTCCGGCAGCACCGATACGTGAATCTCGTCGTTCTTAAAGTAGGCGGCACCAATAAGGCTGCCGTTCCTAACAATTCCTTTTACAGACCAATCCGACATGGCCTGCTTGTACTGCTCGTAGGAAACCGGGTTGCTCCAGTCGGTCGCGGCGTAGCCGACCTCAAGAGCCTTTTCCCGGTCATCTACGAGTTCTGTCACGAGACTTCTCGCCCCGACGAACGGATGTTGATAGCCGACGCCGTACCGGCAATCGTCGAGATAAACCCGCCCGGTTGCAGGACGTGGCCGACCAGTTCGGGGAACGTGTACGTCTCGCTCGGCAACAGTGTCTTGTTCTTAATGATCAAGTTCTGGTTGCCCGAGGAGTCAAACTGCGTCACGAGGTTAACCGACAGGGTAGCCGCCGAGGCGCTGTAGTTGGTCGCCGTGAACTTGTCGATGATGGCCGACACGTTCTGGGCGGTGTATTGGGTTACTTGGGTGTTCTCCGCAATCTTTGCGGGGATCAGGACTTTGACGTTAACTGCCATGTGTCACCTAAAAGGTAAAGACCATTCGGACGCGGCCATTAGACCCAGACAGGCCAGCGGCACCGCCCTCTACCGGATCGCCACCGTCGCCACCAGCACCGCCCACAAGGCTTCCTACGCCCGCTATAGGGGCTGCGCCAGTCTGGGTAAAGGCAGCGCCGCCGTTGCCGTTAGTGTTGGTCGTATTGCCTCCAGAGGCCGTTCCACCAGCGCCTTGCTGGCTGCCGTAGATACCGATGCCGCCGTAGCCACCAAATCCCCCCGTCGCAATCATCTCGGGTAGCGCATACGTTCCGGCATACGCCACTGACTGAGTGCCAGCACCGCCTACCGCATCGCCAAGTGAGCCGCCTGTGCCAGCCACGCCGACAGTGTACAGGATCGTTTTACCGGCATCTGGGGCAGTTAGAACGAGTACAGTTTTGGAGTAGGCACCACCGCCTCCACCGCCACCGGGGTTCTCCTGCGGCTCGTAGGCGAACTCACCAAAGATGTTCGTTACCGTACCGTAGCCGCCACCACCACCTGCGCCCCATACCTCGATGGTGACGCCCGTCGCGCTGGCAGGGATCGTCACCGACCCAGACCCGGACGAGTAATCAACAACGCCCGCACCGGCTCCTCCGGTCGTACCTGCAATCGCCGCTGCTAGGGTAGCGCCGCCCATTAGGTCAACCCTGCTCCGCTGATCAGCCACGAGGTTGAGCCAATCTTGACGCAGGTCGCCAAGCCGTTCTGCGCGAGGGTACGGGTGCCGGTCGTCGTGCTGTTAGCCAGCGTCAGCGTGTCGGTCGTAATGCCAATCGAGAGCGCCGTAGCGTTGAGGTTGACGATAATAACCACCGTGCCCACCGGAAACGCGACAGCGGCGTTAGCCGGAATAGTCAGCGTCAGGCTAGTGCCGTTCATCAGAATCGACTTACCGCGATCTGCCAGCACTAACTGGTAGTTAGCGGTCTTAGATACGGGCGGCGCTTCTCGATAGCCCACAGCGTAGTTCGCGCTAACCGTATCGTTGTCGGGGATCAGCGGCGTTCCCGTAAACGTTGGCGAAGCGATTGGTGCGTAAGTGGCCGCAGCGGCCGCCGCCGTAATGCTGTCGGTGATTCCATACCCTGCAAGCGTCGTCGGTGTGCCGGTAATCGTTGACCAAGCAACCGATTCGGTCGATATGTCATTGATGCCTGCAATGTCGTCGTACTCGCCAATCTGGACGTCGTTAGAATCAGTCAGCACAAAACGGTACTTAACGCCTTCGGTCAACCACATGTCCTCAGGCAGTCGCCCGCCAGAGTCAAGAACAATAGGGTTAGCGTTAAACGTCGCGCCGCTAATAGACGTATACGTTGCTTGCGGGGTAGTAGTGCCAGCGTCGTAGGTATAGATCTTTCCGCCCGACAGCACGGCGCCGTCGTCGGTAAAAAACTGCGCCCCGGCTCCTGCAAAGGCTGAAAGGTAAACGGTCATACGTACACCTGCATAACAGTCAAAATGATTGAAGGAATGGCCGGGACTGGAGGGGCAGCAGCAAATTGTTGCAACTGCACGTCCAGCGCATCCACGGAAAAGTACAACTGAAAGTAATCGCCGTTAGACAACGGCAAGAAAAAGTTAGCGGCAGAGAAGATTTCGGCGTTGTTGCCTTGAATCTGAATCAGTGACGCAGAGTTGGCTACGTTAGTGCCGTTGATAGCAGGCCAAATGTACAGTCGTCCCGTACCGCCCGAAGTCTTGTCTACCTGAATAGAAAACTGGACGTTGTAGATAGCAGGCCGAGTGACCTTAATTTTGCTGCTGTCGCCGGGGTCACGGTAAACGCCATACGCCGGATCAGCATTGTTGTACGTGATGGCGTAGGCCGTGTTGATGACCGTTGCCGCTTGAGTCTGCGTTGAGAAAAACGAACCGTAGTTGATAAGGCCAGGTTCAAACCGAGGCGGCCCTTTTTGCAAATCGTCTAGTTGCCCTTTTACAACCGCCAACTCGTCCTCGACGTTAGCCGCTAACGCGGGCGTTAATTCAAGATCAGCAATAGTGGTTTGCGTTGTGCCGCCGCCCGTTAATTGAAACTGGTTGTTAAGAAAGCGAAACCACTCACGCGAAATCTGGCCTGTGCGCTCGTCAATAAACGGCACACGCGGAGCAGGGATTTGCGTAATGTTCTGCGTCACGACGCCGTACCGCTGATTTGCAGTTCAGCGCCCATAATGGCGACTTTGACCGGATCGGTGCCGCTAATCTCATACACGCGGTCGCGCAGTTTGGTCGTCATGCCAAGGCGACGGAAGATGGCGCGAGTGCCGTACTGGCCAATGCGGCCCATGGATACCTGGCGCTCGCCATTCCAAGTGTGGCCGCCGTCATCTGACCAACGCAGCATCAACTGCGGGTCAGCCCCTGTGGTGGCGTTTACATCCAAAATAATGTCCTGGCCGATTTCTGTTTGCAGGATCTGCAACAACTCGCTGCCCAAAAATTGCTGATCGGTAAACGCATAGCCCGATAGGCCGACACCCGTTTCGCAGTCGATTTGTAACGCGTGATGCGCCGTGCGGGTCAGGTTGTTGGCGCCGGTAGGCAACGCACGCCAAGTGCGTAGCCACTTTTGCGTGACGCCCGCGTCGGCGTATACGTCAAGGCTAAACGCGTACAAACGTCCGTTTTCATAATCACCAATAATCGGTTGGCCTACAAACCGAGCGTGGTTGTTGCCGCGATGGCGCTTAAAGTCGCCATTACGGAAACCAGCACGCTCGTGCCAAGCGCCCGTAGCCGCGTCAAACACCCATGTCGTATCGGCATCCGTAAAGTTCAGCACGTAGAACGTGTGACCGTCCTGCTGATACGTATAGCCAACTGCGTCGGCAAGGTTGTCGTACTGCTGAATGGCAAACTCAACGGCATGGGTCGATACGCGCACGCCTTGATAGCCATTGGCTCGATACACAATGCCCTGACCCCGAGCATCTGCGCCGAGCCAGAAGACAGAGTTGTCCATCTTGGCTACCGAGTACGGCGCGATGCAGCCGATCTCGTTATAAGCGCCTTGGATGCGGGTGAGCGGAAAGTCGGCGTCGCCGGAGTTGTACCAGACCTCCACGGAGTTCGTGCCAAACAGCCACGCCTCTCGATGGTCAATGATCAGGGATACTAGCCCGTCTGGTGAACCCTCAGCGCTTGCAAAATCCAAGGGGTCAATCGACAAGCCATCCAATAGGCTCGTGACCCAGACACGTTGCGAGTTCGGCTCGTTGAATACAAAGTAACCGTCAAGATAGCCAACGGTCACTGCACCCGGAAAGTCCTCGTCAGTAATTTGCGCTAGTTCTTCCGTAATAGAATTAAAAATGTAACCGTCTGGGTTGGCGGCAATAAAAATTTGCGTGCCGTTGTCAGCCATAGAAACAGGGCCAGTGCCGCTGATTTCACCTAACGCCACTGGAGTGTTGTTTTCAGCCAGTAAGTCGCCGCCGCTTTCTAACAATATGTCGCCGCCGTCTTCTAACGCCAAGTCAACTGAAGCGTCAAAAGTGTCGTCTACCTTAAAAAACTCGTTACCTGAAACAACATAAAGGTAGTTGCCTAGCGACCACAGCCCTCGAATCGGGCCAGTGCCATACGTGCCTTTTAACGTCAGGCCGGGGCAGCGTTGCAGGTAAGCAGGCTCCTTGCCGCCCTCGGGAATCACCTCTGGGTAAAGATTCACGCATCGGCTGTCGGCTGCATTGACCGACCGGATGACGTACGACGATCCGAGAATCGGCGTCTTCACTTAGAAATTTCCAGTGAAAATATTGAAGCGCGGTCGGTTGACAAGCAGTGCCGCTGGCATTGCCATCAAGTCATCCGGGTTATTGATGCGCTTCAAGTCGCGCTTGCTAGTCATAGCAATGCGCTGCACTTGCGGAGAGGGTTCGACACCAAACTCCGCCGCAAGTTCACAAGCCAAGTTAAATCGGAAAGCCCGCAGGTATCCCGGCGGGAACGCTAAGTCGGTGTCTAGCGCAGCAGGCTGCGTCAGCGGGCGCACCGATACGAAGTGAAATTCCAGTACTTTGGTTGGCACTGGGTAGATGTAAATCTCCACGTCCGGGTAGGTCATGTTGACCCACATCAACTGCGGATACGTGGACGTTACCGTCTTAACAGCAATACTGTTGTACTGCTGGTTATTGATCAGTTTGATGCCATACGACACGTTGGTCGAGGCGTCACGAAAATAGGTAGCGTCATCCATCAGGATAGGACGCTCGGCCACAAACGTGCCGGTCGGCCCCATCGTAATGGTGCGGACGTTAGGCAGCCAGTTATAGACCTGATCTTGGGTCGAGTAGACAGCCAGACGCTCGGTACTCCATGAGTCGAGCATCTGGTTCAAAGCGGTGAGGGCATCCTGCGAGGTGGCCGCAGAAGGGACTTCGCCCTCGGCCAACTGCCCGATCAGCCGCAACGCGCCGTTGATTTGATCGGCAGCAGTTGTAGCCATGATTTACTCCTTACGGCGGCGACGCGTTCTCAACGCATTATGCTGAGAATCCCCCAGCGCCGCCACATCTGACGACGCCGAGGGTTCAGACTCATCAGGATCAGAGGGGTCAAATTCCTCCCATCCTTGTTCCATATCTTCCCTCGCTTCCATCCATGAGATAGCGATTTTTTCCCCATGTCTGGGGTGGCGAAGGTAGATATTGGACATATTACGAGACGCTAAAGTTGAGCATGTAGACCGGGAACGTGACAGTGTTGGCAAGCGTGCCCGTTGCCGCAGCGCGGATACGGAGACGATCACCGGCTGCCACCACCAAGTTGGCTGCCGTGCCGTTCAGCGACAAAACGCGTCGAGCATTAGCAGTCAAAGCGGTGCCACCCGTTGACTTGGTGGTGTTGGCGTCGGTTGCCGCAAGCATCGCTGCGGTGCCCGAACCAGACGTGCCAAGGTTGGTGATAGAGAACGTAATGTAGTCCGTATTACTCGCAGCCAACGCATCAACGCCTGAAAACCACGCAGCCGACAAAACGCCCGACACCGGAGCAACGACAAACACGTCGCTGTTGCCAGTCGTAGCAATCGTTGCCCCCTGCTGCGCTGCGCTAAACCCGCTACGCACGTTGGAATTAACGAGCGTGGCCGAGTCAAGCGAGCCGTTGATAATCGCTTGATCCGCAAAAGCAACACCAATCGCCTGTGTATTAGGCATATCAATACCCCTTTAGGTGGTGCCCCGGCGAGTTGCCCCGCCGAGGGCGTTGCTATTACGAAATGCGGTAGCAAGTCCAAGCAGCGTCGCCGGTCTTGCGAGCGCGGAAGTGGCCCGACGCACCGTCAGCAACCACAGCCGAACCCACAAACGTCCAGCCGGTGCCCGAGAAGGTCACATCGTTTGCTCCGTTGTCACCGAGATTGATGCAAAAGAAGTCGAACGTGCTACCCACGCGAGCGCTGCTGACGGCGTCGTCCACGTCAGCGGCAGCCGCCAACGAGTACGTGCCGGCGTCAGTGCCGCCTGAATCAACCGAGAAAACACCGTTTTCAAGGTCAGCCACAGCAATAGTGCCAGTCGAGCCAGCGTAAGCCGTGACGGCGTTAAGAACGCCCATCAACGGCTCGGCAGCATTACCGGCGCCTACTTGATAACCACCAGAACCATTAGGAAGTGCCATATTTAGTTACTCCAAAAAGATAGGTTAATCATTAGCCCCAGAGGCGGACAGCCATCTGCGGACGGATCACCGAGTAGCCATACAGCACGTCGATACGGCACGGCATACGGTCGTTGTTGATGTCGTACTGACGAACAACGCGCATGGAGACACCGTTGTGGACCTGACGCGAAGCCATGTCAACGCCCTGCGGGAGCAGGAGGTCAGCCGTGGCAAACGCAATCGCGTCGCGGTGATACACGAGGTTCTGCGGGTACTGGCTTGAAGCGCCACCCAAGAACGTCACAGCGGCGCTGTTCTGCGGGAACGAATCCACCGTCGCAAGCGCATTGCCAGAAGTGTAAATCGCCGGAGCAATCTTCACGTTGGTGAACGCGCTGGCAGCAGCAGTGATGTCCTCAGTGACCACGAACTGCTGGAGCGAGCCAGTCGATTCGCGGGTCTGCGGGTTGACAGCGAACACGTTAGCAATCGTGAACACGTCGCCCTTCTTCAGGGTGTTGCCCGTCGTTCCGTTGAGCGTAATGGTCGCCTGACCCTGCGTAGAAACCGTACCGTTCACCGTGATGGTGCCCGTGCGGCTGCCGGTCGTGAACTGCTTGATCGACTGCGACATGGCAAGTTCGTCGTAACCGAGGATGCCTTCGCCCATCAAGCCGCTCTTGAACTGCTTGCTGATCGTGGACACCGGGTTAAACAAGCCCTTCATGCCTTCCACGAGCGCGGCGTTAGCGGCCGGGTTCACGGTGGCGTAGCGGGGCGACATGCCAGCGGCGGCTTCGTTCAACTTCTGCTGCGCCTGCAACAGAACAAGCGAGGTGCCCGGCGTCGTGCCCGGAGTACCAACCGACTGATAGATGTTGTTGAACGAGTTGGCAACATCAGCGTCGATGCTGGCGGCCAACTGGCTGATACGCGGCTTCAGCACGCGCTCGGCAAAGTCGTCCAACTGCATCGTCATTTCGGCGGTCGTGAAGTTGACGCCGATGTGCTTCTGCGAAGCAACCGTCAAGGTCGTGAACTGCTCGTTGTCGTCCTGAACTTGCAGGGCGGCACCGTCGGTCACAAGAGCGCGGTCCGGCAGACGGATACGCAGCGTGGTGCCGATCTTGGCGCCTTCGACAGCGTACGAGTCGTCGTACTGGCGGTTAACGTTACGGGTGATTACAAGGTTGTTCTCAAGAATTTCGAGAGCCTTTCTCGTAATCATATCAATAGTAAGAAGTGTATTAGCCACGAAAGTGTCTCCAAAAAGATGTTAGCGGTTACGCGCTTCCCACTGCTTAATCTGTCGCTGACGCTCGCGCTCGATCCACTCTGACGCACTCATGGCCGCGATGGACCGTGGGTCTGTCGTGTCGTAGACCGGAGCGCCAGTGCCTTTTGCCGTGACAGGCTTAATAGGCGGGGGCGCACTGGTAGTCTTCTTAACCGGGGCGGGACTGTCGGCCATTTTGGCCTCAATCTTCCCGATTTCCTTAGCCTGAAGGAACTGCGGTAAGCGGGAAATGCGCTCGGCTTCCTTCGGATTAGACCCCAGAAAGTAGGCTATATCTGGCCCCAATTCTGACGCCTGAATCGTCTGTGCCATCACAGTCGTGATCGGCAGCGAGTTATTGTACGCAACTTGCTCGAAGTCGTCGTACTTGTCACGCGCCGCTTCTTCACGCTCGTGATACGCCTCTAGGAGAGCCATCTGCTCCCGCTCTGCTTCGCGTCGGGCGAGGAGTTCCGTTGCTTTGCGTTCGGCCAGAGCCTCAGCATAAGCCTCGGGGTCTTCGTCTCTGCTAGGCAGTGCGGCTGGCTCAACCGGGGTCGATTGCGCCTTTAGCACCTGCTCTCTTTCCCAACTCTTACGCGCTTTCCTTAGTCTTTTATCAATGACTTTATCCAAATCATCTTGTGTAAAGAGTTTTGGTTCAGTCTTCTCCGGCTCCGCTACCTCGGGGGTAGCATCTACGGTTTCCGGGGCTGCCGTAGCCTCGGGTTCCGACACGGCCTCTGCCGCTACAACTTCAGGGACTTGATTTTCGTCCGACATAAACTTCCTTACGGAAACCTGATGAAACGCATCAGTACGGTAAAACTTTAACTTACTAGTTGCTTCCGTGCAACATTAAACGATGCCTACCCACGCGCCAGCACGCTTTTGGTAAATGGTCGTCAAAGCGCCGCCGTCGCTGCGGAAGTAAAAGTCACCGTTGTTGCCGCCGTTAACATCTGGCGCTCCTTCACCGGCTAACAAACCCGCCTTGTCTTGGCGCAAATTCAATCCAGTGCCAGGGTAGATTTGCTGCTTGGCAAAAACCGATCCCGCGCCGATAACAATGAAGTTGCTATCCGCTCGGGTTCCACCCCAGATAAATGCGCCGCCAAAGTCCGGTCTGATACCGCCAATAAAGGTGCCGTTTTGAAGGATATTAAAATAACCTTCAAAGTTGTTTTGGTATCCGTTAAAGAAGTCGTAATACTTGCTAGTAGCCTCTGAGTTACCAAATCGAATGTTGGACTCAGGGTCACGGTTAAGTTGCAAGTACGCCGTGTTTGAAATGTTGTTGATGCTGACGTTATTAAGAACAGTCTTGGTTCCGGGCAGCGTTGAACCAGAATCCAAGTAGCCTAACGTGCAACCATCTACCAAGAACAAGCCTTGGCCGCCAACGGCTGCGTTGATATACAAGTCAGCATAGGTGGCATTACCAATCGTGCTGCGGCAAGCGCGGAACGAAATGGTAGTAGACGGTGGGCCAGATGCGCCCTTGTCTACCTTGAACACATGGTTCCCGATAGCAATGGAACTATCGTAAGTCGTGCAGTCCTCGACGATTGAGTTGGAACAGGACAGCAAGTGGATTGCACCGCTTGAGGCATACTCAAACACGCCTTGTTTGATGTAGACGTTGAAGCACGCGCCTGCGGCATTGGTGCTTTCAATCCAAATGCTTGGCTGACCTGACGCGCTTTGACCGTTAGCCGTACTCCAGAAGTTAGAAATTGAAATGGAGTTAATTGTAAACGTCTTGAGGTAAATAGCCGGAACCGAGTTTGTCGGAACAAACTCGTATTCAAAATCATGCAGCCAAATTGAAAAAATACCGACGTTACCAACGCCGGGCATATTGCCATATATTACCGATTTAGCCGCATTCTTCTGAACCAAGCAGACGCCCGACATTTCAATCTTGGCAACGATTCCGCTATTTGACCAATTGAAAATATGACCGCCGCCTACGCTGGACTCTAAAAACAAATCGCGGAAACAAACGCCCGTAATTAGCGGGGCGGTATTGATAAAAATATCGCTGGTATCGCTAAACAAACGGCTGCGATTGGGATTGTTTCCTGCTAATTCAGCCCTCATTGGGCCTGCGTAAGTAAGGCCCGGCAGCATCGGGATCGCCGCGCTGATCTTGTACTCACC
>JGI24766J26685_10000073_pt1 | contig 22247 bp, 16 predicted proteins | sample SanBayMetagenome_FD_26685 | JGI IMG/M metagenome (IMG submission 26685)
GTTGGAGAAGTACTTGCCATCGCCCTTCAGACCACTGCGTGCCTTTGTGAGATAGTAGACACCCAGAACCATGTCCTGCGACGGAACGGCAATCGGCTCGCCGTTCTGCGTGTGCATGATGTTGTGTGCGGAGAGAATGAGCAACAACGCTTCGAGTTGTGCTTCGTGGCTCAACGGCACGTGCACAGCCATCTGGTCACCGTCGAAGTCAGCGTTGAACGCCGTCGTTACGAGTGGGTGCAGTTGGATCGCCTTGCCTTCGATGAGCTTCGGCTGGAACGCCTGAATACCAAGGCGGTGGAGTGTCGGAGCACGGTTGAGGAGCACTGGATGTCCATCAATCACCGTGTCGAGAATATCCCACACCTCTGTTGTCTTCTTTTCGACCTGCTTCTTGGCGCTCTTCACCGTCTTGCAGTGTCCGCGCTCAATCAGCTTGCGAATGATAAGGGGCTTGAAGAGCTCAACGGCCATGTCCTTTGGAAGACCGCACTCATAGAGCTTGAGTTCTGGACCCACAACGATAACCGAACGACCAGAGTAGTCAACGCGCTTACCGAGAAGGTTCTGACGGAAGCGTCCTGTCTTACCCTTCAGCGTATCAGCGAGTGACTTCAGTGCGCGCTGCGATTCGCTACGAACAGCACGACGTGAGTTGTCGAACAATGCGTCGACAGCTTCCTGGAGCATGCGCTTCTCGTTACGCAAGATCACCTCAGGAGCCTTGATATCGATCAGGCGCTTGAGACGGTTGTTGCGAATGATCACGCGACGATACAGGTCATTCAAGTCAGACGTTGCGAAGCGGCCACCCTCGAGTGGCACCAGCGGACGAAGGTCCGGTGGAATCACTGGGATGATGTCGAGCACCATCCACTCAGGACGGTTTGGCTCCTTCGTTTCGCTCGTACGGAATGCGTCAAGGATGCGCAGGCGCTTCAGGACATCAGCCTTCTTCGCTTGCGACATGTCTTCCTTGGCTACTTCACGCAGCTTGTAGTACTCTTCGTCAGCATCAACACGACGAAGGAGTTCCTTCACAGCCTCACCACCGATGAGGGCGATGAACTTGCGAGGATCGTCGTCGTCCATGTTGCGCTCTTCCGGACGCAGGTTGGCGAGCACGTCGAGGTACTGCTCTTCTGTGAGCAAGTCCTTCGGCTGCAGACCTGTCGAGCCCGGCTGTACAACGACATATGATTCGTAGTACACGATGCGCTCGACATCCTTTGTAGGCATGCCGATTACACCGGAGATCTTGCTCGGGAGCGAGCGGAGGAACCAAATGTGCACGACAGGCACAGCAAGCATGATGTGACCCATGCGCTCGCGGCGAACGCTCTTCTGCGTTACTTCCACGCCGCAACGGTCGCACACGATGCCCTTGTAGCGAATGCGCTTGTACTTACCACATGCGCATTCCCAGTCGCGAATTGGACCAAAGATCTTTTCGCAGAACAAGCCATCCTTTTCAGGACGGAATGAACGGTAGTTGATCGTCTCAGGCTTGGTGACCTCACCATGAGAGCGATTGAGAATGTCATCCGGCGAGGAAATGCGGATCGTAATCTGCGAATAACCACGCTTTGGGATGTTATGGAACTGCATCGTAACTCCGACGGTAAATTCCTAGTTCAGTTGGACGCGGACGCTATGCTCGTTAGTCGAGCTTAACATCCAGACACAGACCCTGAAGCTCACGAACGAGCACGTTGAACGACTCCGGAATGCCCGGATTCGGAAGGTTCTCGCCCTTGACAAGCGACTCGTACATCTTTGCACGACCCTGCACGTCGTCAGACTTCAACGTGAGCATTTCTTGAAGCGTGTGCGCCGCGCCATAGGCCTCGAGCGCCCACACTTCCATTTCCCCGAGACGCTGACCACCGAATTGGGCCTTACCGCCAAGAGGTTGTTGTGTGATGAGCGAGTATGGTCCGATCGAACGTGCGTGGATCTTGTCTTCCACAAGGTGGCTCAGCTTCATCATGTAGATGATGCCAACCGTGACCTCGTTTTGGAAGGCTTCGCCAGTACGACCATCGTACAACACTGTCTTACCTGTGCGAGGCAGACCAGCTTGCTCGAGGTAGTCACCAACTTGATTCCACGACGCGCCGTCGAAGATTGGTGTTGCAAAGTGCACGCCGAGCTTACGAGCAGCCCATCCAAGAGCTGTTTCGTAGAGCTGACCAAGGTTCATACGCGAAGGCACGCCAAGCGGGTTGAGCACGAGGTCAACCGGTGCGCCATCAGGCAAGAACGGCATGTCTTCGAGCGGAACGATCTTCGAAACGATACCCTTGTTACCGTGGCGTCCAGCCATCTTGTCACCCACTTGAAGCTTGCGCTTCTTGGCAACATAGACCTTGGCCATCTGAAGGATACCTGGCTGAAGTTCATCACCGGCAGCAATCTTGTTGCGCTCGATGCGACCATCAGTCATGATTTCGTTGCGACGTGATTCGTAGTTGCTCAGAAGCGTGCGAACAAGCTTCATTGTCTTCTTCTCTGCAACCCAGTCGTGCTCGACTGATACGGCAGATGGGATGAACGAACCTGCTTCGAACTTGGCAAGCATTTCCTTCGCCAGCAGCTTTGTGCCGCTACGGAAGATCGTTGTGTCGTTTGTTGACTTCACACCGAGCGATGTTTCGCCCTCGAGAAGTTGTCCGAGGCGCTCGATACAGTCAAGGTCGAGAGCACGCAGTGCCTGCTGCTCACGCTTGGTGATCAAGTCCTGACGCTTCTTCTCTTCCAGACGGAATTCGCTATCGGATGTGAGGACGCGGCGTGCGAACAGCTTCGTGTTGATCACCGTACCCTTGAGTCCAGGAGGTGCCTTCAACGAAACATCCTTAACATCGCCAGCCTTATCGCCGAAGATTGCACGAAGGAGCTTTTCTTCTGGTGTTGGATCTGTCTCGCCCTTCGGCGTGATCTTACCAATGAGGATGTCGCCTTCGCGGATCTTTGCACCAACGCGCACGATACCGCGATCGTCGAGGTCCTTCGTTGCTTCTTCCGAAACGTTCGGGATTTCACGTGTGAACTCTTCTTCGCCGCGCTTTGTGTCGCGAACCTGAAGTGTATACTCTTCGATGTGGATCGATGTGAAGACGTCTTCAGCAACCATGCGCTCGCTGATGACGATAGCATCTTCGAAGTTGTAGCCACGCCATGGCATGAAGGCAACCATCACGTTACGGCCAAGCGCGAGCTCGCCCATATCCGTTGATGCACCGTCGATGAGTGGTTCACCCTTCTTCACACGCTGACCAGCCCGCACGATTGGGTGCTGGTTGATGCAGGTGTCTTGGTTGGTGCGATAGAACTTGTGCAGGTTGTACGTCATCGTACGATCGTTGTTAAACGACACAAGCTTTTCGTCGCCCGTGCGCTTATCGTCGTACTTCACGCGTACATAGTCTGCGCATACGTACTCAACAACACCGTCGTCCTCTGCAAGCACAAGTGCGCGCGAGTCGCGAGCAACACGTGCTTCCATGCCGGTACCAACAACAGGCGCCTCTGGACGAAGCAATGGAACGCCTTGGCGTTGCATGTTCGAACCCATGAGCGCACGGTTCGCATCATCGTGCTCAAGGAATGGAATCAACGCAGCAGCCGCTGACGTGATCTGGTCGGTCGATACTTCCATGTAGTGCACTTCTGTTGGGTGCACAACCTTGTAGTCGCCGCTCAAACGCGCCTTGACTGTTTCGCCAACGATCTTACCCTTCTTGTCGACAGCTGTCGATGCAGGGATAATGATCATTCCTTCTTCCTTATCGGCTGGAAGGAACTCTGTTTCTTCTGTCACAACACCGTTGACAACCTTGCGGTATGGCGTCTCGATAAAGCCGAACTTGTTCACGCGAGCGTGAATAGCGAGCGACGAGATCAGACCGATGTTCGGACCTTCTGGCGTTTCGATCGGACACAGACGTCCGTAGTGTGTGTAGTGAACGTCACGTACTTCGAAGCCAGCGCGCTCACGCGTCAGACCGCCAGGTCCGAGCGCCGATGTACGACGCTTGTGCGTGATTTCCGACAGTGGATTCGTTTGGTCCATGAACTGCGACAGCTGGTTCGTACCAAAGAACTGGTTGATCACGCTTGTGATTGTACGAGCGTTTACGAGTTCGCTTGGTGTGATGTTCTCGCTATCACGAACGCTCAAGCGCTCCTTGATCGTACGCGCCATGCGTGTAAGACCGAGGTTGAACGTTGCTTCGAGCTGCTCACCAACTGTGCGGACGCGGCGATTTGAAAGGTGGTCGATATCATCAACCGGAACCTTTGCATCACGTACGTCGATCAGATACTTCACGATCGATACGATGTCGTCCACCGTCAACGTTGTGACGTCGAGTGGCACCGTCATCGCAAGCTTCTCGTTGATGCGGTAACGTCCGACAACACCAAGATCGTAGCGCTTTGGATTGAAGAACAGCTTCTCGAGCAGACCCCATGCTGTGTCGAGATCCGGCGGATCGCTCGAGCGCAGCTGACGGTAGATTGTTTCGAGAGCATCTTCACGCGTACGTGACGTGTCCTTTGCAAGTGTCTTCGCGATGATCGGCTCGTCGTTCGTGCTCTCGTACTTGTAGATACGGATCGAATCAACTTCAGCCGTCTTCAAACGCTTGAGAAGTTCTTCGTCAAGAATCAGATCGCGCTGCGCAACGATTTCACCCGTTGCCATATCCACTGCATCTGCAGCGATGCGACGTCCGAGGTACTCTTCCGTAAGGTGAACCATCGGAATATCGTACGTCAGATCGAACAGGTTGAGCAAGTCTTCATCGCTGCTGTAGCCCAGCGCGCGAAGAAGCGTTGTCACAGGGAACTTCTTCTTACGATCGATGTACGCATACATCACATCGTGAATGTCTGTTGTGAACTCCACCCATGATCCCTTGAACGGGATGATGCGAGCAGAGTAGATCTTCGTGCCGTTCGGGTGCACTGCTTCGTCGAAGAAGCAGCCAGGCGAACGGTGAAGCTGCGCAACAACAACGCGCTCGGCGCCGTTGATGATGAACGTGCCGCGTGGCGTCATCGCTGGGATTTGACCGAGGTATACCTCTTGGTCAATCGCCTCGATGTAGTCTTCGGAACTTGGGTCGGCCTTCGACGACAAGCGAAGTTTCGCCTTGAGCGTCTTTGCGTACGTGAGTTCACGCTCGCGACATTCTTCCTCAGAATACTTCGGCTTTTCGACGATGTATTCCAGGAAGCTCAGTTCGTAGACGCCCGAGTTGTCTTCGATTGGGAAGTTGCTCTCGAATGCGCGTTGCAATCCGATGAAGCGACGTTCCATACCTGGAACATCTTCCTGATGGAAGTCGTGAAACGAATCGATCTGAATGCCAAGGAGGTCTGGGTACGTGTCTTCCGTCTCAATCTGTCCGAACGAAATACGCTCGCGAAGACGAGGAAGTGGAAGCTGGTACAGTGACGTGTCCAGGGTTGATCCATTCATGGAGGGAGCTCCCGAATGCTTGAGAAAAGTAGAACCTGTCGATCGCTGACTGCCGCGGTTACGAACGTGTGACGCAAGTCAATCACCGTTCGACAGGCCCTTGTGAGGGTAGATGTCCTAAGACAACAACGCCCGAGACGGCACAGAAGGCCGTCTCGGGGCTGTTAAACTGTTATGCTGATTACTTGAGTGTAACCTTTGCGCCAGCTTCTTCGAGCTTCTTCTTGAGCGCTTCGGCATCTGCCTTTGGAGCAGCTTCCTTGACGATCTTTGGTGCGCCTTCGACGAGGTCCTTTGCTTCCTTGAGGCCAAGACCTGTGACTTCGCGAACGACCTTGATGACGTTCAGCTTTTGTGCGCCACCGTCTGTGAGCTCAACGTCGAACTCTGTCTTCTCTTCGCCGCCACCAGCTGCTGCGCCTGCACCAGGAGCTGCTGCCATCATCATTGGAGCTGCTGCTGTTACACCGAACTTGTCTTCGAGTGCCTTCTTGAGGTCAGCTGCTTCAACAAGTGTGAGGTTACCAATCTTTTCTACGAGTTCTTCTACGATTGCCGACATGTGTGTCTCCACGGAAAAATGTTCGATGAAATGTGAAGAGGCGCTTATGCAGCCTTCTTCTTTGCGACCTCTTCAACAAGCGAAGCAACGTCGCGCATAACAGCATTGATGCTACCCACGATGCCCGAGATTGGGGCGTGGATGCTGCCGATCATGGCTGCGATCATGTCTTCACGAGTTGGGAGCTCGGAAACCTGCTTGAGTTGCGATGCTTCGAACACCATGCCTTCGACAAACGCCAGCTTGAGCTTTGGCTTTTCGCCCTTCTCAAAGAACTGACGGATGATCTTGGCTGGTGCTACCGGATCGGAACCACCGAAGATGACTGCTGTCTGACCTGCGAGCTTCGAGTCCTCGAATTCGTAGCCACCGACTTCTGCAAGTGCACGAAGGATGAGGGTGTTCTTTGCCACCTTCATCTTCACACCCTTTTGACGAAGCTCGTTACGGAACGCTTGGTCCGTTGCTACCGTCATGCCGGTGAAATCCACGAAGTAGAGGCTTGAAGCGCCCTGGAGGTGTTCTACCAGGTCAGCAACAACGGCCGTCTTTTGCTCTTTCGTGATCATAAACCCTGTTGATTAATGGTTCGTGGTGGATTCAACATATCCGAAGACACGTTAGAAGCTTGAATCTGCCACGGTGCGTAATAGACGTGTGAATTATTGGTCTGCGCCCATTGAGTGTTCGTCGACACGAACGCTCGGACCCATTGTTGAGCTGAACGAGATGCTCTTGACGTAGCGGCCCTTCGACGACGCTGGCTTTGCGCGGAGCACTGTGCCAACGAACGTTGCAACGTTTTCTGCAAGCTTCGCCGAATCGAACGAGCACTTGCCAACAGATGCGTGAATGTTACCCGCCTTGTCAACGCGGAACTCGATCTTACCAGCCTTGACTTCTGCAACGGCCTTTGCAACGTCGAACGTTACTGTGCCGCTCTTTGGATTTGGCATCAAACCGCGAGGTCCGAGCACGCGACCGAGCTTACCAACTTCACCCATCACATCTGGTGTTGCGATGATGATGTCGATGTCTGCCCAGCCCCCTTGCAACTTCTCGATGTAGTCTGCAAAGCCAGCGTGATCCGCACCTGCGTCGAGCGCTTCCTTGTCCTTTGGCGACTTTGCAATCACCAGAACGCGAACGCTGCGACCTGTACCGTGCGGGAGTGCAACCGTACCACGAACGAGCTGATCTGCCTTACGCGGATCAACGCCGAGGTTCATTGCAACTTCGAACGACTCGTCGAACTTGGCTGTGGCGTTTGTCTTGACGAGCTCAACAGCCTTCTTGAATTCATATTGCAACGCGCGATCAAACGACGCGGCTGCCTTCTTGTAACGCTTCCCTTGTGCCATGGAAGTGGTCCTTGTGTGTTGTGCGAGCGGCCGTTCCTAACGAACAGCCTCCAACAGTTGAAAGATGAAGTTCTAGGTAATAGAGCGTGGCGGCTTAGCCGTCCACGGTGATGCCCATCGAGCGTGCCGTACCAGCAATCATGCTGATGGCAGCGTCCTCAGTGGAGCAGTTGAGATCCTGCATCTTGATCTTGGCGATCTCAGCAAGTTGCGCGCGCGTTACCTTGCCAACCTTGTCACGCTGCGGAACAGCCGAACCGCTTTGCAGACCAGTTGCCTTGAGCAGCAATACTGCAGCAGGTGGCGACTTGATTTCGAACGTGAAGCTCTTGTCACTGAAGAATGTGACGAGCACTGGCAGAATCATGCCCGGCTGCTTGGCCGACTTGGCATTGAACTGCTTGACAAACTCCATACCTGCGAGGCCGCGCTGTCCGAATGCCGGACCGACGGGAGGCGCCATTGTTGCTTCACCTGCTTTGAGCTGAAGCTTGAATGTGCCCATGACCTTCTTTGCCATGTAAAATGTCCTTTCGTGGTCTGCGGCGGGCGTTCACCCACCTCCCACTCTTAATGGATTAATGATTTTCTAATTCAACTTGACCGAAGTCGAGCTCGATCGGCGTCTTGCGACCAAGAATGCCGACTTCGACCTTGAGCTTTTGCTTTTCGACGTTGACTTCCTTCACCGTGCCGTTGAAGTTTGCGAACGGACCGTCGATGACCTTTACAGGATCGCCCTCACGGAACGATGTCTCCACCGTCGTGATGTCCTTGCGCTCTTCAACACGGCCGAGAATGCGATCCACTTCGTCGCGCTGCAGCGCCTGTGGCTCTGTCTTGGTTCCAACAAAGCTCACAATTGACGGGAGCGACAGGATCACATCCTTCGTTCGACGATCCAGCGCACATTCAACAAGAATGTACCCCGGAAGGAAGTTCTTCACCTTTGTGCGACGCTTTCCATTGCGCACCTCGTACACCGTTTCCATCGGGATTACGATGCTTCGAACACGATTCTCCAGCCCGAGACGTTGCATCTCGAGTTCGATGGATGCCTTCACCTTGGCCTCATGACCAGTGAAGGTGCGAAGTGCATACCACTTCGGTTCGATTGTTTGTGTTGGTACGCCGTCAAGCATTGCAGGTTCCTATCTCAGAAGATCAGGCTCATGACTTGCGTCATGCCTTGGTCGATCACGAACACGATGCCGGCAATGACCAAGCAGGTTACCACGACTACGATCGTGCTTTCTTGCAATTGCTCACGTGTCGGCCAGGAGACTTTCTTCATCTCCTTGCTTACGTCCGTGAAAAAACCGCGGATTGTCTCAACCATGATGCATCTCCGATGCGTGAAATGTGCACGGGCGGCAGGATTCGAACCCGCGGCCTGCGGTTTTGGAGACCGCTGCTCTACCAGCTGAGCTACACCCGTAAACAGTTTCGATTGTCAAATGTCTTCGTCTTCGTCGTTGTCGTCATCTTCGTCGTCAAGGCTGAGCTGATGACCGGGATTGAACCGGTGACCTCCACCTTACCAAGGTGGTGCTCTACCAACTGAGCTACATCAGCATGTCTTCGTCCGGAGACACCAAAGCCCATCAGCAAACGACAGATGCCGTCCGCGTCAGGGTCTGACGTCGCGAGCGGGAGACGGGACTCGAACCCGCGACCAACAGCTTGGAAGGCTGTGACTCTACCAACTGAGTTACTCCCGCGAGACCAGCCGAAACTGACCGCTCATGTGGGCAGAAGAGGATTCGAACCTCTGAAGGCGATGCCAGCAGATTTACAGTCTGCCCTCGTTGGCCACTTGAGTATCTGCCCGTAGACCAGAGCCGACAAAGTTAGCAGGTCGGCGGGGTCATTTCCAAATCAGGCCATCATTGCCATGAATTGGTCGAAGAGGTAATCGGAGTCGTGCGGACCCGGGCTTGCCTCTGGGTGGTATTGCACGGCGAAGGCAGAAACATCGGTCAGGGCAATGCCAGCACAGGTGTCGTCGTTGAGATTGACGTGTGTCATCCGTGCATTGGATGGCAATGTGCTTGGATCGACGGCAAAACCGTGGTTTTGCGAGGTGATTTCGATACTTCCGGTGTCGAGGTTCTTGACGGGGTGGTTTGCCCCGCGGTGTCCAAACTTGAGCTTGTAGGTCGACGCACCAACGGCAAGCGACAGGATTTGATGTCCGAGACAGATTCCGAAGAGGGGGCGAGCACCGAGCAGATCCTTCACGGTCTGGATGCCGGTGGTCACTGCCGCGGGGTCGCCTGGGCCGTTGCTCAGGAAGATGCCGTCGGGGTTGAGCGCGAGGATGTCAGCAGCGGAAGTCGTTGCAGGGACTACGGTTACGTCGCATCCATGGTGGGCCAATCGACGCAAAATATTGCGCTTTACGCCGAAATCGATGGCCACAACGCGCTTGCGCGCACCGGTGCCGCGGGTTTCTGGACGGTAGTCCCACTGATTCTGTTCTTCGGCCTGCCACTGGTAGGCCTCGTTGGTGGTGACCAACGGCGTGAGGTCGAGTCCGTTCATCGATGGCACCGCACGGGCACGCTCGACGAGTTCCGCGTGGTCGAGGTTCTCACCGTGTGCGATCACGCAGCGCATCGCCCCTTGCGAGCGAAGAATGCGCACGATCATGCGGGTGTCGACACCCTCGATACCGGCAATGGCGTTCTGCTCGAGATAGCTCTGGAGCGAGGCATGGGAGCGGAAGTTGGAGACGATGGGCGACAGCTCATGGACCACCAACCCAGAGGCCTGGATTCGGTCGGATTCGACATCCTCGGTGTTCACGCCGTAATTGCCGATGTGCGGGTAGGTAAACGTCACCACCTGGCCCTTGTACGACGGGTCGGTGAGCACTTCCTGATAGCCCGTCATCGCCGTATTGAACACGAGCTCGCCGGTGCATTCAGCTCCTATCGCACCAATGGCATCTCCCTCGATAGTCGTACCGTTTTCGAGAGCGAGTACTGCCGTCATGCGTGCCATGGAGTTCCTGAGATTACGGGTGCGAAATACCTGTGCGAAAATACCGCTCTCCTGCTATTTTCCACGCAGGAGAACTGCCTTCAACTTCACATCAGCATTACAGCACCATGATTTTGACGGACTCAATGAGCCCGGGAAATCGTTTTCGCTCAATGCTCGGGTACTGATTCTCAATCAGTCGTACGAACCAATCAGCATTTGCACCACGAAAAAAGCACTGCTGCTTCTGGTGCTCATGAAGGCCGAAATCGTTGAAGAGCGCAGCAACGCAGCAATTCGCTCCGTGCGCGGACGCTACCCATTCCCATCTGTGATACGCCTGTCTGCGTATCTGCGCGTGCCGTTCAAGAAGATCGAACTCTCACGCAAGAACATCCTCCGTCGCGACGGCATGCGCTGCAATTATTGCGGCAAGACCAGTCCACCACTTACAGTAGATCACATCATCCCCCGCTCTCGCGGTGGCAACGACACGTGGGAAAATCTCACGTGCGCATGTGTGAAGTGCAACAACAAAAAAGGCAATCGCACTCCCGACGAAGCCAACATGCGCTTGATCACACCGCCCAAGAAGCCTCACCACGTGCTCTTCCTCAAGCACTACCTCGGCAAGGTCGACGAAACATGGCGTCCGTATTTGTTTATGGATTGATCAGCGAACAATCACTGCTGTACGTGTTGCGATCGATGCGTCACGTAGATACGCGCGCACGATATACACGCCGGAAGGCAGTTCTCCGATTGTCAATGTCTGCATAGCGGAATCCACATCAATCCGCTCGCGCACAACAGCGCCGTTCACATCGAGCACATCGAGTGCTACAACGCGGTCGCTCATGCCAATCTGGATTTGTCCATCGATCGATGGTTGCGGAGTGATCTGCAGCGAAGCTGCTGCGGGATGCTCGTCGACGCTTGTTGAAGTGCGTGCAAACTCAAGTCGATACCACGGCGTCTGCGCAACCTGTGGCTCAACAGTAACCGTAAAACGTCCGCCAGTGCGCGGCAGATATACTGCTGCCTGTCCAGTTGACATTCCTGATGCGTCAAGAGGTTGCACGCGCAACGTATCAAAGAGTGGTGCAGTGATACTGATTCGAACTCCGACGCCTTCCATCAGGAGTGGTGCCTGACCCCATGTTGTGAACGTTCCGTTGCCCTCGGCCTCGTTGAACACGGTTCCGGTATTCAATGCGCGTGTACTAATAACAAGCAGACTTCTCTCTGACTCCGTAATGGGCAGGCTTGTCAACGATGCAACACCAACAACTGGCGGCGTCCCTTGCGATGTCTGCTCTATGATCATCGAAGGGAGCGTTGTAATGCGTCCAGCTGCTCCGCCCCCTGTCATGACAACACGTGGCGTAACAATCCGGAAGGTTGCATTGGCTGCATCCCAAAACACTTGCTCGTTCTCGGCATCGAGTGCCGACACATCTACCTGATCAGCAAGTGCCGATATGTCGCGATGAGGCAACACCGATTCACTCGCTGCAAACGGAAGGTTCAATGCAACACGTCGGAAGAGCGGAATACGTCCGTCGGCACTCATGGAAAGCGAGAACGCGCCAGTAACATGCAACGAGGGTTGATCGATCACCTCACGCGTGTTGTCGATGAGAAGCTCCTTCGGTGTTGTCGCAACAGCACCCGTCCTGATCATCGAACTCGCCACAGGAAGCAAGGCAAGAATCTGCGGCTTATCGTAGATGTGCCAGTATGAGTTCGAGTCGATCTTCTCAGATCCGGTAACTGCGAAGTCCGACCACGAGGAGAAATACACTCCATCCCAATCCTGCACACCAGCATAGGCCGGGAACAACATCGCGAGATCTGTTGCATACGGACGTGGATGAGCGATCGATACATGATGCATCACGAAGGCCTTGCCCTTCGGACGTACCTGCGCAGCCGCATACACGGTGCCCCCATACGCTTCATTCAGCATCGAGTTCGGCGTGTTGCGCCAATCCGATGCACCATACACATCGTACTGCGGAGCTGCAGTGAGTTCCCAATAACTCGCCATCCGGCGCGATGGACACAACAAGACAGATGAATTGAGTGTGTCTCGCACCATTCGATGGATCGATGCATACAACGCAGTTAGTCGCTCATGATAGAACAACGAGTTATCTCTCTCGCGCGCAGGAGAAATCGATGCGTCGCCGATGAGCGACCGACGAATCGTTCCAGACGAGACACTCTCGCCGGCTGCAATGCCAGGGATCGCTACCTCACGCAACTGGACGTTGTCGATAAACACATCCCCACTGTCGGCCCCCATAAAGAACGCAAGATTCGCTGTTGCCTCATCAGACGATCGCGCCGAGAACGTGAATGTGTAACTCTTCCATTGCGACGTTATCGACACGGTTTCATCCAAGCCATACCAGTCGAAGGGAAATGTGCCGTTGTACACATACATGCGCAACTCACGACTCATTCGCTGAGGAGTTGTCTTCGCCGAGAACGACAACGTGTAGCGACCCAGACGCTTCAACGATGTAAGGCGCTGGTACAAGAAGATGCCATAGGGTATACGTCCTTCATCAAGCGAACCGATACGAACACGGGCCGACGTCGAGCCCTCCACCTTGTCGCCGTCGCTGAGCTGTAGAATTGCCTGAGCCCCTTGCGTAGTATTCACCGAAAGTTGCCAGGCCGAGCTAAACGGATCCTCAAAACCTGGATTGCGAAGCTGATTCTCTGTATTCGCCGGCACGACACGCCATGCTGCGTCAAGCGCTGCATTGGTGGTATATCCCTTACCACGCAGCCATCCATGCCACAGCGAATCAATGAGCGCCACGTGCTGCGATCCCGTATAGTTCGCAAACGCCCCGTTTGGGCGCACAATGTCACCGGAATACAACCAGTACGCGATCAGCGATATGTCCTCAGCTGCAATCACATACGCGAGAGCAGGATCGTCCTTGTACGCCACACCGCTGTATTGGTTGACGTGACTCAGCAGCAGACGCATGATGCCGCGATGGATGTTCTGCACGACGGGATCAAAGATCAGTGGCATTCTCGAGCCCCATCCAAGGGAATCCGGCTGACGCACACCATCACCACCACGAGGCTGCCACGCATTATGGAATGTGAACACGTAGTACACACCGTGACGGCGCAGCTGATACAAGAACCAATCGAGCTTCTTCATTTGTGTCGGCGACAAACCACCACCGAGCGTCGTAGGTCCGTCGGCGAGAATCGAACCGCCCGACCAACTTGCAACATCGAACGTGGAGAGATTCACACAGTTGATACCAAGCGCACGAAACCTTGCAGCCATTGCGATCGCCTGCGCACTATCGGGCCAGAGTGCACTCCATTGCAGATTTGTTCCAGCGATCCGAAGCCGACTGCCATCTGCAAACCCGAGATGTCCATCGGCAGTGAGCACAACACGCCCCCTCGCACCAGCTTCTTCAAGAGGCATGGCAACGAGCCCTGTGTCGAGTCGACTCCCATTTGGGATCGCAAAAGGATATGGTCGTTGGAGGAGTTGTGCTTGACCAACTGTGTGGATTCCAACGAATGCGAGTGCACAGAGTATCAGATGCTTCATGACCTATCGCTGAATTTGTACGATTGTATGTGTCACAGTGCGATTCACCGTGAGCGAAACGACGTATGACCCTGCTGGTATCGCGCGAACATCAAGCGTGGCCTCTGATGAGAACACGTTGAGTTCAGCTCCGAGCAAGGTGCGTCCGCGCAGATCCGACAGCGTTACTGATGCATTCGCCCCAACCTCAGTGCGTGCGCGAATGGTGAGCACATCACTGGCCGGGTTTGGCGACACGCGGATGAATGCCGACTGCGCCGACTGCGAATCTTGGATCGATGTTGGCGTCTTGAAGATCTGCGGGGCCTTGGCCGACATGTCGCGTAGCAACAATTGCTGCGCGAGTGTGGGCGACGTGCCGAACCATTGGAGCAACACGCTCGCATAGATGTTGCGATAGTCGTACTCCATCAGGAGGTCGCCTCGATCGTCGAGATCGGTGAGATTTGGATTGGCGCCGTACACGCCACCGTTAACGTTTGCACCGAACACAAACAACGGCGCTGCAGTGCCGTGATCAGTACCAACGCTGCCGTTCTCAGCGACTCGACGTCCGAACTCGCTGAATGTCATCCCAGCAATGCGCTTGTCCTGACCCTGCTGCTTCATGTCTGTCATGAACGACGACACAGCATCACCAAGCTCAGCAAGGAGCGATGCGTGTGCGCCACGTGTGCTGTCATCCGCCGCCGTTTGATTGGCATGCGTATCGAAGTTGTTGTTCGCCCACGAGATCAGATACACACGCGATTGCAATCCACCCCGAATCAACTGCGATACAACACGGAGCTTGGCACCGATGTCAGTCGCTGGATACGAGCCCGTTGGTGCACCAGCTTTATCGTTGGCCTGCTTCACAACAGACGCGTACACATCAGCACTGCGCGCGATGTTGCGCATAAACGCAACCTCACGTCCAGCAGGCGTGTCGCCCTGCACCGAGCTCGGTACTTCTTCGTTGCCACCGCCACCATTGACGAGACGGTAGAACTCATCTGGATCTCGGAATGTGATCCCCATCGGACCCGCAGTACCGAGCATACCGAGCGATACTGACGTGCCTATTTGGATTGCAAGCGGGTGCGCTGGAAGCTCCGTCGGATACGCAGGCGCAACCGACTGAAGATACCGTCCAATCCATCCCGTCGAGCCAAACACATCGGCATCGGTTGCCGTAAGCCAGATGTCGGTGCCGCGGAAGTGCGAACGATCCGGATTCGGATACGTCACGCCCTGGATTACCGCCAAGTTGCCGGCATCAAACGCGTCACGGAACCCGCGCAGCGCTGGATGCCATCCAAGCGAGTCGTTAATGCGAAGGGCTTTCGATTTTGAAATTGCAATCGTTGGTCGACGTTGATAGTAGAGAGGATCTGTGTACGGGATCACCGTATTGAGACCATCATTACCACCCTGCATCTGAATAAGGATGAGCACACGGTCCTGCTCCTCCAACAACTGATGCAGAATTGGATCACCACCAGCAAGTGCACGCACAGTAAATGAATTGATCACTGCAGGCAGCGCAGCAACGCGAAGAAAGGAACGACGTTTCATGGCGCTTCGCTCACATCAGTTGATATTCGGGCATACGGACAATTGCTTGCATCAAGAACTTGATGCGCTGCAGTGCAGATGGAGCATTCACATCCCACTCATACACTTGCGCTCCAGCAAGCATGATTTCGAGGAGCACATCGCGCTGCTGCGGAGTAATGGGCATTGAAAGCATGAGACGAGCCATGTCTTCAACCACCTTCACTGCATCCTGCGGATTTGGGAGTCCGCGCACAACTGCTACTACATCAGGAGTAAGCTTCTTCCCTTCGGTATCAGTCAACGTTGTTGCCACGCCCGATTGCTTGCCATCGATGAAGCTCTCGGCATAGCGCTGCCGCAGCGGGAACGTCGATGTGGTAATCCACGCGTGATGTCCCTGCCAACCTTGAACGGTGGGCGGATAAAACGGCTCCTGTGATAACCGCGTCATCGACGCAACCACGTATGATCGATCGATGGACATCGCATCGCACATCGCGGCAAGTCCGATCACAAGTTCGGCCGGACTCTTGATGAGCGAGCTCCGTATCGCTGGATCGAAGAACCCCTTCGACGATAGCAATACAGCTAGCACCTTCGAAAGATCGTAGTTGTTTGTCCGCACAAGTGCCGCAACCGCCTCGATATCCTCGTCGGTTGGATAGTATGTAACGAAGGTGCGAAGCAGCTTTGCTGCTACCCAGCGTGCACAGGCGGGATGATCGAGCGTGATACGCAGCACATCCTGCCATTCCCACGATCCAGTCTGGCCGAGAATGGTCTTCTCGCCAAGATCGGCAAGCCCGCGCGTGTATGTGCCCTTCAAGCCAGTGATTCTCCAACCCGTGAAGGCGCGCGATGCTTCAACAATATCCTGTTCCGTGTAATTACCTACCCCAAGCGTAAACAGTTCGAACCACTCGCGCGCAAAATTCTCGTTGGGGTTGCCCTTGATACTCTGATCGCCGTTAAGGTACCTGAGCATCGCTGGGTCGGCAATGATCCCTGTTGCAAGCGCTCGGAAGTCGTACGCGTTAGCTCGGAGCAAGCGACTTTGTCCTACCATCCACTGCGCATAGTACGCTGTGATGTAGTCGGTCGTAAAGGTGTTGTGCCAGAGCATCACCATGCGCTCACGCAACGAACCTCGCGTGATGGCAATGTTCGCCCACCACTGTTGCAGCTCGGGCCACAATTTTGCAGCCATTGCGAAGTCAGTCACCTCTGGAGGTTGATTCGCCCATGCTGGCTCGGCAGGTGCAGACTCGGGGACATTCAACAACGATGCAACCACTGCAGTAGCCGACTGTCCTACCCGCTGGGTGATGCCATCCCATGTGGCACCAAGCGTGGTGCGCCGCAGAAGGTGCGCAGCGTCTTCGAATGTTAGCGGCGTAGTATGTGGTGATAAATCAATCATGCACCCCTCGCTGACTTGTGATGCTGGAACATACGTACTTTTGCCAACAGTCATCCATCTCACTACGGAGCCGTATTCATGGCATCACCTGCCACGTCTCGCACCTCGAACGACTCATCTGAATTGTGGAAGAATGCACTCGCCTATGGCGGCATCTTCCTCGCCGTTGTTGTCTTCTTTGCCGACGCGTTGTTTGGCGGAAAGAACTTCATGAGCGGAGGCGACAACCTTGCCTTCTACTCGTTCGTTCCGTACCTCGAAGAAGCAAAGAATGCGGGCGAGTTCCCTCTGTGGATGCCCTATATCTTTTCGGGCATGCCATCGCTTGCTTCGTTCCTTGCCGCCGGCGATCGCTCGTGGGATATGCTCGGACAGCTCCTGTTTGCAATTCCACGCATCCTTGGCGATGCAACAGGCAACGATACGTGGCGCTTGGCCATGTGGTACACGATCTATGGCTGGGGTGTGTATACGCTGATGCGTGTGAAGGGACACGATCGATTGATCGGCGTGTTCTCGTCACTGGCTGCAGTGTTTAGCACGTTCGTGATTGTGTGGATCATGATCGGACACAGCACAAAGCCTGTGTCGATGGCTACACTTCCGTGGATTCTCCTCGCCCTTGAACGTCTCCGTGAACGCTTCACGCTGGCNAATCTGTTNTTGTTGATCCTCCCTCTCGTGGTGCTCGTTACNGCAACACACCCGCAGATGATGTTCTACATCGGATGCGCAACGGCACTCTACATGGTCACAGAGCTTGTTGCACGTGCCATCTCAAAGCAGGGCTGGCTTGATGTGGTGAAGGCAGGGGGCGGACTCGCCATCGCTGGTGTGATCGCGCTTGGTACGCACGCAGATATGTTCCTCGCTACACGCGAGTACACACCGGAATCAACGCGTGGCTCTGCACCACTGGTGCAATCACAAACACAGCAAGTGGATCAAACCGGTGGCAACGATTACGAATATGCCACCAACTGGTCATTCTCTCCCGAAGAAACACTGACGTTCCTGATCCCGAACTACTATGGCTTCGGTAATCTGGGTGTAACAGCACCTGGCTCGAAGAAGGAACAACGCGACAATCTCTATTGGGGTCAGATGCCCTTCACAGATGCCGCGAACTACATGGGCATCGGCGTTCTCCTGCTGGCCATCATCGGCGCATGGAACTACCGTCGCGATCCGTTCGTGATCTTCCTGATCGTCACGGGTGTATTCTCTCTGCTGCTCTCCTTCGGAAAGAACGCGCCACTCTTGTACGACATCTTCTATCACGGCGTACCGGCGTTTAATAAGTTCCGAGCCCCTTCCATGGCGCTCTGCTTGTTGCAGTTCGCCGTGCCGGTCCTCGCTGGCTACGGACTTGCATCGCTGATGTCGTGGCACGGTGCTTCGTCAACCGAGAACAAGCAACGCGTGAAGGTTCTTGCAATCGCAAGCGCTGCAGCGATCGCCTTCGTGCTGTTTATGTCGACAGGTGAAACATCGTACACAACAAAGGTGTCGAACGCGATCGACGAAAAGGTCGATGGACAAACACGCTCGAATCCGCAGTACATCAGCTATCGCAATGATCGCGCCGAGCTGACGTTCTCGGAGATGAGCAGCGACGCACGAACAAGCGCACTGGTGCTTGCAGCATTCGCACTTCTGGTGATCCTCGTTGTGCGCGGCACAGTATCGCCACAGATCGCAATGTCTGTGTTCATCCTTCTCCTCGTGGTCGATCTCTGGCGCGTGGACAAGCGTCCATACGAGCCGCAAAAGGGCACACCCGAGAAGAACGTGTTCGAGTCGCGCGGCGACCTCGTAAACTTTATCACAACGAATGTGAAGGGGGCTCGCATCGCCGACCTCACACGGATGCCAACGCCGAACTGGTGGGCGTACCACTTCGTTGAACACGTGCATGGTTACTCGTCAGCAAAGCTTCGCATCTATCAGGATATGTTCGATGTAGCTGCTCCTGGTCCGGGACGCGAGCCAATGCCGGGCAACTCGGCGATCTACAACCCATTCTTGTGGGACATGTTGAATGTGAAGTACATCATCGTGGATCAGCCGCTGTATCAGAACGTTGCGCCAGTGTTTCAATCGTCCGACGGACAAACCTTGGTGTACGAGAATCGCTCGATGCTTCCACGTGCATGGTTCGTCGACACGCTCCGCGTTGAGGCAAACCCACGCACGGTGTTGAACCACCTCCGCGATGGAGATTTCAATGCGCGCACAACGGCGTTTGTTGCCGAGCCACTCTCTGTGCAACCAGGTGTTGATTCAACCGCAACCGTGCGCGTGGAACCACGCGCAAGCAATCAAGCAATGAAGATTGCCACAACGTCGACAACCTCCCGCTTGTTGGTTGCAAGCGAAGTGTACTACGACGAATGGCATGCATACGTTGATGGTACCGAAGCACCGATGGTGAAGGTTAACAACCTTCTGCGCGGTGTTGTTGTGCCTGCTGGCTCGCACACGGTGGAGTTCCGTTTCGAGAGTCCATCGTTTGCACAAGGTCGTACGATTAGCATCGCATCAAATCTTGCGGCTGCACTGATTGGCTTGGCCGGACTCGGCATGTGGCTGAAGCGTCGGAAGGAGCATGCTGCTGCATGACCAACCGCACAACACTTATCGAACGTGCGCAACACGCATCGTCAACAGGTTCGCCGATTGAGTTTACTGACGAAGAGCTTGCATCAATGTCAGAAGAGGATGCGGCTGCGTTGATCGAGCAGTTCGGTTCAACAACGCTGATGCTCCTGCCTTCGCACGAGCGCGCATTTCACGACTGGCTGCGCGAAGCCGAACCACCGGTGTGGAATGATCTTTGGTCAGAAGCTCCCGAGCAGCTCTATGCCGTGTCGCTCGCGTTTCTGCCTGAGTTTCGCGGCACTGGTACGGAAGGAGCCTTCCCTATNTGCGATCTGCAGACCGTTGACAACTACTTCTTCACGCCCGACATGTTGTTGGATCGTGAATCAACGGATTTCGTCGAAGCTGTACGCTCGCGATTTCTTGCAGGTGGCTCACTGTCGCCCGAGCAAGCACTCACGGTTGAGATNTCGACNGGTCCGATGGATATCTGGCATTTCGCGTATCGACGTGGCGTCGATCTCGCNCGCGCGAAGAAGGCCGTNGCATCACTCGTTGAAGATCGCATCGTTGTGCATGTACCAAAGGCAGAGCACCTGTCGACGTTCTTCGGAGCTGAGGAGTAATGCTGGTCGCAAAGTTCGGTGGCACATCTGTTCGCGACGCACATGCGATGCAACAGGTCGTACGCATTCTCAGCAGTCGGGTAGCCGAACATGGATCCGTCATCGCTGTTGCTTCAGCCACGTCGGGCACAACCAACACGCTTCTCGCACTTGCAGCGCATCGCGATGCTGAAGCCGAACGCGACTGTCGCTTACGTCACCATGCGATCATCGACGAAGCTATATCGGTCACGAGCGAAGCACATGCGCGAGTCGACGAGCTCTTCGACGAGCTTGCAACGTATCTCGACGCACTTGCGATTCTTGGCGAGTGCACAGATGAATCACGCGATACGGTAGTGTCATTCGGTGAGCGTCTGAGCACGACCATTCTGCATGCATTATGCGTGCACAATGGCATCAACACCGCGTTAGTGGATGCCCGCACGTTGATTCGCACTGACGCGAGCTATGGGAGCGCGGGCGTGGACATGCCGACGACGCGCACGCAATGCGCATCGCTACGCACCACCGATGTGCAGCTCATCATTACGCAAGGCTTCATCGGCGCAACAGCCGACCATCGCACAACAACGCTTGGTCGCGGAGGGTCAGACTACACTGCTGCGATTCTTGGCTGGGCATGCGATGCAACGGCGATCGAGATATGGACGGACGTTAGCGGCATCTATACGTGCGACCCACGTGTGATCCCTGCTGCAACACCAATCCCAACGCTTGGCTTCCAACATGTGCGTGAGTTAGCGCTCTACGGCGCGAAGGTTGTGCACCCTGAAACGATCATGCCTGCGGTGTCTGCCGCGATCCCTGTTCGTATCCTCAACACGTTTGCTCCAACGGAGCCAGGTACGACGATTGTTCCTGACCCAACGCCGAGCGACGCGCATATCGTTGCTGTGTCGATGCTTCGCGAGTGTCGCCATGTGCTTGCGTCAAGCACTGTACTGGCGCGTATGCGCGCAGCGGGTGGACTCGACGGTGCGGTGGTTGTTGGTGCCGATGCGATCGATACTGGAGCACTGGTTGTTCGCTGCACAACGATGGAACACGCACAGGCATTTACAGCATTGTGTGAGGCACATGACCTTCATGCAACGCCGTGCGGTGTATTGGCCGTGTGCAGCACGGGAGAATGGACGTCGGACCAGATAGCGCGTGTAATGCAGCAGCTCGATGGATGCCACGTACGTACTGTGACGTCAGGCGCTACGCATACGTCACTGCTTGTCGTCCTAGACGAACGCGACGTCGTGCACGGCGCTGAGCGCATTCACGCGGAGATTACTCGTCGTCGCTAAACCCTGACGTGCGAAGAAACTCTCGCACTGGCTCAATCTGTCGCACGAACAAGACGAAACACACTGCCGCGATCAAAACGCGCATTGANGTTGCANTGGGAATNACCATNCGCGTGGTCGCGGTCATCGCATTATCGGGCGTGCTCCATGCAAGCGCTGCTGCGCCGATACAGGCCACGATCGTTGCGATATGCATGTTCCGACGCACAACGTAGTACCCCGTTAGATATGCCACACCCCAGATGATGATGAACGCTGGATTAAGCACAGCAAACACTCCCAGCGCAGTGGCGAGACCACGTCCGCCCTTCCCGCGAAGGAACACATTCCATGCATGCCCCGCCACAACGGCAACTGCCGCTAGGGCAGCAGCATAGAACGAATCTGGATGAAGCCACAGCACTGCAGCCATCACTGCAGCACCCTTGAGTGCATCCACTACGGCCACTACGATTCCAAGCGCTGTGCTTCCCGTGACGTCGTACACATTACGCGCGCCAACATTGCCGGAGCCTTCTGTTCGAATGTCCTTCCCATTGCGAAGCTTCAATGCAATCCACGCCGTTGGAATACACCCAACCAGATACGCAACAGCGGCAATCGCTATCAATCCAACAATCATGATCGAACCCGTAGAAGACGCATTTGAACAAACGACACAGCAAGAAGAATGATGAAGATCAGATACGCAATCGCACTCGCATAGCCCATCGAATCCGATTGCTCAAAGGCCTGATGGTAGACTTCATACACGAGCGTTGTGGTGGAT
>JGI24766J26685_10000074_pt1 | contig 22152 bp, 15 predicted proteins | sample SanBayMetagenome_FD_26685 | JGI IMG/M metagenome (IMG submission 26685)
GATCGGACGGATCGGACGGATCGGACGGATCAGACAGATCAGACAGATCAGACNGATCNGACGGATCANACGGATCNGACGGATCGGACNGATCNGACNGATCNGACNGATCNGACGGATCAGGTGCCGATCAATTTGCCGAGCGCGTTGGCCAGGATCGGCGGCACGCATCCGATCGTCGGACACGCGCGATGGCGCGTTCAAGAGGCCTATGCCCAACTCGATCGCGCCGAAGTCCTTTGGCTCCCCTCGATCCAAGCAGGCATGAACTACCATCGCCACGATGGAAACTATCAAGCGATCAACGGATCGATCGTCGATATCAACAGCAACTCCCTCCAAGCGGGCTTCGGGGCCGGTGCGATCGCCGCCGGAACAACGCCCCGCCCTGGCCTATCGGCTCAGTTTCATCTTGCCGATGCGATCTTTTTGCCCAAGGTCGCCGAGAGGAACGCTTGGGCGCGCCAACACGCAGCCTTAGCCGCCGAAAATCAACTGATGCTCTCGGCCGCATTGGCCTATGTCGATCTTCTGGACGCTTATCAAGAAGAAAGTCTTTTCGAGGAATCCTCCAATCGGCTCGGTGGGATCGCAAAGATCACCCGCGATTACGCTCGGGTCGGAAGTGGTTTGGTTTCCGATGCTCAGCGTATGGAGACCGAAGTCTCTTTGGTCGAACTTCGCAGATTGGGAGCCAAAGAGCGAAAGCTCTCGGCTTCGACTCGGCTCGCCCGGGTATTGAGTATTCCGACCACAAGTAGTCTGGTCCCTCAGGACGCGTTGGTCGTGCCTCTGGAATTGGCCGAGGTGGATTCGCCCGAGTACGACCAAGTTCTCTGTGGGCTGGTGCGTCGCCCCGAGTTAGCCGAATCGCAGGCTTTGGTCTCGGCTGCCAAAGAAGCGTATGCGAGGGAAAAGAATGCTCCTTTGGTTCCGAGCATCCTGTTGGGTTTCAGCACGGGCGGTTTTGGTGGAGGACTCGGAAACCAATTCGGAGACTGGGGCGGGCGATACGACATCGATGCGCTGATGACCTGGGAATTGCGAAATATGGGGTTAGGCGAACAAGCCGCTCGACGGGAGCGGCAAGCTCAGATCCAGCAGGCGATGTTCAACAAGATCCGATGGATGGACCAAGTCGCGCAGGAGATCTCCGAAGCTAGGGTTCAGGTCCTTGTCCGACGCGAACAACTTGAGGTCAGCGACCAAGCCGTACGAACGGCAAGCGATTCTTACATGAAGAATCTCGAGCGGATCGGCCAAGGCCAAGGTTTACCGATCGAGGTTCTCCAATCAGCCCAAGCGATGGAAACTTCCGAGCGAGCCTACCTGAGCACCGTATCGAATTACAACCGCGCCCAGTTGCAATTGCTCTGGGCGATGGGTTGGTGCGGTACCGATTTTGGAGGCTAGACCCCAATCCCGTCGGGGGTGTTCCAGTAACCACCGCGCTGATGATCGAACGTCAAGCGTCGAGCACCCCCTAGGGATCCGACGATTCCCGTCTGACCAACGCCCTGGTCGTGCATGGTCCCGTCGCCCGAGGGGTCGAGCTCGTAGACGCACTGGCCGTTGCACCAAGTCCGGATAGGCCAACCTTGAAGGCTCGTTCCGTGCCAAGGAGACCATTTGGATTTGGTCCACTGCTTTTCGTTTTGGATGGTGCGTGTCAGCTTGGGATCGACCAGCACGACGTCGGCATCATAGCCGACCTCGATCCGACCTTTTCCGACGATCCCCCAAACCCGCGCAGGAGCGTCAGCCGTCCAGGAGGCGATTTGATTCCAAGTGCATTCGCCCCGCGAGGCGCGATCGAGCAAGAGCGCAAAGTAGTTCTCGACGGCCGGCAAACCGCTTGGTGATAGCGGATAGGGTTGGGCTTTTTCCTCCAGAGTGTGGGGAGCATGGTCGGTCGCGACGACTTGAATCTTTCCATCGAGCAAGGCCTGCCAAAGGAGCTCGTTGTCCCTAGCGGCTTTGATCGATGGATTCATCTGGATCAGGGTTCCTAAGCGATCGTAGTCGCCGACATGGAAGTGCCAGTGATGGGGACACAGTTCGGAAGTGATCAGACCTCCATGCGATTCCAAAAGAGGGATTTCGTCGGCGGTGCTCACATGCAGGACGTGAAATCGATGCTTATGCCGAACCGCCAAATCGATCGATCGACGCGTGGCGATGATCGCCGCTGGATAATCCCGGATCCGCGAATGGTCGTGCACCGTCAGGTTCGCACCCAAGCGAGCTTGGTTGGATCGGACGGTCGTTTCATCTTCGCAATGGGCACAGATAGGGACTTTGGTTTCAGCGAATATTCGCTCGAGGGCTTCTTGTTCGTCGACGAGCAGATCCCCGGTGCTCGATCCGATGAAAATCTTGATGCCGGGGATGCCAGTGGCGACCTTGAGGGCTTCGATATTGGTCGCCGTTGCACCCATGTAAAAGCCATAGTTGACGAGCGACTTCGACGCTGCGATCGCGTATTTTTGTTCGATGAGTTCCTGATTGATCGCAGCGGGTTTCGTGTTGGGCATTTCCAAAAAACTGGTCACACCGCCCGCAGCGCAAGCTCGGCTCGCAGTCCCGAGGTCTTCTTTATGGGTCAGTCCCGGATCGCGAAAATGGACTTGGTCGTCGACCAATCCGGGAAACAAAACCAATCCGTCGGCGTCGACAATCTGGTCGGCCGTGGTCGTCGGAGCCGCGTCGACCGAGGCGATCTTTCCGTCGAGTAATAGAATGTTGCTCTGGGCCACTCGACCAGGAAAAACCACCTGGGCGTTTCGGATCAGTGTCGAACCATGCGATGTCCGGGATACCATGGAATTCACCTCGATTAAAGCTTACGAAAAAATCACCTCGATGCAATTATCTCGAAATATCATAGAATGACGAGCCAAGATCGCCCGTCACCTGTAGTCCGATTGTCCAACTTGATCCGAAAATCTCGGAAGGATTGTCCAGGATATGCGCAAGCACCTCTCGCACCGATTCGCCTCGCGGGCCCTATGCATTCTGCTGCCCCTGGTTTTTTCCACCTGGGTTTTTTCCATCTGGGTTTTTGCCACCTTGCCGCTATCGCTGGCCATGGCCCAAGACCGTGAACCGGACCCTCAGGACACGCGAGGCTGGAACAATGTCGTCGAAAAAGCCTTGCGAGAGGGGACAGCCGACCAAGCTCTCGAGGGGGTTAACCGAGCNATCGCCGCCGCACCCGATCTGTCCCAACTCTACTTGGCCAGAGGATCGCTGCTGTTTCGCACCGGGAAAATCGATGAATCCCTGCCGGATTTCGACAAAGTGATCGCCATCGACCCCAAGGTCAAACCCTACCTATGGCAGCGCGGGATCGCTCTGTACTACGCAGGGAAATTCCAAGAGGGACTCGATCAATTCGCGGTCCACCGCGAAGTGAATCCCAACGACGTCGAAAACGCCTTCTGGCATTTCCTCTGCGCCGTCAAACTCAAGGGGCTTGCAGCAGCACAAAAAGACGTACTCCTATCGGGCAATGATGAACGCGTACCGATGATGCAAATCCAGCAGATGATCCAAGGCAAAGCGACGGTCGATCAAGTCATCGCGGCTACGGAAAAGAACCGCCGATTGGTCAACGGAGCCGATTACGATCGCTTCTATGGCTACCTCTACATCGGCCTGTACTACGATGCGGTCGGCAACCGAGCCAAAGCCCTCGAATGGATGCAAAAGTGCGTCGCGCTTGGCGTACCAGGCTACATGGGGGACGTGGCAAAAGTCCACTTGGATACCCTCGAGCAACGGAACGCTCAACCCGCGACCCCAAACCAAAAGAAAGGCCAATGGGTCTCCCTGTTCAATGGCAAGGACCTTACTGGCTGGACCCCAAAAATCCGAGGCTTCGAACTCGGTAACAATTACGCCAAAACCTTTCGCGTTCAGGACGGGATGATCCAAGTCCGCTACGACGGCTACGAAAAGTTCGAGGAGCGATTCGGACACCTGTTCTTCGACGGTGTGTACTCCAAGTACCGCCTCAAGATCGAATACCGATTCGTAGGCGAGCAAGCCACCGGAGGGCCAGGTTGGGCAATCCGCAACAGCGGTGTGATGCTCCACGGCCAACGCCCCGAAACCATGTCCATCGACCAAGACTTCCCCTGCTCGATCGAAGCCCAATTCTTAGGTGGCAACGGCAAAGACCCCCGCACGACGCTCAACCTGTGCACTCCAGGCACCCACGTCGAAATGGACGGTAAGCTCTTCAAACCCCACTGCACCAACTCGAAATCGAAAACCTACCACGGCGACCAATGGGTCACGGCGGAATTCGAAGTCCTCGGCAACGAAGTCATCCGACATATCGTCGATGGCCAAGTCGTCTTGGAGTACCAGCGACCGCAGCTCGATCCGAGCGACGCAAATGCCAAGCCTCTGATCCGAGATGGAATGGTCCAACTCGGGCTAGGGACGATCTCCCTGCAATCCGAGAGCCATCCGATCGACTTCCGCAAAGTCGAAATCATGGTCCTCGAATAACGAGCTGCAAAGCCGACTCGCTCTTTTGATCTAACCTCCCAACAACCAGCTAGATTGCAACGCATGCCCCTGGATTTCGACAACCGATTCGTGCGTGAACTACCGGGCGAATCCCTCTCGAACCAGACGACCGAGGGCGCGGGGCGTAGTCCGTCGCGCCAGGTCCTGGGCGCATGCTATTCACCCGCCCTGCCCGTCAAACCCACCGCACCAAAGCTTCTTGCCCATGCCTCGGAAGTGGCGGATTTGATCGGGCTTAGCGACGCCGAGGTGCAATCCGAGTGGTTCCTCGATGCCTTCTCGGGCCGGAAGCTTTTGCCGCAGATGGAACCGTTTGCCATGTGCTACGGCGGCCATCAGTTCGGTCATTGGGCAGGCCAACTCGGAGACGGCCGAGCGATCAATCTCGGTGAGGTCATCAACNCACAAGGGAAGCGTTGGATGCTGCAACTCAAGGGGGCCGGTCCAACCCCCTACTCGCGCAGCGCCGACGGATTCGCGGTCCTGCGATCGAGCGTCCGTGAATTCCTCTGTTCCGAAGCGATGCACCATCTGGGGGTTCCGACCACACGCGCCCTGTCGCTCGTCGGGACAGGCGATTTGGTAGTGCGCGACATGTTCTACGACGGTCGACCCAAACGCGAGCCCGGAGCGATTGTTTGCCGAGTCGCACCTAGCTTTGTCAGGTTCGGCAATTTCGAAATCCTAGGATCCAGAAACGATCTAGCGAATCTTCGCAAGCTTATCGAGTACGTGATTCGAACCGATTTTCCCGAGCTGGTAGCTGACCAGAAAGCCATCGATTCCGATTGCATCGCAGCTTGGTTTCGCGAAATCTGCCGACGCACTGCGGTGATGGTCGTCCATTGGATGCGGGTCGGGTTCGTCCACGGCGTGATGAACACCGACAACATGTCGATCCTGGGATTGACGATCGACTACGGACCCTACGGGTGGCTCGAGGATTACGATCCGACTTGGACGCCCAACACCACGGATGCCCAAGGCCGCCGCTACTGCTATGGGCAACAACCCCAAATCGCGTATTGGAATCTAGGCCGATTGGCCGAAGCGATTTTTCCATGCATGGAGGACAAAGCCGCGCTCGAAGGGGCGATGGAGCTCTATGTGGAGACGATCAACACGCTGTGGCAATCGACGATGCTGGCCAAGCTTGGACTGAGCAATTGGACGTCTGCTGAGGATTCGTTGGTCGAATCCCTCTTCGAATTGCTCCGAGCGACTGAGACGGACATGACCTTGTTCTACCGATTGCTGGGAACTTGGCAGGTCCATCCAAGTGCCCATGAGCAGACTTCGGCGCGAGTCCAACGGATCCTCGAACATTTCCAGGAGGCTCATTATCGACCTGAGGAATGCAGTGAGACCTATGCCAAGCGTATTCTCGATTGGATGGATCGCTACGAGGCTCGGGTGCGGCAGGAGTACGGCGAACCGACCGATCGACGATCGATCATGGAAGCCGTCAATCCGAAGTATGTGCTGCGGAATTACTTGGCCCAGGAGGCCATCGACCAAGCCGAACTGCATGGGGATCCGAGCCGGATCATGCAATTGCTCGAGGTGCTTCGCAATCCCTATGCCGAGCAACCGGGGATGGAGCAGTATGCCAAGAAGCGGCCCGAGTGGGCCCGCAACCGCCCAGGCTGCTCGACCCTCTCGTGCAGCTCCTAACGGCCGTCCCAAGAGATCCGGCCGCTTGAAGAAATAAACGCAAAGACGCAAGGGCGCAAAGGCGCAAGGAAAACCCGATTAGCCGCAATTGGCCCTTCCCGGAAATCCGTCTATCCCGCATGGTCCGGCTTTGGATGGCACCGCAATTTACGATAGACTGTTGCCGTTCGAGGCGATCGAGTATCCCTATGCAACGGCCGAGCCGAATCGACACCATGACCGATCATCCGTACAATCGACGCGCATTNCTTCTGTCCAGTGCGTCATCGGCAGCAGTGCCCTGGTTAGGCGCAACCGACGCGTTTGCCGACGATGAGGTCCTGCAATCGGTCCCGCATTCCGTTCCGCAATCGGTCAAAGCGCTGTGGGCTGATTTTGATCCCCGCAACGACCCGCTTGAGACCGAGATTCTGCGCGAGTGGACGGAGGATGGGGGAGTGTTTCGGCTTGTGCGGTACTTGATCGGCCATTTCAAAGGCAAGCCGGCGCGCATGGCGGCTATTTATGGGTTTCCTGAGGGGAGCAAAGAAAAGCTGCCAGCCGTGATGCACATCCATGGAGGCGGACAGCGAGCGTTCTTGCACGAGGTGAAGTTCCTAGTCGGGCGAGGCTACGCAGCGATATCGGTCAATTGGGGGGGCAGCGGCACGGGCAAAGCCCCTTTCAATTCCTGCGAAAAATCTGAACCAGGCGATCCGAACACCGACTGGGGCGCGGTCGATCCATCGCAACTCAATGTGCAAGGCTACAGTACGATGCTGCCCGGACCGGGCCAGTTCTATGAAGACCGAGAGCACCCCAAGAACAACAACTGGTATTTGCTCACGCTCGGATGCCGTCGTGGGCTGACGTTTCTCGAGCAGCAGCCGGAGGTCGATCCACAGAAGCTAGGGGTGCACGGTTACTCCATGGGAGGCAATCTCACGATGTATGTCGCAGGCACGGACGATCGCGTGCGAGCTGCGGTGCCGGGCGTTGGGGGACAAGGTTGGCGTTGGCAACCGCATGAGTACATCGGAGGCACGGCCCAGCAGGAGCATATCCGAGGCGACGTCGAAGTCTTCCGCAAGACCATGAGTTTCGAGAGTTACGCGCCGTTGATTCGCTGTCCGGTGCTCCATCGCAGTGCCACGAACGACTTCCATGGGTGGATGGACGATGTGTACCGCACCCATGGGTTGATCGAAGGCCAAGCCACACGCTGCGCTTGGGCACCGCACAGGAACCATAGCTTGACGCCCGAGGTGGCCGTCACGATGCCCTTGTGGTTCGATCACTACCTCAAGGGTCGGCCAGCGTTGCCCGAAACACCCGCGAGTGTGCTTGATTTGGCTCCGGAGCCTGTGTTGCGGGTCACACCTGATATCGCAACGTTGCCGGTATCTCGCGTCGAGATTTTCTACAGCGTCGATCCAGATCCCCGCGCCCGTTTTTGGCGCAGTGCGGATGTCGTCTGCGAGGGGGGTGACTACATCGGGATGCTAGGGCTCCATACGCACGACCTGCCCCTTTTTGCGTTTGCCAATGTGGTGTACCGTCTGTCTGGTCCGGAATCGATGGCGGTTATTCCTGGATATGGCGAACCCGTGAGCGAGGTCTGCATCAGCGGTCAGCTTCATACGCAGAGCGTCGTTGAAGTCCAGCGAGCCAATCCGAAGCTGACGTTGTCACCGACGCGGCTCATCGACGACTTCGGTCGAGGCATGCGAGACTGGTATGTGCTCAACGCGGGCAATGCAACGCATCAGCAAGTTTGGACGCGGAAGGTGACGGATCCCTTGTGGCGAGGGCCGGAGGGATCGAAGTTGCAGATCACGCTCAAGATGGCCCAGAGGAACAGCATAAGCGTCGTGCTTCATCAGAACGAATGGCGAGGATATCGCGGCCCGCGCCGGACGTATGTATGCACGAGGGAGGTAGGGGGAGAGCAAGGCGACCAGACATATACCTTAGGGCTAGAGGACTTCGAATCGGCCGATGGGCCGCTAACGAGTTGGGGGGAGATTGACCAGCTCGGCCTCTGCGCCTATTTTCCATCGCCCAATAAGAGATCCCCTAGCAATACGACAGAGCAAATTCCACTTTGGAGAGGAGAGGCCCCGAAGTACCTGCGCCTAAATTGGATCGAGGGACCATGATGATTCAAGCGTCGGCGGGCCGTCGGTATTTTTTCCCCGTGAGCCAACCAGCGCAAGCGGTTGGGCGATTTAGATAAGCCTGCCAGTGTAGAGCTATTGTCCCCAATAGCTCCACCCGACGCGTAAGCGGCGGCGTCTTGTGGTTTTCGGCTGTTTGTCTCACCGGCCACGGTGCCTTCAGGTTCCGATCGATTGAGGACAATCGATCTACCAATAAGAGTGTAGTAACCCTAATGTCTCGTCGTTTCCAAATTCGTAGAGACCTTTATAAGTCGTTCTGATTGGAAATTTATTTAGCGGTCTGAAGTTTAACGATATGTTCGCTGAGGCAGAGTACCTACAGGGTGAAGACGGCGATGGTGGAAAGATCTTCAACGAGCACTTCACTTATTGCCGATCAGATCCAGTTCATTCGCAGGAGCCACGTTTTTACGGTGTGGGTCAGGATCGCATATCCTAGAACCGTGGCCGCTAGAAGCGGCCAATAGAGCAATGGCAATGGAGTGAAACCGAGGTACCGACCAACCGGCGAGTTCGGTAGGCCTATCCCTATCGCACCTACCACCGCAGACATCACCCCCAAAGGCCATGATGCTCGGCTCTGCAGGAACGGAATCTTGTCGGTGCGTATGATGTGGATGATCAATGTCTGCGTCAGCAGGCTCTCCAGGAACCAACCCGTCTGAAATAGACTCTCGCTGTGCGCCGCTGCCTCGGGCGTCCCGACNTTCCAACAANNAAACACGTAAAGCATCATGAAAAATGTCGTGTAGTCGAAGATCGATGAACATGGCCCCACAAACAGGATGTACCGAGTCAATTGCCGAATATCCCACGGCCTGGGCTTTTGGATCTGATCTTCGTCCACCTCATCCGTCGGGATGGCAGTCTGACTGATGTCATACAACAAATTGTTGGCGAGTATTTGGATGGGAGCCATCGGCAGGAACGGAATGAAGGCGCTTGCCCCTAAGACGCTGAACATGTTCCCGAAATTGCTGCTCGCCCCCATCCGGACGTACTTGAGGATATTGGCAAAGACTCGCCTCCCCTCTACCACCCCGGCTTCTAGAACAAGCAGGGACTTTTCCAGCAAAATGATGTCGGCCGACTCTTTCGCAATGTCAACCGCAGAGTCCACGCTGATGCCAACATCGGCACTACGGAGCGCTGGCGCATCGTTGATGCCGTCCCCCATAAATCCGACGGTGTGCTTGCAAGACTGCAACGCCCTGATAATCCGCTGCTTGTGCGAAGGCGAGACGCGTGCAAACAAAGTAGTCTCCAAGCAGGCGTCAGCAAGTTGCTCGTCACTCATCGCTTCTACCTCGGTCCCAAGCAGCACGCGATCGATCGCTAGGCCAACCTCCTTGCAGATCTTCTTCGCCACCAAGTCGTTGTCCCCCGTGATCACCTTAACCCTCACTCCGCGTGCCTCAAGGGCCGCGATCGCCAACTTGGCCGTTTCCTTAGGAGGGTCGAGGAACGCTACGTAGCCGTTGAGAATCAGCTCCGATTCGTCTTCCTTGGAGTAGGGTGTCGAGCCAATAGGAGCTTGCTGGCGTGGTGCGATATCCTTGCTTGCAATCGCCAGCACGCGAAAGCCGTCGGCTGACAAACGCTCGTACTCCATTTTCAGTTGGTCGATATGATCGTGATCCATCGGATAGAACTGTCCGTCGAGCTCAAAGCTTGTGCAGCACGGAAAAATAGCCTCCGGGGCGCCTTTACTGATCATCCGGTCCTGCCCCTTGGGCGTGCGTACCACCACCGACATCATTCGACGATGGAAATCAAACGGAATCTCATCGACCTTCGCATATTCCGGGATCTTGGCGTGAATATGTGTCTCGGCGTGGGCCAATACGGCTCGGTCGAGCAGATTTTTCAAGCCCGTTTGAAAGTGGCTGTTCATGTACGCTAGGGCCAACACGCCATCGTCTTCTTTCAATAAGACATCGCAGTGACGCTCCAGGATGACTTGGTCCATCGTCAAAGTCCCGGTCTTGTCCGTACACAAGATGTCCATCGCTCCCAAGTTCTGAATCGCATTGATCCGCTTGACGATCACTTTCTTGCGGCTCATGGCGATCGCTCCCTTCGACAGACAAACCGTCACGATCATGGGCAGCATTTCGGGAGTCAGGCCGACGGCGACCGCAATCGCGAAGAAGAAAGCCTCCCCCCAGTTCCCTTTGGTGAATCCATTGATCAGAAAAACCAGCGGGACCATGACGAGCACGAAGCGGACCAGCAACCATGTGAATTGATTGATGCCACGATCAAAGCTCGTCGGCGGCTCCTGCTCGGAGAGCGAGGCGGATACATCACCGAGATAAGTGGATGTTCCTGTGGCAACCACGATTCCTTGGGCCGAACCGCTTTCAACGCTCGTCCCAAGGAACGCGATGCTGGTCAGTTCCATCGGTAGCGTCGCGTTAGGATTCCTTTCGATAGCGAACTTTTCGACCGGAAAGCTCTCGCCGGTTAGCGAGCTCTGAGTGACGAATAAGTCTTTGGCGGCAAGCAAACGTACGTCCGCTGGAATCATGTCTCCGGCCGCAAGCACGACGACGTCGCCAGGGACCAATTGCGATACACGTGTTTCTTGGGGCTTGCCATCGCGAAGAACCGTCGCGGTCACCGAGATCATGGCCTTGAGTTTGGCAGCGGCGTTATCCGCCTTGGCTTCCTGAAAGAGTTTCAGTCCCACCCCGATGAGGATCATCACGACCATCATCGATGCGGCGCGGTAATCACCGGTCGCCGCGGACACGCTGGACAAAACGACTAGCAAAATCACGATCGGATTCAGCACAGCGTGTACGAGAAGCGTAGCGATTCCAGGCCGCTGATCCTTTGCCAGCACGTTTGACCCATGCGTTTCGAGCCCAACCTGGGCTTGTTCGGTCGATAGCCCCTCGGGTCCCGACGCGAATCGCTCATAGACAGCGGCGACATCCATGGCCGCCGCTTGGACCAAGCTCGCAGAGACCGGGGCTTGGAGTCGAAGGTGCGGCGATTTGCCAAAGATGTTTTTCGGAATCATCAATTGCCCGGGACGACCCTGGCATCGATTGCAAGGTCCTTTCCCTTGAGCCGAAGTTTCGCGATGTTGTCGTCCATCGTAGCCATTTTTGCCTTCATGTCCTCAAACATAACCTTCGATGGTTTCTCCGGTGTCCCATCCGCCTTTTCGAATCTACAGGGACTTGATCGCTTTGGACGAATCGATTTCGTTCAAAGCACCCGTCAATGAATCGGACTTGGGATGCGGGTGATGCAACTTGAGGCTTTTAGGTAAGGGAGCTAGGTCCACGTCGAATACGCGTTTTCGGAACTCCGTATAGTTTCTGACATGGTCCACTTTCGCTCGGATGACGCCACCAGACATTGGATGGGTTCGTCGCCATGAGCAATATCGGATGAACGTCGACATTGCCAAGCTTCCGAGCTTTTCCTTGAAGCTTCCTCTCCCGTTCTTGCGATTCTTGTTTCGAATGTTCCTCAGTGAGTGCCCGACAGTATTGAACTTGCTGTAGCATTCATAAAGAAGATGCGATAACCTCTCGGGCGATAAATTTGGATGCTTCCATGTCAGGCAAGTCGTGTCGAAGCGGTCGAGATTGCGTTCGACGATCAAGCCCGCTTCCAAAAAATCATCGTATTGCTCGGTACCTGGGATTGGGCAAAGGATGTAAAAAGACGCCCAGTTGGGCGCAATGGATCTCAGAACTTCCAGGTGGTCACGAATCGATTCCTCGGTGTCCTGCGGGAACCCGATGATATTGGAAAAGTGGGAGCCGATCCCGTTGTCTCTACAGTGCCGGACTATGTTGTGATACGTATCAGGCCGATTCTGCTTTTTGTTTGCGGCGATCAGGGTTTCCCTGTCAAAGGATTCGACTCCAACAAAAATCTGGTAGCAGCCAGCCCGAGCAAGCAATTCCACAAGGCTCTCTTGTTTTGCAATCTGGGTGTCGCATTGAACAAAGAATTTGATTTGAAGTTTTTCTTCGATCATCGCTTCAAGCAAGAGCTCGGCTTGTGGGTATTTATTGAAATTGTCCGAAGTGAACATGACCGTGCTGACCCCTGACGTTTTCGCAGCACGTAGACTAGCCATGGTCGTATCGATGCTTTGGCTACGGATCTTGCGCCCCGCGATCTTGGTGACGGAGCAAAAATTGCACAGGAATGGGCATCCTCTTGCAGGATAGACCCCGAGCATCGGTACGATGTACCGCTGCAATTCCTTTCGGCTCGGTGGAATCAGCACAGGGGATTCGAGTTTTTCCTGCCATCGCAGACCTTCGCCGTAGACCGGTTTGAGTTCACCAGAAACCGCGTCTTGCAAAATCTCATCCCACACGAGTTCCGCTTCGCACACGACAAAGCTTATGCCTCGGCCATGAAGCATCGATGTGTCACAGGTCATGACATGGGGCCCTCCGATGACGACCACGCAACCGTTCCTGTAGGCCAGAGCAGCAAGATCCAGGGCGCGATGAAACTGATGGCTTTGGACACCGACGATCGCCACGAGCGTTCGAGATTGTCGTGTCGGTTCGAGTTGATTCAGGTAGTCGAGGTTTGTGTAGACATACTCGTCGATCGCTCGCGTTTCGGTGGGATGCTGATTGACAAACGCGGGAACCATACTCCGTATGTGAGGTACCGTGCTATTGGGCATGAACCCACGATGGAATCGCTCGACGTTTCCGTCGACCATGTACTTACTGGGTTTGATGATCACAACCTTCAGGGACGATCGCTTGCAATTCGACATGATCCATCTCCTACTTTGTACGAAACCACGGCGTTGCGAGAAACAAACGACCATGTCGAAAGGTACTACTTAAAAAATCAAAGGAAGAAAGCTCGAGCGCTCAAACGTCGGAGAAATCATGGGCAACTTTGCCGTCATATGGATTCTTGCAGGACAGGCCCGGAGAACTATCGAGGGAATCCTTAAAGCCGCATGGTGGATGGAACCAAGAGGCACAGATTTATCTCGATTGCGCGATAGCCCAGTCGGATATAGGGATTTGAGCGAAGCCCTCGACAGCCGAGCCCACTAGACGAGCAGTAGCAACGATAGATACACCACATAGAGTGACAGCCATCGTTCGACACCAGCAGGGGACGAACGCCATTTTCCCACAAATGGCGGCGGATTGACATGGCGATACAGTATAAAGTAACTCGCAAGGTCCATTCCTTATCGCCGGAGGGCGTATTCCCTATGAAGTACAGTCGAATGATCTATCTATCGGCAGCCGGATTGCTGATTTTTACCGCTCTGGCGGCTTGGAATACCATGGCGCGAGGGGCTTACGAGTCGGCCGAGTACAAGGTGGTCGAAAAGGACGGGAAGTTCGAGGTTCGCGAGTACAGCGACTTGATGCTCGTCGCGACCCGAACCAAACTCGATGCGCAGGGCCGAGATGGCAGTTTCATGAAGCTGTTTCGGTACATCAGTGGCGCGAACGCATCGGACAAGAAAATCGCGATGACGACCCCTGTTTTTATGGAAAATGACAAGAGCGAATCGGCTGTCCAGATGGGGTTTGTGATGCCCAAGGAGATCGCCGATTCCGAGGTGCCGGCTCCGACAGGCCAAGGAGTCGAGGTCCGAAAACGGCTTGGGGGTCGGTTTGCCGTCGTGCGGTTCTCCGGTCAGATGAGCACCAAGGCGGCCAAAGAGGCGGAAGCCAAATTGCGCAGTTGGATGGAGTCCAAGGGTTTGGTCGCAGACGTCGCACAGGACACAAGCGGGGTCGAAACGGCCGGCTACGATCCACCCTTTACGCCAGGTCCTCTTCGCCGCAACGAAGTGCTGATTCGGCTAAAAGAGTAACCAGGGACAATGCCCGCAGTTCATGGCTAATGGGTTCTTGCATCAGTGCTTGGCTCCCCGTCGCCCCCAGGCTTCCGGAAACCCGACGCCGCGAGGCGGCGTCACAATACCTCGAATCGAGGCCCGCCTGCGGCGGGCGTGAAGGTGTTTGGACGTTATTGACGTCATTGACATGGTTGACGTCATTGACGGCGGACTTTGTTGACGTGGTTGACGTGGTTGACATCGCTGACGTCATTTGTGAGATATTTGGGGGACCGTCCCCGTTCTTTATCGATTGTGCTATACCGCCGGGATCACTAACCTGCTTGTGCCCAAACGCAGCGTCGTAGTGGGCTTATTTAAATCGCCCAACCGCTTGCGCAGGTTGGCTCACCGAGAGATCGCGCTCAGCGAATTGAGCTTAGCGATGCGCTTTGGCGGCGTGGTACTCTCGGCTGAATTCCGTACCCAGGTCCGTCTGGGGAGCTACCTCCAAAACCAGTACCCTCATCAGACACATCATGTGCATGTGACTGATCGTCTCTTGGATCGAATCGAGGCGGAAGTAGGTTGTGAGCGGATCGTTCGGCCTTTCGTTCGCCTTCAACAACCCGTAGATCTCGTTGATGACCTTTCCGAGCTGCTCTTGTGGCATGGTTCTCATCCGCACAAAAGCATCCATGTAGGCTTCGTAGACATCGTCTCGGAAATCGTCATCCGAGGGAACTTCTAAGTCCGCATACTTGTACTGGTACTTACGGGCCATCTCCATAAGCGACTCGGGGCCACCGAGATCGAGCGCTTTTTGAAACATCGCAACAGCTTCTTTGGGCTCCTGGCCGAGCACTTCGTAGCATTGCCCGAGCGTCACATACAAAGCCGCATCGTTGGGGGTCAATGGGATGCATCGTTTGAATTCGACGATCGCTTCCGCATGCCTATTTTGCATCATCAAGCAGACCCCTAGGTTTCGGATCGCTTGCGAGTTCTCGGGCGATAACGACAACGCCTTGCGCAGCCAAGCTTCGCCGATCTGCCGGTTGCCCCTCATCAACTCCGCCGAACCCAACGCGATCATCGCTTCATGATGGTCAGGTTTCTTATGGATCACGCGTTCGAGAATGGTGATGGCGCCTCCAAAGTACCGGAGCATGTTCAGAGCGCCCCCCAAGACAAATGCTGCGTGCACCGATTCGTCTTCGGTCAACTCCGGGACAAGCAACAAGGTCCAGAGTCGGCAGGCGCCCTTCCGAGGCTTGCCCTCGTTGCACAGATCGCCTGCTTTGATGATGATCCCCATGAGATCCTCAGGCCTGTTCCAATCGACCACAAACCCCCGATGCTGGGGGTCATAAGCCACCTGGGCCTTGGCACCCATCTGGCGAAACTGGTCGCGGAAAATCTGAAGGGCTCGTTTGGAAAATTCGTCCTCCGGCAAGCCCTTCGGGATTTCAAAGAGCTCCGTGTCGACGAAATCCGACGGGATCGTGAATGACTCTTGCATGCCGCACTCCTTTGTCTTTGGCGTTGAGTCGATTATACGCAGGATCTTAAAAAAAGACGAAATTGGTTCGCTTTTTCCCTTGTTTGCAACTTTCGAGAGCCGGGAAACCCCCAATATCCGTGTGACGATTCCCCTAAAATCCTCTAAACTACAGGCTCGCCGGACTCTTCTTTACACCCTCTAAAAACCAACTTACGAACCTACCCACAAACATGCCGAATACCCTGAATAGGTCGAATAGGTCGAATAGGTCGAAATCATTTGCACCCGTCGCTCTTCTTTCTTTGACGCTAGGAGGATTCCTCTGGGGGCAAAGCTCGGCGGATGAAAACCCCGTGCCCAAAGGGCCCGTGCTCAAGACACCTGCTGAGGAACGGATCTACGCCGATATCTCCTATCTGGCCTCCGACGATCTCAAAGGCCGAGCCGCCGAGACCCCAGGTCTGAAGCTCGCCGCCGATTTCATCGCCAAGCGTTTCGGAGAACTCGGGCTCCAAACCGATCTGTTCGACGGAAAACCCTTTCAGTACTTCGAGGTCACCGGCGAACCTGGGGCTTCGCCCGAAACGAACCAACTGGCACTGACCAAACCCGACGGCACCAAGCTGGAGCTTGCTCTGTCCGACGAGTTTCAACCGCAAGCGATCGGAACGAACGGAAAGTTCGACGCCCCGCTGGTCTTTGCCGGTTACGGGATCAGCGCCAACGAAGAGAATTTCAAATACGACGATTACGAGGGGCTCGATGTCCAAGGCAAAGCGGTCCTGGTGATTCGCAAGCAACCCAAGCCCGCAACCGACACCGGTCCCTTCTCCGGTACCCAACCTAGCCAATACGCTTTNTTCACCAGCAAGGAATCCAACGCGGCCAAGCATGGTGCCGCTGCCTTGATCCTGATCAACGACGCTGCGTCCGAAAAAGACAATCCCGGAGCGCTCTTGCCGGTCTCCGGAGCGGGCAATACCCCCGATGGCGATAAGATCCCTACTTTCTTTGTCAGTCGAGCGATGGCTGAAGCTTGGCTCAAAGAGGCCGGAAAATCCCTGGCCGAACTCGAAGCGGCCATCGATGAGAAACTCCAACCGCAGTCGTTTGAGATGACCGGTTGGTCCGCAAGCGGTCAGTCGGATGTGACCCGACGAAAAATTCCCTCGATGAATGTCTTGGGGCTTTTGCCCGGCCAAGGGGACTTGGCCCAAGAATACGTTGTCGTCGGAGCCCACTTTGACCACGTCGGGATGGGGGGAGCTGGCTCCCTGGCCCCGGGAACTTTCGCGATCCACAACGGAGCCGACGACAACGCATCGGGAACCGTCGGACTCCTGGAGACCGCGCGCCGTATTGTCGAAATGACGAAAGAAGCCCCCGCCGACAAGCCTCGTCGAAGTATCCTCTTTATGACCTTCAGCGCCGAGGAGCTCGGCCTCATCGGCAGCGAGTACTACGTCAATCACCCCCGATTCGATCTGGCCCAAACCGTCGCGATGCTCAACCTCGACATGGTAGGACGAATCTCCGAGAATATCCTGACGGTCTATGGCACCGGTACGGCCAAAGAATTCGACGATCTGCTGACCCGTTCGAATGAGAAGCAAGGGTTTGACATCAAGCGCCAACCCGAAGGGGTCGGCCCGAGCGATCACCAATCGTTCTTCCTTAAGGGGATCCCCGTCTACCACTTCTTCTCAGGCTTCCATCCCGATTACCACCGACCTAGCGATGACTTCGAAAAGATCAATGTCGAGGGAATCTCCAAGATCTCCGAGATGGTGGTCTTCCTGACCGATCATATCGCGCATAACCCAGTGCGACCGACGTTCCTCCGAAGCGGGTCGAACAAAGTTCGCTTAGGCGTGCGGATCAAGCAAGGGGAGGAAGGTGTGGTCGTCGAGCGGATTATGCCAGGCGGATGGGCCAAGAAAGCCGGCGTCGAAGCCAACGACCGTATCCTCAAAATCGGTGACCGCGAAATCGCGAACCGCGAGGAGATGGACCAAGCTCTCCAGTCTTATAAGCCTGGTGATGATCTCAGTGTCGAAGTCCAACGCGGCCAGGAGAAGATCCTTCTGAGTTCCCAGATCGGGACTTAAGGCGGGGAGAGAGAAACAGCCGAAGAGATTGAAACACGAAGAGATTGAAACACAGAGGCACAGAGAACACAGAGGGGAACTTCTTTTCCTTCTTCTTTGCGTCCTTGCGCCTTTGCACCTTTGCGTTTTTTTCTTCTCTTCTATTCTCTTCCCCTTCCCTTCCCTTCCCTTCCCTTCTTTGCGTTCACGTCGAGTACTCTGAGTTGAAGCGGACGTACTCGGTGTTCAGGTCGGTTGTCCAGTGGGTGGCCGAACCGGGTCCTAGTCCGACTTGCAGGTCGATCGAAGTGAGTTTGCTCGATCGAATCGATTCGCTGACTACTTTGGCGTCAAACTCCAAAGGTTCCCCGGCGTCGAACAACGGGATCGAGTTGATTTTCAGAGCGGTTCTTTTCGGATGGATCGGAACTCCGGCGAAGCCTGCTGCCGAGACGATGCGTCCCCAGTTCGGATCCCCGCCGGTGATCGCGGTTTTGACCAAGTTGCTCAACGCGATGTTGCGAGCGATCGCATCGGCATCGGCTTGGGTGTTGGCTCCGTGGACGCAGATTTCGATCAGGTGCGTTGCACCTTCGCCGTCGTCGGGGATCATTTTTGCCAGATCGATGCACAGCTCGGTCAGTTCCGCTTCGAACGTCGCAAGATCCGCATCGTTGAGCGACGGGTGTTTGGCCGAGGGGGCTTGGGCCAGCAAGACCAGGGAGTCGTTGGTGCTCATATGGCCTTCGACGCTGATACAGTTGAACGATCGGTTCGCGGCGGCTTGCAAGAGCCTTTGGGCTCGGGTCGCTTCGATGGGTGCATCGGTCACGACGATCGCGAGCATGGTGGCCATTTTCGGACCGATCATTCCGGCCCCTTTGCACATTCCGACGATTGCATGTGAGCCGTGCGAGGTGGTGACGTTTCGGTGGGCGGTTTTCCGAAAGGCGTCGGTGGTCATGATCCCATCGCAGGCGTCTAGGAAGTGATCCTCGCTTGGCCCGAGGCTTTTGGCNGCCAGTTCGATCCCGGATTTGATTTTGTTCATCGGCAGTTTGCGACCGATGATGCCAGTGCTCATGACGAGGAAATCGTCCGCCTTCAGGCCGTTGGAGTTCGGGACACAGGCGGCGGCTAGGCGAGTCATTTCGGCCGCATCGAGGTCCCCTTGGAGCCCGGTGCAAGCGTTCGCGTTTCCGCTGTTGATCACGATTCCACGGAGAGACGAGGACGGGGTACGGGACCGCGAGAGGACGACAGGGGCAGCGACGATCTGATTGGTCGTGTAGACCCCGGCGGCGGTGCAAGGCAGGTCTGAGACGATCATGGCGACGTCTTTGGCTCCGNCGCGACTCTTGATCCCGGCGCTGACGCCAGCAAAACGAAAACCCTTAGGCAANTGCATCNTAGAAGATTCCTTGGAAAGCGATCAGGCGTTGGCCAGATCGGCGATGTAAAAGCTTCCGTAGGTGTGGACTCGATCGAGTTGATGGAGTTGGGAAGCCAGATCGGTATGGTAGGTCAAGAGCTCGGGGAGCAGATAGGACTTGCCGTTTCGCGTGACGGTTACATCATTGAGGAAATCGGTGCGTAGACCGCCCGATCGCCAAAGGATTCGGGTGTTGGGAGCGGCTCGATCGAGGATCGACTGCCACTCGGATTCCAGGAGTGGGAAGTAGTGGTCGCTGAGCCAATCCATATGGTCCAGGAGGACGAATCGGGAGATTGTGCCTTGGTGTTTTCGCAGGAATCCTTCGACCGAATCGGTGCGAACCGTGAGTTGATCGAGCAAGCCATCGCGAAGTTTTTGGAAGTTCTCTGGCTTGAGATATTCCGGGCAACACGCTGGGGTGTAGGATCCTGTGATGTAAACTCGCCAGAAGTAGTTGTCCTGGATGGGCAGTTTGGAAAAGACCGCATCGATCGAGTCTTCGACGAACTTGACGATCCCGCCGGGGTACTGATCGTCGATCTGTTTGCGTTGGGCTTTGGGGACCCCCAGAAGGCTCAGTGTTGTGTCGCGGTTCATCGCAAACTGCAGGGTCTTTGACCAGACCTTTTCTTTGAGGTCGACATAGAGTTGGCGTTGGGTATCGAGCGAGGAGGCGTCGAGAAGTTCGTTGATTTCGCCTCGGCATCGGGCGACTTTGTCGATGTAATTGCCGACCATGTGGGCAAAGGTCCCGGAGGTCCCTCGGAAGTAAAAAGACTTCTTGGGGTGATCGAAGAACTTGATCCATCGGTCCCAGTACTTGCGGGACTGCGCTGATAGGTTTTCGCGAAGTTTCGCTGCATAGAGGGACTCGGCCATCGGGAGATGCCCGCGTCCGAACATGTCGAAGAACTGCTCGTAGCTCAGATTGCGGATCGCGGAAGCCTTGAGCTCCAGCAGCGCGTTTTGACGAGGGTTCATGTCGACGGCATAGACATGTCCCGCACCGGCTAGGAGGTAGTCTAAGGCGTTGCAGCCGGCCGAGGTGATGACTAACAACCGGTCTTGGGAGGTCAGGTTGAGCGTTTGGCGATCAAGCCTGGGGTCCTCCCAGCAGGTGTTGTATACGAGGTTGTTTCCATGGACGAACTGGAATACACGTCGACTGACCCATTCACTAATTGGCATCGGCTTGAAAAATCTAAGTTGCTAGCGGTCTAAGGTTGTTTGCGATTCTGGTTGTTGGGTACCTGATTCGGATTCGCTTGATTGGGATTCGCGTTCGGGTTGGCCTGATTGGGATTCGCGTTGGGGTTGGCGTTGGGCGGATTGGCAGCGTTGGGGTTGGCTTGGTTGGCCTTTTGGTTCGGATCCAGTGCGGGAGCTTTACGCTGTCCGGCGGCGTTGGTCATCGGGCGGATCGCATCGCCACCGACGGGAAGGAGGGTGTTCATTTGGGCGACGCCGGAATTTTCCATCGCGCGGTTCCATGGAATCGCGAAAGCGACGAAGGTCCCGAGCTTGACGTCGACGACATAGATCAACGATTGTGAGGGTCGAACTTGGGCACCGGTTGGACCCGATGCGGAAGATCCGCTTACCAGGAGGTATTCAGGATTCTTGCCACCGGCTGTGCCTAGATACTGAATGACATTCGTAGCGAACAATCCCCCGAAGGCTTGCATCCGTGGGTAGTAAACCCAGCCTTTAAGGTCACCTGTTANGAAATCCAGCGCGAAGAAGCCTTCGGCCTCTTCCCCGGCGGCTGCGGTGCAAACAGCGATGTTTGCGCCTCCGTGCGTTGCGGTGGCTTTGAGCCACTCGACGGGTAGGTCGGGATGAAGACGGTTGCCTGGGATGCTCTTGGAGCTTTCAAGCTCCCTGAGAGCCGCCGAGTTGGCCGAGTTTACCGACCATCGACCGACGAAGTAGGAACTCGCAAGCATTCCACAAAGGGCAACACCCGAGCACAGGCCGATCCAGAACGTTTTTCCAAAGCGGGTTTGGCGCATGTCCACGTTAGAAACCTCCGATATGCAATCCGAACAAATGCAATCCGAACAAACCGAGACCTCTATTAGTGTATCGGATTTCCGATACGACTTGAACGGAACTTGGTCCAAACGGGCGTAAAAAAACCCTGCTGGGTGTAAAAACCTAGCAGGGTTCCGGTGGATGAAAACCGGCTAGCGAAAACTAATCGATCGAAGCCAACTTGTTGGCCTGGATATCCGCGAAATTGAAGCTCATCTCGAGCTTGTCCCCGCCGATCAATCGGATGGTCTTTTCCTTGGTAACCCCGTTGAGGGTGACTTGGATTTTGTAGTCATCCCAAGCTTCGCCGACTTTGAGCTGCTTGGTGCGGTAAACGCGTAGGTTCCCGTCGCTCTTGGTCGAGTTGTTGGCCAGGACCACCGAGGCGCCCTCGGGAACGTTGAGCGTCAGAGTTGTCTCGACGGGGTCATCGCTGGACGAAGGGTCGAAAACCAAGGACTCGGCGCTGCCGGACTTGGCGATGACGGTCTTGGTCTGGCTGACTTCCTTGCCGTCGACTTCGTAGACAGCTTGGACTTCGAACCGATACGCTTCGCTCGGATTGAGATCCTTGCTGACGAATTGACGCGAGGTGCCAGTCGCCTTGGTCGGATTTCCGTTGACGAAGACTTTCGCATTCATCGGAACGTCGACGGTAAGCTGCACTTCGGTGCCCGAGACCGACGGCTTGGTCGACCAAGCTCGGCTGGCCGAGAACGTTTGGCCGCCGATGTAACCTTCGTTCGACGAGCTCATCGGAACGGTGTAGCCACCTTCGGTTGCCCCGTACTCATAAGACGGAACATAGTAGCTCGAGCCGCCGTAGCTGCTGCCGGAGGAACCCCCTGACGAGCCGCCACCTGACGAGCCACCCCCGGAAGAGCCACCCCCGGACGAGCCGCTACCGTAATGGCTGG
>JGI24766J26685_10000078_pt1 | contig 21560 bp, 10 predicted proteins | sample SanBayMetagenome_FD_26685 | JGI IMG/M metagenome (IMG submission 26685)
AAGGGCATGCACAACAGGCATGTCAACTGGATGGAGCAAATCGCCGAGGTCGGCGGCGAAATCGCAAAAGTTCCAGCCGCATTCATTGAGGGCGTCGTGGAGGAGAAAGGCAACCCACTGACCATTGCGGCTTCTTCGGCTGAAGGCGTCGTCCGCTCGGTCCGTGACCTGTATGGCATGATTGGAGAGTCGGAGAACCCGACCTCACCGCTGTTNTGGGCCAAGTCTACCATCAATGCCATCAAGAGCGGNAAGATTTCCCAGAACTGGGANGAAGAAGCCCAGCAGTGGAACGAAACCCGCAAGTTCCTTTGGGATAGTTACAAAATCCAGAACGGAGACATGTCCGTTTACGAAACGCTTCCGTACGTCAACATGTCGGAAGCCACCGCACAGAAACTTAGGTCGCTTTCCAACCCTAAGATTGCCCATGCTGTTTCCTTTATCGGCCTCGAACTTCCGTCCCTGCTGACCGCTCCGTTTACTGGCGGTGCTGGCGTCGGCATGGCTATCGCTACCGCAGGCAGGCAATCGGTCATGCAGACCGCCGCACAGGCCGCAAAGGCTTCTGCGTATGCCCGAGTCATGGGAACCCTTACCGAGACTGGAAAGAGGCTGGACGCCCTCGCCTCGGGTGCGGCACTTAGGGCTACTGGTGCCGTCGCCACTGGCGTTTCCAAGGCCATCTCAATCCCAGCCAATCTCGTGGAAAGCGTCGTCGGAAAGAACATCGACGCACTTGCGGCAAGGGGCGGTGTCAGTTCCGCTCAGGCTAGAAACATCACCGCCGCAACCGCCATCAACGGCATGGCTGACGTGGGTGCTGGCGAAATCAGGCAGACCGTAGGCTATCTCGGCTCCCTTGGTCTCAGGACCACGGCTGAACTGGCTGGTGAAATCGGCGAGCAAGCCAGCCTTCTGGCAAGCGGTGCCATCCCCGCACAGGCCGTCAATGGCCTCTCCGTGCTGGAGCGTGTCGCTGGCAACAAACTNTTGAGCGGTTCCGCACGTAACGCCGCCAAGTTCCTCAACGTCACGGTGGACCCGATTCTCCANATGTCCACCTCCGCACTGAAGCATGGCTACAAGGACGCCGCCTTCTTCGCTGGCCTAGGTTACATGAACGACAGGGAGCGTGGTGCCGTCGGCGGTGCCGCCATGGGCATGGTCTGGGGCGGTTACAGCGGTGCAGTCCGTCATCTTTGGAGCAACATCAACGGCTTCGTACAGCACGAGAGGTTTATCAAGGATTTCGACGAGCGTCTCCTTCCCAAGTTGGAGCAGGGCTGGAGCCCAGATTTCGCATCTTTCGCACGCAAGGTCGTCGCCGACGCTGACCTTGGAAAGTCCAGCAAGACCTCCGCCAATGCTAGGATGGTCCTTCAGCAGATGCACCTCATGCTTGATGCCAAGCAGAAGAAGCAGGTCATCGCAGGCACCCTGCCCGCACAGGAAATGGCAAAGGTCCTCGCCGCCCGTGGCGTCGTAGACCCGATGCGTTATCTCGACCCTAGGGGCAGGGGTCAATTCAGCCTAGTTAGTGACACGAGCGGCAACATCATTCCGCTTATCTGGCTCAACCCAGAAAAGTACAGGCCTGCCGACTTCGGACACGAAGTCTTGTCACACATGGCAATCTGGAATCTCCAGACCCGTGGCCAACTCGGAACTCACCTCATAGAGTTCTTTGGAATAAAGGAAAACGAGGGTGCCATCCCTGACGAAAAGATGACCGAGGTGGCTCTGCGTATGTCCCTTGAGGAAGCCCTCAACAGGAAGCAGGGCATGACCATCGAGGAGGCAAGGCAGGTCGCCAACGAAATCTACAATGCCAACGCTGATACCGTCGGAAGCCGTAAATACTTTGAAAGGGCCATTAAGGAATTCAGGGCCGCAACAAAATTCAACGATTTTCACCAAACTCAGAACATCGAAGGCGAGCAGGTTCCCAACATCTACTTCTCTACTATTGGGAGAAGGGGAGAGCGTCAGTCTCCCATCCAATACATCTTTGAGGAGTTTATTGGTAAGCATGCCGAAAACATGTTTATCCACACCAATCTTCAGGACCTCATCCTTGCCCCAGAGGACAAGCCGCTCAGGATGTACTTTGAACGCAAGTTCACCGAGCGTCTGGCGAGGAACCAGACCGAACTAGAACTTGCTGGCGTCATCGCCAAGTATGGTGCACCCCTGACTAAGGATAACAGGCCTACCATTCAGGCCATGATTTATGACGACGGTGTCTACTACAGGCACCCCGCCATGGACAACGTCCTCAAGAACATGCTTGAGGCCGCTAGGTCCGTCAACGACGGCCCCATCAGCAACCTTTCCCCTGAGATGCAGTTGGCTGTCGCCAAAAAGCACCGCAAGGAGTTCCTGTTCAACATCCGTGGGAATGGTGCCACGCTCAAGGGCGAAAAGGAACGCAATGAGATGTCCGCCAACAACGCCAAGGGTGCGTTTGAGGTCATCGACTCTCTGCCCGACGACCTGAAGCCCAAGATTACGGTAGACGAGCATGGCAACAGGTCCGCCGACGTTTACACCATGAAGGACGAGGTCATCGACGCCATGGTGGATGGCGGCTTCCTTGACCCAGAATCTGGCCGTGTGGCCAAGGTGTTCAGGGATACCTACATGCAGTACGAGTCCAGCGGCTTCGCCACTGGCAACCTTGTCTACGGCATCAACATCGGCGACAGCCACCGCACTTCCGTCGGCAACCTGTTTAAGCGTATCTTCGGAGACGACGTGCCTGCCACCAACAGAGTGTTCGTCCCGTTTGAACTTAAGGTCTACCTCAGGACTACGGACGGAAACGGCAAGAGCCTCAGGGCACCTAGGGGTGGCTTCACGGCCACCGTGATGGACTACACGGCCATTCACCGCAGGCAAATCAAGACGTGGTCCCGTGCCGACGTAAAAGCCCTCTGGTCCAACATCGGCGAGTTCAACGCAGACTTCCATGAGTATCTGCTGAACTTCCTCAAAGACCCTGCTAATCGTGTCGATTCCGCCACCCTGTTCAGGGCAAAGTTCGGTGCCGACGCAGAGAAGGTCAGAGACATCATGTATGAGACCTTCGGTGCCAGTAAGAGGAAGGACGAGTCGTACCTCAACGCCCCTAGGGAGGGTTATTTCAGCAGTCACGAGAACCCCAACTTCCCGATTCACTCGCTGAAACTGGAGAACCTCATTGGCGTCGAGCGAATCTCCGCCGCACCGTTCCCGTACCACCACGGCAGGTCCTACGAGCCCCTTAGGCGTAACCTTTCCGTCGCTGGCTTTGAAGAAATCTCGGCCAACATGTTCGGCAACGGACAGGGCTACAGGGTAATCCGTGAACGCAACAGCGAGTCCAGCGGTTGGAAGGTGTTCAGCCCCTTCGGAGGTCTCGTGGGCAGGTACAGGGACAAGGACAAAGCGTTTAAGGCGGCTCAGAAACACCTACGTAAGGACATGGACCCAGCCGATGTGCTGGCCATGCCCACTGACGAAGAGTGGTCGCAGATGAACAGGCCCGAAAGGCTGAAGAGGATTCAGGAAGACAAGTTGAACTATCAGCAGTCCAAGATTCTCAAAGCAAGGGGAAGCCTGTCTGTTGACGGAGTGAGGGAAGGCGGAATCGGCATTACCCTACAGCGTAACGAAACTCCCGATTTTGTAAGGAAGATTTCCGACCCTAGGATGATTGGCAGGGGGATGAACCTGTTTGATTTTTACCCTGAGAGCGAAAAGCAAAAGTTCAGCCAGTACGCCATCAGCAACGGACTGCCTGCGAGGTTCTTTGAAAGCGTCCGCATCAGGCAGGATGACATGCCTAGGGACAAGAGGAAGGTCGACTTTGCCATTCTTGGCTCGCCGATGGAAATTACCGAGCACAAGTCGGACTCGCTTCCGACCATCACTTTCGACAAGGCATTCTTTGACGTCCTGTCTCAGGAAAAGGCCAATGAGGTGTTCACTAACCTCATGGAGTCCCACCTGTCTAAGATTGCACGTTCTTATCACGACGGAAACCTCCTTACTTCTACCGTCGTCAAGAGGGTAGACAGTCTTTCCATCCAGAACAGGCCTATTCAGCAGTCTATCGCAGAAGGCTGGAAGTTGCTTGCAGACGCAAGGCTTGAAGGCAAAGAACTCCCGAAGGAATACAAGGAGGCATACGACAGGGTTATAGCCAGACACGAGTGGTGCGAAGACGCAAAACAGCCTAGGTGGGAGCAGATTAGGAAGTCTTCAAACGCTACCGAGATTAAGAAACTGTTCGACGAAGCCCTCTTTGAGGGAAAGAGCGACGTCAGGCAAGCGACTGTCGAAAAACTGGATAAAGTATTTGATGGAAAGTGGGATAAGCCTGAAAACAAGGCCGTAATCGAATCGCTCAGGCAACTTAACTTGGTGGACAAGGACGGCGTCGCCGTTCCCGTGGTGAATTCGGGTGGTCTTACCGTGTTCATGTCCCCGAACATGGACTACTCTAGGAACGCTAGGACGTTCAGAAAGTACCTAGAGTCTCTCCCAGAATCCAAGAGGGCCGACTTCCTGTACGTGGCAAAAGAGGCTTTCAACCATACGCTTCACCAGCAGTACAGCGACGTTCAGTACGCAGACCTTGGAATCGACTCTTCTGGAATGCTCGATGTCGGCCCAAATCACAACAGAAGGACTGGCGGCAGACAGGTTATGCCAGAGGTTGAGCCTATCGCAGGAGCGGCAAGAAGGTCTAACTTTGTTTCCGTCAGGTACGAAGGCGACGCCAGCCAGTTAGTAACTGGCATCGGCATCGTCTATAAGGTTTACAACAACAACAGGAGAGATTCTGTCAAGGGTGGCACAGAAGTCCCGACTGGCCAATTGCAGAACAATGCCAAAGCGTTGGCTCCTCTGCCCTCGTTTTCGGCACTTCCTAACACTATCGTAGACTATCTGACTGGTGCTAGGTTTGAAAAGTCCGAACTTCCCAACGTCGCAAGAGACCTTTCCTACATGCTGGTTTCTTCCGTCAAGGAAAGCGACCAGAACGTCGTAAAGGTGTGGTCTGAATTCGCAAAGGACAACAACCCGATGACCCTTGCACAGGGCCTGTTCGACGTTGCCTTGGATTCTGGAAATCAAGCCAGCCTTGAAATGGCTATTTCTTTCAAGAAATTGGCGATGGCCGCAGACGAGAACATGGCAAGGTCTAGGTTCGCCTCCAGAGGATACGATGCGAGCCACCCCATGTATCAGGCTGAGTTGCAGGCCGCACCCACCCGCTATTGGCATGAGGCAGTCGCAGACCACAACACGAGTGCGTCTTCGCTGTGGGATGTCGGCGGAAAAAAGACGCTCATTGAACTGCACTACGAGTACGGAACCTCTTCTGAGTTTCACAGGCTGTTTGGCTACAACGCCGAAGCCCTGACCAAGCGTGTAAATACAAGCAGGGCTCGCCAGAAGAAGTTTCACGAAGCCGCAGAGCAGACTTACAGGCGGAGTTTCTCCGTCGGCGGTGTCGACGACCTAAGCCCTAGCAGGCGTGAGGAGGTCATCCGCTCTGGCTTGGCCAAGGAAATTAAGTTCGGCGGCAAGAACCTGCTCGTTTTTGAGTTCTCTGATGCAGATGCCTACCTCGACCTGTCTTCCGTACAGAACAAGCCCCACCTGCTTCCTTTCGCTGGCATGCCTGACGCAGAGCAGGCCTTTTCCGATTACGCATTTGAGGTCAAGCGTAGGGCGGCTGACCCTAAGTCCGAGAAGTACATCCCCTTCCACAAGCAAATCGGAAAGGACACCACCCTAGGAAAGGTCTTCGGCCACGAGACCATGTACTACTACTACCCCGAAATGCGAGACGTCAGGGTACGCTGGGTCGATAGTCATGGCGGTTTCGCCTCTACCCTTCCTAACGGAGAGCACCTAATCGAACTTGGCATCAGGTCTTTCGCCAACTCGGAACTGAACATGAAGAACGACCCAGAAGGTCTCATCTTCAGTGACCGTCAGTCCGCCACAGCCAAGCATATCGCCCAGAACCCGCTTGCGTCCGTCGTCCTGCACGAAGCCCAGCACGTGCTCCAGTACAGGGCAAACATGAACAGTGAGCATGGACATTTCTTCCAACTGAACAAGGAGGTGACCATCGGTCATTTTGCCAACCTTCTTGGGCTGAGGACCAACTTCGCCGACGGAGAGGTCATCAGCAAGGCNATGAAGAGCAACTCCATCTGGTCTGACGCAGACATCACAGCCACCAAGGACATCAACGCATTGGCCAGCAGGATTGCTTTGGCCAAGGATTCGCCCGTCTTCAGGGAACTCAGCGGTAATGCAAGGCCCCTGCTCAAGACAGCAGTACGCAACCTTTCCGCATTCGTGGCCGCTGAAGTCGATGCTGGCAGGATGGACGAGTCGCTCTCCCGCAGGATGCTGGCCCTAGACAGGGCTCAGGACGGGGTACAAAACGTCCAAGACGCCCTCGCTACCTACAAGGAGATGATGGCCGTCAGGGAAGAACTCAGGAGCAAGTACCCGAGTTACTCGGCACACTCCCATTTCGACGTGGAGTTCAGGGCGGCCATCTCCGCTCTCGGCCTTGTCAGGAGCGTGGTGGCCATCGAAAAAGCCACGCCCCAACAGCGTAAGTTGCTCATCAGGCAGGCCTTTGACGAGTTCATCGACTTGGATTACATCATGGCCCCCTCCGAAAGGATGGCCCGTGAGACCGAGGATAGGCGGATGCTCAGTCAGGAAGACCTAGCAAATACCCCTAGAACCTATACTACGGACGCACTTCCGCAAGGCTCGGTCCTTAGCATCGTCCAGAGGGCCATGGATTCGTCCACGGTGGAAACGACAAAAGGGCTCATGGAGAAGCAGACTGCTTCCTTTGACGCATTCGACAGGGGTTATGTTAGCCCCATTAAGACGGTCATGATGTCCATTGGCGGCATCGGCGAGAGCAAGGACTACGCAGACAACACTGCGTTCACGTTGCTCGGCAAGATGTCACTGGCTAGGTTCTTCCTCTCCAAGGCCAGCACCGAATACACCAACATCAGGAGGTTCTTCGTCCAGCAGAAGGGATGGGAAGTGGTCGACGGCAAGATGACGCTGGTCACTGGCAACTACGTGGTCTCTGGAGATTTCGATTCCGCAGTCAAATCATTGGCCGCAAAGTTCAGGCCCGATTCCGTGGAGACAGGTGACCGTACCGCTTACGCTGTCAGCGGCGTGGCCAAGGAAAGCGGAACCTACACCATCGCAGACATTGCTGAAATCGCAGGAATCAAGATTGAGTCTGAAGACATCCTGAGCCTCGGCAATTCCGTCATGGACAAGGTGGCAAGCGATGACTTCCCGCCAGTGTTTTCTGTAAAGGAAATCAAGGGGTTGCTCGGCGACTATAGTCAGGAATCGGCGGCAACCGTCCTGCTTGACTACGTTGTCGAGAGGATGAACCCAGACAGGGTGCTCACCAAGAACGACCTGCTCAACATCATGGCGTTCAACCATTCCGACATGGAGATGCTTTACAACGTGTCCGAGGCAAACATCGGAACGAACAGGGCGAAGCCAGTCGCTGGAAGGCCAATCACCAAGGAGATGAAGATGAGGGTCCTTAAACTGTACCCTCAGTTGGTCAGGAGCAAGGTCGTCAGGCTACTTGAGGCGGTTCACGAGGGCAACCACAGCAGGCCTTTCTATGGTCGTGGGAAAGACTACAAGTATGGAAGGTTCAAGGTATCTGGAGGACAAATCACCTTTGAGGCACCTCATTTCAACGATGCGTTGGCGGCTGGAATCCCTCCTGCGGACGTCGCCGCATTCAGAGAAAGGCTGTCCAAGGGAGTAAGCCAGAGAATCGTACAGCACAGCGTCAGCATGACGAAGAACGAGGCTTATGACATTGCCTCCAAGATGAACGACAGGATGGTCAGGCTTTCCGTCCTGATGGAACCTGTCATGGAAAAGGCCTACGAGTTCGTGGTTCAGCAGAACAACCAGAGCCCTGAAAGAGCCCGAATCCTGTGGATGAGCATGATGGAGGACGTCGAAATCGCCGCACTCAGGATTGCCTTCTCCGACCAGTACTCTGGACAGAAAGCAAACACCATGGACATCTACGCTAGGATTGGCGGGATGGAAGGCACGGTCAACGCCACCGAGCAGGCCGCACGTGGACTCCAGAGAGTCTTCGGCGAAACCTCGCCAGCGGCTAAACTTAGGGAATCTGGCGGTATGAACCAAAGGGGTCGAAGCACGTCCCACCCAGTCAGCGGACTCATGCCGTCACTGCACATGCTACATGGCAACTTCCTGTTTGGTAGCGTCCCAGCAGAAGGACTCGCAAGAGTTGAATCAGGCGTGACCGTAGCCCCCGCTCAGGCCATGCAACTCAAGGAGAGGAGGTATCTTGGCATCGTCTCCGAGGCCAACATGTCCAATCAAGACACTGGCGGAGGCCTTACTGACTACCTCACTGGAGCCCAGCACGCCCTGACCGAGCAGTTCAAATACGTCCATGGCAACTGGAGCGACGGCGACATGGGTGGCATCATGGGCAGAATGCGTGGCTACGTCGAGGCTGTCTCCAAGAGGGCCGAAAACACGGCGGACATGAAAGAAAGGCTTCTGAGGGTCCAGACTGGCCTCAAGATGAATGAAAGCAGGCAAAACCTCATTTCGGGAGAATGGCAGGGCGAGCAAATTTTCAAGAGACTGGACGCCCTGATGGCCGAGGGCATGTCCCAAGACCAAGCGTTCTCCAGCCTCCTAAACGAACTGGACAAGAGGATTGAGATGGCGAAAGCCGACGAAGCGGACCTCGCCGAAGTCTTAACGATGCAGTTGGACTCGGTGTCCGCATTTGCGGCCAACCATGGTGCCGTGATGGTAGACAAGAATGGCATTCCTAGGACTCGTGGCGGCGACGAGGCTCCGATTGAGGTAATGACTCCCCATAGGTTTGTCATGAATTCCTCCGTTCAAGCGGCTGGAACCTCCGCAATTCAAATCAGGGACAAGACCTTTGTGGACGTCGACCTGTCCCTTGCCGAGCCAGACCAGCCTACATCCGTCGTCGTTCCTGCGATTGGCGTCGAACAAGGCATGCCGTCCGCCGTGCAGAAACAGATGAACATGACGGCACATGCCATCGAGGGCGTGATTACTGGGCTCATCGGCTCCGCCGTGAAGCGGGACGAGCAAATGGTCCTGTCTCCGCTCAGGCAAAACCCCCTGATGCTTGGGTATCTTGAAAGACTAAATCCAGAAAATCAGGTAGCCCAAGGCCTTAGTGGCGAAATGACCAGCAACGCTTACACCGTTATCGGCGGTCTGATGTACGCAAGTCACAACACGTTCCTGTCGTACCATGACATGATGACGGCTGGTAGCCGAGACCTGCTTCGGTTTGCAACGGATAACCTTCGTGACCAAATCAACACGGACTACCAGACGGGCGGCATCTTCAGCAACCATGCTATGACCAGAAACGCCTTCCTGAGCGGGAGGAATCTGAACTACGGAGTGCTGGGCCTGATGATTGCTCCTTATTTGCTGGCACATGATTCGCTCGGCTTCCCAGTCACTTCGGGAGAAAACATCTTGCACAGGTCTCGTGGCATCAGGACCGAGAAGTTCCTTGAGTTGGTCGATATGGCCAAGGAGACCGACATGCGTGACCAGACGCAAGCCGCCGCCTTCAACTCAAAACTCACCGAGTGGATTGGTGGCATGGATGCTGGATACCTACAGCGTCTCCTTTATGAATGCTCCAGTGCCTCCGTAATCGACGGAGTCGTCCTGAGAATGAACATGCTCCAGATGCACGTTTTGGCGTCTGAGCATCCGACTAGGGCCGACAGGCTTAACAAGGCCAACGAAATGGGTGCCATTCATGGCTTCGACGATTACTTCGGCGACAGCCAGATGTACACAAGCGACGGACTCAAGGGCAAGCACCCTGAGGTCAACCGATACATGCACGCCAGAATCAAGGAGTCCTCTCTGAATCCTGACATGTGGCGTGGCGTGTTCTTCGGCCTTGCCGCCGCAAAGGAAATCGAGACCCGCAGGCCCAGTCTTCACCCCTATGTGGGACACGGCAAGGTCAGGAACAGGTCGAAGGCGTACATGCAGGGCGAAGAGACGCTAGTCTATGGAAGGCCGATGCCTTCCTATAGAAGAAGCACCAGCGATGGCCTTGACGTAGATTCCTTCCCTGTCGACAAATACGACACTGAATCTGGTTTCGGTGGTGCGTTCGGCACGACGAACAAGCGTAAGAAAATCTCCGAAACTGACATATTCGGTCTCGTGGCAGGCAATGAAAGCACGAGGGTTCACGTTCAAAGCGAGACCCCCGTCAGCCTGTTCGATGCCATCGGACACCATGTAGACTCCGTCCGTCAGGCGATGCCGATAGACGTAGAAGGAACCTCGTCTGGAGTTAAGGACGCTTGGTATACGACGGACATCAGCGGCAGTGTCCTCACTCCCTTCATGGTAGGAACGGGCGACAGAACGTCCAATGTCACGGTGCAGACACGCAAGCATCCGCTCGGCGTCGTATCTAGGCGTAAACTGCTAGTGAACAGGCTCGCCGCCGCCGCAGAGCAACTTGGCTCTGCCGAGGTCTCGGTACAGCCAGCCCGATTCACGTCCTCAAAGCGTGTTCAGGCTACGTTCAAGGGTATTTCCAATAAGGACAGGAGGGCTGAGATGTTCTACGAGCAGGACGCCGTACCCATCGCTTTCAGCGGACAGTCTTTTGTTTCTGCAAGGTATTCTGAGAGGGACAGGCCAAGCCTTGGCTTTGCATGGAAGCGTCTTGAAGACGGACGCATCATGCTGAACATCGCTCCCGACACCAACATTGGCGGCTATCTGGACGTGTCAAACGGTACCGATTACAGCACCCCGCTAGGTTTTTCTCACAGACGTACGTTAGGGTGGGACGTCGAATCTGGCATCCTGACCCCCATGTCCCCCTTGTCGATAATCAGAAGGTTCGCCTCGACTAGGGACAACAACCCCATCGCAAGCCGCTCGGCTTCGCACATGGACTTCATCGACCCGATGGTAAGGGCCCAGTACGAGGCCAGTGCAAAGGCTATCGCACAGCGTGTCTACGGAGGCTCCAACATCAAGAGCATGTCGAAGCAGCAACTCTCTAAATATGCCGAAAAGCCCGACGCTATCTTTGACGCATACCAGAGAATCATGAGCGGAGACAGGGTCATGGACTTTGACGACTTCACTAATGAAGACGCCAAGGTTGCTAGGGTTCTTGCCATGGCAGAATTCGCTTCCATGGCCAGCCCTGAGGATGGTTATGTCACCGTCATACTACCTGCCAACGCAACGGCGGCTGACATACAGCATGCGTTCTTCACTCAAGTGGCACACAGCAACCTTCTGCTTACCAGCGAAAGGTATGGGGTAAACCAAAAGAACGGTGCGTACAGGAGGGGCGGAAGTTCATTGCCTGCGGACGGAAGCCCCCACTTGAACGGTTACGCCACCTCGAATGAGATTGCGTCAGTCAAGTCGGCCATCGACAACTATCTCGCCATCAGAATCGACAATAGGGCCGAAGCAAGGGCAAGGCCTTCTGATTTCGGCTACGCCGACACTGGTGCACAAAAGAGCACTTCGTCGACTACGCAGAACATCCAGATTTCTGCACAGAGGTATGGCCTCCTCATGCCGTCGGTGTTTGCAGACTTGGGCAAATTGCATGAACGACTGACGTCCTCAGAGGGCGGATACTTTATGCCTGACGTTGAGAGGTCTATTGCACTCAACGGAGACAGGTCCGCAGTCATCGACCTTATCATGCCCAACTCCCCGCATCTGCAAAGGTATGCTTGGGACGCCCAGAGCAAGGCCAACGTCTCTATCATCAGGAAGAGCGACAAGAGTGGATATCTCGTCGGCCACGACGTCGTCAGCGGCGTCGACAAGGCAGGCAACCCGATTAAGACCCGAAAGGTCTCGGCCTTCAGGACAGAAAGCGAAGCGAAGGCACATGCCGATAGGGTGTCTCAAGGCGGCATCGAGGCTGAAATCCCCTCTATCCTGTTCAGGGAAGGCCAGTTTAGGCTGGAGGACATTGACCCCTCACTTGCCCACAGCCGCACAAGCGGCAAGGCTGACATCAACGCTGGCCTCAAGTTCAACCCAGAGTTTGTTTCCGACGCCGCCGCAACTTACGACGGCAATGAGAAGGACATCTTCACAGCCGACGGCACCTACTTCGTAGGCAACGTCGACAAGACGTTTGCAAGCCGTGCGGAGGCAAAGGCCGCTCAGGAAATGCTCCTTAGGACCGAAGCAATCACTGGCAAGGCACCGTCTAGGGACAGGATTAACCTTTCCGTCGGCGACGTAGGCGTGTACGAGCATGACATCCGCCGTGGCCTACAGTTCGCAGTGGGTGGTTCCTACATCCAGTTCGCACCGAAAGCCCTGAGCATCCTCAGGACTGCCATGGTGCCCATGATGGAGAAGAACAAATCTGGTGCCCTCAAGAAGGTCAAGAAGGCCGTGGACATCGCTACTGGTAGCGAATGGTACGAGATGTTCATGGAGAATCAGGTTTCCAAGGCCGAGATGCGTGTCTTGGGTCTGGCCGAGTTTCTCTACGACCACAAGGAGCACAAGATTACCAAGGAGGAAGTAGCCAAGTTCATCTGGGCGATGTACCCGACCACTGGACGCCTCAATCACGAAAGGTTACAGACTCCCTATGTGGGCAACATTACCTCGCCCACTGTCGCAATCAGGTCTGCCGCACACAGGCTTCTGGCCGAACGAAATAGGCACCTGAAGACCATTGAAGCCGCAATCGAGTCTGCACCAGAAGACCAGAAGGGCGAGATGGTCGCCTATCTGGCCAACATCCGCAAGATGCACGACGATGCCCTCAGGTCGGCACTCGAGCAATTCTACGAAAAGGACAGGGCTGAGAAGATTGGTTCGAGGCCCGACCTTCTTGAGAACGCATCCGACATCAGCAAGGATGCCCTGCCCAAGCGTCAGGTCGCAGACATGATGCTCCAAGAGTTCAGGAACTTTGACGCTATCACCGAGCCAGTAATGGCGACGTACAGGCACCTGTTCAACGACGCCTTCGCTAGGGCTAGGCTGGAAGCATCCGCTCGTCTCTCTGGGTTCGACCTAGCCATCGCCGATTTCAGGACTTCGGACACCACCTTGAACGAGATTTCAAACTGGGGTCTGGCGATGAACACGTCTTATCATGGCTCTAGGATTGAGCCTCCGCCCACGAGGAAGGTCACTGGCAAGGGCGTGCAGAACCAAGCGACCCAAGCAGACGCTTCTGCGTATGGCCTTCAACAGGTCGATTCCGTCCCTGATTATGTCGGGTACACCAGCGGCATCGGCTCATACAGGTGGGATACCCTGTACACGGAATTGGAAATCCAAAAGGGAGAAAACTACGTCCGTGGCCTCAAGGACATGGCCAACCTCGAATCCGACCCAGCCAAGAAGGAGGCTTTGTTGCGACAGCACAAGTCCGCCGAGCGAATCATGTCGGTCAGGAAATCTGCGAAAGGGGCGACAAGGAACAGCGGCCACAAGACCACCCCGTCTGGCACCATGCAACTTGGCCATGCACGCCACAGCGACGTCATCGTGACGGCGTATCACCGTGCCAACGCACCTATCGGAGAGGTGGCAAGTTCCCTGAAACTAAGCCGTGACACCCTCGCAGTGCTGGGCGTCGAAGAACTTCAGTCGGACCCATACCAAGGTTCCACCTTCGGTCCTAAGCAGGACGCCATGCTCGGAGCCACCTTTGAGCAAGTCGAAGCCACGTCCCTAGTAAGTGAGTTCAGGATGGTGGAACAGAAAATTGCCGACAAGGAGAACGCAAAAGCCAACGTCTCCGCACCGCTTGCGTACCTCACCCATTCCACCAAGCACAAGCACAGGGACGCACTGTATAACTTCATCGCTAGGTACGAATGGGACAACGGAACTCCGCTGTTCAGGTATCTGATAGCGAGGGAATACCTCAGCCAAAACAATGATACTTCGGTTGCTTTCAACCACGAGGTCCGCCACAAAGTAAGCAAACAGGTTCAGGAGCAGTATGGCATGAAGGAAGATTACGTGCCAGAAGTCGTGTTTGACCTGAACTATGACGGCGGCGTGCACATGAGACTGTTTGAAATGATTCATGAGGACTTGAACGGCAACATGGCCCCGATGGAGTCCGACCTGTATTCTTTGCTCTACGGCTACGGCAACAACGAACACGCTGGACTTGTAGGAACATCGACGAGGGCAATGTTCAGGTATTCAAGCAACACCAACCCGCATGGATTGGCCATGCTTATTGCAAGTATTGGCCTGCAATTCAACAAGGAGTTCATGGCTAAGGTAGACGAACTCGGTCAGTTCTATGAACTGGACCTAGACAGCGTCCAAAGGCCTCCCGTAGACTACGACAAGGTCGCAATGGAGACCTTGATGGACTTCAGGCGTAGGGTCGAGAAGTTAACCCCTGACTCACTGCCTAGCGGCCACGCAAGGCGTGAGAATCATATGCTTTTTAAGCAGTGGAAATCCACGACGCTGAGGGCCGTCAGGTACCTTGAACTCGCTTACTACGAAGACGGCTCTCAAATCGTCGACTTCAAGAACAAGCGTACCTCGCCGCACATAAACAGGGGCGAATACCACACCGCCGATACGCCTGAACTCTTGGGCAGCAAGATGCCCGTCATCCTTTCTGCCGCTCGAATCAATGACTATGTCTCTTCCGCAGAATCATATAGCGGAGGCAAGGTCAGGCACAGCCAAGCCGCTGAAAACGCAAAGAAGATACTTGGCAGAATCCATTCAGGCATGGGACACAGGTTCCTTGAACTCAGGCCCGTACATCAGGTCGCCTTTGACCTCAGGCTACGTGCTCAGATTCTAGGAATGGAGCCGTCCGCTTTCGTGGACCACTTGGACAGGTCCAAGTACGCAGACGGCGATTGGCCCTCTGGCTCGGTGACCAAGGAAAGGGCTGAAATCATGCGACTGACGCTGACCGAACCAGACAAGGTCACAGCCGAGCAATTGGAACAACTCGACGAATCGGGCCACAAGTTGCTTAGGGTCACCGACGTCGACTTGGATTCGACCAGCGGGTACGCCCTGTCTAGGTCTAGGGTCTCTCAGCCTGCTCATGCTAGGACCATGCTCGGACGCATGTTCGAGAACAACGCCCCAGCCATCGTCAACACGTACCTTGGCCACACGCCAGACCCTGAACTGGACGTCCTGAAGGCAAGGCACAATGAACTCAAGGCCAAGTTGGGCGACTCTATCGCAGGTGATTACGACTTCCCAGACACCATCCCGCTTGGCGAAGACAATGCCTACCGTGGCGTCATGACCAATTGGTACGCCATGAGGGCACTCCAGTCCAGAAAGGACGCACTCGTCGTCATGGACGCTCGCCATCACAGGGCAAGATACTCGTCCAACAGCAACTTCGTCACCCTGTTCAACCTTGGCGGCGGTCTCATCGCACCTATCCCTACTGGTGGCATGAAGCGTCGTACGGTACTTGCCGCTGGCTATGTCCTGCATGAGGCCAAGAAGCAGAAGACGCACGGGGGCTTTATCGAGGCCCTGCATGCTGGTCAGTTCCCTGACGCCTTCTTGGCTAATCAGGCATCCATGGAGTGGAACGGAGTGAACAACAACTTCAAGACCCACATGAGGCTTGCGGCCAGTGAAATCGTGGCTCAATTGCCCGAACTCACAAGGGACTCGAATACCTCGCTCATCAACGCCGTGGATACCATAATGGACTTGGTGCTCGTCGGTGACAACAGGTATGGAAATGATGAACTCAACAACCTGAACAAACTCATCGCCTCGGTCCGTTCGGGAAGGATGACAAAGGAGAGGGCCATCCAAGCAATCGAAGGCATGACCGACGGCAAGGACATCGCCAAGCGTATCTTCACGCACTTCGAGAAGCCTCAGGGCGTCATCATGAACGTGCCTATCGGACGCACGCATGGCTACGCCTCCAACTACGGTGCACCTCTGTGGCACAACAAGTTGTACTACTCGGGCATGCAGGAAACCCTCATCAATCAGGTTTCCCACGACGCCTTTGAGATTCCTGACGTCAGCATGCGTGACGGAAAGTACGTCGTCACGGACAAGAAGACGGGCAAGGTAATCGCAGATGGCATCTCGTCGTTCGACGAAGCACAGGAGCGTGCGGCCCAGAGTGCAAAGTATCTCGGTGCGGTCCCCATCGTCTCGAACTTCCTCAAGACGTTCGGCAAGATGGGCGGCTACGCCATGGAGGGCTTCATGATGGCCACCAACAAGAGCGAGTCCCAGACGTCTCAGGTCCTCAAGGACACCATGAAGCCTGACCTGATTGCACCTTACACTGACATGAGCAAGACCGCTGGCATGGCAGGTGCGGCTGGCATGACCCAAAGGATGGGCAGTTCATTCGGCAACTTCCCGATGCCCGACGCCAATAGCATGCCCATCGAGGGCACGAGTGCGGTTAATCGGATTGAGGCTAGGCACGGAGTGTTCGGCCCAGACATGGTCGAAGACACGGTCAACACCGCCCTTGAGCACGCAACAGCGTTGCACGCCATGGGAGTCAGGGCTGGAGCCGACGCCGAGCAGATTGCCGCTGGCCTGCATAGACTTGGAGGCTTCACTGGCCCGATGCTGGTCATCAGGCCCAAGTTCCCGACGGCCAACCACATGGCCGAAGCCAAGAAGGCCATCGTCCAAGGCATCCCCTTCATGTCCGTCAGCGGCGTGGACAAGCCTCAGGTGATGGCCAAGGAAGCCGTCAACATGTACAAGTGGTACGCCAAGGGTGCCAAGAACCAGAACCAGTATGAGCCCCGACCCGAACTTAACTAAGACCGTTGAGGACCTCAAGGAAGGCGGCTGGCTCATGGCTGTGCTGGGTGCCCTTGGTGCCCTGCTCCGCCTGCTTATCAGCGACGAAGAACACACGTGGATAGTCTGGGTTAGGCGTACCATCGCTGGTGCCCTCATCGGCATCATCGCTTACTTCATTGTCCACGGTCTCGTACCCCCTATCTACGAAGCCGTCATCTACGCCATCAGCGGAACCTTCACATCCGAGGTACTGGAACTGGTTAGGCGTCGCCTCCTGCGAATCAAATGAGATACCTATTCCTGTCGATAGCCCTGCTTGGTTGCACGACCAAGCCCCCTGAGCCTGTCGTCGTGGTCAAGAAGGACAATGGCAGGGACGCCTACGTGGACAGGCTGGAGCACGAGGCCAGCGAGGGTGCCGCCGCCGTAGCCGTGGCCAAGAAGAACGTAGAGGGCAAGGGCAAGCCCCTGCTGGACCTGACCGAGACAAGGTTGTCTGGCATCAAGAAGCCGACGGCTGAACAGGTGACGAAGTTCGAGGCCACGCTGGCCAACACCAAAGCCATGGAGACCGAACAAGCCAAGGCAAAGAAGGTAGACGAAGAGACGACCAAGATGGCCAGCCGTATCGCCCAGATGGACAAGGAGAACAACGAACTCAAGGAGAGCCTCAAGGCTATGGCCAAGCAGAAGGACTGGGACAAGGTCGTGGAGAAGTTCCTGTTCATGGCCATGGTCTTTGGCTTCGCTGGTGCGGCGTTCATCGTCGCCAACACCTTCATCGGCAAAGGACTCAGGGCAGGCGTCACGATGTTCATCCTGTCTGGCGTATGTGCGGCGACACCATTCGTACTACAGGACATGATTGACTCCCTGTGGTTCAAGTGGGCCTTCGGAGCATGCGTGGTGCTTGGCATGGCGTACGGCATGTACGCTGGCCTGCACACGCACAAGGAAGTCAGATGCCGCTTGCGTCCGAAAGACGAGCCAACACAGTAATCTGCGTGTAGGCTGTCGTGGCCTTCATGTATGTGTCGTGGGGTGGCTAAGCCTTAAAGGACCGTTTATCGGTCCGCCTCCACGGGCACAAAAAAGGGACCCGAAGGTCCCTGTGTTTGTCCTGACTGTTAGGCTTAGTTGTTGAGGGCCTTGAAGACGAACGAGATTTGGTCGAGCGTCTCCTTGGGCACCTGAACGAACTGCGGCTTCACGGCCTTGGCCTTGACGACTTTCTCAGGCTTCTGGCCCGTAGGGGTCAGATGCGAGACGGTCAGGGGCGAGGCACCGTTGTCCCGACAGAACTTCCTGAAGGCGACCTCACGGATGAGGGCGGCTCGCAGGAGGTCCGAGCGGGTGACGCCGTCTTGCAGACACTGTTCTTCGACGAGGCGAACGAGGTCCTTGGAAACCGCACAGGTCACGTTGACCTGACCGACGAGTTTCTTCAGTTCCTTGTTGTACCTCGGACGCTTGACCTTGCGTTCGGGGTGCTTGAGCCCCTTCTGCTTGGCCCAGTACGTCTGCACTGGCTGGGTGATGCCCTCAGCGTTGTGCTGGGGCGTGGTGTTTTCTTGCGGGTTCACGTATGTGCGTGTTCTGGGTGGAAAGGTTTTGGCCCTACTAGGAATCGAACCTAGATTAAGCGTTTAGGAAACGCCTGTCCTATCCGTTGAACGATAAGGCCAAAGTGGATTAGAACGGAACGTCGTCGCTGGAGACGTCGGGCTTGGCCGAGCCACGGACGTCACGGATGGCGTCGAGGGCGGCACGGAGAGCGAGGTCCACGTCAGGGATGGGCTTGCCGTTGTAGGACTTCGGTTGCCATTCCTTGATGTACCAGTCGAGCGAGTTCTTGGGCAGTTGACCAAGGGTCTGGCCCTTGTTTTTGCCGAAGTGCAGGACGGTGTTCAGGGCGTCGACGATGCTCGGGTCGCTGTTGTCCACGGTCTCAACCTTGGGCTCAGCCTTGGGCTTGGAGACGGGCTTGGGAGCCTCGGCCTTGGGCAGTTGGATGAGTTTGGGGGCAGGGATGGTGCGGACTTCCCTGTCGGACTCTGCGTCATCATCAGCCGTTGCCAGATTTGCCACGGCGGCGATGGAGTATCTCCTCAGGTACGAAACCAAAGAGCCGATGTCCTGACCCTTCACGCCGTCAGCGACAGGCATGAGGATGGTGCGGGAGACGTATCCGCCATCCTTGTGGATGACCATGGTCTCGACGCCGACTTCGCCACGGTTGACGCTGTTCGACACAGGGAACTGCACGATGGCGAGTCCGTACTGGGCGAAGATTGCCTTGGTGGCCGCAATATGGGCCCCGAGGGTGGCGTAGGCGTTCTTGTGGAACGGGTTCTCGGCATCCGCTACCACGTCACGGGTGCGGCTGACGGCTTCGGCGTAGGCCTTGGCGAATTCTGGTGTGATGTTCGTGCTCATTATTTGGTCTGGGTGTTGATGGTGAAGGATTGGCTGTCGTTGTTGACGTGGTTGATGAGGATGAGCCTCATGTAGTCTGCTCGGGAGATGCCGATTTTCTCGGCGGTCTCAGAGAGACGCTTGGAGACTTCAGGCGGGACTTTCACCCAGAGGAGTCTGGGCCTAGTCCGCATGAGGGTTCGTTCCTCTTCGGACTTACGTTCGTTGGTGGTTTTCATTTGGTGGGTTGGAAAAGTTCCTTGAGGTGCTTGGTCAACTCAGGGCCACGAACCTTAGGGTTCTTCCACGAGATGTAGTTCGCACCCGTGTAGTGGGACTGCCACTTGTGGCCGTAGATTTTCATGGCGTTCGAGAGCGAGCCCCACGATGTGTAGCCCTCTTTGTACAGTTCGTTGCAGAGCCTGTAAAGGTTGTCATCGTTGGCGATGACGTGGGCCGTCCAGTAGGTTTCGTAGTTAGCCCAGCCGTTGTAAGGCTTGTCAGGCTCGGATGGTTTGGTGATGTTTTTTGGTGAGTCCATGTATGTGTGTGTGGAAATTGGTGGGGGCCTTTCTCCCCCGATGGATTACTTTGCCTTGGCTTCGAGAGCCTGAACCTTGGCCGTCAGTTCTTCCAGACGCTCGATAAGGGCGTTGTGGAGGTGGATGACAGCAGAGGCCTTGCTCAGGTCGAGTTGGTCGAACTTGATGCCCAGACCTTTGATGGTCGGGTTCTCGAGGTTCTGCTTCTCGGCCTTGATGACAGCGATTTCCTTTTCGAGGTCCTCGATGCGAGCATTGACGGCGTTGATGTTGATTTCGCTCATGCGTGTGTTGTTGGTTGGTTGTCGGTTATCCCCTGCGTAACAGGGGCGAGATAGAAAGTTGAATAGGTTTTGTAGGTTGATGCAACTATCTTTTGTAGTTTTTTACAGGTTCTTGTGGCGTCCACTTGTTCTTGGCGTACAACGACTTCCACATCAGGAGCACCTGCTCGCCCACGTTGGCCACGATTTTTTTCTCGTGGGGCGTGAGCAGTTTGAGGCTCGGCTTCATGCGTTCGGGTCTGCGTTTCTGGCTCATTCCTTGTTCCTCCCTTCAAGGAAGTCACACCTGTTCTGGAGCACTTCGTTCTCTTCCTTCAGCCGCTCGACCTCGGCCTTGAGCGTCTTGATTTTGTCCTTACCTAATTCAGCGGCGTAAAGGTATGCAGTCAATGCGTCAGGCTGAGTCTGTGCGTCCAAGTAATCCTGATACTTTACGTAGTGGGTGTTATTGGGAACCTGATACGGAACTCTGGAGAGCCTGTCCTCGGGGTCGATGTAGAGTTGGACTTTCATTTTGCGGCGACCCGTTCAAACAGGTCGGAGTCCTTGAGACGTGCCACGAATGCGGCACCAGTCTCCTTGTCATGGAAGCGTTCGAGCAATGTCTCACCCGTGAGGTTTGTAGTGATAATCGTACTACGCTTGTGCATGGTACGCTGGTCCACGAGAGCGAACAGGCACGAGGCCATGCGGTCAGTCATCTTCTCCTTGCCCAAGTCGTCGAGGAACAGGAGCGGTACGTTGGTCATCTGGAGCATGGTCTTGTCCCACGTGCTGTTGCCCCACGACGATGCGATACGTGCCTCCAGTTCAAACATGGTAAGGAACAGGTACTTGTTCTTGTAGTTGTCCTCGTTCCACAGCCTATTGGCAATGTACCAAGCCGTACGGGTTTTCCCCTTACGTGTGGTGCCGTGAATCAGCAGGCCCTTGCCGCTGGGCAGGTAGTGCTCGGCGACCATGCCCAATTCGCCCAGCCTAGCAGGGTCCGTATCGGCGAACAGTTCAGGCATGGGAGTCTCTGGCTTGGGCTTCTTGGGCATGCCATGGGACAGCACCATCTTATCCCAAGCCACCATGCAGGGCTTGCACAGGGTCTCGTAGATAGGGATGTTCTCTGCGTACTCCCGCACGTGTGCAGGGTTGTTGCAGTTGAAGTTACGGCACAGTGGTGCTTCGCTCATGGCTGGGCCCTCTTGACGAGGAGGTCCACCTCGGCCCTAAGCCGAGAGAAACTCTCCCGCAGTTCGTGGAAGCGTTGAATGTGCTTCTCCATCTCGGTGGTCTGTTCGTCACGCTCGGACCTAAGACGGGTATTCTCCGTTCTGAGGGTGCGGACGAGGTCCTTGAGTTCCCCGAGGGTCTTGCCCTCAAGGCTATTCCATTGTTCTTGGTTCATGGTGATTAGAAG
>JGI24766J26685_10000079_pt1 | contig 21560 bp, 16 predicted proteins | sample SanBayMetagenome_FD_26685 | JGI IMG/M metagenome (IMG submission 26685)
GGACTTACCGAATAAGGAGCTAGACTCCCTCGGTAAATCCATGGCAAAGGGGCATCGAGTTCCTCGGAGTGGATCGAGCGCGCGATCCCGACGATCCGAGTCCTAGGGGGCTCGGTGCTCTGAGTATTCCCGTTGCTATCGGTATTCGCGTTTCTCTCCGTGCAGTAGCTGACTCCGATCGAAATCCCGGGGACATACTCCTGGAGATACCACGGGTTGGACGTTGAGCTGGACGTGGGGCTACCTGGGTCCGGTGCAAGTTTCGCAATGGGATCCAGATCCTCGAGATTTGCGATGGCCCTTACGTGGACGCCACCTGCGCGACCGACGGGTTTGAGCATCCAAGACTCCGAGCGAACCGAGTCGAGTCTCGGGTCCGAGAGGTCTTGGACCGCCGTGGGCCACCCGATGCGGCTTTCGCTCGCCCAGCGTTGCCAGGATTCGATCGATCGAAGTTGCCGCAGCATATCGCCCGTCACCCCGCAGAGCATCCCTTGATCGATCCGCCGCTGGACGAAATCGGGCGGTTCTCCATGCCTCCGCAGAGCACCAGCGGGATACCTTGCAACTCGGCCAAGCCTTGCGGAGAATCCTCTGGGAAATCGGCAAGGGACTCAGCCTGAGCGATCGCTAGGAGATCTGCATCGAGGAAATCATCCCAAGCTAGGATTCGAGTGCAACCGGCCCGAGCGGCCGATTGCGCCGCTGCGCGGCAGGATGCTCCCATAAGACAGATGCTTGGAAACCATTCGGGATTCATATGGCACAGGGCCCCAGACAAAGCTAATCGACAAAGCAATCGACAGAGCTAATCCTTGCCGACGTGTTTGACCTGCTCCCAGAATTTCTCAAAGGCACCTTCTTTGTGGAAGTCGGGGCTGTTGTCGATGTCATGGCACTCCAAGCACTTGTCTTGGGCATTGGCCAAGGTCAATCGCATCGCGACGCGCAGTTCCTCAAGCTGTTTTTTATCAGCGCTTGCGTCCTCTTCGGCACGAACGTGCTCCGAGCCGGGCCCATGGCAGTTCTCGCATCCGCTCCCGTGGAGCTCGGGCGACCCTTCGAGCGTTTCGTAACCCGATTTGTAAGGCCGATACTTTTGGGGGTTCCAGCCTGTGACATGGCACGAGATGCATTCGGGGTCAAAGTGCCTTGCCATCGATCGTTCGGGAGGATGGACGATCGATTCGGTCGCGTGGGCATGCGGGGTTTTCTCCCAAATCGCATGGGCCGTCGTATGGCACTCACCACACTTGGAGGTCCCGACAAATTCGTTTCCCGTAGGATGGGTCGCTGGCCTCAAGCCCAAGGCTGCGAAGTTCTCATCGGACTTGTTGCGCAACTCGTCTTGGTACTTCTCGAATAGCTCGAGCATGCGAGGGGAGTCCTCGAACTGCGAGCTCAAGGCGATGCGTTGGTAACGGGTCGGTTGCGAGGGATCTTCAAAGAGCCCGACGATCCCTGCATACATCCCCTTGGTCCCGGCCTGGACGATCTCTGTGGAAGTCCCCGGAAGGACCTCAGGACGGTATGTCGGTTCCCCGAAGCCCCCTGAAGTGACGACCAACTGGAACCCCGGAACGGCTTGGACGATCTTCTTGGTCTCCTCGAGACTCGCGTTAGCGATAAGGATTTGGTAGTCGCACTGCTCGGCTCGAAGTTTCTGGGCGACCTCTTGGAGCGCTGGAATGGCCGGCGAGATGCTAAAAAAGTCCTGTTTGTTTTGTCCTTGAGCTCTGAGGGTTTCCTCGCCGAGCACTCCGGTAATACCGATCTTGCGAGGTTTCTTGTCTGGGCCTTGGACGCTCAGAACCCTGTAACGGAGATCTTCGTCGGGTAGCATGCTGACATTGGCAGAGACGAACAGGTTGTTTTTGCCGTTCTCGTCGAGGATCGAGACGAGGATGTTGTCCGAGAGGAGCAGGTCTTTTGCACCGTAGGTGCTCGCGGCATACCCCATTTGACGAAAGGCTTGGGCCGTCCAGCTGAACTTGATCTCCGACTGGGTCCCATCGCGACGGACTTGGTCGCCCGCATCGAGGGCCATGACTTGCCAACCTCGGTTCACGAGGCTCGTCAAAAGGGTGTCTTTGCGATTGATCCCCCCTTTTTGGTTGGCTAGGCCAGTGCAACCGCAGGGTTCGAGATAGCCGCTTTGGTTTCCGGTGACATAGAAAACCAGCCATGGATTGTTCCAATCCGCGGCGATTTTCTGGTTCTTTTCTTCCTCGGTCGCGACGTTGATCGGCGGATCGGAGGCGGGCTTTGCTATCGGCTGTGCTTCGGCAGGCTTGGGTGGCTGAGTTTTCTGCTGAACCGGGGCGGTATTGCGTTGTCCGAGCCGCAGTCGAGGGGGCTGAGCCCAGAGCAAACTTCCGAAGAGGCTCAGCGGGGTGCAGACAGCCAGCAGGGTCCAAAGCGTGCGTTTCACGGACTAACTCTTGCGTTTCGCGGGTGATCAATCCTCGGTCAAACGGAACTTAAGGTACATCGGAATCGTCGGTGAGGTTTCCATATCCGTTTCGATCACGATTTTTCCGAAATCCTTGCTGAAGGTTCCGTCAAATTCGACTGGATCGCTTCCGGGGGGGATTTCCAAAAGGATGGGATAGATCCGCTGAGTCGTAGAAATCTTGGGGGTTCCGATCGAAGCCTTGAGTTGTTCCGGGATGACTTTAGCGATCCTTATATTCGGATCACCTGGGAAATCGTCGGTACGGATCGAGAGCATGAAGCTCTTCTTGATTCCCTGGGAGGACTTAGCCGTGCCGATCGTCAAGATATTTCGGGTTTCGTTGTAATCGTCCCCAGCGATGACCCGAATGGGGGTCACGACCCGACCTCGCACGTTGTAGAGGAGAAACTCTTCGTCGGGCCCCCCCTCGTTGTGTCGGGTAATTTGTAGGTCGAGGTTCAGCGGGCCGGCCGGCAGTCCGGGCAGCAGAGTCATCTTGCAATCGGTGTAGCGACGGGCATCGGCTAGATCCGGAAATTGGCCTGGTTCGATGACGACCTCTTCTTCGGCTTCGAAGCGGACTTTTTTCGACAGGATCGAATCTTTGACCTGGCCTCCGCCGATTTTCAACGGGACGGATTGGAACGAATAGATCCGGAACTTGATTTCGTTCTGTTGGCTCGAAAGCAAATCGCCGACGCTATGGGCCGGTGGATCAAAAACGTAAGCTTGGCCGATGCGCCCACGGATGACGAGTTTGACCTCTTCTTGGCTTGGACAATCGCTTCCGATGGTGGCTGTTTGAGAGAAATCATCCAGCACACTTTCGGCTTTCCATTCGAGTTCGACATCGGTTTCCTCGCCGGGCTTGAGGGTCGCGTCGGTGAACTTGCCGACCGTGCATTTGCAGGTACTGGCCTTGAACCAAATCTTTGCATCGGCTTCGCCGACGTTTTTGAAGACAAATTTATGGGAACGTTTGGTTCCCTTCATCATCATTCCGAAATCGAGTTCGGCCCCGTTGACGACGGTGATCCTGCCGACTTTTTGTGCGTTGAGCTTTTGGACTTCGGATTGGACCGCGTCACTACCCGACTCGGTCGTCACCCCCTTGGCGCTTCCCATGAGGTTCTTTACCCCGGAGAAACGCCGGTCGTGATCGAACTTGGCTAGTCCGAACCCTAGGCCTATGCAGGAAATAAGGAGGAGAAGACTGCGCATGGTGACAGATCGAAAAAGGAAAAGGAGCTAGGGTTTATTGAAAAAGCTACGCAGCATTTGCCGAACAGGTTCACCCGGAACCGAATCGCTCCGATCGACCAGCCTCTTGAACGTATCCCATTGGGGGCTCGAGTCCTCGGGAATTTTCTTAGCCGACTTGGCTCGGTCCCCGAGCAAAGGTGCCAACTCGTGCGGGATCCAGATTCGGGCCGCTTCGATTTTTCGGTCCCGATGCTTGGTTTCCCGATCGATTTCCTCGGCCTGATCGAGCTTCGCTTCGCAGACTTTCCAATTGCCCAACATCGCAGCGACGATGGCCGTCTGGAGATGCAGTTCGGCATTCGCTGGTGCGTACTTGGTCGCCTCCTGGTAGTACCGCAAAGAGTCTTCTTGGAGCTGTGTCCCGATCGTGCGCGTGGCTGTCGCTCGAGCGGCACCTCCCCTGGATCGGGCTCCTCCACTGGCCGAGGGTCCTCGGAGGGCAGGTCCGCCCCCCTGGCGGCGAAAGGCCATCTCTTCGGTCAGGGATGTGTCGAGCGTTTGACCGATCGAGGTTCGCAACGACTCGACGGCCGCGTCGGCATAAGCGGTCGAATCCTTAGGGCTTCTCTCGATAAGGAATTTGCATGCTTGCTGGAACTGGTGCAACCAACTGGCTTTTTCCGAAACCGGAATATCCGAATCCATGACCGCCCCCGAGAACTCCATTCCCCACCTGGCTAAATCGGGATCCAAAGGAGCCGAGGTGACCAGAGTAAAGTACTCGTCGACCGTCGGCAAGCTCTTCTCAGCAATGGCTTTATCGAGCACCAGCCGGCCGGTTTTACTGTCCTTGGGGAAGGCAGCATAAGCCCTCTGGGCTTGGAACCATGGCATGGCCATCGACCAAACCCACAGGCCGAGAATCGCCAGCGCTGCGAGGACCCCTTTGGAGCGACCGAACGCACTGGGTTGGACCGGCGCACTGGGTTGGACTGGCCTTTGGGTCGACTCGGCCCAATTCGCACCGGCAATCCACCATCCTAAAGCGATCGCCGGTGAGACCATCGTCCCTGGGAACATCCAGCCGCCGGAGGCTAAGAAGTGGACCAAGACCCCTAGAAAGGAGACGAGAAACAAAACCGGATGATTCTTAACAAGCAGATACACCGAAGCGCTCGCCGCAGGGCTGCGAGTCAGCCAAACCCCGAAGGCCAAGGCTCCAGCCAAGACAATCGCCGTGCCATAGAACTCCAGATCTCCCGCNGTAAAAAAGGCGAACAAAAAGACCAAGATCGACGCGATGATCGCTCCGCCCCAAAACCACTTCGGTCCATGCATCGAGGTCCCCACTGGCTCGGTGAAAACCGGCCTGTTGAAAAATGGCTCGTTGAAAAATGGCTCGCTGAGTTTATCGGATCGGAACAAACGCGAACGAAGCTGAAAAAACGACAAGCAAACCATCAGCAGGACCGTAAGACCCAAGAGCACTAGGCCGCCGCTGTGAGCAAGCTCGAGCAGGAAGTTATGAGGGTCGGCAGGCGATTCCGAAGCGGTTATCGCTTTGACTTGCAAATACGTTGTCTGGAAGTTCAGCGAACCGAAACCGAACAACGGTTCTTCGGTGATCAGTTTCCAAGCCCCCCGCCAGTAGTCCATCCGATAGGCCAGGGACTTGCCCGCCTCTTGGAAAATCAAAGGATCGATCGCATAGACTGCGCCGAAGAGGCCCAGCAGCATGGCACCAAGACCAGCGAATACGCCAGGCTTTTGCTTGATCCATCTCCCAAGATTGCTTCGCAAAATCGGATCGAGCAGCATCGCAAGGACCGCGGTAACTCCGGTCGCAAGCCATGCTGTCCGGCTTTTGGTCAGCAACAGAGCGAACCCTGTGGCGATGACCAAGATCAGAGGGACAAGCCAAACGGCGCGGTCGGAAAATCGATTCGCATGGCTAGCCTGGGATTTGCCCTCCGAGAGAGACTCTGCGGATCGACCCAAGCCCTGGAGCATCCAGCCGAACCAAAGCGGCCAGAGGGCCACGAGAAAACCGGCATAGGAATTGGCCAAGGCAAAGACACTCAGGACCTCGGTGCTCTCGATGCGATTGACAATCAACACCGCAGCAGACGAATCCGGATCGATCTTGTTGGCTTGCAAGTATCCGATACGGTCCTTGGCCAACTGGGCTTGCTGCGAAGGTTGGAGCACGGCGTACTCCCAAAAGCCCCACAAGATCACAAACAAGGCGATGACCCACCAGAGCTTGAGCAGCCTTGCGGCTCGCTCGGGAGTCCGGGCCAACCAAGCGACCGAGGGGATCAAACACCACAAGGCCGTCGATTGCCAGAATCCGTAGATCGCATTCTTTGAGTTGACCCGTCCGATCGAATATCCCGTAACCAAAGCATGCCAAGCGATGACCATCGCGATCAGCAGCCAGAGCACCGACATGCGTTGCCAAGCGACCGTTCGAACGACCGAGCCTGCAAGGATCGCAGCGAAAAAAAACACACCCAGCGAAAGCCCAATATGCCAGAACGAATCCCCCTTGGCTACCGAGATGGCCGTATCGCAAGGCCACCAGAGCGAGAGGACCAACAGCAGCGCAAGCAACACCAAAGATGCAGCCTCTGCGAACCTCCCGAGAGTCGACTGCGGTTCGGGTGAAAACCCAGTCCCAGAAATATCAGCCCCAGAAGCATCAGGTCCCTTGGGCAAAACCGCTGGATCAGAACCGATCGAAAAAGGCAACGAAGAGGACATCGATAAACCGTCGTGTTAAAGTCGCGTTGGAATCATGCGATGGCCGTCAAAGACCATCCGAATTGTCAGCCCTAGAGCCATTGGGTCAGGAACGTTTTCTGCTCGTGAAATTCTCTAGCAGCGCGATCCAAGCCATCATCGCAAGGACTATCCCGAGCACTAGACCGGCCCCGATCCAATCGGTTCGAGGCAAAAGCAAAGCGCCCAACGAGCACGTGAGCGTCGCGAGATAAATCGCCCCGACGGCCTGCTTTTTGGTCATCCCCAGCTCGACGAGTCGATGGGAAAAGTGCTTCTTGTCGGCTTGAAATGGGCTGCGACCCTCGCGCAATCGAATCGCGATGACGCTTAAAGTATCATAGATCGGGACGGCTAACAAACACAGCGGAGCGAACACCGCATGGGGAGCTTGCCCCTGAGCTCCCGAATACGTAGATAACAAAGTTGTCACCGCGATCCAGTAACCGACAAAATAGCTTCCCGAATCCCCCATGAAGATCAAGGCAGGGGGCCAATTGTAACGGAGAAAGCCCAGCAATCCGCCCAGAAGCGCCAGGACCATGATCGCCACGAACCATTGCGGTTGGCCTTGGGCCGGCTCAGGCGAACTCAGAAGCATCAGGGCAAGCATTCCCGAGACGATCGCCGCGACCCCCGCGCTCAAGGCGTCCATGTTGTCGAGCATGTTGAAGGAATTGATCAGCATGACGATCCAAAAAACGCTCAGGATCGGGGTCAACCAAGGAAGATCGATGTAGGCGGTCAATTGGAGTTTCAGTCCGTAGACGACGGACGCCGCGACTGCAAATTCCACCGCGATGCGCACTTTCCAATCGAGTCCAAAACGATCGTCCATGAGCCCCAGCAAAGCGACCACTGAGCCGCCTGCGAGCAGCAGCCATATCGAACCGAGCTTGGACCACATCCCGGGGATCAATTCCATAAGGCTCGCAGGCAGGGCCTGCTCGGTGAGCTTTGGCCAAGTATTGGCAAACGCCACCGCGAGGGTTCCTAACGCAAAAACCGACAAAACGCCCAACCAAATCCCCAGCCCACCCCCACGCGGGATCGGACTCGTGTGGACCTTGCGCTCGTTGGGAAGATCGATCAGCCCGAGCCTTAGGGCATTCCTTTTGACCCAACCGACGACCAGCAAGGATACCGCACAGGCGATCAGCAGCACGGCCAGAACCGATGCACCGAAGAGGATTTGGCTACGGCTCATGGATCGCTTTCTGTGGGACTGCGAGAAGCTAGATTGCTCGTAAAGCCCTTGCGGGCAAGCTTGAGAAACTCCAAGACATCTGGGCGTTGGTAGTCCGCATACGTCCAGGGCATCGACGTCCAAGCTTGATCGCGAAAGGCCAACGTCACCTCGGCGTAAATGCCGTCGCGAAGGTAGATCCGATGCTCCCGGTTCTTGGTCGACGCCAAAACCAATTTCGTCATGCTCAAATAGCCCGGATCGATGTTGATCAGCCTTTTCGAGTCGTCCTGGCTCAAGGCCAGTTCCTCGGTCCATGCCCGCTCCCAACGGTTCGATTGGAGCTTGTCGGCGGCGAGTTCCGCCGGGTCGTAGGGGTCGGCAAACAGGGCCATTTGTTTTCGGAGCGCTCTGGGGGGCTGATCGTGTTGGCTCCGATCGTGTTGGCTCCCGGATGGCTTGCTTTCAGGTGGCTGCGGCACGAGCATGGTTCGCAAATAGTAGGGGGATTCGACGAAATCGAACGCTTGGCCCAGAGCGGCGATTTTGCCCCAATGCGCCTCGAGCCGCTCGAGGGCAGTCCTCAGAAAACGATCTTCGGCGGAAAATACCGCCACGAATCGAACGCTCGGAGGTGATTTCTTGATCAGCCCCATCGGGGGGTCCTCTCTGGGTTGGGCTGGGCGAACTGGTTTGGATTGGGCGAACTGGGTTGGATCGGGCGAACTGGGTTGGGCTCGGCGAAATGCTCCGAGATAGGTACAGTATTACGTATGGAATCGAATTTAGGCTCACCCCAACCAAGCACATCCCGGCCTCCAAAACCGGTCCAAATCGGTCCGATGGAGGTTTATCCACCGATTTTCCAGGCTCCGATGGCAGGCTATACCAATTATGCCTACCGTCAGATCGTCCGCGAGTTCGGTGGAGCGGGTCTCCAAGCCACCGAAATGGTCAATGCCAGCGGATTTGTCTGGCTCGACGAACACGACTGCGAACATCCCGACCGACTCTGGGGTATCGCCCAAGAGCCCAGGCCTCTGGCCGTCCAGATCTGGGACAACGATCCCGAGACGATGGCCAAGGTCGGTCGAAGGCTCGTCGAGGAATACCGAGTGAGCGTCGTGGACATCAACTTTGGCTGCCCGGTCAAGCAAGTCACCGAAAAAGCCCACAGCGGCTCCTACCTGCTTCGCGACCCGGAACGCATGTACGCGATCATCTCCCGGCTGGTCGAAGCCTGCTGGCCCACACCCGTGACGGCCAAGATGCGGCTCGGTTGCACACGGGATTCGATGAACTACATCGAGGTGGCAAAGACCGTCGAACGCGCCGGTGCGTCGGCCTTGACCGTCCACGGTCGGACCGCCGAAGACTTCTTCAGAGGTTCTGCAGACTGGGATCGCATCTCAGAGATCAAGCAGCACCTGGACCGCATGCCGATTATCGGCAACGGCGATCTGGAAACCGCCGAGCAAGTCCTCTTTGCCTACCAGAACTACAACGTCGACGGGATCATGATCGCGCGAGCAAGCCTCGGTAAGCCCTGGCTCTTTTCCCAAGCCGCAGCGGCTCTCGAAGGACGGCCGATCCCACCGGATCCGACGATCGAAGAGCAACGCAAAATCATGCTCCACCACTACGACCTTGTCGTCGAACGCTTCGGTGTCCACCGCGGTACAATGCTCATGCGAAAATTCGCTTGCTGCTACGCTCAAAACAAACACGGCGCGCGACACTTCCGAGCCCACATCTCACGCGTCGAAAACCAAGAGCAATTCTACAAAGTGGTCGAAGAGTACTTCCCAAAATACGCCGGGATCGACGCCCCATCGAACTTAGAACCTGCAGACGATCGAGAAAGCATCGATCCGATTTGCAACCTCTCGTGATTCACGTTTCCATGATTTCTCTATGAAAGGCAATTGTCCCATGAAATTATTCGAAGGCAAAAAAGGACTGATTCTAGGAGTGGCCAACGATCGCTCAATCGCTTGGGCCATCGCCAAAGAAATCATGGAACAAGGCGGCATTTGCGGTTTCTCCCATTTGCCAGACAAACCCGATGACGAAAAGAAAAAGAACCACCTTCGAGTCAGCAAGTGCGTCGAGCAATACCCGGCCCAAACGGCTTTCCTAAGACCCTTGGATGTCCAAGACGACCAGCAGGTCAAGAACTTCATGGACGCGGCTGCCAAGGACTTCGGACAAATCGACTTTCTGCTCCACTCCATCGCGTTTGCTGATCGAGACGACCTGACGCGAGATACCGTCGAGACCAGCCGAGCAGGCTTCAAACTGGCCATGGACGTGAGTGTCTATAGCTTGATCTCGGTGACCAACGCCGCTCGCAGCATGCTCAAACCCGACTCCTCGGTCCTGACGATGACTTACTTCGGCGGCGAAAAATGCGTCCCCGGATACAACGTCATGGGGATCTGCAAGGCCGCACTCGATGCGACCGTCAGATACCTCGCCTACGATCTTGGCCCTCAAGGCATCCGCGTCAACGGCGTGAGCGCAGGTCCCCTCAAGACCCTGGCCGGTGTTGCCGCCGGTGTCGGCGAGATGCAAGAATACTACGACTACGTCGCCCCCCTGGGCCGCTGCGTGACCCACGAAGAGGTCGGTCGCTCAGGATCCTACCTGCTGAGTTCCTATAGCAACGGAATCACCGGCGAAATCCTTCACGTCGATTCCGGTTACAACATCATGGGTAGCCCAGGGCGATTGCTCGAACAGTTCCGCAAAGGAACCTGATCGAGCCGCTCTTATTTTGCCCAATCCCGAACTTGCATCGACAAATGCTTGCGCCAGTTCGGGTTGTCAAGCTTGGGATAATCGGTCCGCAAGTGTACCCCTCGCGATTCGGTCCTCGCCAGGGCCGCCTGGGCCATCATCAGGCTGACCGTCAGCATGTTTTGCAACTCCCAGCCTTCAATGCCCCCAGGCTGGTGCGAGAGGACATAGCTGCTGTAGCGATTGAGCTGTTGAAGTGCCTCCTCGAGCTTCTGCTCGGTCCGTTGGACTCCCACATGCCGCCACATCAACGAGCGTACCGAATTGCGAATATCCGCAAGATCGATTTCTTGAGGGTCGGCAACCTGCATTTGATTTTGGATCGGTAGGACGCTCAAGGATACCGTGGGGTCTTGCAAGGCTGCTTCGGAAGCATGGCGGCCGGCTAGAGCCCCATAGACTAAGCCTTCGAGCAAACTGTTCGAGGCTAAGCGGTTGGCCCCGTGAAGGCCGCTGCTGGTCACCTCGCCCGCAGCCCATAGACCCGGTAAGCTCGTTCGAGCTTGGTCGTCGACCAACGCGCCGCCGATCATGTAATGGGCGCCTGGACGGACCGGGATCGCGTCTTTGGCGATGTCCAAACCAAAACTCTGGCACACCTTGGCTATCCCAGGAAAACGCTGCCGAACGTAGTCTGCATCGAGGTGGGCCAAGGTCAGGTAGACACAAGCCGACTGCGTCTTATCCATCTGCGCGACGATCGATTTGCTGACCACGTCGCGAGGGGCTAGCTCGAGCCGAGGATCGTAGTCCTGCATGAATCGATAACCATTGGCATCGACCAAATAAGCACCTTCGCCCCGGACCGCTTCGGTGATCAACGTTCGGGAACTCCCCGCGATATAGAGCACCGTCGGGTGGAACTGCATGAATTCCATGTCCCGCATCAAGGCTCCGGCTCGGAATGCAATCGCGTGCCCATCCCCCGTCGCAACACGCGGATTGGTCGATTCGCGGAACACTTGACCACATCCNCCAGTNCAAAGGATCGTTTGCTTGGCCCANATCAGCACTGGAGCTCGCTGCTGAATCGAAACGATCGCACCGCAGCATCGATCGTCGTAAGTCAACAGGTCGATCGTGTAAGCCTCCTCGCAAATCTCGACATTCGATAGGCTGCGGGTATGTTGAATCATCGCCCGCATGATCTCTTTGCCGGTCGCATCCCCAAGCGCGTGGATGATGCGCTGATGGGAGTGCCCCCCCTCGCGACCAAGAATCAAAGCTCCATCGAGTTGGTCGAANCGAGTCCCCCATCGGATCAGCTCGGCGACCCGCTCGGGAGCTTCACGCACCACCATCTCGACAGTCCGTAAGTCACATAAATCGCAACCAGCAACAAGCGTGTCTTGGATGTGATTATCAAAACGGTCCTCGGGGTCCCACACGCTGGCAATCCCCCCCTGGGCATAGGCACTGTTGGACTCCTCAACCTTGTCCTTGGTCAAAATCATCGTCCGAAGCGACGGGTCGATCTCCTGCGCCGCACGCATTCCGGCAAGTCCACCGCCGATGACAAGCACGTCGGTAAAGTAATGCCCCATGCGCTTCGGATCGATCGCCACGAGGTATCGAGGAATCCCACGGGACCACGGGGTCGTGATCCTCTGAGTCTGGAGCATGTGGTCGTTCAATGCAGATTCCATGGTCGATTCCCTAACGATCCACGCGAGTGGCTAGCCAAACAGGCTAAGTGGCTAAATGGCTAAGTGGCTAAAAGTGATATCTACGGCCGTTTGCCGTCGGATGGATCATCATCCAACGCATCATCGAGATCTTCATCATCAAGATCTTCATCGTCGAGATCGTCATCGTCGAGATCGTCATGACGCGGGCGAAGCGGATCGTCCGGATCGAAAAAGAAATCATCAAGGCCCATCGGCAGAGTATTGCCCCCGAGGGCTTGGCGTTTGCGTTCGGCCAAGGCCGCTAAATCCAAGGCCTCATCCCCCAAACAAGCGACGATGGCCTCATGCCACGCCTTGTCTTTCGAGAGCGGGTGGCCAGAATCCTGCGCCGCAAGACGCTTGATCGCGTACCGAAGTACATTGATCCCATCGCGGGCCGAGAAATCGAGTTTCAACGAGTGGGCCTGCTGGAGAAAATCGACGGTAAGCTCCAAAATGTCCGCTTCGGCAAACGGCAGATGATACTCCAGGATCGCCAACTCGTCTTTTCGGTTCGGGAATCCAACTTGGAGGGTCGGCTGGAGTCGGCTCAAGATGTAGTCGGGGATCTCATAGGTCGAGTCGTCTTGGTTCATCGTCACCGCAGCTCGAAAGTCTTGATGAGCCGATATGGTGATCCCCGCGACGATCGATTCGACATACCGACGCTGGTCGAACAGCGGAGCCAAGGATGCCCATGACTTTTCATTCATCCGGTTCCCTTCGTCCAACACACAAACGCCCCCTCGGATCATGGCCGTGACCATGGCAGAGGCGTGGTAAGCGATCTTGCCGTTGCCGGCCAGGACCGGGGTGACCAACAAGTCCTCGGGCCGGGTGTCTGCGGTGCATTGGAAAATGTAGAGTTCCTGTTGGCGGGCCGTCGCTGCGGCCATCGCAAGGGCTGTCTTGCCAACCCCTGGGACTCCGACAAGCCTGGGCGTCAGAGGCAAATCGCCCGGTGCGACCGTCAGCCAGCAAGCGGCCAATTGCCTCAAGGGTTCCGATTGGCCGATCCAACGCATGGGATTCTTCACTGGATTGGCAAGCGACAGTGCCACTCCGTCGATCGTAACCGATTGACTCATCGATGCTTTCTCTTTTTGGTTCAGTAAAAAATCTTGTCGATCGGNTTGCCGGTCGAAATGGCAAGCGGTCGGCCTTGGGTGTCGAAGACTTCGGCATGAGGGTCGATTCCCAAGGCCCAATAGAGGGTCGCGGCGATGTCTTCGGGGCCGACCGGATCGGAAGCTGGATAAGCCCCTTTGGCGTCGCTAGCGCCGTAGATCGCACCTCCTTGCACCCCACCACCTGCCATCATCACAGTGTAGCAATCGGGCCAGTGCCCTCGCCCTTTTCCATCCCGATCCCCGACCTGAGGGCTCCGTCCGAATTCACCCATCCACAAAACAAGGGTATCCTCGAGCAGTCCGTGGGATTCAAGGTCCTCGATAAGCGTAGGGACCGTCTGATCGCTCATCGGGAGCAACCGCTCTCGCAGGTCCTTGAAGTTCTCTTGGTGGGTATCCCACCCCTCGCTCCCTTTGCCTCCGATGCTTTGCGAGAAATAGACCGTGACGAACCGAACGCCCGATTGCACGAGCCTTCTGGCCAAAAGACAGGATTGACCGTACGTCGAACGTCCGTAAGCATCCCGCAAGGCAGGGTCTTCGCTTCCGAGGTCCAGGGCGTCTTTCAAGCCGGTCGATGAAAGAATCTTCAACGCTTGCTGCTGGAGTTGGTCCAACCCTTTTGCGTCGGACGATTGCTCGATGAGCCGTTTCTCCTGATCGATCAATTCGACCAATCCACGGCGCCTCTGAAGACGGGCCAAATCGATATTCGCAGGAAGCTGTAATTCCGGTAGACCGAACTCGGCGGAATTCGGATCGGACTGAAAAAAATAAGGATCGTATTGCTTGCCCAAAAAACTCGCGTGCTGCCCTGGTGCGATCGCACCGTCGCGAAGCACGTGAGGATAAGCCACAAAGGTGGGAACCCCTGGAACCGGCTCGGAGAACTTCGCTACACTCGATCCATACGCGGGGAAGAGTTCAAGGGTATCGCGGAGTCGGATGTCGTCGGTCGCGGGCCGCTTTCCGGTCAAGGAGTAGTAGCATGCCGGATTGTGGTTCTTCATATCGTGATGGACGCTGCGGATCTGGGCCCAGCGATCGAGTTGAGCCCCCCAACGGGGCAGGTACTCGCAGACGGGCGAACCGGCAACGGCCGACGAGATGGACTTGAATTCCCCCCGAATGCCATCGGGCGCATTGGGCTTCATGTCGAACGTATCGATATGGCTAGGGCCACCGTACTGATGCAGAAAAATCACGCTCTTGGCTCGTGCCTTGCGAGGCTTCGAGTCGCTCGGGGGACTCCCGATTCCCACAAGATTCAGCCCGCCACCCAGGAGGCCAGCGAGCCCAAACTGGCTGGCTTGCAATAAGCATTGCCGACGGTGGATCGATCGTTGGAATTCCAGACATCCTTTAGCCATGGTGTTGCCCTTTCATCGGCCTTGCATCAGCGAAGCATCATGAATTCTTTGCTGTTGAGCAGCGCCCAGAGAAGATCTTCCAAGACCACACGCACAGCGGCCCGATCCGAATTGGCTGTCGGCTCCAACGCATCAAGGCTGCTGCGAAGCTCGCGTTGGGAGGGTTTTCTGGACAAAGCTCTCAAGAACAACTCTTCGATGACTCGCTCGGGACTCATCGCGCTGGTATCCCCCTTGGCATGCAATTGCAGTTGCTCGACATACCCATCGAGGCGATTGCTCGGGGCGGCGATTTTATCCCGGATTTCGACCCCGTTGGTCATGGCCAAGGATTGCCCAAGGGAGATCTGACTCGAACGCTCGCATTCGCACACAAGCAGACGATTCGGTTTCCCGAAGGTGGTCAAAAAGCCCGGTTTCTTAGGGATACCCGGCATTCGCATGGCACTGTAAACCGTCGAATTGTCTTCATCCCCAGTTCGTAGTGGACTAGGTACGCCGGTCACCTCGCTGATCGCGTCGATCAACGGCTCGGCGGCGAGTCGTCGAAGGGGATACGAGGCAAAGTAAGGCGTTGTCGGCAAGAGGTTCTCATCGCTCGACTCGGCGATGCTCGCGCGGGCAAAGGTCGAACTGGCCAAGATATTCCTCGAGAGCCGCTTGAGCGAATAGCCTTGGGCTCGCATATCCNTAGCGAGTTGTTCGAGAAGCTCGGGATTGCTCGGTGGATTCGACTCGCGAAAGTCATCCGGAGGCTCGACGATCCCTCGGCCAAAGTACTGGTACCAAATGCGGTTGGCTAGGTTGGCATCGAATTGACGATTGTCCAGGGTAAGCCAACTTGCAAAGTCTTGGAGAACCGTGCGGCTCTGCTGAGGCTCAAGCTCCTGAGTTGCCGACGCGTCGGGGATTCGGGAGTGATCAAATCCCAGCCCGGAAGGACCGACCAACTTCGATCGCCCCGGATGCTTGATCTGAGGCTTTTTATCGCTCAGCGAGATCACCTCGTCGCCGGTAATCACGTGCTTGTCCAATGCATCCTTGGGCTTGTTGTCGATCTGCTTGCGCTCAAGGGTCGTGAAGTGGGCGGCCAAGCCGTAGTAGTCGTCTTGCTTCCATCGGTCGAACGGGTGGTTATGGCATTTGGCGCAGGCGATGCGCACGCCGAGAAAAACCTGAGCCGACGATTCGGCGGCGACCTCCGCGTCGCGGTGAGTCCGATAGAACGAGGCCGGTGGATTCTCGTACGTGCTCCCGAGACTCGAGACGAGCTCGCCGATCCACTCCTGAAGCGGACGATCCGATGCGATCTGCTCACGGAGCCATTCATGCAATAAACTCGCTCCTCGGGAACTCATCACCTTGTCTTCATTGCGCACCAAATCGCTCCAACGCATCGCCCAGGCATAGTCGAACCCCGGGTCGGCAAGCAACTGATCGATCCACCGATCGTTGCGCATCGGACTCGGATCGGCAAGGTACTCTAAGGTCTCCTCGGGCGATGGGAGCCGCCCGACGGTCGCCAAAAAGAGCCTTCGGATAAACATCCCGTCGTCGGCTCGATCGGCCAAAGAAATCTGAAGCTGCTCGGACTGCTCGGCGATGGTCCGGTCGTAGGGATGGTCATTGGTTCGGTCATTGGGATGGTCGGTGGGTCGGTCGGTCTCCTGAGGGAGCAGACTTTGGGCAAGACCGGGAACTGGGTTGAGACTCGAGTCCCCAAGAAACACGATGCGCGAGGCCGAGCGGCCATCGAGATAGGTCGCCCCGATCGAAAGGTCCATCGCATGTTCCGCCTGGATCGTCCCGTCACCCTGGACCTCGACCCCTGAGGGCAGGCTCGGTTCGAGCCTCGACCAACGGGTCACATCCCGGACCGTACCGTCTGCGAAGCGAGCTTGGACGATGATCCGTGCGAGTCGATTCCCCTGGACGATCCGCTGATTGGCCGGAAAGACCTCCAGGGATGTAACCGACGGGGCGCTCGATTGCAAGGCTCCCTGATCGATCCAATCGAGGATCGCCTTGTAGTGAGAACTGTCCTCTGAGAATCGTTTGCCGCCCTGGTGGGCTATCGCTGCGGTGGCCTTCGTCAGGATCAAACTTTTGGACGGATCAAAAGGATCGATACGACGCTGTCCGAATTCGACGGCCAGTCGGTAGTAATCAAAAATTGGATCGTCGCCTCGGAGGCTCAGGCGAAACCCACCTTTGCCGTGAAGGTTTCCATGGCATGTGCCGAGATTGCAACCGCTGCGTGTGAGCGTTGAAATCACCTCGCGATCGAAAGCCACCGGAGAGTCCGCAGCGACATGGAGCGTCGCTTGCGCTGCGATCGACCCCGAGGGCTGTTCGTAGCGGGCGGTGATTTGCGTTGTACCGGTTTTCAAGGCGATCCATCGGCCCGCTTCGAACCGTGCAAGTTCAGGCTCCTGAGCCTCCCAAGTCAACTGCGTCTGGCCTGTCACATCGACCGCCGCTCCGTCGGATCCGACGAGCAAGACCGCAACCTGCGCAGGGTAGCGATCCGAGGTGTGCAGGACCTCGGGGAGAATTTTCAAACTCCCTACCTGCTCGCCCGGGGCTATGGAAGTTTCGCTGGGCGATGCACCGCGAACCTCGCAGGGAGCCATCGGCACTAGCCACAGCGCCAGAAGGAGCCCCAAAAGGAACCTTAGAGCGCTGCGATGGGTGTTCAACGGGGCCGACTTGCTGCGGCGATTGCCGGCGCGATCGTCCGAGGACGACACGAACAACACGGCAGAGAGGCGGGGTGCGAACACGGGTCGAGTTGTGCTTTCCATTTCGGAATCGGAGCCAAAAGAATCGGACAACTAGGAGTTGGAGGATCCTCAAGTATAGCTAAAGTTATTCAGCCTCGTAGTGAAAACCCGTCCTCGATTTCGAGGATCTGTCCGCTGAAGCCCTCTGAAGTATCGAAAATAATGACACAAGAGCCCTTCGACCGTTTTTCCAGCGCCCCGATCTCGCAACTGATTGGATTCCAGGTCGCCCAAGCGACCCAGGAGGACAAGGAGTCGGGATTGGCCGTGGTGGCATTGGAGGTCGACGAGCGGTTGCACAACCCCATGGGTCGAGTCCATGGCGGGGTCTTAGCAGCCCTGGCCGATGCGGCGATGGGGATCGCCTTTGGCCGTATGCTAGACAGCGGCCAGGACTTTTCGACCGTCGATCTTCAAATCCAGTACATGCGTCCGGTCACGAGCCGATTGCTGAGAGCCACGGCCAAAGTCAAGCAGCGAGGATTGCGGATGGGCTTCGTCGAGTGCGAGATTCGCGACAATCGCGATCGACTCATCGCGTGCTCGACGTGCACTTGCACGACGATCGACATGTGACCATTGTCAACGATCCAGTCACACTTGACACTCTCAATGTGCAAGGAAGTCGTCATCATCGAGCGGTGCACCGCGTTCCTGGAGCAAGACCTCAGTCGGAATCCCCAATTCGCTCGCCAACTTGCGAATCATCGATAGCGAAAGTTCGCGTTTTCCATTTAGGACTTCCGATACCTTGCTTTTGCTACCGAAGATCGGGATCAGGTCCTTTTGCTTAAGATTTGCTTGCTGCATACGGAAACGGATCGCTTCGATCGGGTCGGGCAAATCGATTGGGAACTCCTTTGCTTCGTAGGTCTCGACGAGCAGGATCAACAGTTCAAGTTCATCCCCCTTAGGCGTGCCAGGTTTGGCTGTAAAAAGCTCCTCGATGCGTGCAATCGCAAGTTCATGCTCCGCAGTCGTCTTGATGACCTTAGGATGAAATGGCTTAGATGCTTTGCGCGTCGATGTCGTCATACTCTTGGTGTGTCCCTATGAACCGAATGTAGATCGTGTAGAAGTCGAAGTTGATCCAAACAACCAATCGGAATTCATTACCTCAGACGTTAAAAACGTCACGCCCATCCTTGAGAATGCTGGCATTGCCGTATTTTTCTTTCACCTCAGCGGGAGTGGTCCAACTCGCGGATTCCGCTTCTGCGTACCAAGCCTTGAGGGCCTGCTCACAACGAGGGTTGGCAGTCCAATACTCGACCAATGTTTTGCGGGCGATGATCCTCATGAATTATCGGCAGTTCCCTTCGCGGAGCCAATATCAAAGTTCCCGTTATGGGAACTTTGTATTCTTGGACTAGACTCACTTGGTTCGAAATTCAGGATTTTATACCCATGACGCCAACGTTTGCCATCGCTGCTGCGGCTGAGGATGCCCCCTACTCGAAGAGAAAGAGGGTTATGATGCACAAGCAACTTACGTGGAATCTGACTTGCGTGCCGAGCAGATCAGGGGCCTGTCGATTCCAAAGGCCTTAGGCTCAGGCGATTCTCGAGATGCTCAAAGAGCGGAAGCTTGCGATAGCTCGCCGCATTCCTGAGCTTCGTCGGGATCCGGCTCGAAACGGCCGCGAGCACATCCTCAAGTTCGCAGAATCGCAAAATACCGATCAACACAAAACCCTTGGAGTAGGCTTCAGAGTCCAGAGAATGAAGCTCCATCGATTCGATTTTGTCAGAGCACAACAGGGCCGCATGCAGGGCATGGACCGACATCTGCGCACCGGCTTTGAGTCGGCACTGATCGATGCGATGTTCGGCCAAGACCGCTTCGATCGACTTGGCAATGCCTGCGACCTGCCGACCCTCGAGCGACCAACCGGCCAGCAAGTACGATCGTCTCCAGTGCAGTCCGATCTTATCGGTCGGATCCCAAGCCCAAGGTCCGCGTCCCTCCGGAAAAACCAGGTAGGTCGTCTGGTTGGCTGCGGCTTGGGCCAAGAGGGTTCGCCAGGCTTCGCCTAGCATCTGGCCTTTGACCAAACCATCGCCGTCGAACCCCTGGCTCTCGAGCGATTGAGGGTTCGTAGTGATCGTCCAAGCCTTCCAAAGCGATTCGTCGGCAAGGACGATTTGGACCGACGGATCGATCGACTCATCATGGCCCCAGGCGCGGATCCGCAGGAGCGTCGCGCATGGGATCGAGTCGGATTGGCATTCGAGTTGGGTCACCTCCCAATCGTCGCGAGAGACCCTGCCCACCTGATTGCCCCTGGCACCTGGATCGACCCCGTCTTGGGTCTCGATCAACTCGAGTCGGGTTTGCTGTGTTGGATCCGTCGGAATCGCTTGCGATGCACCGATCGCGTGAGCTACATGCGCAGGTTCAAGTGCTCCAGCGGATTGCTTATCGGATGGGAATCCAGGGAGTCGGCCGTGGACCGCTTGGGAGATCTCAAGCCGGATCGCTTCGCAGCGCAAGTCCCAGGACGCTCGATCCATAGGGAGTTGGGACTCGGTCCCAAAGGCGCTCGCTGCGATCGGAACGAACCAGTCTTGGACATCCGTGACGCGCTGGTCCGGCGGGAGCGACGCGAAGACCTTCAGGTCGGCTTTGGCAAAGAGGGGTTCGGCGATGCGCTGAAGTTTCCGTTGGGTACCGAGCAGATGGCGATCGAACCAAACGAAGCAGCCGATTTGGAGTTCTTGGGTGTCTTCGTGGCCACCGGTGGTCCATTGGATACCGAGGTTGCTTTTTGAGTCTAGCGCATAGAGCGTGCGCAGTTGCTGCTGGACGCGAAAGACGCCTCGGAGTGGAAAGATGGGGTCTTCGTCGGTGTTGCCTATCAGCAGGGCGCGAGGATGGACCATCGCGCACAGGGTCGTAAAGTCCCAACCGTAGCGGTTGTTGAAGAACATGCAGTCGCAGTGCCCTCGGACGACTTGATCGATGACCTGATCGCGAAGATCGGTCACACCCGCGACCGGTACAGCGACTCGAATCCGAGGATCGATCGCGGCTGCATACCAGCTATAAGCCCCCCCGCCGCTGCGGCCGGTAATACCGATATTGGACGCATCGACCTCGGGCCGAGTGACCAAATAATCGACGGCTCGGATCGCGTTCCAAGTTTCGACTCCTGCGGGGGTATACCCCCTGGAGGGCCAGTCCCAGCGATTGAAACGGTAAAGCCCGTGGTGGATCCCTTCGATCTCACCGAGTTGGATCGTGTCGATGGCCATGGCGATATAGCCTTGCCGGGCAAACCAAGCCGGATGGTGCTGGTAGTGGGTTTTGTTCCCGAGGCTCACCCCATTCTCTTTGACTTGGCCATGCCCGCAGACATAGAGAATCGCCGGCAGAGGTTTATCGATCTGCTTGGGCCGATAGAGGTTTCCGGTGACGTAGAGTCCTGGACTCGATTGGAAGTGGATCTTTTCCACGATAAGGTCCTCGTGCTCGAGCGTCCCGGTCGTGACCGCATGGAGTTGGCTCGGGCGTGACTCCAGCGGGGGCAGGCCGAGCATTTCGGCAAGTTGACTGCGGAGTGTCTCTTGTGCAAGGCTCCATGGCTCTTGGGAGCCGAAAGCACGCAGGTCGTTGGCCCTTTCGATTTGCTCGACGCGGGAGCTCAAGGCTCTACGCGTCAACTCGATCCCAGGGTTGCCTTCGGGATTCGAGGAGGATTGAGCCAGCGCGGACTGAGCCAGCGCGACCGGGGCCAGCAGGATCGGGGCGGCCGCAAGAACGACCATCAGGAGCAAGGCGGTTCGATTCCACATGGTAGTTAAGTTGGTAGTTTGGTTGATTGCTTGGTTGATTGGTCGGAACTCGGGTCGCAACGCACTTGGCAGGTCTTGATGAAAACGGGATGAAATCCCGGCGGGGTAATACCCAATATAGCTCGCTTGGGGGTATGCTGTCTTGCCATGCGTCAAACAGGGCCAGATCCGAACGGCATTGAATTAAAAGCGGAACGGCGCAAGCCATCCGGTGAGNAACATTGCGATGTNGAGGACATTCCATCACTCACCGGAGNGCTTCCTCGCATCCGCTTACACTAACTCAACACCATCGGGCCCAACCTGTGCGGGAATCCAAAAACAATCTTGAGGCAAACGTCTTGATCCATCGTCTCATGCAATCGGCTTGGTTGGTCAACGCCTGGGCGAT